>Ga0335395_10000716_pt1 | contig 20898 bp, 15 predicted proteins | sample MAT02_FD_205744 | JGI IMG/M metagenome (GOLD analysis project Ga0335395, IMG submission 205744) | Freshwater microbial communities from Lake Fryxell liftoff mats and glacier meltwater in Antarctica - MAT-02 (spades assembly) (version 2) ...
ATAATTAACAATTAAACTAGCCCAAATGTCAAGCTGGACAAGGACTTGATTTACTTTTCTATATATTTGTTTCGATATTTTTACTGATTTAGCTATTGATTTAGCATAGTAAGTAAGGAAGAACCCCAATTTTTTCAGTATCGGGCCAGGGATGGCGCAGGTTGAATAATATATATTCAAATTCAGTTAGGTTTGTTTGGGGTGAAATTTGTGAAAGCAATTTTACAATTGGGCGGTGCGCGAAGTGAGGGGCAAGTCTGTTATCTGTTAAAATACTGCTTTGGGGTTTAACTTGTGCGACTGCTTCCCTTGTTGCTTGCCAGGTGTCTAGTCTATTTAGATACAGAAAAAAATCTTTATATTGTCCGAAAAATAAGAATATTATTAATGACCAAATTATCATTTGCTTAGGTAATTGAATGCCCAGCCACAGTTGCGGAATTGGTATTTTTACAAATGATAAATTCCCCGTTTGGGAAGGCGATAACATTTGCGTATCTGTTTTTAATTGGGCGTTTTTGCGGTTTGATTCTTTGGCGATAATTGCTATTATTAAAAATGGAATTATCGGCACTGAATATTGATAAACCAAGCTACGCTGAAATGACAATTCGGAGAGAATATTGATGATGAGGGTAGGGATGGCAGGAATTAGGGCTGTTAAATATTTGAGGTTCCTTGGGCGGGGAAATGGCAGTAGCAGCCAAATCACGGGTAATATCAGGATGAATAAGTATTTTATTGTATCGATGGAAAGGATTCTTCCTATAATTAATTGTGGTTTTAATAGGAGGTTGATGATTATTTCTATTACGGATTTTCCTAAATAGCTGTAGCGCCCGACTCCGGCGACTTCGCTACCGCTAAAGTAGGGGATGATTTTCTGGGAAGCTATCACAAACCATGCTACACCGAGCAAAAGTGCGATCGCCCCAAAGCGTTGCTTTTTTTCGCAAAAAAACAGCCATAAACCAATGGCAGCAACGGTTATGGACAAAACAGCCTTGCAACTCAACACCACCAGAATGGCGGTACAAAACCACACAAGTTTATTTAGGCGCGCTGCCAAAATTGCCGCTAAAATTGCGGGTAAAGCGATTACTTCCGGGTGAAAATAAAATAAATTGATGTTGAATACTACCGGATAGAGCAAATAAATTAGGGCGATCGCACGGGATTGCACTTGATTTAAACCGCCTAAACGCGCTAAACTCCAGCTAGGCCAAGCCCCCAAGGATAAAGCAACTGCTTGTACCAACAGCAGCCAATGCACGTCTGGGTAAATTTTGTAGAGCAAAGCTAGCGGATAATAGATTACCGCTGCGTGATCTCCCAAAATGTGCATCTCCATCAAAGAAGAAAAAGGTGTTTGGTTTTGGGAGATTAAGTAAATTGCTTGGTCAAAAATTCCTAAATCGAAAGCTGTTGATTGGAATAAAGCGTGCCGCAAACTGCTACAAAAAAAGAAAATTGCCGCAGCGGTGGCGATCGCCCAAACCAGACTCGACGGTAAGCGCGATCGACCTTCTTCTATATTTTCGGCGATCGAGACACTGATGTCCTCACTGTCATCAACAAAATTTTCCCTATTCTCCATGAAATCTGGCACTAGCTGATCGGTCAAAATATGATTCCCTCAAATGTGCTTGCCACGCCATAGTTAACCGCTAATTTGAGTTCCAGTAATCGTAATATTAGAATAATCCACAAAACCTTAAAAAATTGTGAAAGCAATAACTCTTCTCGGCTCCACAGGCTCCATCGGCACTCAGACTCTGGATATTGTAGCTCAATACCCCGAACAATTTCGGATTGTCGGGTTAACAGCAGGACGAAATGTCAAGTTGCTGGCGCAGCAAATTCGCCAGTTTAAACCGGAAATTGTCGCGATTTGCGACGAAGATAAATTACAGGAATTGCAGGAGGCGATCGCAGATCTCGACCCTAAACCTATTTTACTTGCTGGGGAGTCAGGCGTTGTCGAAGTTGCCAAATACGGCGACGCTGAAGCCGTAGTCACCGGCATAGTTGGCTGTGCGGGTTTGCTGCCAACAATTGCGGCTATAGAAGCAGGCAAAGATATCGCCTTAGCGAATAAAGAAACCTTAATCGCCGGCGGCCCCGTTGTCAACCCCTTAATCGAAAAATACGGTGTTAAAATATTGCCGGCTGATTCGGAACATTCGGCAATTTTTCAGTGCTTGCAAGGCTTACCGGCGGGAGGGTTGCGCCGGATTATTCTTACAGCTTCCGGCGGTTCTTTTCGAGATTTGCCGATCGACAAATTAGCAGAAGTAACAGTCGCCGATGCCTTGAAACATCCGAATTGGTCGATGGGGCAGAAAATCACAATTGATTCTGCGACTTTGATGAACAAAGGATTAGAAGTAATTGAAGCTCATTACTTGTTCGGCATGGATTATGACGACATTGATATTGTCATCCATCCCCAGAGCATAATTCACTCGTTAATTGAGCTGCAAGATACGTCGGTTTTAGCGCAATTAGGCTGGCCGGATATGCGCTTGCCGCTGCTTTACGCTTTGTCTTGGCCGGAGCGAATTTCTACAGATTGGCCGCGGCTGGATTTGGTAAAATCTGGTGATTTGACTTTCCGAGAACCCGATCACGAAAAGTATCCTTGTATGCAGTTGGCTTATGCGGCGGGACGTGCGGGCGGCTCGATGCCTGCGGTACTGAATGCGGCAAACGAACAGGCTGTAGGGCTATTTTTGGAGGAGAAAATTCAGTTTTTGGATATTCCAAAATTGATTGAAAAAGTGTGCGACAAACATCAAACTGATAACTGTGAAAGTCCGGCTTTAGATGATATTTTGGCGGCGGACAGGTGGGCGCGGCAGCAAGTTTTGGCGATGAGTGTCGAATTGGGCGATCCTCTTCGAGGGCTTCGCTAACGGATTCTTTCAGTTCGCTAATTGTATCAGCAGACTTGCCATTACCCACAAGCCCGCCGGGGAATTTATTCCCCGTCTCATAGCTAAAGTCGGTTGGGAGCATCTCAGTTTTGCATTTATAGTGCGAGCGTCCCCGCTCGCTCCTGCGTACAATACGCGAGCGGGGACGCTCGCACGCTCAATAAAAAAAATCCTTTTTGCAAAACTGAGATGCTCCCAAGTCGGTTTTAACCGACTGTCAAACCTTCATTAATAGATATCCAGTCCTCTTTGAGAGGACTTCAGCTATGAGACAGGGGTTTTCAACCCCTGGCGGACTTGTGGGTAAGCGCAATTACGAACTATTCCAAAAAGTGCAAAATATCGAGCAAAACCAAATCAAACTTTTGCCCGATCGATTCTTAAATCCCTTGATAAAATAGAGCTATAAGTCCCATTCATGGAAGCAACCGATGCAAACAGAAACCAAACCAACAGTATTTGAGCTAAATCAACTAATTATCCCACCAGGCAATAAAATAAAGTTACAAAACGTTAGTTGGGAAATGTACGAAGCTATCCTAGACGAGTTAGGGGAAGGCTACGCAATTCGACTTACTTATTACAAAGAAACACTGGAAATTAGGAGGCTACTACTAGAAGATGAAAAAGCTAAATCACTAATTGGTGACTTTGTTAACTTACTTTTGGAGGAACTTAATATTGATTGTGATGTTTTAGGTTCTACTACCTTCAAAAACAAAGAGATGCAGAGCGGCGTAGAACCTGACGATTGTTTCTACATTCAGCATGAAGCTGCTATCAGAGGTAAGGAGAGAATAGATTTAACAGTAGATCCGCCTCCCGATTTGGCGATCGAGATTGACAACTCCTCACAAACCAGCTTGAGCAGCTATCAAGCTTTGAAAGTGCCGGAACTTTGGAGATATGACGGGCGAATCCTGAAAATCTATCTACTCCAAGATGGAAAATATATTGAGTCTGATAGCAGCCCAAATTTCCCCGACTTTCCTATTGTTGATGTAATTCCTCAATATGTCGATCGCAGCAAAACTGAAGGCAGAAGCCCGACACTCAGAGCATTTAGAGCTTGGGTAAAAGAGCAACTACAAACCAAAGACTCCTAGCGGCGGGTTTTGCTAATTTTTGACTTTCGCTGCAAAATCAGCCGCACTCATTTTTTCGTACATTTCAAAAGGTTGATGAATCCAAGGATTGTCAGCCAAATAATCTACATAATAATCCGGCTTCGCCACAGAACAAGCCTTGTACCAAAGCACAGCCGTCCGAATTTCCTGAATATCCTCGCCGTAGCGATTTTGCAGCCAAAGGATACCTTGATCCAAACTAATTCCCGAATCTACCAAATCGTCAACTAGCAGGATGCGGCTGCCCAAATTATCGCCCACCATAGTCAAATTAGGCGCAAACTCGATCGCCCGCCGGACTTTTCCCTCCGCCCCACCATAGGACGAGGCCGCTAAAATCGCCAAAGGTTTGTCGAAAATCCGCGACAGAATATCGCCCACCCGCAGCCCACCCCTCGCGATACACACAATGCGATCGAATTTCCACTGAGATTCATCAATTTTTACAGCCAAATCCTCAATTGTCCGATGATACTCAGACCAAGAAATGTAAAGGTCGCTCATGCCTAATATTATTGAAATATCAAAGATATTATATATTTTGAGGCAAATGACATGAATCCAGACGAACTTCTCAGCCGGTATGCAGCCGGAGAACGGGTTTTTCACAAAATAGACCTAGCCGGGGCGAATATGTCAAGGACAAATTTGCGCGATATTGACTTGACTGGAGCGAATTTAAAAGGTATAAATGCGATCGGCATCATCCTTTACAGAGCCAATCTGTATCAAGCCAATATCAGCCAAGCCAATATCAGCCAAGCCAACCTCATGTCGGCTAATTTCGGCGACTGCGAGGCTGTGGGAGCGAATTTCAGTGGAGCCATCTTGCGTAGTGCGGTGCTCGGCGGGGCAGATTTAACCGGGGCGAGTCTCAGAGGTGCAGATATGAGAGACGCCAACCTTCAGCGGGCAATTTTGATTCAAGTCTATGCAGTTAACGTTAACTTGCAAGGTGCCAACTTGACAGAAGTAAAACTTTGCCACATCAACCTCAGCAAAGCAAATTTAACCGACACCAACTTTACACAAGCTGATCTCAGCCATGCTAAACTGACTCAAGCAAATCTGAGTTGGGCCAATTTGACCGAAGCCAATCTCGAAAAAGCGGATTTGAAGGGAGCCAATTTGAGTGGAGCTAACTTGAGCTCTGCAAATCTCCATCTAGCTGATTTGAGCGGAGTTTCCCTTAAGGGAGCAAATCTCCGGGGAGCAAACCTGCATCAAGCTTCTTTGCGCGGGACAAATTTGAACGAGGCGAATCTGAGAGAAGCGATGATGCCTGACGGCAAAATTTCTGAGTAAATAAGCTGGCAAAATAGAACTTTAAACCGCGGGGTGCTGGTGGCGCACCCTACCTTTACTTTAAATCCTGATTTTATTGAGGGGATTTAATTCTGTCTTTAGGTGAATGCGTTTTTAAACTGATACCGTACCCCGTACCATCCAAAATGAAGAGGCAAAAATTTTAGATTACTGTTCAATCTCCAGATTCATCTGTTGACTAAATCTAAAATCTAAAATCTAAAATCTAAAATCGACTGACTGTGCATTTCCACAGAATCTGCAAAAAATTTTGTACTTGAGTTTAATCTACCACTTTCAGCCAGCCCCGCCGAACGGCGTGGAGCAAGCGGTTGATGGCTGTTTGATCTTCTTCGGTAAGACGGTCATTTAACAGCGCTGTCTGGAGCTGGTGTCGGTGAGTGGGAGTCAACAAACCCGAGTGATATACCTGAAAGACTAGCTCTGCAATACTAAATTGAGGTAAGAACGTTTGGGTCATCTGGGTCATCATTGGTTTCTTTTTTGAATTCACTTTTAGTAGTATTGACTGATTTTCTAAAATTTTATGTGATTCAAATACGCGAGTTAATGTGATTCTTTCGGCCTTGATTTGTGATTTGTGTCAGCCCAACTTGGGGATCGTATTTTCCTAAATCGAGAGAGAAACTCTTAACACAAACTCCGTCACGATTCCTGGCTTTTGGTAACTCCGAAATCTGTAGTTTTTGTTAAGAGACTGCTACAAATAAATTAATATTTTTCTCATAATAGACTACTAATGTCTGCTAACTAAATCGATAGATTTAATAAAATCTAAAAATTTTACCGGAAAAAATGGGCTTAAAGCCTCCCCTTTGTTGGGGAAAGAAAAAATTAATTTCACTCGCTCGTAATCCTGTTGGGGTAAGTCTTTCAGTCAACTGACAAGCTGTTTGCTGTGGGCTGTCAACTGTGGAACGGGTGTAGTGGTGGAGGATTTTTACGTGGATCTACTTAGGGCTTGCTAACTGTTGACTACTTCCGATCAAAAATCCCGGCTTCTTCAAGAAACCGGGTTTGCTCGAAACGATCGCCACACAATTTTTTTTTAATAAGGTTAAAAGCTTTAGAGGATAGAAAGTATAGCAGTGCGAGCTCTCATATGAGGTTTTGCTCCCTCAATCCCCCAATCCCCCAATCCCCCAATCTAAAATCTAAAATCTAAAATCTAAAATCTAAAATCGACTGACTCCTCACCTTTCTGAGAAAGGCGATATATCTGAGGGGACTAATCGGAAATTCCGATCCATCCGCGGCGGATGGCGTAAAGCAGGCGGTTGACTGCATCTCGGTCATCTTGGCCCAGAGCGCTTTGGCAGAACGAAAGCAGTTTGTGGCTTTGAGTGCGAGTCAGATTGCCTGAATAGGTTACTTGATAGAATAGTTCAGCGATCGCCCGATCGGATTTTAAAGTCAGAGCTTGCATAAAATTTCGTTAATCTCGACTATTCTAATATGTAGTGTTTGAGATTAGAGTAGGGTGATTGCCGTCAGCTAAGCTGTGCGATCGTTCTGAACTATACTTGCGATCGAAGTCTGGGAGTATAGGTGAGTTAAATCACAAACAACCAGAGACTCGATCGCCTTTGGGGTCATTTCCGGGCTACTCTCAAAGTTTGACGAAACGTCTAAAACTCCTGATAACAAGGCTTTGAGCGCCGCTGACCGTCGCGAAAGTGCGTTTTGAAGGCGACATCTTGGGGTGTGGAGTCTGATATCTGTGAAAGTTTGGGCGATCGACACTTGCAGGTTCCGGGAAAATTTGCGATCGGCGAACCGCACCCTGAGATACAATAATTATAAATACTTCGAGCCCATCTATAGAATAACAGGTAAAACAATGATCGTTATTGGCTACTTTTCGATTGCCTTAATCGTTTTTATTGTTTGGTTCATAAATTTTTGGAACGATACTGCGACATCCAAAACCGACTTAATTTCTTGGATAGCCTTAATAATCGGCCCTCTGATTTGGCCTGTTGTTCTGCCCCTATCCCTTTTGCAAATTACCAGCAAAAAGTCTGTTGTAGTAGCTAAATCCGAGCAATAGTTTTAATAAATTGTAGAAGTAACAGACTCAAATGCTGTCTGGTATTTCGTCATCTTGTTTTTCCGTAACAATTTGCATCTACAAGGCAAATATTTTTTGACCGCTCTCAAATTCTGCAGTCTACTTTTTTAAGTCTGCTTTTTTTGTCACCAGATTACTCTGGCAAGCCTCCCGAATGCAAAAAATATTTTTTACGACTTGCGAGCTGTCGCGCGGGAGCATCTCATTTTTGTAAAAAGCATTTTTTTCTTATAGTGCGAGCGTCCCAGAAGAGCGTATTATACGATACGCTTTTCGGGGACGCTCGCACTATTAAATGCAAAACACCAGATGCTGTCGCGCGATCGCACTGGCTTATAGATATGTCGCGAGGTAGCCTCCTCGCACGGGCTTGATAACCTGTGCTGCGAGCGCGACAGCAATCAAACAAAAAAATGCTGTTTACTACAAAGCCGGAAATACTCAATCTCGATATGCAATTTAACACGGTCTGTTGTTGGCAAGAGTATAACTTAAGACATATTTATTTGAGCGATCGCTCACTAACTTAATAATTTTTCTTACTTTCGGCCGTCGCACGCCATTGATGGAATTTGGGAAAATGCGCGTAGGACAAAAACCGCTAGACTCTTTGTTCTGCAAGCTTTTACAGATATATCCTTTCAAATTGTAGCAGCTTTCCACAGGCAATTGTAGAGTTCGAGACCGCCCAAATCGTCGAAGTCTTACCGCAGTTAGATAGACAATTCGAGGCGGAGACTGCAATATGAAATAGCAATAAAAACTGTTTGCAAAATAAGCAAAACTTGTTGTGTGCGATCGGACATCAGGATTTGATCGCGCCAGCAATCGGATTTTAGATAGGGTGCTGTATTTGCGGGAACTTCTCAAAAAAAGGTGCCGTCACTGTAGCCAACTTTGGTATTTACACAAAAAGTAGGAGTGAAAATGAACGAAATGTCTGAGAAGCCAATTTATCGAATTCTTAATCTAGTGTCGCTGCTAGCCCTGAGCTACTATGCAGCTACTTCTATAGGTTATATTTTCGAGAGCGACCCTCACATTTACAGCTACGATAACCAGAGCTATTCTAACGGCTCAACGCAGCAACTAGAAGCACACCGATCTGGTCAATAGTACAGCTTGTCTATGAATGCTCAACCAAATTTCCTAGAAATTGCTAATTGCTAACGAACTCCTCGAAGTTAACAATTAGCCATAAAAATTTTGCTTAAGACTTAATTTGGTTAATTTAAATTTTGAAATATAATTATCTAAAAACTTACCTGTCAATTGTCAACTGAATGCAGGAGGCTGAGGGTGCATTTTCACTTTCAAGAGTCCCATACTCCCGCTTTAAGATTTCTCTGTTTGGCATTGTGTCCCCAACCGACGACAATTAATCCCATTTTCGGCCGGTTCGGCATGACCTTGATTGCTGAAATCACAGATTTTAAATGAAAACTGGGGTGATATCAATTCCGGTAACACCGGAATGATATAGAGGAGACGGCAATGCCGTGTCCCTACCCAAAATAATCTTGTAGGGACACGGCACTGCCGTCTCCTCATTTTGGCTAATAATTCCGATGCAACCGGAAACGATATGATGAGCCTCAGAAGTGTCTCCTGGACTGTGTTGGGGCGCAATTTTGACGGAAAGCGGCCCCTAGTGCGGCGGGCCGGGAATGCCCGCTAAAACTTTTTTTGATTTTTGGGGAACTATTGACGGAACTCAAAAGTCTGGTTGACCAGAGTATACTAAAACATTGCAACTCGGGTTCGGGCCGGTGCGAGCCGATCGAACTTGCAGGGCGATCGACAGTTGCCAAGGACTGCGGTGCAAATTCTCAATCTTGAGAGCATACTCCCATTTAAAAAAATGGTCAGCGTGTATTTGCAGACTAATGTTTGAAAAATGACTAGCCGCACCCGAGCTAGGTATGGTAAACTCACAAACGTTTAAGTGAAATATTTTCGTGTTAGAGGAGGGAGTTGTGGAGTGGAGAGTCCAAAGCAGGAAAAAACCGATATTTGCTGCTGGACGAATAAAGGATAATACTCGCGCTCCCGGGCTCCCTGCTGACAAATTAAATTAGATGACAGCTTATAGCAGCCGGGTGAATTAGGGTCTCAACCGATGTCCGGTTTCATTTATTGAATCCCTTTGGAGGGAAAAGTGTATTGTAGAAAAATGATTCATCTTTTAGGAGGAGTGTAAATGACACAGGTAACGAATCCAACAACGCCAGTATCTTCTGTCCCAGGAAGTGGTGGTGGTTCTAACATTATCGGCGCTCAAACCGATAACAGGTTGAACGGCACCCAACAATCCGATATCATCCTGACTTTTGGCGGCAATGATGTCGTTTCCGGTGGCGGTGGCGACGACCTGATTATTACCGGTGGCGGCAATGACAGTATCGGCGGCGGCAGTGGCGACGACGCTATCTTTGCAGGCAGCGGTAGCGATGCGGTCGCTGGCGGTGACGGCAACGACAGAATCTTTGGCGGTAAAGGAAATGACATCATCGACGGCGGTGCTGGCAATGACTTGGTTTCTGGCGACAACGGCAACGACACCGTACTCGGCGGAAGTGGCAACGATACAGTCTTTGGCGGCCGGGGCAACGATATCGTGAGCGGTGGCGACGGCAACGACACCCTCTACGGCGGTAAAGACAACGATACAGTCGATGGCGGTGCTGGCAATGACTTTATCTCTGGCGACAGAGGTAGCGATGTCTTGACTGGCGGTGCCGGCAGCGACACGTTCTACTTCAGTGGTTTTGGCGGCGATTTCGGCGTAGACACGATCACTGACTTTACCCCAGGCGAAGATAAGATTGTATTGAAATCCGGCGGTGTGTTGGGTGCTTTGAGCACAGGCTTGGAATCCAGCGAGTTTATCGTCGTTTCTAACTTCAACGCCTCCAGCCCTGGAACTACGAACAAGTTGGTTTACGACCCGCAAAACGGTGTGTTGTACTTCAACGGTACCGGCGGAGTGCTAACTATTGCTCAGTTGCAACCTGGTCTGACCATTACCTCGAACAACTTAGAACTGTTCTAAAACAACTGGCAGTTGTGGGGCAGCACTGGATAACATCTGGGGCTGTTTTCACAAAAGTCGGCGGTTTTAAAGGATGTCAACCTCACTCTGCTACCAGCGGGGTGGGGTTGCAACATTGAATGCCGGAAATGATATCGTTTCCGATAAAAAAACTGTCATCAGGTTTCTCGCAAACGAGCAAACGGTTCGGTTCGTAGTGCGGACTTTAGTCCGCCATCCCGGAGCGGACTAAAGTCCGCACTACGAACCAGGCGCCCGCCCGATCGCCTAAAATATACAAAAATTTTTAACATCCGAATTGATACGTTTTCCTGAAGCGAGAAACCGCAACTGCTGACAAGCAATGATCACAGAAGCATACATCCGTCAAGCCCAAGTTTATTTGAAGCAGGGGAAGTTCACTGAGGCGATCGATATTTGCCATCAGGCGATCGAACTACAGCCATTTTCGCCACTAGCTTACACCACTTTAGGCGAAATTCTCGAAGCGAGCGGAGACCCGACGGCGGCAAGAGATGCTTTTGTGCAAGCTTTGGAAATTTCGCCCCAGTTTTTTCTGGCTCATGCTTATTTGGGTCAACTTTACAATGAGTATTGCTGGTTGGATGAGGCGGCTTTTCATTACCGCAAAACTCTGGAGTTGAAACCAGATTGGGCGGAAGTTCATTATAACTTGGGAAATGTTTTTCACAAGCAGGGTAATTTGTTGGGCGCGATCGACTGTTACCGAAAGGCGATCGCCCTTAAACCCAATTATCTACTTGCTTGCTACAATCTGGCTGTGGTTTTAGATGAAAATAATCAGCTTGCTGCGGCCATTGATACCTACCGTCTGACGATTGCCAAACAGCCGGATTATGTGGAAGCTTACAGCAATTTGGGCGTGCTTTTGCTCAAGGACGATCGCCCTGCTGAGGCGATCGAGATTTACCAACAAGCGATCGAGATTAAGCCGGATTGGGCGACACTGCACAATAATTTGGGTCAAGCGTTGCAGGGCAAAAATCCCGATCGGGCGATCGCATCTTACCTCAGAGCTATTGAGTTGGAACCAGACATGGTTTTAGCCCACTACAATCTGGGGAAAGCTTGGCAATTGCAAGGGGAACATTCGGCCGCGGTTGCTTGTTTCGATCGGGTGCTAGAACTAAATCCCCAACATATTTCGGGCTGTACCGATGCCGGGTTTTCTTTGATGGTTTTGGGTCAAATTGCCGAAGCCATGCCTTATTTTCGGCAGGCGATAGCTCTGCGACCCGATTTTGTTGAGGCTTACCGCCGTTTGGGAGAAATACGGCAAACTGCTGCGGTAGAAGATGATGAATTGTCAAGGGCGATCGCTGCGTGCGATCGATTTCTCGCAGCATTGATGGGAAGGATGAAGGAAGAGGGAAGAGGGAAGAAGGAAGAAGGAAGAGAGAAGAAGGAAGAAGGAAGAGGGAAGAAGGAAGAAGGAAGAGGGAAGAAGGAAGAAGAAAGATTAATTACAGATTCCCCATTACCAATGCCCAATGCCCAATGCCCAATGCCCAATGCCCCATTACCAATTGCTGAAATTTGCGATAATTTAGCAGCAATTTACCTGCATTTGGGGAATGCTTTAGCAGAGTACGGCGGCGCTGAATCTGCCATCGCTTATTATCAAAAAGCTTTGCAAATTAATCCCAAAAATCCAGAACTTTACTGGCGGATGGGCAATTGCTTGGTACAGCAAAAGCGGCTGAATGCGGCAATTGCAGTTTATCACATGGCTTTGACGATTCAACCAGCTATACCGCAGGTTTATGTAGAGTTGGCAAAAGTCCTAGAAAAACAGGGGCGCTGGCAACGGGCGATCGACTATTATCAAAAGGTTTTAGAATTGCAAAGCTGCGGGTATACTCAACTATCGCAAACAGGAAACTCTCTGGCAATAGCAACAACTGCGATCGCACTTCCTCAAGGCATTTATCTATCGACTTGGGATTGGTTGGTTAATGCCAAATTGGATGCTGGGAATTATGTAGAAATAGTTTGGCAAGCCGACAAAGCAAACGCCGAAAATCTGGCTAATTCCCAATTACCAATTGCTCATTCCCAATTGGCAAATTCCGATTGTGGTGGTTTAACTTGCGGGCTGTGTTTGCAGCGAATTTCTAAGTGGTTCGATCCGGTGCATTTGGGTTGGGGAGTTTGCCGTTTATCTAACTCGCAACCGATACCTGTGGATGCCCCAAAAACTTTTGTGGCACAGATTCCCGACGGGCGAGTTTGGATTGTGCCGCAGCAAAATTATTGGCTGATTTCCAAGGCGATTGCTGTCATTACTCCCGATAATTATTTATTGGCAGATGTGTCGAGAGATTATCCGGGTTTTTTGCCTGGATGCGAGAAACATGATGTTAGAAAACACAGCGTTTTTAATTTAGAATCTTTTCCACCTTTGAAGCAGATTGACGGTAGCGTGGCGGTGCTTTCTGGTTTGTCGGGAAATGTCTATTTTCACTGGATGGTGGACGTTTTGCCGAGGATAGAATTGCTGCGGCGCAGCGGTAGGGATTTGGCGGAAATTGATTGGTTTTTGGTGAATAGTTGTCAACACGAATTTCAGCGGGAAAGTCTCAGAATTCTGGGCATTCCTGAAGAGAAAGTCTTGGAGAGCGATCGCATTCCTCACATTCAAGCCACTGAGTTGATTGTACCTTCTTTTGCTGGATATTTGGGCTGGCCGCCCGGATGGGCGATCGATTTCTTGAGGCGGGAGTTTCTCAAGGGAATTATACCTAGTTCAAACTATCCAAAACGCATTTATATCAGCCGCAGCAAAGCGAGATATCGAAGAGTTTTGAACGAGGAAGATGTGGTTGAGGTTTTGGCAGAATCTGGGTTTGTTTCTATTTTGCCTGAGTCGATGTCTTTGGCTGAGCAAATTGCTCATTTTTATCACGCTGAGGTGATAGTTGCTGCCCACGGTAGCGGTTTGACAAATACGATTTTTTGTAAATCTGGAACTAAAATAATTGAGTTGATGTCGCCTCACTATATCAGCCATTATTACTGGGGAAGCAGTCAATATTTGCAGTTGGAACATTACTTTTTGGCTGGCGAGGCTTTTGAATGCTATCCTATTAGACAGTTGATGTATCAGAATTCGCTAACTGAGGACATTTTGGTGAACTTGAGTTCGCTGAAAAAGATGGTTGAAGTAGTTATACCATTTTTCTAAAGATATGCTATAGATGAAGTCTTAGCCCCCCCTTACTAAGGGGGGGTTGGGGGGGTAATATCTAGCGCTACTTTATGAAATTGGTATTAATTTGGGTTAGTTGGCATTTGGAGTAAGTTTAATTATGCCCTCGATTGAAAAGATGCAAAAAGCAGCGGTTGATTTGAATCGGCAAGCAGAAGTTTATTTAGCTAAAGGGTTGTTGAATGAGGCAGTTACTGCTTGCGAGTCAGCGCTGAAAATTGAACCGACTTTCGCTGCTGCTTGTCAGACGCTGGGAAAGGTGATGCAGGTGCGAGGTGAAATTGAACAAGCTAAGCAGTGGTATGAATCTGCACTGGATCGCAATCCCAATTTGCCGGAAGTTTACGCTAATTTAGGCATTTTGTATTCCCAACAAAAACAGTGGGAAAAGGCGATCGCCAGTTGTGAAAAAGCGATCGCCCTTGCGCCAAATTTTGCGGCTGCTTACCGACAGTTGGCGAAAGTTTGGACGCAGTTGGATAAGCGAGAAAAGGCGACAGAGTGCTGGTATCAGGCTTTTAAAATCGAGCCGAATTGGGCAACTGCTGACGAGCACGTCACTCTGGGAAATAGTTTTGTTGAATTGGGCAATTTTCAACAAGCGATCGAAAGTTATTCGCGGGCAATTGAGTTAAACCCGAAGCTGGCAACAGCTTATCACAATTTGGGGGAAATGCTGGTAGGTCAGAAGCGGTGGGATGAGGCGATCGCCAATTACCGTCAAGCTATTGCCATCAATCCAGATTCTTTTGAATCTTACCACAGTTTGGGCAAAACTTGGGCAGATCGAGGAGAATGCGATCGGGCGATCGCCTGTTACCGCAAAAGCCTCGAAATAAATCCGAATTACGCCCGTGCTTACCTTGGTTTGGGCAATGTTTTAGCGCAGAAACGCGAGTTTGATGAAGCAATTAAATGTTACCGTAAGACTCTGGAACTTAATAATAATTTTTATTGGGCGTACAATTATTTAGGCGAAGCTTTGGCTCAAAAACAACTGTGGCAAGAAGCTATTAATTGTTACCGCCAAGCTATTGCTATCAATCCAGATATTCCTTGGTTTTACTGCAATTTAGGAATTGCATTAACCTGCGAAAAATCCTGGGATGAAGCTGTTAGTGCTTACCTCCACGCGATTCAACTCGAACCCAATTTGACGGGAATTAATCAGAGATTGGGATATGTTTTGCGGCAGCGCAGCGAATCGGATTTAGATAGCACAATCGAAGTTTATTGTCAAGATATTGAGCTGCTTGCTAGCGGGAAAGTTTACCACAAATTGCTGGGAATTGAGTTAGATGGAGCGGAATTTTATATAAATTTAGGCAACAGTTTAGCGAAACAGAAGCAGCTTGAAGGTGCGATCGTATTTTATAGCATGGCCGTGAAAATCGATCCCAATGCTGCGGAAGTTGTCGCCAAACTTCAGGAGGTGCGGGCGAAACAACAGGAGTTATACGCAGAAATTGCCACTTACCGCCACCAAATCGCGATCGATCCGAGCAATTCTAAGGCTTACAACGACTTAGGCAATATTCTACCGCAATTAGGGGAATTGGCAGAAGCAATTATTTGCCACCAAAAAGCCAGTGAATTGAGAGGTTGGGCTGAATGTGCGGCGAAAAATTATCAATTTACCCAAGATTGGTTTACGCACAATATTCCTATTTGGAAACGGCATTTGCAGCAATTTACCGGAATTGCAGATTTTCAAGTTGTGGAAATCGGCAGTTTTCAAGGAATGTCTGCGTGCTGGCTGCTGGATAATATTTTAACTCATCCGACGGCAAAAATTACTTGTATTGATTTGTATTTCCAGCAAGATTTTAAGGGCAATATTGCTCAAACGGGAGTCGCCGAAAAAGTAATTGAATTAGAAGGTTACTCTCAAGATTTGCTAGTAAACTTAGATTCAGAATTTTACGATATTGCTTACGTTGATGGCTGTCACAAACCCACCAGCGCCCTGCAAGATGCGATTTTATCTTGGAGGTTGGTGAAAGTTGGGGGATTGATGATTTTTGACGATTACGAGTTTACTTTTCCCGACAGCCCGGAGCAAGATACTAAAATCGGAATCAATGTTTTTTTGGAGATGTTTGCAAGTCAGTTAGAAGTAGTACACAAGGGCTATCAACTAATTGTCAAAAAAATAGACAATCAAAAATTGGGCGAAGAGCAAGCTCTTTTGTCTCTGGGTTGGGAAAAGTTGGGCGATATTGCGACAGAGGCGGGTTATCTCGATGAGGCGATCACCCGCTATCAAACAGCTATCAAAATTAAGTCTGGCAAATACTTAACTTACCACCAGTTGGGTAAAGCTTTGCAAGCAAAAGATTTGTTTGAGGAAGCTGGGGCCGCTTACCAGCGGGCGATCGCGCTTAACCCTGATTTTAGTTGGTCTTACCACTTTTTCGGGGAAACTTTACAGGGGATTGAAAAACAGGAGGAAGCCGCTGCTGCTTACCGCAAAGCCATTGAGTTAAATCCTGATTTTTGTTGGAGTTACAATAATTTAGGCGATGCGTTGATGGAGCTTTCTGAGTGGGAACACGCGGCGGCTGCTTACCGCAAGTTGATTGAATTAGAACCCGATTTTTGTTGGTCTTACGATAGATTAGGTAAGGCTTTGGTTGCACTGGAAAACTGGGAAGATGCGGCGGATGCTTACCGCAAAGCTATTGAATTAAATCCCGATGATTGTTGGTTGTACAATAGTTTGGGAGAAGTTCTGGAAAAACAAGAAAATTGGTCGGAAGCGGCGGTGGCTTTTGGCTGTGCTATTGAGCTAGAACCCGATGAGAGTTGGCTGCACAAAAAGCTGGGCGATGCTTTGCGAAATCAAGGGGAATTGGAAAGGGCGATCGCAATTTACCAAAAAGGCATCAATCTCGAACCAAAATCCTGTTGGTGTTACGAAGGATTGGGCTTGACTTTAATCGCAAAACAGCAGTGGGAACCTGCAATATCTAATTTGGTTCAAGCACTGCAAATTAAACCCGATTTGTTTGAAGCTTACGATAATATAGCCTATGCTCTGGAACAGCAAGGAGAAGTCGATGAGGGCGATCGCCTAAAATGCAGCAATCAAATCTTACCATTAAGTGTTCTCAAAAAATACTGTGGGTTTACAGAAGATTTGGCAATTGCAGCAGAATCAAATCCGAACGTCACCTGTATTGACATCCATCCTGCGAGTGAAATTAATTTATCAACTTCGCAAACAATCAACAGCAATAGCAGATTTTGGGCGAATCAAACTCATTCAAGAAAAGCTTTTGTTACCGTGTTGCCAAACGGACGAGCTTGGGCAGATGTTGTGACTACCGCCGTCATTACTTCAGACAATAAACTTGTTGCTGATATTTCAATGGGTTGTTCTGAATTGGTAATCACTTCCGACAAATTACCTCCCGCTGAACACGTTGATGGCAATGTGGCTTTTTTATCGGCTCGCTGGGGTGGAGCGGCTTATTTTCATTGGATGTTTGATGTAATTACCCGATTTGACCTTTTACAGCGGAGCGGATTAATAGAAACTATAGATAAGTTTGTTGTCAATGCTTGCGATGCTCCCTATCAAGCCGAAACTTTAAATACTTTAGGAATTTTACCAAATAAAATTTTAGAAAGTCGCTGTAACCTCCACATTATCGCCGATAAATTAATAGTTCCATCCATATCTTATGACGGAGCAGGAGCAGTTTCAAAATGGAAATGTGAATATCTCAAACAGACTTTTTCAAATAAACAGCCGTCGGTAAATACAGATTATTCAGAACAAATTTATATCAGCCGAGAACAAGCATCCTATCGGCGAATTGTCAACGAAGAAGAAGTTGTCGGCTGTTTAGAAAAGTTTGGGTTTCGTACAGTCAAACTGGAAACGATGTCAGTAACGGAACAAGCCGCGTGTTTGGCTGCTGCTAAAGTAGTTGTATCGCCCCACGGAGGGGGATTGACTAATTTAGTTTTTTGCAGTCCGGGAACTAAAGTAATTGAAATTTTTCCTCCGATTTATGTGCCAAGTTGCTTTTGGACTATCAGCAATTTGTGTGAGTTGGAACATTACTATTTAATTGCTGAATTGTTTGATGACCCAACTCAGAAATACCACGGGCATAAAGATATGCGAGTGGATGTCAACTCTCTGGAGAAGTTAATGAATTTGGCGGGAGTGTTGCATGGATAAGGATTACCACAAGTTAGGAAATTCACTGCAAGAAAGCGGTAGGTTTGATGAGGCTGTTGCTGCTTACAAACAAGCTGTTGAGTTAAACCCCAATTTTTCCTGGTCTTATCACAGTTTGGGCGATGTTTTGCTCAAACTCGAACGCTGGGAGGATGCTGTCTGCGCCTACAACCAAGCTATTGAGTTAAATCCTGATTTTTCTTGGTCTTATCACAATTTGGGCGATGCTTTGCTGAAACTTCGGCGGTGGGAAGAGGCTGCTGCTGCGTACAAACAAGCTGTTGATTTAAACTCTGATTTTGCTTGGTCTTTCTACAATTTAGGGGACGCTTTAACTCAACTAAAATATTGGGATGAAGCTATTGCTGCGTATTTAAAAGCTGTAGAAATTGATGCAAATTTGCCGGGGATTTACGATAAGTTGGGATTTGTTCTCGAAAAAACTAAGTCTGATTTACAGTCGGTGTTAGAAAAATATCAATTGCAAGTTACAGCGGAAAATCAGGGATTTTATTTGGATTTAGCAAGAAGTTTAGGAAAGTATAACCGCCCAAAAAACGCCATTATTTTTTACGAAATGCTTTTGAGATTTATGCCAGATTGTGCTAGAGTATCAACGGAATTAGAGCAGTTGTTGAAACAGCAGGAAAAGTGGGTTAGCACTTTAGCCTCCGCCCGCGCCACAGTCGCCCAAAAACCCGATGATTGCTGGTCTTATTACAATTTGGGTGCTGTTTTGAGCCAGCAAAAATATGGGGAGGAAGCGGCGGAAACATTTTTGCAAGCAATCCAAATAAATCCCGATAATCCTTGGTGGTTTTATTACAATTTGTGGGAAGTTTTGGTTGAGCAAAACAAGCTGGATAAAGTTGAGAACTTTTGCCGCGAAGTTGTGGAAGCTCAACCGGAGGCTTTCTGGCCTTATTTGAATTTAGGGGAAGTTTTGACGAGACAAGATAAAATTGCTGAGGCGATTGATTGTTATCAAACTGCTAGTTACAAACAAAATTTGGCATCTATTCTACTTAAAACTACAGGCAAGCTGCCTCTTACAAAAATAACAGATAAAGTTAAATTTCCTAATTTTATAATTATTGGTTCTCAGCGGTGCGGCACGACTTCTCTGTACACTTATTTAGCTGAACACCCGCAAATTTTGACTCCGATTAAAAAGGAGATGGATTTTTTCTCGTGGCATTTTCACAGGGGAATTGATTGGTATTTGGCTCATTTCCCGCTAATGCCGGAGGGAGGGGAGTTTGTAACGGGTGAGGCTAGTCCGAGTTATTTTGACTGTCGGGAAGCGCCGAAACGTCTCTACAGCGCGTTTCCAGAGGCTAAGCTGATTGTGCTTTTGCGAAATCCGGTCGATCGCGCGATTTCTCATTTCTACCGCTTAAAGGGCTTGAATTGGGAAGGGCGATCGCTCGATCGGGCAATTAGCGATGAAATTGAACGGTTGAATCAAAATCCAGAATACATCATCGGCGAAGAACCGGGCAATTATTTAGCTCGCGGTAGGTATATAGAATTTATAAAAAACTGGCGGGCTTTCTTTCCCCCAGAACAGTTGTTAGTTTTGAAAAGTGAAGATTTGTATGCAGGTGCGGCGGCGACTGTCAGTCAGGTTTTAGAATTTTTAGATTTGCCGGAATATCAATTGTCTGAGTATCAAAATGCTAATCCTGGTGTTTATCAGCGGGTAAATGAGTCAATTCGTGAACTATTGAGCGATTATTTTAAACCTTACAATCAGGAATTAGAGGAATATTTGGGAAGAAAGTTTGATTGGGAATAAGATAGGACGTACGGTTGAAACCGCGCCTATACAAACAAAACCTGCCTCCGCAGGTTGAATAAAAGGCAATTAAAATTAGGTTATTCTCTTCAGTCTGCGGAGGCAGACATCGTTTGTGTAGAAGCGGTTTCAACCGCCGTCTGCTTACTAACGCATCCTTAGTCCTGACCTTGTTGAATACAGCGCTGTTGATAAATTTGAGCCGCTTTATCTGTGGGATTGCGGCGCAGGCACTCAGCAAACAATCGCTCCGCATCTCCAAGCTTTTGCAAATGGTAGAGTACCAAAGCTTCTTCAAACACTGTTCTCGTGGCTACCTTGCCCTCATAAGTCTCAGGGGGATCGGCATCGAAAACTTCAAAAATCGATACCGTTTCTGATTTGCCCTTAACTTGTACGCGATCGATAAGACGGATAGCATACTGGTTAGAATCTGGCAAAGATATAAAAGTTTCGTGACTAATTAATATTGAAACTCCATATTTTTTAGTCAAGCTTTCTATCCGCGAGGCCAAATTCACTGCATCGCTAATCACCGTGCTATCCATTCGGTTTTTTCCCCCAACCGTGCCGAGAATTAAAGAACCTGTATTGATGCCAATGCCAATCTTAATCGGCACGTATCCAGAAGCAGTGCGATGTTGATTATATTCGGCAAGACGATGTAGCATATCAATGCCTGCTTTGACGGCATTATCTGCCTCGCCGCTAAAGAGGGCCATAATTGCATCGCCAATATACTTGTCAATAAATCCTTGATTTGCAGTAATGGCTGGCTCCAGGCGTGACAAATAGGCATTAATAAAGTTGAAATTGTCTTGCGGAGTCATACTTTCCGACAAAGTTGTGAAGTCGCGAATATCGGAAAAGAGTACCGACATTTCCTGTTTAACTTGGTCGCCTAATTTAACATCAACAATGCTTTCTTTATTCAGGAATTGGAGGAATTGGCGGGGGACGAAGCGCTCAAAAGCCTGGTTAAGTTCGCTGAGATTATTGTAGAGACGCGCATTTTCAATAGAAATAGCTGCCTGGGAGGAGAGGGGTCTTCTGGGTTTGAGGTGATAATAAAAACTAATTAGAAAAGCAAGCTAATAGTCGAGCTCGAAAATTGTCGAAATTAACAAATCCATAGGCTTGACGCTTAATCACTTTGAGGCGATTGTT
>Ga0335395_10000718_pt1 | contig 20880 bp, 7 predicted proteins | sample MAT02_FD_205744 | JGI IMG/M metagenome (GOLD analysis project Ga0335395, IMG submission 205744) | Freshwater microbial communities from Lake Fryxell liftoff mats and glacier meltwater in Antarctica - MAT-02 (spades assembly) (version 2) ...
GGCCTGCTGAGGCAGTTCTTGCCCAAGGGCACCGACCTCTCAACGGTCAGCCAGACGCGGCTCAACGACATTGCACGGCTGATGAATAATCGACCACGAAAAACCCTCGGCTGGAAAACGCCGGCTAAGGCCTAGGCCGAAGAGATGGAAGCCTTTGCTACGACTGTTGCACTTGCAAGTTGAGGCTGCAGAGTGTGGGTGCGTAGGGTTAACACGTTCCGGGGCATGGAGAATTTCCGCTCACTACTGGGCATGCCGTCTGCCGCCAAATACGAGACGACCTGGGAGGGCATCGCCAAGGCCGTGCGCGACCATGTCACCGTGGCCAACCGCGCTCTCGTGTTCGGACAGATCGCGTCGCTGCTGCTTTCGACCTGCGCGCTACGCAACGCCGATTGGCACGCAGAGAACGTTGCGCTGAATTACATTATGCGGCGCGACGTCCAATCGGCGCCGGCCCACGATATGCTCGCCACAGCAGCGTACCCGGACTATGCGAAGAACCCTCCGGGCATCGCCTTCATGGGCCGCAAGACCCGGGACCGGGGCAAGAGCCTGCAGACCTTCATCACTGTCGCCCTCGACCTGCCCGCACCGGAGCAGGCTGCAATCGCCGATCAAGGCGAAACCACCATGGCCGAAGTGGACCCGCAGGTCCACGCGGCGATGGTCGAACACCCGGTCTCTGCGGAAATCGGGAAGCGCAAGCTGCTGACTTGGCAAGAGGACATCACTGGCCTTCGCGAAGAGCGGACCTACTCCCTGGGCGGGTCGCACTGTGTGAAGCGTTCACAGGGTTCTCGCATCCAGCGCGGTTCAGACGCAGCGCGATGTTGCAGGTCGTTCGGAACTGCTGGGGAAGCGCTGATAAGGTTCGTATGGTTCGCAGAAAACGACATGCGCCACGCTTCAGGCGCCTGAAAAGTCGAATTCTACTCGACTTATATTTCCAAAACACCTGATTCGGAAGGTATCATATTTCTAAACAGTATCATAATATAGATGCCTATCTTAGGGGTCGATGTCGCTGGTTCAGGTACCTGTCAGATCTGACAGGTCGACGATCGACGCGGTCGCGCGTAACCTCCGGTCGTCCGAGCACCACAGTAGTCGCGTCCTTTCCGGGCCGCTGCTAGAGATTCGGGCGAGCTTCGCGCATCTACCGATGGCCTAGCGCCCTGCTAAGGAAGGGGGTTCTTCGACGAATTTTTGCGGTATTGCTGCAGACTCGCGTGCGCCACAAGCCTCGTGTTCCGAGGTGACGGGCTCGTGTTCCGAGGTGACGGGGGTGGCGCTGGGCGTGCACGAGGATCTCGAACTGCTGCACACACTCGACTAAAATAGAGCTAGACAGTCAGGTTCCGGTGCTTTGCAGAGCGGTCATGAACAACGAGCATCAGCACTCCGACTGGCTGGTCGACCGCGCCCACACGATCGGCTGGCGCGATCCGGGAGGGACGGGAAGTCGGGAGGAGGTCCTCGCCCCCAGAGCCGAGGTGTGGACCGATGTGCGCACGCTCAGTCTTCGCTCGCGGGATGTCTGAGCTCTGGTCTGGTGGGGCGGACGCCGAGCGTGGTGGGGAAGCCGCTTTAGCTTTAAGAAATAATAATGCTTATTAGCATATAAACGGGTGCGCAAGTCGGCCCGCCGAAGCTCAAAGCTTTGCCGTGCTTCTACGTCGGAGTTGGGCTCGTGCAATAGGGAGAAACGGATGAAAGTTTGGACAACGCAACTCGATGCGGGTCGGTGTCGCGACCCTAGTGGCGTCTTCGCGGTTCCGATATTTGCCGGCCGATCTGCGGCCGGTGATCGAGGCGCGGACGCGTTAGCCTCGGCACTCTCTTTTCCTCTTTTCTCTCGGCGGCTGGTCGGTGCCCGCCTCGATCCGTTACGGCCGCTCGACGGGCGATTGCCGCGTAGGCGCGGCGAAAGCCGCGGGAGACCCGCTCGCCTGGCGATCCGGAAGCGCAGGTTCGGAAGGACTCGGTCCAACGGGGAACGAGATGGAGATTAGGGAAGAGCGGTGGCCGGTGGATGAGGATGAACTGGTTTTGGGAGGTAGCGGGTATCGGCGGATCGCGGTCGACGGCCGCGAGAGTCTGCGCGTGATCTGTTTTGGGTCGGTCTCGTTGATCCTCGTCGGCGAGGTGAGGGAGCTTGAATTGGACGTTTCCGGCTCGTGCTTGGTCGATGCGCGGCGCCTGAAGACGGAGCGCGCTCTGGTCGAGATCTCCGGGAGCGCCAGCGTTCGGGTGAACGCCGAACACGAGCTGCGCCTGTGGGCGTGCGGCTCGTCTCAGGTGCGCCAGTACGGCGCCGGCGAGATCGTCCGGTCCAAGCTGGAGGGAAGCGCGCGCGTCACCCGCTGGTAGTGGCCCCATTGCGAGGCGCCGGCGGTTCGACCACTCGTACGATGCGCGGGACACAGCGTAAGTGGACAGGGCTTCGACAGAGTCAAGGAAGCGGAAGGAGATGTAATAGGAATGGATAAGTTCATAGCGGACGTCGCCTTTGCGGCGCGCCAGCTCAAAAAGCGCTGGGGTGTTTCCTTGGTTGTCGTGCTTTCGATCAGCATCGGCGTTTCGGCGAACACGGCCGTGTTCGGCTGGATCGACTCGATCATTATCAACCCCCTTCCCGCGGTGCCGCAGAGCGACCGTGTCGTCGTGGTCTCCAGCCGCACGGCTTCCGGCGAGTTGATTCCCATGTCGTATCCGGACTATCGCGATCAGCGCGATGCGAGCCGCTCCTTCGAAGGCTTGGTCGCGTTCCAGGATGGCTCGTTCAGCCTAGAGCACGGCGGTTCGACTCGGCGCGCTTGGGCCATGTTTGTGTCCGGCAACTTCTTCGAGGTTCTGGGGGTTGCTCCGGCCGCCGGTCGCTTCTTCAGCTCTGGCGACCAAATCGACGTTCCGGGCGGTCCGGCACTCGCCGTCATCAGCCACCGGACCTGGCTTCGCCACTTTGATGGCACAGCCTCGGCAATCGGTTCGACCCTGATCCTCAACGGCCGCACCTACACCGTGTCGGGCGTGGCTCCCCCGGGCTTTCAAGGTACGGTGGTCGGCCTGCGCTTCGAGGTCTGGGTGCCGCTGCTGCAGCGCGACTCACTGATGGGCGGGGATGGCGCATGGCAGGAGGGCCGTAAGCATCGGATGATCAACGTGATGGGCAGGCTACGCAGCGGCGTGGACCTGAGAGCGGCCCAGGCTGAGTTAAGTCTCGTCGCGTCGCGCCTGGAGCACGAGAATCCGGACGAAAACGCGGGGATCGGCGCGCTCGTGCTGCGCTTCTCCGAGGCCCCGTACGGCGCGCAGAGCCTTCTGTCTGATGCGCTGAAGGCGATGTTTCTCGGAAGCCTGGTGGTGCTGCTGATCGTCTGCGCGAACCTCGTCAACCTTCTCTTGGTCCGGACCACCGAGCGGCAGAAGGAATTCGGCATCCGCGTCGCCTTGGGCGCGGGCCGAACCAAGCTCGTCCGGCAGATTTTGATCGAGGGCTTGTTGCTTGGTTTGCTTGCCGCGTTGTTGAGCATCGGGCTCGCATACCTCCTCTCTGGCCTGCTGCGCTTCTTAGTTCCGGACCTGGACCTGCCGATCGCGCTGGAGCCTCATCTGGACGGTTCGATGATCGTCTATGCGGTGGTTTTGGTCGTGGCTTTGTCGCTCGTCACTAGCCTGCTGCCGGCGCTGCGAGCGGCCCGGGTCGATGCAGCGCAGGTGCTGACTGGTAGCATGCGCGTCGAGTACATTGCGCGCGGCGAGCAGCGCGTCCAGATGGGCTTGGTCGTCGCACAAATCGCCCTCGCGTTTGTCGCGCTGTCCAGCGCCGCGCTGTTCGTGAAGAGCTTCCAGAGGATGTCCGAGGTGAACCCCGGCTTTCTGCCGAGGCCGGTGCTGCTGGCCGCGCTCGCCGCGGCTCGGCCGGGCACCGGTTCCGCCGACATGGCGGGCTACGTCGAGCGCGTCCGGCAGGAAACCGGCAGGCTGCCGGGCGTGCGGACCGCTGCCTACGCCGAGTGGGTGCCGCTCGGGTTGCACGGCGGCTCTTGGGAGGACCTCCAGGTTCAGGGCTACGCCCCGGCCCAGGACGAGAACATGAAGATATATCGCAACCTCGTCAGTCCGGACTACTTCGAGGCCATGGGGATCGAACTGCTCTCGGGGCGGGACTTTTCCGTCCGCGACGATCGGGATTCGGCGGACGTAGCGATCGTCAACGCGGAGTTCGTCAGGCGGTACTTCGGCGACCGCGACCCCTTAGGACTGCGGATCGCCGGGTGGGGCAGAGTCATCACGATCGTCGGCGTGGTCCGCGATAGCCGCTACGCTAGCCTGTCGGAGCCCTCGCGTCCCTATTTCTACGTGCCCTTCCAGCAGTTCGCGGGGCCGGACAGCAGCATCGTGCTCCACATCGCCGTCGCCGGAGCGCCCGAGCGGATCGCCGAAGCGGTGAGGGCCGCCGCCGACGTCGCAGGCGCCGAAGGCTACGTCACCTGGACCAAGCCGCTGTCGCGCTACATCCAGGCCTCACTCTTCGGTCAGCGGCTCACCGCGATGATCATGAGCGTGCTGGGCGCCGTGGCGATGTTCCTGGCGGCCCTGGGTATCTACGGGATGATGAGCTACGCCGCGGCGCGGCGAGTGAACGAAATGGGCGTGCGCATGGCGCTGGGCGCGTCGAAGTCCGCTGTTGCCGGCCTTGTCGTCGGCCGGGGGCTCAGGCTAATCGCGGCCGGGCTGGCGCTGGGCGCGATTTGCGCGGCGCTGCTCCGTCCCCTGCTTCAGGGCATGTTGGTCGGCGCATCCGGAGCGGACCTCTGGGTGTATCTGGCGGTGGGCGGAATGCTCGCCCTCATTGCACTGGCCGCCTGTTTCATTCCTGGAATCCGGATCGGCAGGCTTGAGCCCGTGCGTGCGCTGAGTGGCTGAGCGACGCCGATCCGTTCCGCTGACCCGAAACCTAGACCGAAGCCTTTGCCCCGCGGGTCCACACATCGCGAAATTGGAAGTCATCAATGGACAAGAAACACACGCCGTTCGTTTCTCTGGTCGACATCGCGCGCGCACATGCGCTGTGTCGCGCGGGCCGACGCATCTACACGTTCCTGGGATACCGACCGCGCGAAGAGGCTTCCCATTTGTCGATGGGACAGCTGGATACCGAGGCGCGCGCCGTCGCCGCGCGGCTGGCGACGGTGGCTGAGCGGGGCGATCGCATCCTGCTCCTATTCCGTCCGGGGCTGGGTTTCGTCAGCGCCTTCCTCGGCTGCCTATATGCGGGCATGGTCGCGGTGCCGTCCACGGTTCCGCGCTTCGGCCAGGGCGCCGCGCGTCTCCGGGGCATCGCCGCCAACGCCGAGGCCAGGGTGGCACTGTCGTCTCGGCAAATTTCGGGAGGCATCCGGGAGGCGGCCGGCGCGGGGATCGCATCTCACTGGTTGGATTTCGAAGACATTGATCCCGCCAACGCGTCCGACTGGTCCGCTCAGACCATCGGCGCCAATGAACTGGCGCTGCTGCAGTACAGTTCCGGTTCGACCGGCGATCCAAATGGCGTGATGATCACCCACGGAAACCTGGTCCATCAATCGGCGCTATTTGCCCGCGCCAGCGGCGCGCACGAGGGCAGCTGCATAGTTTCATGGCTGCCCGTCTTCCACGATCTCGGCTTGGTTGCGGGCGTGCTGCAGCCGCTGTATGCCGGCTACCGGGGCGTTCTTATGGCGCCGGAGTCTTTCGTCGAAAAGCCCGAGCGCTGGCTGAAAGCCGTCGCCGACAACCGCGCAGACATCATCGCAGCGCCCAACTTCGCTTACGAGCACTGCGTCCGCAACGTTCCCGATGATGCGCTGCGAGACATCGACCTGGGTTCGCTAAGGTTCGCCCTCAACGGCGCCGAGCCGATCCGCGTCGGCACCCTAGAACGTTTCGCGCAGCGCTTCGCGCCACGGGGCTTCGACAAGGCGGCCTTCTATCCGGCCTACGGCCTCGCCGAAGCGACCCTGATGGTGGTCGGCGGATCGCGGGGTCGGGAGCCAACGGTGCGGAAGTTCGATCCGGTCGCGTTGGAGCATGGACATGCGGTTCCGGTTTCGGAAGGAACCCCGCGCGCGCGCGCGCTGGTCGGGTCGGGACGGGAGCTGGAGGGGCAGGACATCCTCGTGGTGGATCCGGACACCTCGGTCCGTTCGGCGCCGATGACGGTCGGCGAGGTGTGGGTCGCCGGCCCCAGCGTCGGCGTCGGTTACTGGCGCCGTCCCGAAGCCACCGAGGAGTCGTTCGCGCGCCCCCTGGCCGGGGAAGCGGGACAGGCGTGGCTCCGAACCGGCGACCTTGGCTTCATTTGCGACGGGGACTTGTTCGTCTGCGGCCGTCTGAAGGATCTCATTCTCATTCGCGGCCGCAACCACCACGCGCCGGACATTGAGGCCACCGTCGAAACCTCCCATTTCTCGCTGCGTCCGAACTGCGGTGCGGCATTCCCGATCGACTTCGATGGCGAAGAGCGTCTGGTCGTGGTCCACGAGATCGACCGTGCCGCCGCGGGCATCGGGCCCGAGGAAATGGCGGCGATCGCCTCGGCGGTCCGGCAGTGCATCGCCGAGGCCCACGAAATCCTGGTGCATGCCGTCGTGCTGCTCCGGCACGGGACCCTCCCCAAGACGTCGAGCGGGAAGCTCCAGCGCCGCGAGAGCCGGCGGCGCTACCTAGCCGGGGAACTCAAGGCCGTGTTCACTTGGTCTGCGCCCGTCGGCGCCGCGCGGGCCGCGTCCCCGACCGGGCAGGCCGCAAAGCCTGTGTCGGATCAGATCCAGGGGGAACTGGTGCGGGAGATCGCCCGCCGGCTGGGCGTGGCTGCGTCAGAGATCGACGTCGATGCACCGCTGACCGGCTTGCGGATGAATGCGAGCGAGAAGTTGGCGCTGGTCCACTGGATGGAGCAATTCCTTCGTCGCCCGCTTCCGGCGACGCTGTTCGAGGACTTCCAGAGCATCCGCGAGCTCTTCTCCCACTCTAAAGGCGCCTCCAACAGCGTTAGCGAGGGACTTTCGGCGGACGAGCTGCGCCAGCGGATGGACGCGGCCGGACAGGCGCGCCAGGGGGAGCGCATCGCTATTGTCGGCCTAGGCTGCCGCTTTCCCGGAGCCGACGGCCCCAAGGCGTTTTGGAAGCTGCTGGTCGACGGCGTCGATGCGGTGACGGAGGTTCCTCCCGATCGCTGGGACATCGACGAGTTGTACGACGAGAACCCGCTCGCGGCGAGCAAGATGAACACCCGCTGGGGCGGGTTCCTTAAGGACATCGACTTGTTCGACCGGAACTTCTTCGGCCTGTCGATCCGCGAGGCCCACCGGATGGATCCACAGCACCGGCTGATGCTAGAACTGGCCTGGGAGGCGCTGGAGGACGCCGGCATCGATCCCGATAGCCTGTCGGACTCGAGCACAGGCGTCTTTGTGGGCATCTCCGGCAGCGACTATGCGCAGATGCAGTTCGGAGACGCCGCGCTGGCCGACGCCTATGCCGGACTCGGCTGCGCGCTGACCATCGCCGCTAGCCGCGTGTCGCATTTCCTCAACCTGCGCGGGCCGGCTATCGCGGTAGATACCGCCTGTTCATCGTCGCTCAGCGCCCTGCACCTAGCCTGCGCTAGCCTGCGGCGGGGAGAGTGCGAGGTCGCGCTAGTGGGCGGGGTGAACATCCTGCTCTCGCCGGTGGTCACGATGTGTCTGACCAAGGCGGGCATGATGTCGCCGGACGGGCGCTGCAAGGCCTTCGATAGCCGCGCGAACGGATACGTGCGCGCCGACGGCGCGGGCTTGTTGGTGCTCAAGCCCATGTCCAAGGCCATCGCCGACGGCGACGACATCTACGCGGTCGTCCGCGGCACTGCCTCCAACCAGGACGGCCGCAGCAGCGGCATCGCCGCACCTAACGGCGAGGCCCAGCAGCGGGTCGTCCTCGCTGCCTGTAAGGACGCCGGTGTCTCGCCCGGCGAGCTCGACTACGTCGAAGCGCACGGAACCGGCACTGGGGTGGGCGATCCTATTGAGGTCAAGGCCTTGGGCGCCGTGCTTTCGATAGGCCGGCCGGACGGCAGCAAGTGCGCGATCGGATCGGTCAAGACCAACATCGGCCACGCCGAAGCGGCGGCCGGCGTGGCCAGCCTCATCAAGGTCGCGATGATACTGAAGCATCGCAAGCTGCCGCCGAGCCTCCACTTCCGGACACCCAATCCGCTGATCCCCTTCGATCAGCTGCCAATCCGCGTCCAGGCCATCCTGGGCGAGTTGCCGGACAAGGGGGCGCCGCTGCTGGTGGGCGTCAACGGGTTCGGGGTCGGCGGAACCAATGTCCACGCGATTCTGGAAGAAGCGCCGGAGCGGGATGCGGCCATGGACGTGAGTGGGGCCGACGAGTCCGAGCGCGAGCCCGGCCGCCCCTGGCTGTTGCCCTTAAGCGCCCGCAGCCTAGCCTCGCTGAAGGCCGGCGCCGAAAGGCTGGCAGCGTTCCTGGAAGGGGAGGGCGCGCAGCGGCCCCTGGCCGGCATCGGCCATACCCTCGCCCTCAGGCGCAGCCACATGAACCACCGCCTCGGGGTCGTCGCTCCCACGCGCGAGGCGCTGGCGGCGGCGCTCAGGGCGTATGCCGAAACTGGCAGCCACCCCGTGGCGAGCTACGCCCACGTTCCCGCGCGCCGGGAATCCCCGAAGCTGGCCTTCGTGTTCTCCGGCCAGGGGTCCCAATGGTGGGCAATGGGGCGGCGCCTGCTCGAGCGTGAGCCGGTCTTCCGGCAGACGATAGAGCGTTGCGACGCGCTTCTCCGGCCTTTTTCCGGCTGGTCCCTGCTCGAAGAGCTGCGCGCCCCGGAGGCGCACTCGCGCCTGGGCGAAACCGCCTACGCCCAGCCGGCGATCTTCTCGCTCCAAGTAGCCACCGCGGATCTGTGGCGTTCGTGGGGCGTGGTTCCCGACGCCGTGGTCGGCCACAGCGTCGGCGAAGTTGCTGCCGCCTGCGTCTCTGGCGCGCTGACGCTTGAGGACGCCGCCGAGCTCATCGCGCACAGGGCACGTATCATGCAGCAGGCCACCGGGCTCGGGTGCATGGTCAGCGTGGAGCTGTCGCCGGAGGAGATCGACGCCGAGATCGCCGGGTACCGGGACCAGCTTAGTGTCGCTGCGGTCAACAGCCCGCGCTCGGTCGTGCTCTCGGGCGAGGCCGCCGCCATGGACGAGGTCGTCGCGCGGCTCCAGGCGCGCGGCGTGGTCGCGGTGCGCCTGCCGGTCAACTACGCCTTCCACAGTCCGCAGATGGAGCCGTTCAAGCACGCGCTCGTCGATGCGGTGGCGCGCCTTTCTCCGCAGGACGGTTTCATTCCAATGGTATCGACGGTAAGCGGCGACTGGTGCCGTGGGGGCGCGCTGACAGCCGAGTATTGGGGAGAAAACGTTCGCGGGCAGGTCCGCTTCGCGCAGGCGACAGGCCGGCTCGCAGCCGACGGGTTCCAGGTCTACGTTGAGGTTGGACCGCACGCGGTCCTGACCGGCGCGATAAACCGAACCCTCAAGGCGGAAGCACGCACCGGCACCCTCGTGGCGAGCCTAGTCCGCGACAGGGACGACCAAGAGACAATGCTATTGGCGTTCTTCGCCCTGCACGCGGCGGGATACCCCTTGGACTGGTCCAAGCTCCACCCGCGCGCGGGCCTAGAGCGCGACTTGCCGCGCTATACCTGGGAGCGCCAGCGCTACTGGCTGGACCTGCCGCGCCGGCGCGCGATGCGTCCGACCGAGCGGCATCCGTTGCTCACCGAACGGCTTCCGACTGCCCAGCCGACTTGGCAGAGCGCGCTCGATCCGCAGATCCATCGCTACCTCAGCGGACGCAGCCGCGGCGGCGCCTCCTTCCTTCCGCGGGGCGTGTTCGTCGAACTCGCCCTAGCCTGCTGGAAGGCCCACGGCGGGTCCGGCGAGGTGGAGCTGCGGGATTTGGAGTTCGACGCGCCTCTTCCGCTGCCCGGCGGTGACTCGGTCCCTCCCATCCAGACCGCGCTGTTGCCCTCGGCGGAAGGCGAGGACGTGCTCACCGTGCACGTGCGCTCCGGCGAAGCCGCGGATGAAACGGAGGAAGACGACGGCTGGCGTCGCCAGTTCCGCGCGCATGTGGTTGCCGCCGCTGGATTAGCGGCCGTCCCCGCGGCGCTGGCGCTGAATGCGCTGCGCGGCGGGGATCGCCAGCGTCTGGACGGCGCCAACATCTACGAGAAAATGGCCCACCTCGGCCTGGAGTACGTCCCAGAGCAACATGTCGTGGAGGCGGCGTGGCTGAACGACCGCGAGGCGCTGGTCCGGATCGCTGTCCCCGGGGGCGGGGCTCCCGACGCCGACCGCTACCGCCTGCACCCGCTCGCCTTCGAAGGCGTCGAGCAGGCGATACGCGTGGCCCTGGGCGCGCGCGGCGCGCGCGTCGAACTGGTCGCAGCCAAGCGCATCCGGCTCATCGGATCGGCGCCGCTCGCCTGGGTGCATGTGCAGCTGCGCTCCGAGCCGGAACCGGGCGAGTCCACCGCGCGCGCCGACGCATGGGCGGCCGACGCCGAGGGCAGGGTGCAGCTCGTGGCCGAGGGCGTGGCCGTGGCGTATCTTGTTGCCGAGAACGGTCCTGCCGCCGGAATGCCCACCGACCCGCCGGACTGGCTCTATGACGTGGCGTGGGAGGAGGCGGCGCCGTGCACGGAGACGCCGGACGAGGCCCCCGCCGGTTGGATCGTCTTCGCAGACCGCTCCGGGACCGGCGACCGCGTCGCCGACCGCCTCGCCGCGCTGGGACATCACTGCGTCCGGCTGCGCCGGGGCGAGGCCTGGGAACGGGTGTCGGAACACGAATACCTGCTGCCGCCGGCGGGGGCGGCGGAGTCGCTGCGGGTGCTCATCGGCCAGGCCTTCGGCGGGGACCGGCCGCCGTGCGGCGGCATCCTGCATTTATGGAGCCTCGATGCCGTTCCCACGGAGCGCGCATCGGTCCGCGACGTCATCGATGACCAGGCGTGCGGTTCGCTCAGCGTGCTCGGTCTGGTCCAAGCGCTGGCGAGCGCCGAGCTCAGGGCCTCGCCTAGGCTCTGGGTCGTGACCGGTGGGTCACAGCCGGCGGGCGAAGCACTGGCGGACATCCAGCTCGCCCAAACGCCGGTCTGGGGCCTGTGCAAATCGATCGCGATCGAGCATCCCGAACTTCGCTGCGCGCGGATCGATATGAGCGGATGCCGGCGCGGGAGTGACGAGGAAGCACTGCTGGTCGCCGAAGTCCTGGCCGACGGGGCCGAGGACCAGATCGCCTTGAGGGACGACCGCCGGTTCGTCGCACGCTTAGTGCGGCATCGCGGACCGCTCACGGGCCAGAAAGCGGAAACGCCGTCCTTCAGCGACGAAGCGCCTTGGCCGGCGCCCTATCGCGTTGCCTGGGACGCCGAGATTGGGCGGCCGAGAATGCAGGCAATCCAGGCCAGGCCGCCGGCGGCCGACGCCGTGGAGATCGAGGTCGAGATCGTGGCGACCGAGGGAGCGGTCGCGGCGGGGGGAGCCGAAGGAACGAGACGGCGTACGGACTTTCCCATGGCCGGCTATACGGGCCGCGTGACCCGGACCGGAAGCGGAGTCTCGGGCGTGGCCGTCGGCCGCGAGGTCGTGGCGCTGGCTTCGGAAGGCATCGTTTCCAGGCTGAACGTGCCGGCTGCGGCCGTCGCCGTGCTACCGCAGGGCGTCCGCGCCGCCGATGTCGCGAGCCACCTGCGCCCTGTCCTGGCCGCGCTGCTAGCACTGAAGGAACTGGCCTGCGTCAAGCCCGGCGATTGGGTGCTGATTCACGGCGCCGACGACGAAGCGGGCTTCGTCGCGGCCACGATGGCGGTCTCGTCGGGCGCCAAGGTGATCGCGACCGCTAGGGCCGCGTCGGCGCGCGCCCGTCTGGCGGAGATCGGCGCCGTCGCCTGCCTGAACCCGGAAGCGCCCGATCTATTCGCCGACGTTCGCCGCATCGTGGGAGGCCGCGGCGCGCAGATCGGCCTCAACCTGCTGGGCGGCACCGATCTGGTCCGCTTCCTTTCGGCGCTGGCGCCCTTTGGGCGCTGCGTGGACATGGCTGGCTGCTTCACCGGAGTCCCCGCCGATGCGCGCGGCCTGAGGATGCCGGTTGGCGCCTCCCTGCACTCGGTCGATCTCGGCCTATTGCTGCGCGAGGGACGCGAGTGCGCGGCCCGGTTGGTGCAGGAGGCGGTGGCCTGGATCGCCGCATCGCAGGATGCGCTTCCCGCCGCGCGCGCCGCTGATCTGTCCGAACTGCTCCAGCAGACGGACGGTCCGGCATTCGCCGGCGCCGATTCGGTCGCCGTGATGCTGCCGCCGCGCGCGCTCGTCGAAGCCGGGCCGGGAGAAATGGGCCCGTTCCAGAGCGACGCCACCTACCTCGTCACCGGCGGTCTCGGCGCCCTAGGGCTCAGCCTTGCGCTCAGGATGGCCTCATCGGGCGTCCGCAACCTCGTGCTGCTGGGGCGCAGCGCGCCCTCGTCGGTCGCCGTGGAGGTCATCGAGGAGCTTGCGCGGCGGGACGTCCGGGTCTGGTCCTTCGCGCTGGACGTCGCCGACCGCGACGGCCTGGCCGGCGTGCTGGAGACCGTCCGCGCCGAGCTGCCTCCTCTGCGCGGCATCGTCCATGCTGCGGGAATCCTGGACAACGGCCTGCTGGTCGCCATGACCGAGCCGCAGTTCCTCAACGTGTTCCCAGCGAAAGTGCAGGGCGCAATGAACCTGCACGAGCTCACGGTCGGCGACCCGCTCGATTTCTTTCTCATGTTCTCTTCGCTGGCCTCCTTGCTTGGCTCGCCAGGACAGGGCAACTACTCCGCGGCCAACGCTTTCCTCGACGGGCTCGCCGTCCACCGGGCCAGGCGCGGCCTGCCGGCGGTCACGGTCTGCTGGGGCCCTTGGGCCGAGATCGGCATGGCGTCCGACGCCCACAACGCGGCGCGTCTGGAAGAGCACGGCATGGGAATGCTCGCGCCGGAGAAGTGCCACGGTCTCGCGGAACGACTGATGGAAGGCGCCCAGGGCATGATTGGCGCGATCGCGATGGACTGGACGCTCTGGAGCAGGGCGTTCCCGAACCTTTCGGAGAGTCCCTTCGTCTCGGCCCAGGTGCCGGGACGCGGCCAGGCCGATTCGGCGGCGTCCCAGCGGCGCCTAACCGCCGCCGCGTTGGCCGCGCTGACGCCGGAGAGCCAGATCGAAGAACTTGTCTCGGCCATCCACGGCGCGGTCTGCCGGGCCCTGCAGCTGGCGCCGGACCAGTTGGCGACCAACATCCCGCTGACCGCCGTCGGCCTGGATTCGATCGTCGCGCTCGAACTCAAGAGTCGCATCGAGTCCAACGTCGACGTGGTAGTCCAGACCCCGACTTTGCTGAGAGGGCCGAGTGTCCTGGATCTCGCGATCCAGTTCCGCGGTCAGCTGCTGGACGGGGCCGGCGGAGCGGGGGGCGGACGTCCGTCTGCGCCATCCGGGCAGGGGGCCCCGAAGATCGACAACCGGAAGGCGACCAGGCTGCTCGAACGGCTCGACGAGCTTTCCGACGAGGAGGTCAGCGAACTGCTTTCCGACCTAGCGGGAGATGGTTCGGAGTAGCGCCGGAAACGATACGCCGTGCCTTACGCACGGCCCTTTCAGCCATGGAGGAGATAGGATTCGATGGAGCTGTTCAGATTCCTCGTCAAGTACTCGCCCGGGGTGCTTGCCGTCGCGGTTCTCCTAGGCATCGTCAGCGGCGTGTCGAGCGCCGCAGTGATGGCCATCGTCAACCGCGCGCTCGCTGGCGTCGCTGGCGATGTCGGCACCCTGGGCCTAGCCTTCCTCGGCGTGACGCTGACCGCGTTGACCGCCAACTTGAGCACGCGGCTGATCCTACTGCGTCTCTCGACCAGCGCGGTCCGCGAGATGCGCATGAGCCTGTGCGGACAGATCCTCGTGTCTCCGCTCAGGGACGTCGAGTCGCACGGCCCGTCCAAGCTGCTGGCGGTGCTGACCGAGGACATCCTGGCCGTGTCCGATACGCTGGCGGAGTTGCCGGTGGTGTGCATGAGTGCGGCGGTTATTACCGCCTGTTTCACCTACCTGATCTGGCTTTCCTGGCCGATGGCGCTGGCCTTCATCGGGGTCTTCTCGCTTGGCGTCCTTATCCACGAGGCGATAGCGATGCGCACCCGGCCCTACCTGACCAAGGGCCGCGAGAAGTGGGACGAGCTGATTGCCTATTACAACGCCCTCATCCTGGGCAACAAGGAACTCAAGCTCCACGCCCGCCGCCGCACGGCCTTCCTCCGCGAGGCGCTGGGCCCGACCGCCGAGGAGATGCAGACGCTCTCAAAGTCCTGGCATCGGATCTTCGCCTTCGCCGCGTCCTTCGGGCAGACCTTCTACCTCGTCGTGATTGGCGCCATTCTCTTCGTCGCGCCGGCGTTTGCGCCGCTGGAGCCCTCGGTGCTGACCGGCTTCGTATTGATGACGATTTACATGAATGGCCCGATCTCGCAGATCGTCGGCTCAATCCCAACTCTGCATCGGGCCGGCGTTTCGCTAAGGAAGATCGAGTCGCTGGGCCTGTCCCTCACCACCCGCGAGGACTCCGACGTCCGCGAGGAGGAGGTGCGGCCGCTGGAGCACTTGTCGGGAATCGAGATGCAGGGGCTGTGCTATGCCTACGACACCGAGGGCGGCGACCGTGGTTTTGCCCTCGGTCCTATCGACCTACGGATCGAGCCGGGCGAAATCCTCTTCGTGACCGGGGGCAACGGCAGCGGCAAGAGCAGCTTCGCCAGGGTGCTGACCGGCCTCTACGTGCCCACGGGCGGCACGCTGCGGATCAACGGAACCGATGTTGACGACCTCAACCGGGACGCCTACCGGCAGAATTTCTCGACGGTGTTCTCGGACTATTTCCTGTTCACCCGCCTCTACGGACTGGCGAACGAGCAGCTGGCGGGGCAGGTCGAGGAATACCTCGGCCAGCTCAAGCTTTCTGGCAAGGTAGAGTTCAAGGACGGGCGCTTCTCCACGGTGGACCTGTCTCAGGGGCAGCGCAAGCGCCTCGCCCTCTTGACCGCGTTTGTGGAAAACCGCCACGTCTATCTCTTCGACGAGTGGGCGGCCGACCAGGACCCGGCGTTTAAGGATGTGTTCTACGGGCGCATCCTTCCCCAGCTTAAGGCGCGTGGCAAGACTGTCATCGTCATTAGCCACGACAGCCACTACTACGAGTGCGCCGACCGCCTGATCCGGTTCGAGGACGGCGTGATGGTGGAGGACAGGCGGCCGCGCTCGGGTCAGAGGCGACCGGAGGCGCTGGGTCCGATGCGCCTGCCTAGGGACGGACGAGGCCGGGAGAGTCCGCGATGACCGTCGATGCCTCCGTGGATCCGTGGTTTCGCGTCTATCGGCGCGAGCCTGCGGCGCAGCTAAGGCTGTTCTGTTTTCCCTACGCCGGAGCGGGCCCTTCGGTCTTTGCCGCCTGGGCGGGACTGCTGGGCCCCAGGGTGGAAATCGTCGGCGTCGAGTATCCGGGTCGGGAGTCGCGCAGCCGCGAGCGGCTAACGACCCACCTCGGCGATCTAGTCTCCGCGCTCGCGGCGTGCATGGGGGCGTGGACCTCCCTGCCGTTCGCATTCTTCGGTCATAGCATGGGTGGACTGCTTTGCTTCGAGCTTGCTCGGGCGCTCGAAGCGGGCGGGCGCCCGGTGCCCGAGCATGTGTTCGTGTCGGCCGCCGGCGTACCCCATCTTCCGGAGACGATGCCCTTGCATGAGCTTCCAGACGTGGCGCTGCTAAGGGCACTGGTCCGCCTCAACGGACTGCCGCCGGAGGTCCTGCGAAATCCAGAATTGCTGGTCCATGCGCTTCCGATCCTTCGTGCTGATCTCCAGGTCTGCGAGCGGCGCAGCCTGGAGCCGGGCTCTCCCTTAATGGCTCCGCTCTCGGTCTACGGCGGCGCCGGCGATGCCCGTGTCGGTCCCGAGCGGCTCTCGGCCTGGCGGTCGCTGGCGGGAGCGGCGTACCGCGAGCGGGTTTTCCGCGGCGATCACTTCTACATCAAGCCGCAACGGGCGGCGCTGCTGGCGTCGATAGGGGGCGAGCTGGGTGCGTTGATCCGGCCGCCGGCCCTCACGGCGGGGTAACTCGGGCGATGGAAATGGACTCTCTACCGAAGGAAATGCAGGGAACCGCCGGGCAGCGCGCGGCGCTCGCCGCGCTGCTGCGGAAGCGCGCGGGCCGCCAGGACGCATTTCCTCTGTCGCGCTCTCAGGAGCCCATGTGGTTCCACTGCCGGACATTTCCCGGGAGCAGCGCCTACAACATCGCCCTGGCGTTCCGGATCCCTTCGGTGCTGGACGCGGAGGTTGTCCGCGGGAGCCTCGAATCGGTGATCGCCCGCCATGAGGTCCTGCGCTGCGTCTTCCAGGAGATTGACGGCGTCCCGATCCAGCGCGTGCTTCCGCAGGCACGGCTGATCCTGCCGTTCCGGGAAGTGGCGGCCCTTGAGGGCGAGGACGTGGAGGCGGCGGCCAGGCGCCTGAGCCACGAGCACGCGATGCAGCCCTTCGATCTCGCGGTCGGGCCTCTCTATCGGTTCAGCCTCGTGCGCTTCTCGGAGACCGACCACGCCCTGCTGGCGACGATCCATCATCTGGTGCTGGACGGGTGGTCGATCGGGGTGTTCCTGAGGGAATTTGCGGAGAACTACTTGGCGCTCGCCTCGGGCGAGCGCCTGCGACCGGCGCCGCTGGCCGCGAGGTTCTTCGACGAGATCGAGGGGCGGCAGCGAGCTGGCGGCGCGGACAACGACTATTGGATCGGCCGTCTCGCGGGAGCGCCCGCGTCGCTCGAACTGCCCTTCGACCGGCTGCGGCCGCCACTCAAATCCCATCGCGGCGCGAGCCATGCCGTGGACATTCCCCCGCACCGGGTCGATGCGCTAAGGACGCTCGCGCGCGAGGCCGGGGCGACCCTGTTCATGGTCGTGCTGGCCACCTATTACGTCTTGCTGCGCCGGATCGGCGCCGGGACCGACATCGTCTTGGCGGTTTCGACCGCTGGCAGGTACCGAACGGAGTGCTGGGATCTGATTGGCCCGTTCTCCCACGTGCTGCCGATGCGCTCAGATCAGGCGGGCGCGCGCGATTTTATGGATTTCCTCGCCCGGGTCAGGGAGTTGGCGCTGGAGGACTGCGCGCATCCCGACGTGTCGCTTTCGACGCTCGTGGAGGCTTTGAATCCTGTGCGCGAAAGCGGCCGCGACACGCTCTTCCAGGCCGGGTTAGACTTCCAGAACACACCATGGCCGACCATGGTCGGCGACGGGCTGGACCTGAGATCGCTCGTCACGCTGCTTACCGGCGATGCGGACTCGGCGAAGCTGGACCTCAACCTGGACGTTCGCGACGACCGCGGCAAACTGCACTGCACCTTCGAGTATTCGACCGACCTGTTCGACGCGGCGACTGTCGGGAGCATCGCTCAGTGTTACCTGCGCCTGATCGATGCAGTGGTGGCCGATCCGCGCAGCCCCCTGGACGAGCTTGACCTCCTGGGAGGCGCGGAGCGCGCGCGGATGCTCGGCGAGTGGAGCCGGGCAGAGGGCGGGCCACCGGACGGGGCTCCGGGCTGCTGCCTGTCCCGCATGTTGCAGGCCGCGGCGCGGCATCCGGAACGGCCGGCGGTAGTCGAGGGCGAGGCGGTCTGCTCCTACGGCGAATTCGAAGCCCGGGTCCGCGGCATCGGAGAAGCGCTCCGCGGCATGGGGCTGGGGAGGGAGTCGCGGGTTGGCATCTGCATGCCGCGCTCGACCGCCCAGATCACCGCGGTGTTCGGGGTTCTCGCTGCGGGAGCCTGCTATGTCCCGTTCGACCCAGAAGTGCCGGCCGCGCGGCGCGCGGCGATGGTTTCCGATGCCGGCATCCGCGTCGTGCTGGTTTCCCGCGCGCGTCCGGTCGACGACCTGCCGGGCGGGGTGGAGACCTTGGCGGTCGAATCGATAGGGACGGAAGCGGCGGGGCCGCTGCCGGCGTTCTCCCCCGATCAGCTTGCCTACGTGATCCACACCTCCGGCACCAGCGGCCGGCCAAATGGGGTGATGGTCACGCGGGGCGCGCTGGGCGCGTATGCGCTTGCCTCGGCGCGACTGTGCGGACTGTCGCCAGAGGACCGAGTCCTGCAGTTCGCGTCGCTCGGATTCGATGCCAGCGCGGAGGAGATCTTCCCGACCCTGGCCAGCGGAGCGGCCTTGGTGCTGCGCGGCGAGGACATGCTCGGTTCGCCGACGCGCTTCCTCCAAGGATGCCGCGACCTGCGCCTAAGCGTGATCGACCTGCCGACCGCCTACTGGCGCGAGCTGGTGTCGGACATGGCGCCCAATTCGGCTGCGTTGCCGCCGACACTGCGGTTGATGATCATCGGAGGCGAGGCGGCGCAGGTGGCCACTCTGCGTGACTGGCATCGGCTGGCCGGCGGCCGGGTCCGCCTTCTGAACACCTACGGCCCGACCGAGGCCACGGTGGCCGCGACGTGGGCGGAACTGGACGGTACGGTCGCGGAAGGCGCGCAGGTGCCGATCGGCAGGCCGTTGGGCGGCGCCCGGATATACCTGCTGGACGGCCGGAGAAATCCCGTGCCGATGGGCGTGGAGGGGGAGCTGTATATCGGCGGCCAGGGCGTGGCGCGGGGCTATCTGGGGCAGCCGTCAGCGACGGCCGCCAGCTATCTTCCCGATCCATTCGACGGTACGCTCGGTGCCCGGATGTACCGCACCGGAGACATGGCGCGCTTCCTGCTCGGCGGGATCCTCGAATACCGCGGCCGGCGCGACGATCAGGTCAAGCTGCGCGGTTTCCGCATCGAAGTCACCGAAATAGAGGCGGTGCTCTCCGGCCATCCGGACATCGCCCAAGCCGCCGTGCTGCTGCATCTCCCCGAACCTGCCTCCGAGCGGGAGAGTGACGGGCGGCTGGTCGCGTTCGTCGTGCCGCGCACGCTCGGTCGCTTTTACGCGACCGCGGTGCTGGAATGGGTGGCGGGGCGGCTCCCGGGCTACATGGTGCCCGCCTGCCTCGTGGCGGTGGACGCCCTGCCGATGACGGTAAGCGGCAAGCTTGATCGGCGCGCGCTTTTCCGGCGCGTGCCGGAGGAGCTGCCGCCGCCCGGCGATGCGACCGCACCGCGCACCCAGACGGAAGCCGTGCTGGCCGGGATCTGGGCCGATGCGCTGGGTCGTGAGCGGGTGGGCGTCCACAGCGACTTCTTCGAAATGGGCGGGCACTCGCTCCTGATCACGCGGATACTTTCCCGCGTGCGCCGCGTCCTGAAGGTGGACATGCCTTTGCGCCGGCTCTTCGAGGCGCCCACAGTCGCTCGTTTCGCGCGCGCGGTCGAGGCGTGCAGGGATGGCGGCGGCCAGCCGCCGCCGCCGCCGCCGCCGCCGATCCTACGCCGGCCGTGGGACCCAGACTGCGGGCCGCGTATCGCGCCACAGTCCTTCGCCCAGCAGCGGTTGTGGTTCCTGGAGTCTCTGGCGCCGGGCGGCGCGGCTTACAACCTCGCCAGCGCCATCCGGATCCGCGGCCGCCTGGACGTCGCCGCCCTGGAGGACAGCTTCACGGGGATCGTCGCGCGCCATGAGGTGCTGAGGACCGCCTTTGTCGAACACGAGGGCGAAGCGGTCCAGATCGTCGCGCCCTCGCTCCGGCTCGAGGTCCCGCTGCTGGATCTGGCCGGCATGGACCCGGCCGACCGCGAGGCACGCGTCTCGGCGTTGGTCGAGGAGGAGGCGCACCGCCCGTTCGACCTCGCCGCACCGCCGCTGCTCCGGGTACGGCTGCTTCGGCTCGCCGCAGAGGAGCACGTGCTTCTCGTGTGCGTCCACCACATCGTTTCCGACGCCTGGTCGGCGGCCATCCTAGCGGGCGAGTTCGCCGCTCGGTACATGGCGCGAGCGAGCGGCGCGGCCGCTGAGCTGCCGGAGCTTTCCATCCAGTACGCGGACTTCGCGCACTGGCAGCGCGAGTGGCTTTCCGGCGAGCGAATGGAGCGCCTAGCCGGGTACTGGCTGGACCGGATCGCCGGCGCCTCGGGAGAAACGGGAATCCCGCGCCGCGCGCGCGCGGGGGGGGTCTCCGACGCCGGCGCGGCGATCTGGCGGCTGCTGGGTACGGATGCGTCGGCCGACATCGGACGCCGCTGCCGGGTCGAGGCCGCGACGCCCTTCATGTTCTTTCTGGCCGCCTTCAAGGCGCTGCTCTTCCGCTATAGCGGCCGGCCCAGCGTGCTGGTCGGTGCGCCGATCGCCAATCGCCATCGCGAGGAGGTCGAGCCGCTCGTGGGCTTCTTCGTCAACACCCTGGCGTTGCGTACCGATCTTTCGGGTGATCCCACTTTCCTCGATCTGCTGGGGCGGGTGCGCGACGTGGCGCTCGATGGCTACGCGCACCAGGACCTGCCCTTCGACGAACTGGTCAGGCGAGCACGCCCCGACCGCAGCGCTTCGGCCTCGCCGCTGCTCCAGGCGGTGTTCGCTTTCCAGGATGCCGCAACGCCCGCGCTGGCGCTGCCTGGCCTGGAGGTCACGCCGGTCGATGTGCCGGTGCGCACGACGAAGTTCGACCTTACCCTTGAGGTGGTCGCGCGCGAAGGGGACTGGCTGATCGTGTTCCACTACAGCACCGATCTGTTCGACGCGTCCACGGTCCAGCGTCTGGCGGACCACTACCTGTCGCTGCTGAAGTCGGTCCTGTCTCGGCCGGAGGCGCGGCTGTCGGAGCTTGAGCTGCTGACGGAGGCGGAG
>Ga0335395_10000719_pt1 | contig 20869 bp, 14 predicted proteins | sample MAT02_FD_205744 | JGI IMG/M metagenome (GOLD analysis project Ga0335395, IMG submission 205744) | Freshwater microbial communities from Lake Fryxell liftoff mats and glacier meltwater in Antarctica - MAT-02 (spades assembly) (version 2) ...
GCCCTCCGAATCCCATCGGCACTCCGAAGCGCTGGGTGCTTCCTACGGCTATGTCAGCGCCGAATTCGCCGGGGGGTGTGAGCAAGCAAAGGCTCAAAATGTCGGCGGCTACTGTGACTAATGCGCCGGCTTGGTGTGCCGATCGAATAAAATCCCTATAGTCGTAAATTGTGCCGTCTGTTGCTGGGTATTGCAGGAGCGCGCCGAAGATTGTACGATCGAACTCAAAGCTTTGATGGTCGCCGACAATTACTTCAATTCCCAGCGGTTTAGCGCGAGTTTGCACCACTTCGATAGTTTGCGGGTGGCAATCTTGGGACACAAAAAACGCTTTCGCCCCCTTTTTGCTAGCGCCGTAACTCACCGCCATCGCTTCCGCCGCCGCAGTCCCCTCATCCAGCAAAGAAGCGTTAGCAATTTCCAAACCCGTGAGCTCGATTATCATGGTTTGGAAGTTCAGCAAAGCTTCCAATCGCCCTTGGGCAATTTCGGCTTGGTAGGGAGTGTAAGCTGTATACCAGCCGGGATTTTCCAGGATATTCCGCTGGATGACCGGGGGCGTGATGCAGTCGTGATATCCTGTGCCGATGTACGATCGAAATATCTGATTTTTTGCAGCAATTTCTTTCAATTCTGCCAAAGCAGCGTACTCGCTTTGCGCTGCGGGAAGTTGCAGGGGTTGATTCATGCGAATCGCCGCTGGAACAGTTTTGTCAATCAACTCATCGAGGCTGGAAATACCCAAAACATCTAGCATTTGCTGGATTTCGCTTCCTGTCGGGCCAATGTGCCGCCCCGCAAAACCACCGATGGGGGAAAGGTTTTGCTGCAGGTTGGGTTCAAGTTGCGGGCTGTAGAGTACCAAGGCTGATTCTCCTGAATTTACTTTTCTTCTTTGTTTGTAACATTTAGTCACAGAAGAAAGGAAGAAGGAAGAAGGAAGAAGGAAGAAGGAAGAAGGAAGAAGGCTATGTTTTGCATTGATAGTGCGAGCGTCCCCGCTCGCGTATTGCACTCGCGAGCGGGGACGCTCGCACTATAATACGCTCGCACGCTCAATAAAAAAATGCGGCGTTGGTGAATGAAAGTATGATTTGCCTGTAGGGATAAAGCGTATTGTGCTTACCCAGTCGGCGGTGGGAGCAACCGAGCGTGGGATTATTGCCCCGGAGCATTTCATACCCTCGCTTCAGCAACGCCATGATTTTTGCAAAACACAGATGCTTCCACTCTCCCACTCTCCCACTCTCCCACTCTCCCACTCTCCCCCTCTTCCCTATTCCCCTTCCACCATTTGGCGATACGCTTCGACGGACAAAGCATCATCGACTTCGCTGGGATTATCAACGCGCACTTTCAGCAACCACCCAGCGCCATAGGGGTCTTCCGCCAAGTTTTCGGGAGACTCTATAATGTCATCATTGCGTTCTACGACTGTACCCGTAACAGGCGCTTTCAAATCTTCAACTGCTTTCACTGACTCCACTGTACCGAAAGCTTCGCCCTTTTCCAGTCCTGCGCCGACTTCTGGCAAATCTAGAAATACAATATCGCCTAGTTGGTCAACGGCAAAAGCGCTAATCCCGATGGTGGCGATTTCCCCTTCGAGTCGGATGTATTCGTGAGTGTCTAAGTATTTCAGGTCATCGGGGTATGTTAGTGCCATGTCAATTCCTTGCAATCAAAAAGTATCAGTTAAATCTTATTAAACTATGGGCATTTAGTGATGGTGAACTGGAATAAAAAAAATATCAAACGTTTGCTTCTCGGAGATTTTTCTGTCAAACGACTCTTGCGTTCGATAATTTTTATCTACGCTTTTCTGTGCTTTTACGCTGTCTTTTTTTCAGGACGAATGATTTTTCAACCTCCCGCTTCTAGCTACCAGGATACTAGCGAAATTATTAAACTTAGCTCAGCTAATGGCATGAAAATTTCTGCTGTTCATTTTCCCAACCCCCAAGCTCAATATACCATACTTTATAGTCACGGGAATGGAGAGGATTTGGGATATATTTGGTCGGTGTTGCGAGATATCCGAGACAGCGGGTTTGCTGTATTTGCTTACGATTATCAAGGTTATGGGACGAGTGAGGGAAAGCCTTCTGAGTATAATGTTTATCGCGACATTGAGGCGGCTTACGGTTATTTAACTGAACAGTTGCGAGTACCGCCCAAGCAGATTATTCTGTACGGACATTCTGTTGGTGGCGGGCCGGCTGTTGATTTGGCTTCGCGCCAATCTGTTGGCGGTTTGGTGGTTGAAAGTTCCTTTGTTTCGGTTTTTCGGGTGTTGACGCGGATTCCGCTTTTGCCGTTTGATAAGTTTGTGAATGTTGATAAAATTGGCAAAGTGCGATCGCCCGTTTTGGTGATTCACGGTAAGGCTGATGAGGTAGTGCCTTTTTCGCACGGAGAGCAGCTTTTTGCGGCCGCTAAGCAGCCTAAATTCAATTTTTGGGTCGATCGCGCCGGACACAATGATTTGATGGAGGTGGCGGGCGATCGCTATGCTACAACTTTGCGGGATTTTGCTAAAATGCTTTCGCAATAGCAACTCCTAGGGTGCGTCAGCCCGCGATTTTTTCGATTTGCAGCGCAGATAATTTGAACTGACGCCACCCTACAAACTGAAACTCCTAGGGTGCGTCAGCCCGCGATTTTTTCGATTTGCAGCGCAGATAATTTGAACTGACGCCACCCTACAAACTGAAACTCCCAGGGTGCGTCAGCCCGCGATTTTTTCGATTTGCAGCGCAGATAATTTGAACTGACGCCACCCTACAAACTGAAACTCCCAGGGTGCGTCAGCCCGCGATTTTTTCGATTTGCAGCGCAGATAATTTGAACTGACGCCACCCTACAAACTGAAACTCCCAGGGTGCGTCAGCCCGCGATTTTTTCGATTTGCAGCGCAGATAATTTAAGCTGACGCCACCTACAAACTGAAACTCCTAGGGTGCGTCAGCCCGCGATTTTTTCGATTTGCAGCGCAGATAATTTAAGCTGACGCACCCTACAATCAGCCCGCGATTTTTTCGATTTGCAGCGCAGATAATTTGAACTGACACACCCTACATTTAATTGGGGCGGTTGGGAGAGCGATAAAATGGCTTTTTAACCACCGTCGCGGGATAATTTTTCCCGCGAATCTCGACTTCTAACCGCTGGCCGATTTTCGCTAATTTTACCGGAAGCATCGCGAGGGCGACGGCCCGATTCAAGGTAGGCGACAATGTACCGCTAGTAACTTCTCCTACTGTTTCGCTTTCAAATATTACCGGATAGCCGTGGCGCGCAATGTGCCGCCCTTCCATTTCTAACCCTACCAACCGCTTCGATACTCCACTAGCTTTCTGCTGTTCCAAAACCTCGCGCCCAATAAAGTCGCCTTTGGTATCGAGGTGAACTACCCAACCCAATCCAGCTTCAAAAGGTGTGGTACTGTCGTCGATATCTTGGCCGTAAAGTGCCATTGCTGCTTCTAAACGCAAGGTATCTCTGGCACCCAAACCGCAGGGGACAACGCCAGCATCTAGGAATTTTTGCCAGAGTTTTTGGCCTGTTTCTATATCCACCATGATTTCAAATCCATCTTCGCCGGTGTAACCCGTTCTGGCGATAAAACTCGGCTGTCCCAAGAGGTTTGTTTCTAAGTGTCCGAAGGCTTTAATTGGGGCGAGGTTGTCTTCGACAAAAGGCTGGAGATGGTTGACAGCTTCCGGGCCTTGAATTGCTATTAAAACTTGGTCTTTGGAGATGTCGGTAAAACTAATTTCGCTAGATGCTAAGTGGGATTCTATCCAGGCTTTGTCTGTGATGCGAGTGGCGGCGTTGACAATGATTGTTGCACGTTCTTCGTTCGTGTTCGCGTCTGGTTCTTGGCAGTAGAAAATAATGTCGTCTATGATGCCGCCTTGGTTATTTAATAAGACTGTATATTGAGCTTGACCGGGTTGCAAGCGGCTTAAGTCTGAGGGTACTAATGGTTGAAATTTTTCGATTAGTTGTTTCCCTCTCAAGCGGAATTTTCCCATGTGGGAAATGTCGAACATTCCTGCTTGTTGGCGTACTGCTTGGTGTTCGCTGCTGATGCCTGCGTACTGCACTGCCATCTCCCACCCGGAAAATGGCACCATCCGACCTTTGAGTTGTAATGATAGGTCGTACAGAGGCGATCGCGCAAGCTGGCTCGGCCTCTCTGGATTGTTGGGTTCAGTTGACTTTGCCACGGGTTGTCGCTTTTTTTGCGGGTAGATTGTTTTAATTTTACGGGAAAGTGCGATCACATTTAAGAAGACGCTGGCGCTTTCAACCGCCGTCTGATCTAATTTTGTGGATCTAATCTGGTTTATGGAGAATAGCGGGCTCGAACCGCTGACCCCTACAATGCCATTGTAGTGCTCTACCAACTGAGCTAATTCCCCTTTCTTTTCGCGCTCTCAATCATGCCTTAATTGAGTAATGTTTGTCAAGCCTTTTTGAAAAAATAGTTTGGAGCCTTGAACTGGCAAGGCTTTGGACTTTTTTTAAATCTCCTGGCTGCTTTTCAATCAACGAATCCCTACTATTGTTTAATAAGTGTGTTGGGATATTGCGGTTAAATGGCTCAAGCAAGAGCCCATGAGAAAGTAGACGACTATCAGGGCTGCGGCTGAGACCGCGACTAGGATGCCGGCTAGGATTAGTGAAAATTCCCGTTGTGCGATCGCCTCTTGCATTAGGTGCAAGGACCAGGCCACTAGGGCTACGTCAATTATTAAAATAGAAATCAGCATAAGTTACGATTTGTAACAGCTTACCTATTGTAACAAAACTTTTGGCTCAGTGCAGATTAGCTTGCACGCATTTAATTATTGCTGTCAAACCCGCAGGGAGCAGCGGAAAGGCACTGAGAAAAAATGATAGCTCTGCCTAATCATTACGATATGCAAAGTAAATGAGAACTGGCTGAGCTATTGAGGGGCGGCGGGTGCGATCGCCTTTTTTGAGGGTAGGTGCGTTAGGGAAGCCGGCGCCTGCGGGAGGCTCATCAACGAAGAGCGATCGCCCGTTTTGAGTGTAGCTGGATGGGAGAATGGCAAAACCTAAGCCGTTGTTGCACTTAGATGCGGTAAAATTAACTTGATTAATCTGCTTTTAAACGATGACAAATCGCTCTACTCGCGCCCTTTTTCACGGCAAAACACTCAACACCGCTTTGCGCGCTTTTAGCTTTCCGCAAGATATGGAAGTGCGCCGCCAAAAATTGGGAAAGTGGATTGCTGCACTGCAAACGGGTACTTTAGACGAAATTAAAGAAATTTCCCTGCACGGAAGTTTTATTAATGATATTTTTCAGGATATTTTGGGATATTGCTCGGTAATTCAAGGTGCGGGGAAAGCTTGGGAAATTAACGCGGAACAAACGATATCTGATGGTGGCGGTTCTGCTGATGGGGCGATCGGCTTTTTTACTGCTGCTGACAATCCTAAAGGCAAATCCGTGTCTCTGCAAAGTAAAGTTGTGGCTCCGATCGAACTCAAGGGAGCGAAAAATGACTTAGACCGTGCCGCCTCCGGGCGATCGGAATCAGCAGTTGACCAAGGATGGCGCTACGCTAATTATACACCAGATTGTCGCTGGATTATCGTCTCGAATTATCGAGAATTGCGACTTTATCATACCAATAAAACTCCCGCTTATTACGAACAATTTTTTCTGACAGACTTGGCGGATATTGAAGCGTTTAAGCGGTTTTACTTTCTCCTGTGTCGGCGCAATTTTTTGCCTCCCACAAATCAAGCTCAAACAGTTTCGGCGATCGACAGACTGTTAAAAGATTCTGAGGAAGCTCAAGAGGAAATTACCAATAAATTATATCAAGAATACAAAGCAATTCGACTCGATCTAGTCAAGCATTTTCGCTTTACCGGGCCGCAGGATCTCCCCAATCGCGATCGCCTACTGATCGAAAAAGCTCAAAAAACTTTAGACCGCGTTTTATTCATTGCTTTTTGTGAAGATAGAGGATTACTGCCGCGAAACACCCTCAGCAACGCTCACGACCACAAAGACCAATACAATCCTAGATTAATTTGGGAAAATTATCAATCTGTATTTCGCTGGGTTGATGTCGGAAATGATGACCCTCCTGTACCGGGATACAACGGCGGTTTATTTAAATTCGATCCGGTTTTAGACGCACAATTGACTGTGCCAAATCCCTTATGCAGTAGGCTTAAGAATTTGACGCGATTTGATTTTGATACCGAAGTTTCCGTCGATATTTTGGGGCATATCTTCGAGCAGTCTGTTACAGATTTGGAAGAATTAAATGCTGAAACTACCGGACAGGAATACAATCAGAAAAAAGGCAAGCGGAAAACTCAAGGTGTGTTTTACACGCCAGCTTTTATTACTCAGTATATTGTCGAGGTTTCTCTCGGCGGCTATTTGCAGCGGCGAGAGCAAGAATTGCGCGATTTCTTCCACATGGGCGAAGTTGCTGAAGTGTCGGTTAAGCCGCCAAAGAAAACAGCAATTAAGTTTTGGAAAGCCTATCGAGATCAGGTGCTGCAAAAAACGCGAGTCATCGATCCAGCCTGCGGTTCGGGAGCTTTTTTGATTGCGGCTTTTGATTATTTGATGCAGCAGTACGAAAGAGTCGATCGAGAATTGAATGCTTTGGGATGTAAGCCAAATAATCGCAACTCGCTTGAATTCGATCGAACTATTTTAAGCAACAACCTGTACGGCGTAGATTTGCTGTCGGAATCGGCGGAAATTACCAAGCTTTCCCTGTGGTTGAAGACGGCCCAAGCGGGTCAAACGCTGACTTATTTGGATGATAACATTAAAGCCGGAAACTCGATCGTAGCTGATAATAATGTAGCAGAGAGAGCCTTTGATTGGCAAGCTGAATTTCCCGATATTTTTGCTGATGGCGGTTTTGATGTTGTGATTGGCAATCCGCCTTATGTGCGACAGGAGTTGCTGTCTCCAATTAAACCTTACTTGCAAGCAAATTATGACTCATATAACGGCGTAGCAGACCTTTATACTTACTTTTATGAACTTGGGTTAAAGATTCTCAAACCGGGGGGTGTGCTTTCGTATATTGTAACTAATAAATGGCTGCGATCGGGATACGGTGAACCTCTACGAAAGTTTTTTGCCAGTCAAGGTTTACTAGAGCAAATTATTGATTTCGGACACGCGCCAATTTTTGAGGATGCTGATACTTTTCCCTGTATTGTCGCAGTCAGAAAACCTAACGCTTCTCTATCTATCTCTGAAACTGAAAGCGAGATTGATCCTGGTAAATCTGAACCTAATTCGCCTGTGATTGTTTGTCCGGTTCCGCGCGAGGAACTTGCTAATATCAACCTTACACAATACGTTCAGCAACAGGGTTATCAAATTTCGCGAGATCGTTTTACTGCGAGTCCTTGGAGTCTGGAACCTCCTGCTGTTGATGAGTTAATGCAGAAAATAAAACAAGTGGGCGTTCCGCTCAAAGATTTTGCAGGTGTTAAGCCGTATCGAGGTATTTTAACAGGATTTAACGAAGCTTTTTTGATTGATGAAGCTACTAAAAACTGTATAGTTCAAGCTGACCCTAAATCTGCTGAAATTATCAAGCCCTTATTGCGAGGTCAGGATATAAAACGCTGGTATCCTCAATGGAATGAAGTTTGGATAATCTTCGCTCATAGAGATACTGAGATAGAAAACTATCCTATAATAAAATCTCATCTGGAAAAATATAGAACTAAGTTAGAAGCACGATCTGGTAAACAATTATGGTGGCAGTGGCAAGCATCGCCATCTTTTTGTAACCTATTTCACCAGCCTAAACTTATCTATCAGGAAATTCAATTTCATCCAGCATATAGCTATGATAATAGGGGTTATTTGACAAACAATAAATGTTTCATTATTCCGATTTCTGAATTGTATATTTTGGGAGTGCTTAATTCAGCACTTATGTGGTGGCACAATTGGCGGTATTTACCGCACATGAAAGATGAAGCACTCAGTCCCGTTGGCGAATTGATGGAAAAGCTTCCGATCGCGCCACCAACTGACTCAATTCGTGCCGAAGTCGAACCAATTGTCAGCCGTTTAATTGAAATCGCCCAAACTAATCAAGAAACTCATCGAGATGTCTTGCAATGGCTGGAAATCACTTATAGAATTGAGAAACTCGGACAAAAACTCGAAGATTTTTCTAGTCTATCCTTTGAGGAGTTCATAGCAGAAATTAGAAAGCGAATGCCGAAAACAAAATCCTCCGATCCTCTCGGCGTTGCGGGACTAAAAGCAGTCCGCGAAACTTATAATGAATATGCACCGCCCATTCAATCTTCCAAAGCTGAGGCGTTGAGACTCGAACACCGTTTATCCGACTTAATTAATCAAGCTTACGGATTGACACCGGAAGAAATAGATTTGATGTGGAAAACAGCACCTCCGCGAATGCCGATTGTGAGACAGGTTTGATCTAATATTAGAGCGCTGTTTATCGTCGTCGGGAATGTTGGGATAACAATTTTTGCGCGACAAATTATGCAAATTGTGCGGGATTTAAAGGCGAATTATTGATTTTTATATGTCGCCGATCGCTCATTGCAACTACAAACCTGATAAAATTGGGCCAGTAGAGTAAATTGGACTTACGGCTAATCCTCAGAAACCAAGTTTCTTCCCAGATTTCTCCCGGGTTTAGCGCAAGTTCTAGTATAAATAACCAACAGAGTCTCAATTAGTTGCAATTGAAAATGAGAAGATTTTTAGGATTAGTTGTGTTTGGGATGATAATGGCGATCGCCTCTGTAGCTGTCGCCGCTCAACCTTTGTTCGTCGCTTATCCTCCCCCCAACCACAAAACAATAGCCGATCGCATCTTTTTAATCGGCACAGCGCCCCCACCGGGACAAGTATCGGTAAATGGCAACCAAATTTCGCGCACCGCATCCGGGCATTTCGCCCCGACTTTTCCGCTGCAAATCGGAGAAAATCTCTTTACATTTCGTTACGAAAATCAGGAAGTCAAAATCAAGGTGACGCGCGAGTCGAATCAGCCGGAAGTCCCGGTAGGCTTGGCTTTTGCGAAAGATTCCCTGACGCCGAAAGTCGATGTCGCGAGTTTACCGGGGGAATATATTTGCTTTGGGGCGATCGCCCCGGCGAATGCTTTAGTTGCGGTAAAATTGGCTGGCGTTACTATTCCTTTAAAAGCGCGATCGCAAGTCGAACTCCCCGACAACAAATCTGTACTGCTAGGTGAAAATTCCCCGATCGCCAAAAGCAGCACCGAACAGTATCAAGGCTGCGGTAAAACCCCCCCCAACCCCCCCTTGCTAAGGGGGGGCAATGAGTCTAATGCCATCTTGGCAAGGGGGGAAAATGAGTCTAACTCCTCGCTACCAAAAGGCGAAAAAATTGATTTAGGAGTGCCAGTATTTGAGCTAACAATGAACGATAGAACTATCAGCCAGCAAGGTACCGGCAAGATTTCTATTCTCTCTCCGGCTGACTTAGAAATAGCCGAAGTAACAGCAGATCCTGGTGTCGCCAGAACCGGGGCGAGTACAGATTTTTCTCGGATGACACCGCTGCCGAAGGGAACACGAGCAACAATTATCGGGCGCGAGGGAGAATGGATTCGGCTCGATTACGGTGCTTGGATTAAAGCATCAGAAGTGCGAATTGTCAAGGATGTAGTTCCTGTGCGATCGATTATTCGCAGCGCGCGATCGCGTCAAGTTCCAGGCTGGACAGAGGTCTTATTCCCCTTAGAAATACCAGTCCCAGTCACCGTGCAAGAAGGAGAACGCACCTTCACTTTAACACTGTACAATACCACCGCTCAAACTGACATTATTCGCCTCGATGATGACCAGGTAATTTCACGTTTGGAATGGCAACAAATATCGCCGCTGCAAGTACAATACACTTTTAATCTCAAATCTGCCCAGCAGTGGGGCTATAAATTGAGATACGACGGCACAACTTTAGTATTGTCTTTAAAACACCCGCCGGCGAATACAAGCATGATGCCGAATTCGCAAGCAAAACCCTTATCGGGAATTAAGATTCTCATCGATCCGGGACACGGCGGGCCGGAGGATGGTGGTGCAGTGAGTCCAGTAGGAATTAGGGAAAAAACAGTAGCTTTAACGGTGTCGAAATTGGTGCAACAGGAATTAGTAAATCGGGGCGCAAATGTGGTAATGACGCGGGTGGAAGATGTCGATTTGGATTTGCCGCCGAGGCTGGAAATGATTCAAAAAGAAGAACCTGCGATCGCAATTTCAATTCACTACAATGCTTTGCCAGATAACGGCGATGCCATTAAGACTAAAGGCGTCGGCGCTTTCTGGTTTCACCCGCAAGCGCACAGTTTGGCAATCTTTTTGCACAATTATTTAGTTGCCAAGTTGAACCGTCCGAGCTATGGTGTATTCTGGAATAACTTAGCCATGACTCGTCCTGCCGTTACTCCATCTGTTTTAATGGAATTGGGATTTCTGATCAATCCCGAAGAGTTTGAATGGATTGTGAATCCGACAGAACAGAAGAAGTTAGCTGAGGCGATCGCCCAAGGTGTTACCGAATGGTTTGCCTCTGTCAAATAACAATTAGTAGTAAGGACTTTAGTCCTGCCAACCCAAGGAGATTCAATAAATGCTAAGTTTTACTCAATCAAAAGCCTTTTTTATTGCAGCCGTAGTTGCAAGTTTGAGTTTCTCACTTTACAGCTTTCCTGTTTTCGGCAGGCAGCAAAATCTTTCTTCCCAAAAAGTAGAAGCTTTAAAAAAGCAAACTCAATGCTCTTTTATCACAGGTGAAGGCGGTGCTGTCAACATTCGCAAAGGCCCAGGCAATAAGTACCCGGTTGTAGCTAAATTGAAAAGGGGAGACGGAGTTAGGGCTGTCAGCAGACAAGGTAATTGGGTAAAAATTGCGGCAAGATTTTCCGGTAATCCTCCTAATGAAACTTTGACAATCCTTGACGGTTGGGTGAACAATCAATTTATTAATGGCTGTTCTGAAGACCAATTTGACAGGTGGCGGCAATAGGGAATTTAGCGATTTATGATTAGGTAGGGACGGGTTTTTGAGATTGTCAATTATTGGCAGGTATTCTTGGTCAACCCGCCCCTAAAACTAGGCGATTTTTGGGTGGAGGGAGTTGGAGTTGGGAGCATCTCAGTTTTGTAAAAAGCATTTTTTTTATTATAGTGCGAGCTTAAGAGCTCGCGAGTTGCACAATCCGCAAGCGGGGACGCTCGCACTATATAAAATGCAAAACTGAGATGATCCCGTTTGAGTTTCCTCGTTCATGCTTGCATTTTCAACCAGCTAAATACCTGTTCGGCGGTAATACTCAGGGGAATCATTTCCGGCACGGGAACGATATCGCTACCTTCGCAGAATTGCGGTTGTTGGTTGGGCAAAAATGCTAAAATAGATCGATCGTCTGGATCGATTAGCCATCCCAACTGACAATTATGTTGCAGACAGTGAATAATTTTTTTAGTGACGCGATTTGAGCTTTGTTGTGGCGACAGGATTTCGATCGCCCAATACGGTGCAATTAGCACATCATCTAACGGTTCACCCCTATCATCAAATTGAATTTTTTCCCACAATAGTACCGCAACATCTGGAACAATCGATCGCCCGCCAAACGTACACCGCAACTCAGGAAAAGCATAAGCTATCTTGGGTTCCTCTACGACTTCATTAATGACACGCAGGAATCGGCCCTGGAGACGAGAATGTTTAGTTTTCGGCATAGGTTTTTGGACGATCTCGCCCTCAATGTATTCGCTGGCTGGTTTAGTTTCTGGCAGTTTCAGAAATTCTTCAAGGGTAATGCGCTCAATTGCGATCGTCATAAATAAATTCCTCAATTCGATCGCGAGCGGGGACGCTCGCACTATATAATTTGCTTGTTACCAGGCTCTGCCTGGTAACGCAGATCCGGAGGCTCTGCCTCCTTTTATTTCGCAACTTACAGGATAGAAAACTGTAGGAAGTGCTTAACTTATTAACTTTTAGATTCTTAGCTGTAACTCATTTATTTATGATACCATAGAATCCCGAAAATCACTCTCATAAACCATGAATTTTAGTCGAATGCTCTCGGTAATTGCCATGCTTTCGATCGCAGGCTGCAACATCCAAACGCCACAAACTAACACACAGCCTACAGAAAGTCGTAGCTTGCGGGGCGGGACGCCATCGCCAATAGCAACACCTGTTCGGGCCAAACCCAAGTCTGAAATCAAAGAAGCAAAACTAATTGCTGTCGGCGACATCATGATGCACAGTACCCAAACGCGATCGGGCTACGACGCAAAAAAGCAAACATACAATTTTGACAATTTCTTCGCACCAGTTAAAAGCATCCTATCAACAGGCGATTGGGTCATCGGAAATCTCGAAACACCCTTAGCGGGTAAAGATGCAGGCGGATATACGGGCTATCCCCTATTCAACGCACCGGCTCAATTAGCAGATGCTGCTAAAAAAGCTGGATTTAATATCTTGACAACTGCGAACAATCATGCTTTAGACCGTGGAGAAAAAGGAGTAATTAGGACGATCGGGAATTTGGGCGATCGCAAAATTGCCTCAACAGGAACAGCCAAATCTATCGCCGAGGCTTCACGTACTTTAATCATCACCAAAAACAATATTTCACTAGCCATGCTAGCCTACAGCTACGGCACAAACGGCATCCCCATACCCAAAGGCAAAGACTACTTAGTTTCCCTAATCGACGAAAAAAAGATAGTCAAAGACATAGCCAAAGCCCGCAAACAAGGAGCAGATATAATCGCAATTTCCCTGCATTTTGGCGACGAATATCAGCGACAGCCAAACCCCCAACAAAAACAATTAGTGGAAAACCTATTAAAAGCCGGTGCAGACATCATTCTCGGCAGCCATCCCCACGTCGTCCAACCTTACAAAATCTTTAACTTCCCCGGAAAAAATGGCAAAACCCGCAAAGCTGTAGCAATTTATTCAATGGGAAATTTTATTTCCGGTCAGACTCAAAAATATACAGACTTAGGCGTAATTATGCAAATCAATATTCGCAAAAAGTTTCCCGAAAAAACTACAGAAATTACCAGCATCAAAACCATTCCGACTTGGGTGCACCGCTATACTCTAAACAATAAAACGAACTATCGCGTTTTGCCCTTAGAAACAACTGTCACCCAGAAAAAAGATTCGCTGCTAACAAATTCGCAATATCAACTTTTAAAAGCATATTTACAAGAGATGAACAATCATCTTAATTCTTTAAATAAAAAAGATAAAACGGCGGTTAAAACCGCGCCTACACCAACGAATTCCGCCTCCGCAGAATGAAGAAAATAACGTAAATTAGCCGCCCGGTCTTCTTCTCTTCCTTCGTGTCCTTAGCGTCTTCGCGGTTCGTTTCAATTTAACTTTTGAATCAACCAAGAAATCGCCCCTGCAACATCAGCAACCTGCTCAACATCGGGAATCTGCGGCCGCTGCACCATCACCACTGGAATTCCCAGATCCCTAGCCGCTACAATTTTCGCATAGGTAGCAGCGCCGCCGCTGTTTTTGCTAACAATTGTATCAATCTGATATTCTAACAGCAATTCCCGCTCATCTTCCAACGTAAAAGGCCCCCTTGCTAATAACAATTTACCGTTAGGAACAGGAGTATTTAGTGCAGGAGGATCGATCGCCCGCATCAAAAACCAAATATCATCCAAACCCGCAAACTCCGCCAATTCCTGCCTACCAATCGTCAGAAACACCCGCTGAGACTGCCCTGATAAAGCCGTTGCAGCCTCCGAGTGGTTGGCAACTTCAATCCAGCGATCGCCCTCCACCATCTCCCAAGCAGGGCGCACCAACATCAAATGAGGCACATTGCACTCAGCAGCAGCGATCGCAGCATTAGCAGAAATCTGAGCCGCAAACGGATGAGTCGCATCGATTAATAAGTCGATCGGGCTACAATCCAAAAACGCCGCCAGCCCAGCCGCCCCACCAAACCCCCCAATTCGCACCGTACCCGTTTTTGGAGTAAAAGGCTGTTGAGTGCGTCCTGCTAGCGAAGAAACCACCTCAAGATCGGCGATTTGAGACGCTCTGGCCGCCAGTGCAGCAGCATCCCCGGTTCCGCCCAAAATTAGCAAGCGTTTTTGGGAGCATCTGTGTTTTGCAAAAAGCATTTTTTTATTATAGTGCGAGCGTCCCCGTTCGCGAGTACAATACGCGAGCTCTTAAGCTCGCACTATAAATGCAAAACACAGATGCTCCCGCGTTTTTTCACCAAATTACTCATAACTCATAGAATTTTAGATTTTAGATTTTAGATTTTAGATTTTAGATAGAGATGACTGAATCGATAGGGGTTTGGAGCGCGGGCTCGATCGGCTGCATTATTTTTCTCAACTGGTATTATAAGATCCAAGCAACGCAGGCAATTTTGGTTAATAATGTCTTTAAGTTAAAGTATCAACTGCCAACAACAATGATTCGCTCACTTTTGACATTCTTTACAATATTAATGGTAACAGGGTTAGTTTGGTTGGGAAACATCGCGCCCGCTGCCGCACAAGAACAACCCACAGACATCACAGCATCCCAGCAGGAATTAGCAGAACTCGTGCAAAAAGCTTTTGAAGCTACCAACGAAGGCAAATTTCCCGCCGCCGAAACTTTGTGGACTCAAATCATCGAAAAATTTCCCTCACAAGCAGCCGCTTGGAGCAACCGAGGCAATTCTAGAGTTAGCCAAAACAAACTACAACCAGCAATTGCTGACTACGAAAAGGCGATCGAACTAGCTCCCGAAGCCCCCGATCCCTACCTCAACCGCGGCACCGCCCTAGAAGGTTTAGGACGTTGGGAAGAAGCCATCGCCGACTACAATCACGTACTAGAATTAGACCCCAAAGATCCAGCAGCCTACAACAACCGAGGTAACGCCGAAGCAGGTTTAGGAGAATGGGAACCAGCAATTTCCGACTACAACAAAGCCTTTGAACTAGCCCCAGAATACGCCTTTGCTCGCGCCAACCACGCCCTAGCACTGTATCAAAACGGGCAAACCGAAGAAGCAATTCGCAACATGAAAAACATCGTCCGCAGATATCCTCAATTTGCCGACATGAGAGCCGCCCTCAGCGCCTGTCTTTGGGAAGCAGGAAATCGCGGCGAAGCTGAGAGTAATTGGGTAGCCGCAGTCGGCCTCGATTCCCGCTACAAAGACCTCGATTGGGTTGCAAAAAACCGCCGCTGGCCGCCAGTTGTAGTCAGCGCACTAGACAAATTTTTGAACTTAAAATAATCTCTAAATGGTAATTGGTAATGGGTAATTGGTAATATCGTGTCCAATCCGTTAACCGCAGTAAGATTCGTTCGTAGTGCGGACTTTATACCAATTTCATAAAGTAGCGCTAGATATTACCCCCCCAACCCCCCCTTAGTAAGGGGGGGGCTAAGACTTGATAAATAGCACATCTTTGAAAAATGGTATTAGTCCGCAGCATTTGGCGGACTAAAGTCCGCACTACAAATACAAACGTTTTTTATGGCATTCGGCGGGGATTGTAGGTATTTTGGCAATCAGCAGCAGGTTGGCTTTTTACTTAATTAATTCTTCAATACGTGCAGCCTTCAACTCTTCGACATTCCTGAAAACCGCTGCAGCACCTGCTTTTTTCAGCGCCGCAGCATAAGCATCGCAGCGCGCAGCATCGTCCAAAACATGAGGCGGCAAAATTCCCATACCCAGCCAAACGCGATTTGGTTGCAATTCCCGCGCCTTCACCACAGTGTAAATATCGGCAACAGTATCTCCCGCGTAAATCACGGGCAAATTCTTTGCTAAACCGTGCAGGTTTTCCAACTGTTCAATTGCTGCGAAAAGTCCAGCCGGATCGGGTTTTCCCGGTGCATCTTCCATCGCCACCAACACAGGGGAATTTAAGCCGAGTTTCCCTGTCAAAACATAAGCAGCTTCATCTCGCATCGCGCCGCTAAAAAAGCCCCAAACAACGCCATCAAGCGTTAAATTTTCCAGGTAAGCCGGACTTAACAGCAGCGGTTCGTCGCAAATGTAACCAGTCCAATTTTGCTCATCTATTCCGCGATAGCGACTTTGGAAAAAAGCCACTAATTCGTCATAGTTGAGAGTGAGTTGATTTCTCGATCGCCCGATCGCCTCAAAATAACGGCAAACTAACTCAAAAGACGCTTCCCAGTCATTATTCCACACTCCCTCAGACTTCAGAGAGTCGATATCCAGAGAATTGGGGCGAAAAGCACCAGCCGTGAAGTGCTCCACCGCATCCGCCATCGCCCGCCTGTAGGAACCGGACACATCCCGCACCACACCGTCAATATCAAAAACTAAAATAACTCTGTTCACAACTTAATTATCCTGGTAGCTGGGGCTAGTTTTGCACAAATTTGATCGATTTAGGGCCCAGAAGGGGCGCGAAACCCAGCCGCGCGACAAAACTTTTAATCACCGATGACTCATTATCGAACAGAATGTGCTACGCTTAGCGATTGTAGAAATTTTTAACAAATTCGCTCGAAACCCTGGAGGTTTGCTTGTCCAAGTTCATCTTAAAAGTTCTCTGGCTAGAAGAGAATGTTGCCCTCGCCGTTGACCAAGTTGTCGGTAAAGGAACTAGCCCGCTGACATCGTACTTTTTTTGGCCGCGCAAAGATGCGTGGGAAGACCTCAAAAACGAACTCGAAGCCAAACACTGGATTGCTGACAACGATCGCGTCGAAATCCTCAACCAAGCCACAGAAGTCATCAACTACTGGCAAGAAGAAGGCAGACGGCGCCCGATGACAGAAGCTCAATCAAGGTTCCCCGAAGTAACTTTTACCGGCAGCAACTAAGCCCAGCTTTAAGTTCCTACCCATATACATTGGCTGTTATGGCTGATGGGATAGAGCACAGAGGCGGAGAAGGCCAAAAGATTTGACTCTTTGCTTTTTCCACCTCGCCGGGAAACAGATAATTTAAATGCGCCACAGTCGATCGACATATTAATATCATGTCCAAAAAACAGGTTTGTAGTGAGGACTTTAGTCCGCATCAATTTTTGCGGACTAAAGTCCTCACTACGAACCAAATTTATTAATATTAATGGGAGCATCTCAGTTTTGCAAAAAGCATTTTTTTTTATTATAGTGCGAGCGTCCCCGCTCGCGAGTACAATACGCGAGCTCTTAAGCTCGCACTATAAATGCAAAACTGAGATGCTCCCATATTAATCGAGTTATTTAGAATTTGAAATTGTACAGCTATCAACAAACTTCTGTCTAATTTCAACATCTACCCGTTAAATCCGTTTCACAATCAGTTGCCGAACTTCTTCCTTCTTCCCGGAACCTATGGGCGCCCAAAGCACGATCGACCAAACCGAACAGCTACCGCTGGTAACAAATCCCGACATCCTCCAGCAAGCCATCCTCTACAAAATTAACACTCGCATCACCGCACGCGGAGAATTAGTTTTCCCCTGCCTGCCGGGAATGCTAAACCACTATCTGCAATCAATCGAAAAGCTATTTACCACCCTCGACAGACCCCTGCCAGAAGACCGCAGGGAAGAACTCAGAAAGCTTTTAGCCACTAAGTTAGAACAAGGCTACCGCACCTCAACAGCATCGATGCTGATCCTGCAATACGAATCAGTGCAGCCGCCACAAACCGGCTTGGCCTGCAAAGTGATTGTTACTACCTCAACAGTTGGAGAACAGTATAAAACCTGGGTAGACACCAGAGAACCTCCCCTGTTCGGTTCTCATCCAGATGCAAAATTGATGGCAACGGCTGCTAAATTGGGAAATCCCGATCGCATCCGCATATTGGACGTGGGGGCCGGTACCGGACGCAACACCTTGCCCCTGGCCAGATTGGGCTATTCTGTAGATGCGATCGAACTCACCCCAAGCTTTGCAGAACAACTCAAAGCAGCAGCAACAGCCGAAAACCTTCCCGTCACAGTAACCGAAGGCGACGTGCTCGATCCCTTAATGCGGATGAAACCAGCGGGCTACCAACTCGCAGTTGCCGCCGAAGTCATCTCGCATTTTCGAGACAGCGATCAAGTACGGCTTTTCCTCGCCAAAATGTGCGATTTCCTCTCTCCCGGAGGCGTGTTGCTGTTCAGCACATTTTTAACCATCGGCGACTACCAGCCCGATGCCCTCGTGCGACAAGTTGCCCAACTTTCCTGGTCTACTTTATTCACGCCCGGTGAGCTCGCCGCGGCAATGGAAGGGTTGCCCTTAGTCCCAATATCCAACGAGTTGGTGTGGGAGTACGAACGCCACCACCTACCAGAAACAGCCTGGCCGCCCACGCCCTGGTTTCCCAGTTGGGCAACCGGTAGAGATGTTTTCCCGATGGCAAACGCCCGCCCGCCAATGGAATTGCGCTGGATTTTGTGTCGCCGCAGTTAGTCAGTTGTCAGTTGTCAGTTGTCAGTTGTCAGTTGTCAGTTGTCAGTTGTCAGTTGTCAGTTGTCAGTTGTCAGTTGTCAGTTGTCATTAGCATTTTGTAGGGGCGGGTTTAGCTAAGGATATATGATAAAAATGACAAAAAAAATGGCAAAACCCGCCCTTTCAGTCAGTTGTCATTAGCATTTTGTAGGGGCGGGTTTAGTTAAGGATATATGATAAAAATGACTAAAAAAAGGGCAAAACCCGCCCTCCCTCAGTCATTAGTCCAACGTCATTAGTCAGTTGTCAGTTGTCATCCGTAGGGTGCGTCGCCGTCAAAAGTCCCTAAATTCGATCGATAATCTCACACATCCCCACCTCACAAAGACGGTTCGGCAAACAAACCTTATACTTCATTTTGGAGTAATTTTTTAAATCCATCCCATCGTTTCGAGGCGGCCACAGCAATCGAAACCTTTAACAACAGAGGCTAATAGTCGAATCAAATCTTTTTATTCCCAAATCATCAAGCCGGCTCGCTGTCAAATGTTGCAGCCGATATACAAAAATTTACAAAAATATATATTAAGATGTCAACATAGCGAAGTTCGATCGCCCGTGCGCGAGAAACTGGGTTCCCTAGCAGATCCTATGTTAGCCAATCTGTTATTTCTTGCGAAAAATTCGATCGCCATCTGGAATCCGTGCAACTACAATCAAGATAGGACAAACCTATTCCTCCCGATAGATGACATTTTGGGGCAGTAGAAATAGCCAATAAATTAACTCGCTAATCGGCGAAATTCCTGAGACACAAATATGCTTTTAACACGTCCACTACAAGCGTTTGGAGCAATCTTCAGGCACAAACCTTCAACAAAAAGCTCGATCGACCACAAAAGCAGTAAAAATTATTTAGAGGGGAATATTTCTCCCATTCCAAACCAAGAAAAAGACTGCTACATCCAACTGGAAATGCTGATGAGTAACGCAAAAACCAACTGCACCGATGAAGAAATTACCGCTTGGCTGCGCGGATTGCTGACAATTGCTTGGGCCGACGGCAACTTTGACGAAAACGAGCAAAAAATCATTGCAAACCTAACTCAGGATGAATTACATCCAGTATCTGCTGAGACAGAGTTTGAACCAATTGCGGCAGAGGAACTCGCTGCTGTGTTAGGGAAAGGCACTGCCAACGGCGAGAATTTTTTGAGAACAGCAGTCATGGTAGCCTTAGCAGACGGTACGTACTCGCTGAGCGAAGATGAGGTACTGTACAAGTTTTGCACAGCTTTGGGTCACAACGTCGAGGCGATCGAATCTCTGCGACACACCATCCAAGACAGCAACTGCGACCCCCAAGGGCCAAACAGCCAAATCGCCTTTGATTCAAACTCCGTCCCCGCCGGAACACCCCTTTCATCTCCCCTACGCAAACCCCACCACAAAAACCTCCTGCAACCGGTCAAAAATTGGCTGGACGGCTGGGAAGTTCACGATCCCAGAGTTGCACATTTTGTCTGCAAAATGATTCCGCCACAGTGTCCGTTTGAGCGAGATGTTGTATTGTTCGGGCGCAAAATCGTCCACATTCCGGCGATGTGCCAGATTAACCCGCTTTACGAACAGTTGGTGGGGATGCGCTTTCGAGCTCTCTGCTATTTAGCAGATGATTGTAAGGAAGATGTATCGTCATATTGTTAGTTGTTAGTTGTTAGTTGTTAGTTGTTAGTTGTCATTCTTTTGAAATGTTCGATTAATGAGTGTCAGCTATTAACCAATGACTACTAATTAGTTGAGTAGGATGGTACACTGCGTACCAAAAGATAAACATTGTACTTGGATCTGGTATCATAACTAATGACTAATGACTAATGACTATTGACAACTGACAACTGACAACTGACTAAATTATGCAATTTATCGATCGAGCTGATATTCAAGTCGTGGCGGGTAAGGGCGGCGACGGTATGATAGCTTTTCGCAGAGAAAAGTATGTGCCGGCGGGCGGGCCTAGCGGCGGTACGGGCGGGCGGGGCGGTTCTGTGTTTTTGGTGGCGGTGGAAAGTTTGCAAACGCTGCTAGATTTTCAGTACAACCGGATTTTTAAAGCTCAAGACGGGAAGCGGGGCGCGCCGAAAAATATGACTGGGGCTTCTGGGGACGATCGCACGATCGAGGTTCCCTGCGGTACGGTAGTTTACGATGCCGAAACTCAGGCGATTTTAGCAGATTTGGTGGTTCCCGGACAGACTATTTGTATTGCCAAAGGCGGTAAGGGCGGTTTGGGTAATAAGTGTTTTTTGACGAATTCTAACCGGGCTCCTGATTATGCGATGCCGGGAAAGGAAGGCGATCACAAGTTTTTGCGGCTGGAATTGAAGCTATTAGCTGAAGTGGGGA
>Ga0335395_10000720_pt1 | contig 20869 bp, 13 predicted proteins | sample MAT02_FD_205744 | JGI IMG/M metagenome (GOLD analysis project Ga0335395, IMG submission 205744) | Freshwater microbial communities from Lake Fryxell liftoff mats and glacier meltwater in Antarctica - MAT-02 (spades assembly) (version 2) ...
GGATAATTTGGCCATACCGGTGCATGTTTCACCAAATAGGGATAAATCCGAAATATCCGTTTTGGTAAAACATGCATCGGTATGGCCAAATTATCCCCATTGGCCACGCTTTTTTCGAGGTGGTCACGCGTTTTGAATTAAAGTGGCGCCGCCAAACAATTCGTTGCCCCCACTCTTTGGCCAATTTATCCAAGTTGATGGGGCGGAATATCCCAAACGGTGATTTATTGCGATGTATGGCTAAACCAAATATATCATGATGTGGAACAATTTTATCCATTTTTCGGCACGGGTTGCGATGTATGGCTATTTTGGAAAACCCGAGTTGGCGGCGGGGCAGGTGAGATCGATGTGACGCGATCTCGGATGCGCGGCGGCGATGTGGTGGTGGAGGGTTTGCGGTCGATTTTCGCAGGCTCGATTTTGGCAGACTAGGTCGTGAGTAAGATCGCAAAAACATGTCGACTGGACCAGGCGACTCTAGACTTTAATTTGTTCCATTTTCTTGTTCCGCCATCCCGGCCAACGATGCGACGCATGCGTACCGAGCGGATGCCGCCCTTGTGCGGACGCCGGCTGCGTGAAGATCCGATGTTCTCGGCCGACGCTGCAGTTATGGCGGTGGAGCGAGACCGAGAGCGCGAGCGACTGACGCAAGCCGAAACGGTGCGCCGCGCCCTGTTGCGGAGGCTAATGGCCATCAAGACGTACCTGCACGAGAGGCATGCCTGCGAACTGCGCATACTCGATCCCGAATTGTCGATTTGCGGTCTGGACGGAGAAATCGATGCCGTGGTCGTGGAGAACGACGACGACGAGTGCGAGCTGTGCTGCTCGGTGTGTCTGGAGGTCGAGTGGGAGTTTGTGATTTGCAGGCAATGTGCCAAGCCTGCGCCCATGTGCGAGGGCTGCCTCGACAACTATGTGCTTGGAGGCGCCACAACGTGCCACGTGTGCCGCGGGCCAATGCTGCAGCCGGCAAAAAATAGGCAACAGTGCGAGCAAACGCTATCGACTTAAAATAAAGCAAATGCCTAAAGTAAACCAGGTTGGCCTATGTCTCGCCCAGTTCGCGGTCAGTGGGCGCAAAGCGCAGCTACTGGGTCGGCGCTTGAGCGCGAGGCTGCCGCGCTATCGTCGCAAAGCTACGATGCGTACATACGCGCCGGGCAGCGTTCGACGTCGCCGCGCGATCCAACCGCCTTCCGCGTGACGCTGATTGGCCCCAAGGATTGCGGAAAGACGTGCATTGTGCGGCGCATATTTACCGCTGCAACCGCGCAGTATGTGAGTCGAACAGAGCCAACCATAGCCGAGGAGGGCTATCAGGTTGACTTGAATAGCCAGCCTATCACGGTGATAGACCTGAGCGGCAACGAAGATTTTCTCGATAATATCCACGAAAACCTGCAGCACACTGACTTGCTCTTGGCCGTTATCGATGCGAGCCAGCCCATGAGCAGCATCAGTCTGATGGCGCGCATGCTACGCAAGCTCATCGAGATGCAGGCCACGCGCCCGGACCAAACTGCACTGGCCGGCTTGTGCACCTGGCTCATCATCAACAAGTGCGACTTGACCAGCACCGAGTGGGAAGCGACCATGTCGGACCCGAGCGCCAAGGAGCGACTTGTGTACATCCGCGAAAAGGTCAAGACCAGCCGCTATCGCGAGTTCTCTATTTGTTGCCACGGCAACGACTCACTGGCCCGCCTTTCTGCAGAGCGCCTGCGCGATGCGGTGGTATCGCACCACACCGTTTGGGTGTACAATAACCGCAGCCTTGCGATGCAACCCAGGTCTGCGCCGGGCAGTGCTGCTACGAGCACCAACACCACACCGCGAACCAATCTCTCGAGATCAAACTCTACAAGCCACGCCGGCAGCAGCACTGGCGCCCTGGCGGCAATGAGCTCGCCCGATCTGACCACCGAATCGCCGCTCACCTCTGCAGGCCGGACCACCTCGCCGCGTTCGCCCACGCACAGTCCGAGCAATAGCGGCAAATTTTCCCCCGGCGCCAACGCTGGCTGTGCGCTGCAATAAAACAGTGAATTTTTGAAGTTCGTAGTGCTATTGGGTATGCGGGCTGCGCTAGATCAATATTGGCCGCAAAAGGTGGCTGGCGATGTTGTTTGTGAACCATTTTTTTGTTGCGTTTGCCCCCTTTCAAAATTAAAAAAAAATGCGAAAGCGCCAAACTGTCGTTGCTGCCGAGTCCGAAGAGTGCACGTACATTCGACGTGAATGCAAACTGGCCGCGCCCTCGCTTCGACGTCGTATTGCCAAACAACAAGATCTCGAGTTCCATCGTCTTCGCAGTGATGAGCTGTTGCCGACGCCCGAACAACGCCGAGGCGGCTGGTTTGGCCCTTGCGATGGGCCCAATAGCTCAGTCATGTGGAATGGCCAGATCATCGACAACGAGCTACTGGTCTCTGTCGACGGCCGTTCGCCTGTGTTCCCGCTAGTGGCTTGCGATGCCTTGGGGCGCGTGGTTTTGCTGTGCGTCGAAACGGGTCGCGTTCATTTCCTCCAGCGCAAAGCCGAATATCTCGGCCACACCGAACTCGAGCGTGCCTCGTTTATGCTCGAGGGCTGGTCCGACTTGGAGTCAGTGCGACCACCGGCTCATCTTCGAGCAGGCACCGAGCACGATGCAATCACCGAGCTGAATCCCGAGGGTACGCTGCTGACGCTGCATCGTCTCTATGCCGACAGCACTCGCTTGGAGCATGTCCAATGGTCACTGACCGGTACCTCGACCCTGTTGTCGGTCAACATCGAGACACCAGGTCCAGTGCCTGCCAGTGGTACTCACTCTCTGCCCGCGGCTGCCGCACTCAACCGCAAAATCATTAGAGAGGCTAGCGGCCGAAGCGTGGCCATGATCGATCTCTGTCCTGCTCACTGTTGGCCACACTCTCTGATGCGTCCCATGATCGACGCCGCGGTTATTCGCTTTGCCGATCCGCCTGATGCCGATTGTTATCGAACGGCGCTCAACAGCGTCGTCAACTTGCCAAAGGTGGCCTTGTTTGGTAACCACTTGTATCTGATGCGCTCTGGCAGCCGTGACGAAGAAACAGCAGCGGGCAGAAATATTTCGGTGCTGGCCCTGTCGATCTTTGACCTGTCCAACAAACCCGCCGGCATAGTGTCCCCTCCTCGCCGCTTTTCGCTGCACTACACCAACGGAGGCCCTCGCTGGCTGGGCGGTATGTCTTTCGATGGCCTGGGCAACATGGCCGTTGTTCTTAATGGCGACCTCAAAACTGGCTATGCCGTCATCCATTACCCAGCTTTCAAGTTTGACGCCAGTGGCGGTGATGACGAGACGGCGCCTACCGTCGTCCAAATGCTCGGCGTTCACAGCTGCAATGGTCCATTTGGCCAGGAGGACGGCCAGCGCGCTGTCACTCCCGACGGACTCATCGCCCTGTGCACTGCCTCGCGCATATCCCCTATCCAGGATTTTGACTTTGAAGGCATCAACCGCAGCCTCAAAAACAAGCATGTGCTTTTTGTCCGCAAGACTGCCAATAAATAATTAAATTCTTTGCTCTTGCCGTGCCAGCGCCAATATTTCGAGGTCGATGTCGTGGAGAGTGCGATTGGGGATGCGGGCTGCGCTAGACGACAGGCCGCCGCAAAATTAGATAATAGTGGACCTATATAACATTGGACGGACTGGGCGCAGTATAATCGCGTTACCACTTTTTCGCACACCATCCCACCAGCCATGGCCGATTCTGCTGTTTCCGCGCCCGCATCGCCCGCCGCCAAGAAGACCGCCTCCACCAAGAGCAAGCGCGCCGCCAAGCCCGCCGCCGCCAAGGCGCACAAGATCGGCAAGAACAAGGACATGATGCGCGGCGCGCTGGACGACGACGTCGACGAGATCGACCCCAACTACCGCCAGAAGCTGCGCGTGCGCGGCGCTGTGCACGTCAAGGCACCACTGGACCGCAAGTACACAGAGCTGGGCCATATCGGCGCTCGCGTGCGGCAGATGTCGAAAGCGGAGGGCTTCAAGTACATCAGCTCGCAGGGCGCGCGCGTCATCTCGCACGACGCCACCAGCAAGATCCGCGACATCCTGCTGGTCGCAGCGTCGTTTACGAGCCACCAGGACCGCTCGATGATCAACGACAACGACGTCAAGAACGCGTTTGCGATGGTCGGCAACAACTCGCCCACCTGGGTCTACTCGTTCGGCTCGCTCAAGCAAAAGCACGCGCACAAGCGCTCGTTCACCAGCTGCAAGAGCGACATTGCCGCTGCCAACAAGCGCCGCCCCCATCGTCAGTCGTTCCCGGTCGAGACCAAGGTGAAGAAGGTCGAGAAGGCGGCGGGGGCCAAGACTTCAAAGAGAGGCAAGGCTCGGCAGTAAATTCCCGGAAGAAAAACATCCGGTAATTTTCGCATTTAGTCAGATTTGTCCGTTTGATATTTTGTCAGAAATGTGCCAGAATTTTCAATCCAACGGCCCAGACACATCACAAAGTAAATTTCCGATGTCTTCGTGCTCATTTGGCCACCGCGCACTGGTCGTCAAAAAGAGCCGGTCGGACAGCAGCAGCACCACCACGTCATTGGCAACCAAGCGCCAGCCCAACCGGCGCGCGAGCCTCACGCGCGCATTCAACCCGACTCGCGACGGCCGCTACGCCATGAGTGCAGCACTCTACAAGCGAGATGCAGCACAACTGGCGTCGGTGATGCAGATCGCAGAGACGGTGCCGCAAGTCGCCTGGTGCACACTGGTGCACATGGTCTGCCTGACCGTGCATAGGCGCCACGTCATTGAGGCGCTCAGCTTTCTGATTCCGCAGCAGAACCGGCAAAGCTCGCAAGATGGCCAGACTTGCTTGCTCGAAGCTGCGCTCTGCTGCACCCGGCTCATGCCGTGCACCATGAGCTACGAGTACTTTTCGTCGGCAACCCTTTGCCCGCCCACCCGACCACTCGATAGCACGCACACGCCCTGCGGCATCGTTGGCATTGGCTTTTTCGACGGCAACATCCAATGCCCCTACGATGTGCTGCAAGCGTTCGAGGCAATCCACACCGAGTTGCGCGTGCACCACAACGTTCGCGGCGGACTGCAGGCCGCATTTGCCGTGATCTGGGCCGACCGTACGTTCCGCGTCACTGCCAGCCGCAGCGCGCTGGGCAACGACCCCAAGGGCCGCGCATTTGGCGTGTCTGTTCGCCGCGCGCTGGGCCTGGACACCTTCTTCTGGTCGACCACCTTGCGGGCAGAGCTTGCCGTCTATGCCCAGCTCGCAGCGATTGCGCAGTCTTTTGTGCCGCCGCGCTCGGACGTGGTGGACTTGTGCCGCATGGCGTTCGACACGGTCATCGGGCAGCGCTTTTTCAACCCGTACTCTTTGGTCACGGCGATCATCATGGCGCTGATGTTTGCCGACACACCCACCGAGGCCGCCCAGCCCGACCCGGACTCTCTGCCCCTGATGCAAACTGTGCACCGAAGCGAAAAGGCATCGCCGGCCTTGTCGCCAGAGGATTGGGTGCTGGCCGATCACTGCGTGGTCGATTGCAGCGGCCACACGACGCGCACCCTGCTGGACCGGTCACAAACCGAGGAAACCGGCTGCCTCGCCAAGCTGGAGGATCGCATGCTCTACGTGCTCATGCCCGCCTGGCAGGCGCACTTTCCTCGCACCCAAGCCACATATGTGCCGCCCCCGGCAGACGATGAGTCGGCCACAGATTCAACAAATTGCGGGTCGCCGTAGCCTCTTCTGAATAGTGTACAGATTTTTGTAAATTTCCGTCTATAAAAGTACTGGATTTCTGAAATAGGCTGGACACATTTTCACAGCCACCCATGGCCGCCGTCGCAGGCGACCAACATCGCAATACAATCAAACGCTTGTATTGCAGCGACGATGGCGACTTCATCGACGCCAAGCGCACCATCTACGTCGCGCCAGACGCACCGCTCAGGCGATATTTTATTCCCAATGTGCTGGCTGCAGGCACCACCAACGACACATTCTGCGTGCCAATTGTAAACAAATTGCCGCACGGCGCGGCGGATGAGAATCGCCACGATGCCGGTGGCGGTGGCCAGGTCTATCGCTGCCTCGACGCAGATCAAAACGTAATCGCGGTCAAGGTCACAAGCGATGGGGGCGCAGCAGAAGACGAGCTGGCCGCCATGACGCAAATGCACAAGGCAAAGCGCCATCCCAACATTTGCGGATTTCGTGGTGGCTTTGCCATCTACCCAGACGGTTGTGATGCGCCCGCGCACTTTGCCATGGCGATGGACTTTTACTGGGGAGGGAACTTGCACACGCGGCTCGTCGGCAAGTTTCCCACTCTGGTGCCCGACCGGGTATCGATCGCCAAGCAGCTCATCAGCGCCGTGGCCTTTTGCCACAGCACTGGATTTGTGCATGCTGACATCAAACCATCGAACATCATGTTCGACTCGGATAAAAACCTCAGGTTGTGCGATTTTGGCTCGATCCAGCTGCTCGACAAGTGCTATGTGGACCGCGTCGATTTCCGCGATCAGAGCCCCAGCGATTTTGTGACGACGCTGTACTATCGCTCCCCGGAGACGCTGTTTCGCTACCTTGCCGAAAAGGCCCACCCCGGCGCCAGCGAGGCGTTCTCGGTCGGTCGTGCGTCGGACGTGTGGGCCGTCGCCTGCACGCTGGTCGAGTGCATACTGCCCAAAAGTCCGGTGTTTTGGGCGTCGGCAGTTGGCGTTGACGATCCGCAAATTACCAGCTTGCCCGCCTTCGATTCGTCGCAAGAGCTGTCTGACAATCGGTTGCTTTGCTATCGCATGACCCAGGTGCTGGGCTACCCCGACTGGCCTGCCGCACGCCAGCTCTTGGAGATTTGGTACATGAACCCGCCCACTACAGAGCCTCGCGCAGAGCGGACTCTTCGTGCCAAGCTCCGAACGCTGGATCTTTGCAGCGAGGCAGAGTTTGCGATCCTCAGCGCAATGCTAAGCTGGCGAGCATGTGATCGGCCCTCTACGACCGCCGCGCTGGAGGCATACAGCAAGCTCGGATAAACGTTTAATTATTTAACATTGTATTTTTTGGGTTTATGAAAATACTGCATGGCCACAACCGAGGCGGAGAAGCAGCGCCTGATTGCCGAGCGAGAAGCCGCCATTGGGCCTGCCTTGGTCGAGTGGCAAAATGCAGCGCGCTTGTCTCTTGTGGCGCGCCGCGATGCGTACGAAGCTGCAGTCCTGGCAGTTGCCGCGCAAGACACCGAGTATCGAGAGCTGCGTGAAAGTGCAAATGTCCTGGCTGGGGTTGCACAAGAACTAGAGTTGGCCACAGTTACGGCGGCGCGCGAATACAACAGCTTGATCTACGATCGCAATTTTGATGCCGTCCTTCCGATCATTGACGGCGATTGGAGTGCATGGAACCGGCGACTCGAAAGCCTTCCGCCTGCAGATGCATTCCAAGGGCGCGCGGTGGCTGACTGGCGGGCTATAGAAACGGAATTTTCTCGGTTCGCAGAGCAACGAAGTCCTGGCAAATTTCCTCCGCCTCCGGGCCCTGCCCTCCGCGAATTTCAAAGACCGCCCGATGATCCTCCCCCATTGCTGACTGCGCAGCCAAGCGCCGCTGACCTGAGAACTTCCGCCCAGCTAGCGCAGTTGCGCGCTGTGCAAGAGCTCCAAGCGCCAACAATCTCTGCAGCATCGCCGGCAGAGTACGCCGACGATGCAAGCGATGAGCAATCGTCATTCGACGGATCGGACGATCCAATGCAAGCGGACCCTCCCACCGGGTATGAGACCACCACCGATGGGCGGTCATGGCAAAAATGGCTAAATGATTTTGCCAACGGGCGGGATGTCTCGGCTGCCAGGCCCGCTGACACCGAGGACCCTGCTGTGGCATTCGAGTCCACTCTCGGCCCCTACACCAGCACAGGGCTGGTTCCAGACGCCGCAGCTGTGCGTGTCATGGATCTTGCAGGCTATCGCGCCCCGATACTCGGTGGCACTGTGCCGCTTCCGAGAGATGTTGCCAACACCCGATTGCCGCAAACCATCAAGCTCAACTCTATCAAGCGAAACGCCAGCACGCCGCAGTTTTCGCTCACCAGCGGAGAAAGGCTTCGTCGTGTATTGACCGACCTCAAGGCCTCATTTGGAGCAGTGACCAGCAGCGAAGTCGGGCGCATCTCGGCAGTAGACTGGCCATTGCCCCTGGACGCCGACCCGCAACAAAGTGTCCTTGGCGTGCTAGCGGCAATGTGGTTTACGAGCCTGGCATTCCAATACAAGTCCCAGCTGCGCTCGGACGATGTGCGAGACAGCCTGTACAATGGAGCCTATTTGCGCAATCAGTGGAACATGTTCCGCCTGCAGACCAACGCCTACGCGAAAATGGTCGACCGCGACATGACTGCGTGGTTCAACGAGATCGTGCAAACCACCATCAGCGACGCGGCCACCGAGGGCGAACCCAGCCGCGACCCCAATCGCAACAACGCCTATCGCGTGCACACTGCGCTGCTCGATTTTGCGAGTTTGCTGGAGACACAGTCGGACGTGGGCGCACTGCGAGAAGAGCGCGACGAATTGCGACGTTCGCTTGTTTTGCAAGTCAACGAGAATCGCCGCTTGAGTATACCGTACGACGCTATGGCGCTGGACAAGCCGCCGGTCACCGTAACTCCTCCGACTGCGACGAGTGACTCCAGTGCTGCGGCCACGTCAGCGAGCCCCGCCCAGTACGCCGCGCTGCTCGACGGCGACACAACGCAGTCTATGCGCAGCTGGCGCTTTACCAAAGTAGCAGAAGCACGCGCAATTGAATCTGTGCCATCGCCCATGGAGCAAGATTTGCCCGTGAAGCCAAGCTTACCCAGCACAAACTATGCTGAAATGTTCCTCGACGATGGCACGGGAATCCTGGGAGCGATGCGTGCAAGCCGGTTCACAGCCGTCCCGGTTGCAGCCGCTGCACCCAAAGTGCCATCGCCCCCGAGCCCTGCAAGCATTCCTGCAGTCGCGAGCGCACCTGCTGTGGCAAGCGCGCGCTATGAAAATTTCTTGGACAATGCGGTCACCGCGGTTATGCGAGCCAGCCGATTCACAAAGGTTTTCGTATCCCCAAGCTCGCCGCTCCTGCCCGCAGCGCCAGTGCCCGGCGTGAGCGCAGCCCGCCCCCCAGCACCGGCCATCCCTGCAGCGAGTGTGCCATCGCCAGCATACGCAGGCTTTCTGTCCAACGACACCACGGCGAGCATGCGATCATATCGCTTCACACAAATCCCAGTCGCGCCGCCCGCAAAACCTGCCGTTGCGCCCGTCACTGCACCTCCCACTGCCGCCAAAGTTACCACAGACTATGCCGCTTCATTTATCGACAACAACACGATGAGCGCGATGCGTGCCAGTCGTTTCACGCAGGTGCCACGGGCTGCGGTTGCAGTGACACAAACCCCCGCGGCGCCAGCTCCGGCAGCACCACCGTTTGCGTATGCAGCGACACTGCTTGACCAGGATACGACGAGCGCGATGCGTGCCTGGCGATTCACTGCCGTGCCGGTTCGGACTGCACCGGTTCTCCCTGCCGCCGTTCCGGCCCAGAGCGCCGCCACCGCAGCAGTCGAGATGCGCCCGGACTACGCTGCCTTGTTCTTGGACCAGCCGCAAACCAATCGCATGCGAGCATTGCGCTTCACGCGGGTGCCTGTCGCAGGTCCGGCGGTCCCAAAGCAAGCGCCTGCGCTCCACACGCCCACATCGCGCGTCAACTATGCTGGCTTTTTGGACGCAGAATCCATGTCAAAGATGAGATCATCGCGATTCACGCTCATCAAGGTCGCCGAGCCGCCGCAGGGGTTGCCCGCCGTCCCCATGCAAAGCCAAGAGCGCACAGATTACTCGTTTGTGTTGGATGCCGACACCACGTCTCGTATGCGGGCTTGGCGCTTCACGGCTGCGCGAGACGCACTGCCCATGCTGCAACCCGCTGCGACCAGAGCGCCGCGCTTCGATTACTCTGCTTTTATTGACAAAGCGACAACGGATAGCATGCGAGCCGCCAGATTTACGCTGGCAAATCCGCCGCCCGGCCCGGCACAAATGTTCCCCAAATTTGTCTGGGCCACGCCCGAGCCGGTCGCGCTTATGCCGCAGGAGCTGCCACAGCCAGAGGTTGAAGTCCCGCCGCCAGAGCCTTCCGAACCGCTGGACCCCGCACTTTTTGCGCCGCCTGGGTTTGTGCGTCGCCTGGTCGATTCTTTGGTAGCCGCAGGGATTTGAAAGCGTGGTTATAAAAATGTTGGTTTTGTTCGACTGTTATTTGGCAGGCGTCGGCAAAATGAAAAACACCGAATCGCGCTCTGACGGTGCGAGGGGTGCGCCACGTCGCAGAGAATTCGGCGAGGCCGATGGCGATGATGGCGATTCGGGCAATATGTCGCTATTTGCGATACTGGGACCCCCCAAGGTTGTCAGCGACCTGACTGACACCATGTCGACGCTGAGCCCCGCGGCCCCTGCGCCACCCGACCGCAAGCAAGGGCCAGATCCGTCTCCGGATGATGTCGAGCGCTGGGATGTTGATCCCAAAAGCGACGCTTCTGGCGGTTTGGACCTGCTTCCGCCCGCTGAGGTTGTCGGCGATCTGACTGACACCATGTCGACGCTGAGCACCGCAACACCTACGCCACCCGACCGCAAGCAAGGGCCAGATCCGTCTCCGGATGATGTCGAGCGCTGGGATGTTGATCCCAAAAGCGACGATTCTGACGATTTGGACCTGCTTCCGCCCCCCAAGGTTGTCAGCGATCCGACTGACACCATGTCGACGCTGAGCACCGCAACACCTACGCCACCCGACCGCAAGCAAGGGCCAGATCCGTCTCCGGATGATGTCGAGCGCTGGGATGTTGATCCCAAAAGCGACGATTCTGACGATTTGGACCTGCTTCCGCCCCCCAAGGTTGTCAGCGATCCGACTGACACCATGTCGACGCTGAGCCCCGCGGCCCCTGCGCCACCCGACCTCAAGCAAGGGTCAGATCCGTCTCCGGATGATGTCGAGCGCTGGGATACCGAACCAGCGTCCGCATCCGCACCAGAGGCGGACTCACTATCGGTGCCCGACGAACCCGACGCGGTGCAAGTGCCCCCAAACATCACTGCCGGTGCGCCGCCTGTTGAGGTTGCACAAGACGCCGATATGCCCGACACAGCTCGAAGAGAAACAGCCAGAGAGCGCAGACGCAGACAGGGCAAGCAATTGCTCGCGGTGTATGTCGAACAATCATCTAACCTCGTGGAGAATACTTGGCGCTACATCATCCGGCTTGGCACTGGGCGCACATGGTCGCGCTACGAGTCTCCCGGAGATGTTGCCGTTCTCGTTAGCCAGGTTCGCGCGGCTTTTGAGAACGAGACCGCTGCGGCAATCAAGTACGGCAGAAGCTCAGACCGGAAGACCACGTTGCGGAGATACTTGGTATTCGAGCTGAGATTCGCAGCTTTGCTTTATGATAGCGCCACCGATGCCAAGCGCGCAGAGCTACTCGCGCAGTATTCCGCGTCGGACGAGCTGCGCGCATGGAGAACCTATGTGAAGGATGAATGGTTGGCGGACTTCCGCCGCAGCGGCCGCCACAGCGACCGCCTCATAAAGTTTCTACTGGCCATTGGGCTGTAAATTAAGACGTGTGAAATTTGTCGGGTAGTATAAAAGTGGGCACAGGCTCGGGGTTTCAAACGTTGGCACACTGCGATGTCATTTTTGATCAACCTGAAAGAGAATATACCACCGGGCAGCATCTTGTTGCGGCGGCCCCGTGTTCTTGGCGACATTGTGGCGGCGCTGTCCATACCCAAGTCTTTTGGCATTGTCAAGCAGCCAAGCAGCGGCATCAAATTGCTCAGCGACCCCTTCGAGCCGTGGCATTTGGAGAAGAGCCTGGGCGCCGAAAGGCTCGCTACCGTGTTGGCTCTCCACGAAACCATTATCAACGCATTGTACACGCTCGTGATGGCTAACGACTCGACCGATGTGAATGTCAAAGCAGCTGCCGATGCCGACACCGTGGCAAGAAGCCAGATGTTCAAAAACACGGCCGATTCGATTGCCCTTCTGTCCAAAATGCTCATCGAGCCGAAAACACCCGACCCAACCGCCACGCCCAGCGAGGATACATCTGCCGCCACGCACAACGCCAAATTCTTGATCAGCTTGGGTGGCGCAAAATTCGAGATGTACGGCGCCGTTGCGCTGCTGCTGCTGGAGATGATCAGCCTGGTAGGAGGCGTTGTTGCTTCCATTTCTGCGATCGACAGTTTCGCCGGCTTGGACGCAGAAAGCCGCCAGTATGCGATAGCCACACTCGAGCCTGTTATTTTGCCGGCCATCACCAGTCTCGCCTACTTTCTGAACGAGCACCTCCAGCCCGAACTCGTGGCGCGCCGGCCCAAGGCCGATCCCGCCAGAGAAGACGGAGTTCTCAAAGAGCGGCCATCAAAGCGCATGACACCAGACAAAGAGGGTGCCAGGATCGGAATCGACATCACCGACCAAACGGCAGCGCTTAGGGCCAAGGCTGCCGAAACGGGAAATTACGATGCGCCGCGCGCTTTCCGCTACATTTGGGCACTGTTTCCCAACAAAGCGCGCGACGAACTTTTTACCGACTTTGAGAGCGCCTACACCCCAAACAATCTCGATGGGATTGGTCGGGTGACTGCGACGGCGTATAGTCAATTCCGAAAAGCCTCATCCGAGGCGGCTAACTGGACTGAGATAATGGATCGCACGATTTCACAGATGAACCAAGCACACGCCGCGATACAAGTCGTTGCCGAGAAAGCTCTGCAAGCGCAAGCCGACAGAGAGGCCGCACAGCAGGCCGAATACCAAGCCGAAGCCGACGCTCTGCAGCTTGCAGCGGACCGGCAGGCCCAAGAAGCCGAGCGCGCTCAGCAAGCAGCAAACGCCGCTCGAGAGCAAGAACAAGCCGCCGAGCAAAGCCGTACGCAAGCTACCGAACTGGCCGCAGCCCGCGAGTATGCCGACCAGCAACAACGCCAAGCTTTTGAATTGGCACTAGCCGCTCAGCAAGCAGCCCAACAAGCTCAGCAGATGGCCGAGGACGGAGGCCCGGTCGTCAACATGGCCAGCTCGCCCGCGGACCAGCCCAGCGCGGCGGCACCTGCACCGGCTTCAAGCGCGTCGGCAGACATCTCGGTGGCCGAGGGAGGATATGTCTCCGCGGCCACCGCAATTTCGCAGATGGCTCTTCCTACCGGAGATCCTGCCGCAGCAGTGCTCCAGGTCCGCGAGCAGGTCTTTCACCCCGAAGGTGTTCCTCAAGTGAGACGAGTGCTTTTGACTGCGATTTCGAATGCATCTACGCAATTCGAGCGCGAGCTGGCTTTTGGTCGCTATGTCATGGGCGAGATGGACTTGCTGGGTGCAATCTATTCTCGGTTGTCGGACGCAGAAAAGATCAACTTCGTTACCGACCTGAAGAAAGCCGATGCCGAAGCGCGCATCCTGCGTGCACCCACTGTCATAACCGAGTATGTTAACCTGGTGGCCGGTGTCACGGGGTCGGCAAACAAGATAGACCGTCTTTTCAAGCCTGCCGATCCTCGCAGTCTCGCGGGCATTCTCATTACAGCACTGATCACATCGACCGGAACCGGGCCTACAAAGGTCGCTATCGTCAAACAAAAAAAGGAGGACGTTTACGCTGCAGCCAAGAACGCCATGGACGCCGGCCGTGTGCCCACCATTGCCCGAATTCCGATCACTGACAAAAATGTGGCGATTCTTTCGACATTCATCAAAGATCCGGCCGATGCTGCGCAACCGGTGCGCAGTGCTATTGCCGGACAGCTCATTGGCGACTTTGCGACCAACAAAGTAGGAACGCCCGCATCTCTCATCATCATCACGCCAGCTTGGCTGACTCGCAACAACAAATGGAAAACCCCTGCACCGAGGGCCGCGCCCCCGGCCGACAACTACGATCAAGACAGCGAATCTGATGCCGCTTCGTCCGACTCGAACCCCAGCCAGAGCGACATTTCTGATGCCAGCGAGGGTGTCCTGGGCTTTGAGGATGACGATTCGGACGATGGTCAGTAAACATCAGCTTTTAATTTTTGGGGATCTCCTGGGGCGACACGGCAGCTCCGTGCAGCGGTACGCGGTAGGTCATGCGTACGTCATCTTTGGCCTCTGCGACGGGCACGCACAGCACAGGGCCGCCGGGGTTGATTGCTTGCATTTCGTAGCCGTAGATGGGTATGTCAAGCAGCGTGGCAGCGGCGCCCGGGTACGTCCAGCTCTCGCAGTGACCGTTGAGGGTGAGTGCCATCCAGAGAGACACGCGTGCAGCGTGCGCCCGCAGCACTGGGGAAATGTCGCGCGGGTCGGCCTTGGAGCCCCACATTGCCGTGGCCTCCGGGAGCGGACGGGATCGCGAGTCTTGCGTGTCGGGCTGTGCGCGCTTCTTGTCTGCCGTCTCGGTGGCGAGCTTGACCATCAGGGCGTGGAAGGACTGGTAGTTGATGGTGAACACGCAAGGCTCGGCCATCGATTTGCGCGCACCCACCACAAAGGCGGGTGTCTGCGAAGTAGGGTTGCTGCTCAGCGCGACAGTGGTGCGGAACAAGTCCCAGGCCGTGGTGGCATTGCGGTGGCCGACTGCCAGAAAGTTCTTGAGGGGAAAAAACTCGGTCTTGCGGCAGAGCAGCATGATCTTGAGCATCTCCAGCGCGCTGCAGCCGAATGCGCGCGCAAACGAGCTGATCTCGCACTGCCGGTCGTCCATGTTGTAGGGGCGGTCGTAGATGGTGATAAAGTAGTTGACCAGCGTGAGCACGTTAAAGTAGCACAGGCCGCCGACTGGCGCCCCGGGGGCAGTGCGCGAGTTTTCGTGGACGCCGAGTCCGAGAAAGCCAGTGGCTGCCACATAGATGTCGCCGGGAATGCGCAGCGGCTGCAACTGCGGGTCCATGCGCGAGTAGGAGAAAACCAAAATGCAAATGTCCAGCAGGGTGCGCGCTGACTCGGTGGTGATGACGAACCGCGCGCCAATCTCTGCACCCGGAATCACGCGATTCGAGCCTGCGCTGGTGCGATACATGAAAATCAGCAGCCACTGCTTGATCTGGCTGCACGCATCGCGCAGGCCCAGCGTCCAGTCGGCGGGGTTGTCGCCGGGGATCGGGTAGGGTGCCTCGGTGCGGATGGCCTCGGACGGCAGCACCAGCACATTTTTGGTGGCGTCAGAGCTGCAGGTGCGCAAAATCAGCGGCATGCCGCGCAAGCCTTCGCCGCTGGGAAATGGGAGCGGCAGGGCCTGCAGACCGCGCTCGGGGCGGGCCTTGATGATGTGGGCAATGCCGGACATGATCAAGGTGAGCCCGCGACGCAGCGGCACGCAGTTGATAAAGTGCAGGGCCATGTCACACAGCAGTGCATCGCGGTCGTCGCAGTTGCTCAGCAGGCCTTGGATGTGGGTTTGGCTGGAGCTGCCGCGGGCGCCGGCCGGGCGGCGCGAAAGGCGGGCGCCCTCGCGCTTGGAGAGGTACACATCGCGCATGTCGAGGCGAGTCAGATCGAACACCCAGACGATGAACGAGACGCTGGCGCCAACCTTCGGGTCGGTGAGGGCCTTGGTCTCGATGCGATCGTAAAATTCCTGCGGCGTCTGCGTGAGCGCCGCAGCCCACTCGACCGTGTCGGCCATGTCGACGATGACCACGGTGGTCTTTGACAGATCGGGGTACGACTTCTGGTCGACGCCCTTGTCGGTGAACGCGGGATGCGCAGCGCCGTCCACCAGGTTGCGGAAGAGCGAGTGCACCAGATCCTTTTCGTCGTCGTTGCTCATTGCAGAGAATTGGCTGCGGGGCTTTCTGGAAAAATGGCGCAGTCTGGCCAAAAAATCCCTCTTGCAACAAACTTTCGAGTCTTCTAATTTATTACCCTGAATGTCTTCAAAACATCAAAGTGTGCCAGGTAGCCCACGTGCTGCGTGTATTCGGCCACGGCCTCTTGCCTGGGCACAAAAATAAACGTAATCACACCGCAGCTCACTAGACCGCAAGCGATGCCCAGCAAGGCCCCAAATAGCAGGTTGAGTAGCGACGAATTTGCGTTAAAGTAGATGATCGCCGGGCAAACAACCAGGTAGCACAACGAGCTGAGCGCGGTGGCAACCGGCGAGTCCATTTGCTTCTCGAGATAAAATTCGTGCGCCAGGCCTGCGATCCAGTAGTGATAGAGCAGCGCCGTGAACAGATCGGGACTGAGCCCAGTATAGTCGGCGGGACACTCGAATGTTGCCAGAGAGGGCGGAAGGTAGGGTCCCTGGTCCTCTGGGTTGTACAATGTAGCCAAAATGTATTGTAGTGCGACTGGCAGCGCCGAGAGCAAGCTGCCCATTGCAAAGTAGATCGAGCCGGTGCGACTGGCGTACCATGCGTAGCCGCCCCACAGGCGGGCGGTAAGAAAGCCCACCATCCAATAGAGCGTAAGGCCAATGAAGCCTGCGCGGTAGCACTTTACTGACACCGCAATGTCTGTCGCTGTCATTGCGAGGCGCGATCAACTCTTGGCGCCTCGGTGCTCTAATATTGTGCTCACTTTTTACTCGAAATACACCGAATTGGCCAGCGGTATGCCGGGAACAGCAAATGTGTGGCCATTGATGGCGCGTTCGCCCGATTTCAGGCCCAGTCGCACGCAGATCGGGGCTTGCTGGCTGTAGGCCTGTCCGGGGTGGGCGCGGTAATTGAGGTGAATAAAGACCTGGAGCATGCGGATGCCGGCACTGCGCAGTCGTCTTTGTTTGTCATAGATGGTGACGGAAAGTTCCGAGCTGCGTGCCATCAGACGCGCATCCGGGCTCAAGTTGGTCAGATTGACTCCGAGGAATACCGGGTCGGCTGCTGCCACGGTGGCGTCCAGCAGCGCAGGATGCCCTTCCGGGATGCATGGCGCGCCGTAATGCTGCCCGAGCGCCGAATCGACCCGGTCCAGCGAATCCAGCAACAAACAATGGGGCTTGCTGCGAGATGCGCAATTGTAGGCGTCCACCAGCTGCGTGGTCGACCTAAACTGGCGCGGATCCACAACCATCGAGTACGAGGCCTGCGCAATGTCCGGGCTGGGCGACGATGCCGAAAACGTGCCAGTGTCCATCATCTGCTGCTCGAATCCGCGAGGCGGCTGGGCGTTGGCCGGCGACAGCACCGTGTGCCCGCCAGGAAAGTACGAATTTGCGCCACCATTGAACAGCACCGGCGTCAAATTGCGCTGCTCGAAGGAGCTGTTTTCGTAAAGAAAAGCCGAGCTCGCGACGCCCGTCACAGGGCGGTGCAAAAAGTAGCTGCGCTCGGTGTGGTGAGCCTCGGGCCGACATGCCATGATGACGGTCTTGCTCGATGCAGTGAAATTGAACACCAAACGCAGCGTGGCAATGTGAGCAACATCCAGGAGCGGCTCGAATCGCTCCAAAAAGAATGCGCACTGTGCCGGCTTCTCTGCATTGTCGATGATGTGACGCAGACCGCGGAAATCGCGGCAATACGAGTTTTCGGCAATCAGCGCCTTGCGCGCTCGCAGCTCGTCCAGTGCCGTGTCGCAGTGCGCAAATCCCGGCGTGGGCACGCACGCACCCGAGATGATGCGAACGCGCAAATGCAGCAGGCTGCCGTCCTTTGCATTGGGTGACAAGATGTGGTAGACGCTCTTGCCGGCGCGAACAGCCTTGATCTCGCGACTCTCCCCATCGGACGATAGGGCCAACACTACCAAAACTGCGTTGTCCGGCAGTGGCATTGCGTCGACGCTGCCAGGGAACGTGTGCGGGTGCGGGCCGTCGACAATGAGCTCTGCGTCGATGCCGTCGTCCTGGAAACGACAATCAAAATAAACGTTGACGCCTTCATAGCAAATGATGATTTGGCTGCGTTGCATGGCCGAGGCGTCTGCCCAGCGCGAGCCAAATGCCAGGCGGTTGAGAAGGCCCGGCATGTCCACGCGAAAGGACAAATCGCTCGCGGGCTCGGGCCGACACTCTTCGTAGATGACCAGCTCAAAGTGAGGGCTATAGAAAAACGCGGGCCCAGACATGTCGATGGCACACTGCGCAGGCATTCCGATGATCGGCACGCGCAACGAGCGGCACCCAATGGCCCGGCGGTCTGGTGTGTAAACATCGCGGGCCTCGGCCAACGTGAGCAATTGGATGGCGACGTTATCTTTTAGCGTGAGCGTCGGGAAGATGCGAAATCGCAGTGGCATGTCTATGCGGCGCGAGCCAAACTCAAAATGCACCACATGGGCATACCACGCCAGCCAAAAGGTTGAATTGTCGTTGGCAAGTAGCTCGCAAAAGCCGCTGCACAGGCTGCCGTAGATGGGGCTGGTGCGAACGCGACTCGCTTGCGCGATGGGCCAACGCTCGAATGGCGTGTTGTCGATCAGGTCGATCTCTTCGAACCAGGGCATGATGAGCGCGAGCGTCGCAATTTGGCGCTCGAGAGCCACGTGGCCCGCGATGACGACTGATGGCTCTCTGGGCGCTAGCTCAACCGCAGCGCCGGCCAGCAGAGCAGCGGCCTGGGCATTGCTGATCGCGTGCGATGGCAGATATTGCGAAACGTCCAGGCCAAACAGCCCCATGTCTAGTGGCTCTTGGGGGTCGGCGCGAAAAAGGGGCGCATCGTCAGGCGAAAACGCCAGCTGGGCTCGTGCACCGGACGAGTGGTTGTTGTACATTTAAAAAGTGAGCCCAGAGAATTTTTGGGGGTCTATTTTCAGTCGCTTTGCAATTAGATCGCACGGGAGACTCGTGTAAATATTAAAGATTAGAAACTTCGAGACTGTGAAACAGCGCCCGTGTCATGGCCGCGCCGCCAAATGTGCGCCTGTACGCGCCGCCGCAACCCGACTATCCGCCGCTGGTTCCTGGACTGACGTTTGTCAGCCTGAAGGAGCTCAAGGGGCTTCCGCGACCAAACATGAAGAAAGGCGTCATTTTGCTCAGCCCGCTCCTGTGCCAGGGACCCGCCGAGCCGCGCTGGTTCTACATGCATCGCTTGCTGGTCATGGCCTGGAACATGCCGCACACGCTGCTGAACATCTACCTCAACGAATTTCGCGTGAAGGTGGGCAAGCGCTATCCGGGCTGGACCAGCGTGGAAACGATGCCCAACGCGCCGTACGTTGCCGCGCTCGATCAGCTGCCCATTGCCGACGGCGGCATCTACCGCGGCACCCTGGAGCTTTTGCTGCGCGTGTCTGCGGCATTCGTGCACGCGCCGGGCTCGAAAACGTACGCACGCGCCATGCAACAGCCGCTGTTCCGCGATCGGGCCCTGGGCGTGCGCTCTGGCGATGATAACGATGTTGCCGAGGAGGTCATCTTGACGTTCGTGCGCAATATCGACTGGGCCATGGCGCAGCACATCAACGCGCTGCTGGCAATGCCGTGCGAGAAAATTGCCGAAATCCTCCAGGAGCAGCAACCGCGCATCAAGCGAGTCGTCAACAACCTTCGCTTTGTGCCGGGCCAGTTTTTGGAAGATGGGACCGTCAATCCCTGGTGGACGCTGAACCGCGACGCAGCCCGGCAGTACTATCCCGGCAAAGCCGAGATCGAACGCCAAGGCGGCGCTCGCAAGGCAGCCGGTGCCGCGTCCGACGAGGAAAGCTCGTCCAGCTCCTCGGCAGGCAGCTGGTCGACGCGCGGATCGTCTGCCGTTCAAATGGCCGCCGCCGACGCCGGGCTGTCCGCGTTGATCGACGAGCGCCAGCCCGCGATCATTGCCATGTTTCCCGCCAACCTCTTCCCCGAAAACGCTGCGCTGCGACAAGGCCTGCAGCAGTGGGACTTTATTTTCTATTTTGTCACGGGCCGCATGAAAGGCCGCCTCGACGGAGACGTGCCCCCGACAGGCAACGAGCTGCGCGACCTTTCCGATCTGATTGTCGTCGCCATCCGCTACTATCTCAACTGGGTCACACCTCGCATGCCCGGCACCGTGGACGCGTCGCCCATGATTGTCGATCGCCCAGACATCAGAGAGTTTCTGCGCAATTTCATCACCAACAACGTGCCCGATGCGATCGAGCGGCTGGGAGGCGAGTCTTTTGACGACTTAATTTTGAGTCGCTATAGCTGGGATATCGCCAAAGACAAACTCGTCACAGTCATCAAGTTGGTGGCTCGCGAGAGTGCCGAGGCATTCTTCAACATCTTTGAGAACCGATCTGATCGCGGCATCGACACCATCTCACTGACCGACGCGATCTCGGGTGCAAGCTCGACGAGCAGCGCGCAGCAGCAAGCCAACTTTCGGCGCGTGGAGAGTGCAGAAAAGCGTCGCACGACTCCGGTCTCGCCCAGCATGGAACGCCGCACGCAAGTTGCTCCGCCAGCCCCGACGCCGCCACCAATGCAACAGATCCCAGGCCAACTGCCCGACGCTGGGCTGGTGGACGACGCGCCGTTCCCATCTCGCGAGACGATGTCCGATCCTTCCGACGATGCCGAGCTGCTCAGAATGTTGAGTGACCCTGACTGGGCGCCGATCCCCATCTGAGCTCTGCGATTTTTGTGTCGGACCGGGTGCATGTGCCGAGTAAAGTGCTGAGATGACAAAAAATCAGAGTTGATGTTCGATCGTGAAAACGACCTCAAACCTTCCGCAATCACATCACCGCCGCGCATCCGAGATCGCGTCACATCGATCTCACCTGCCCCGCCGCCAACTCGGTTTTTCCAAAATAGCCATACATCGCAACCCGTGCCGAAAAATGGATAAATTTGTTCCACATCATGATATATTTGGTTTAGC
>Ga0335395_10000723_pt1 | contig 20829 bp, 12 predicted proteins | sample MAT02_FD_205744 | JGI IMG/M metagenome (GOLD analysis project Ga0335395, IMG submission 205744) | Freshwater microbial communities from Lake Fryxell liftoff mats and glacier meltwater in Antarctica - MAT-02 (spades assembly) (version 2) ...
CGTACAGCGCCACAGAGCGCTTGTTTTGACTAACAATGCGATGGATTGCCAATTATCGGGATATCTCTTAGGTTTTGCCATAGCTCATTTCTCAGAATACGGCGATCGCTTTGTTATCGGAGTGAGAATGCCGCCATTAAATTCAGAGTGCGGCAAATCCCATGAACATTCGATCGTAATAAGTTTTGGTGTTGGTTTCAACTTCTCAACGTTTCCGCTTGCCATCATTTCACGTTCTGGTTGGCGATCGCTCTAGGAAAGCCGACGAGAAAGGCTGACGCATTCAGACCCGCGCATCCGTCGCATCATCCGGCACAGGCGATGGCTTTAAATCCTCTACGTTCGTTTCGATTTAAGGGCTTTAAATCGAGGCGTTCGCTTCGATTTAAACGCTAACGAGGCGAACGCTACGGGTAAAGTTGGAGAGCAAACTGGCTGGAAGGTGCAGAAAATATAGATTTTGAATCAGTTTTCATTTAATTTGCAAAAAAGTCTGTTAGCCAACAAACGATGAAATTGGCGATCGCACTAATGCTGAGGTGTTGCAACTTGTTACATCTCCAGTCAGGGCATAGGTTGACGGGCGATGGCATTCGTAAAACTTTGCCCTGTAAAGCTTATAATCAGTTTGGAGTGCTTTAAACCCCAAAACCTGATTGATGACTATCTCATTGAACCCGATGCTGGGGCATACCCTACTTAACTGTGCGAGAATCTGGCGCGACGGCGGGTTTAGTGGAGTTGGGGGAGTACGATCGCCCATTCCCAACAGCAATTACTGAATGCCCCAACTTGAAAAACGCAGCAGTGATGCGTTTTGGCCATAGAATAATCAATGGGACAGATTGCACCCTATACTCATCTTGGCTCTACCTAGAGCGATCGCACAATAAGCCAGTTTGATTTTATCCAGAGCGATCGGCTAAAGTTTATTAGGTGATAAGTAAAAGCATTAAGATATAATGTCTTCAGGTTAAAAACTAGGGATAAAATGGCAAAAGCAGCATCAGCAAAGCAAAATAGCTCCAACTCGTTTGAACAAACTTTATGGGAAACAGCAGATAAACTGAGAAAAAATATCGACGCTGCTGAGTACAAGCATATTGTTTTGGGGCTAATTTTCCTGAAATATATCTCTGATGCTTTTGATGAATTACACCAAAAGTTGAGCGCGGGTGAGGGGGACTATGAAGGTGCTGATCCAGAAGATCCAGAAGAATATGTAGCGGAAAATATATTTTTTGTCCCGGTTGATGCTAGATGGTTTTACCTCCAAGGACAAGCAAAGCAACCTGATATTGGTCAAAAAGTTGATTTAGCGATGGAGGCGATCGAAAAACAAAATTCTAATCGCTTAAAGGGGATTTTGCCTAAAGTCTATGGTCAACAGAAATTAGATCCAAAGTCTCTGGGGGGATTAATTGATTCAATTGGTTCTATTGCTCTAGGGACTGCTCAAGCTCAAGCTCAAGATGTATTAGGTAGAGTTTATGAATATTTCTTGGGTCAATTTGCCTTAGCAGAAGGGAAAAAGGGGGGACAGTTTTATACTCCAGAAAGTATTGTTCGGTTACTGGTGGAAATATTAGAACCTTATAATGGTAGAGTTTTTGACCCTTGTTGTGGTTCGGGGGGAATGTTTGTTCAAAGCGAGAAATTTATTCAACACCATCAAGGTCGTTTAGATAATATTTCGATTTATGGTCAAGAAAGTAACGAGACAACCTATAAGCTATGTAGGATGAATTTAGCGATTAGGGGTATTGATGGTTCAAATATTAAATGGAATCCTGAAGGGTCTTTTCTGAATGATGCCCATAAAGGTTTGAAAGCAGATTTTGTGATTGCTAATCCTCCCTTTAATGATAGTGATTGGAGCGGTGAGCTATTACGAAAAGATGGACGTTGGCAGTATGGGACACCTCCAGAAGGAAATGCTAACTTTGCTTGGGTGCAACATTTCATCTATCACTTATCACCCACAGGTTCAGCAGGTTTTGTTTTGTCTAATGGTTCGTTGTCATCTAATACCAGTGGTGAGGGAGAGATTCGCAAAACTTTAGTAAAAGAAGATTTGGTAGATTGTATTGTGATGTTACCTACTCAACTTTTTTATAATACTGGGATACCTGCTTGTTTGTGGTTTTTGAGTCGTTATAAGAATGGGAATAAGAACAGGGATAGAAAGGGTGAGGTGTTGTTTATTGATGCTTCAGAATTAGGATATATGGTAAGCCGTAGTAATCGGGCATTTACGGATGAGAATATTAAAAAAGTTGCTGATGTTTACCATGATTGGAAAAATAAGGGGGGGAATTATCAGGATATTAAGGGGTTTTGTAAGTCTGCTAGGTTAGCTGACATTGAGAAACATGGTTTTGTGTTGACACCGGGGCGATATGTAGGGATTCCTGATGAGGTTGAAGATGATGTTAGCTTTGAGGACAGGATGAGTGAGCTTACAATGGCATTAGGTGAGCAAATGCAAGAGGGGCAATTATTGGACGAGGAGATTAAAAAACAATTGTTAAAGGTGGGATTTATTGTTAGTGACAAGTTGGTTGATTTTTAAGGAGATGAATATGACTCAAGTTATTTTGAAAAAGCTCAATCCCATAGTTATAGAAAGTTTATATTAATTTGTGTCGATCGCACATGAGGTAACAAAAAATGATTGCTGTAAAAGATAAGTTTCTTAAGTTAACACCTGAAGAATATTTTATTTGGGAAGAACAACAACTGCTTCGCCATGAGTATCTTAATGGTGAAGTTTACGCTATGAGTGAGGGGACTCAAAATCATGGACGAATTGCTAGTAATATTATTTTCATTTTTAAAGGTCATTTACGGGGCGGTGGGTGTCAGGTTGGCAATTCCGATTGTCGGGTAAATGTTTTGGAAACGAAAAATTATATTTATCCTGATGTGAGCGTTACTTGCGATGATCGCGATCGCACTGCAATTCAAGCGATTCAATTTCCCTGTTTAATTGTTGAGGTTTTATCTCCAAGTACAGCCAGTTATGACCGAGGGGATAAGTTTAGATTGTATCGTCGCAATCCTAGTTTGCAAGATTATGTTTTGGTTGATGCTGAGAAAATAGCGATCGATTTATACCGTAAAAACGATCGCGGTAATTGGGAGATTTTTAATTATCAGTCGGGGGATAATATCGAGCTACAAAGTATTGGTTTAAGTTTTCCCATTGAGTCGGTTTATGAGGATATTATTTTTGAGAATTTGGTATAATGCTAGTATTTCTGACCAGTCTTGGAATGAGTAAGGAGGTTTTATGATTACTTTTCAAGAAATGATAGAGTCTATTGAGATGTTGACAATTGAGGATCAGGATAGTCTATTTGAGTTGATTCGTAAGCGGCGGATTGAGAATAGACGGGCAGAAATTGTGGCTAATGCTCAGGAGGTTTTTAAGTCTGTGGAGATGGGAACGGCTAAACGAGGAACTTTTGAGGAGTTAAAGGCTTATTTGTTGGAGGATAACGAAGAGTGATTTTAACGGCAGATAAGCGATTCAAAAGAAGTTTTAAGCGATTAATCAATAAGAATCAACAGTTACAAGACAAAGTTTTAAGTGTTTTGGAATTGTTAGGTAATGATCCTTTTGCACCGTCTTTGAAGTCCCATAAATTAACCGGACAATTAAACGGTTTATGGTATTGTACAGTGGCTTATGATTGTCGAATTCTTTTTAGTTTTAAGAAAGATGAGATGACAGGTGATGATTTGATTGTGTTAATTGATATTGGGAGTCATGATGAGGTTTATTGATTACAAAATAAATCGCTAGTATTTCTAATTAGTTTGGGAATGAGTAAGCGATCGCGATCGGTTAATGGATATTTAGTAAAGGTGGAGTTTGAGTTATGAGTGAGTGGACTAGAAAAACAATTGCCGAATGTGCTAGTGATGAACTATATTCCACACAAATAGGCCCTTTTGGAAAAGCATTAACACCAGAAGAATATACATTATCAGGTGTTCCACTTCTGCGTGGTGTAAATGTCAATCATGGACGATTTTATGATGATGGGTTTGTTTTTATTAGTGAAGAAACCGCAAATAGATTGCATAAATATGAGTCTTATCCTGGCGATGTTTTGCTTGTTCATAAAGGTACGTTAGGTCAAATAGGATTGATGCCCAAAAATAGAAAGTATCATCGTTATATTATGGGTAATAGTATGTTGCGGGTTAAGTGTGATGAAAAAAAACTCATGCCAGAATATCTTTACTACTGGCTATGTTCGCGCGAAGGACAACACTATCTTTTAAGTCGAGTTTCTCAAGTTGGCGTTCCACAAATTCAAAAACCGCTTGCTACTCTACGTGAGGCATCATTACTTGTTCCCTCACTTGATGAACAAAAAGCAATTACACATATTCTTGAAACAATTGACAACAAAATCGAAAATCTGAGGCGGCAAAATGAGACTTTAGAGGCGATCGCACAAACACTCTTTAAGCATTGGTTTATAGATTTCGAGTTTCCTGATGCTGACGGTAAGCCCTATAAATCATCTGGTGGGGAAATGGTCGATAGTGCGATCGGTGATATTCCCGAAGGTTGGCAGTCTCTTCCACTAGATGAAATAGCAGAATTTTTAAATGGTCTAGCTTTACAGAAATATCCCCCAGAAAATGAGCGTGATTTTTTGCCAGTTATAAAAATCAGAGAATTAAGAACAGGTGTTACTGACAGTACAGATAAAGCCAGTATAAATGTCCCCTCAAAATACATTATTGATAATGGAGATATTATTTTTTCTTGGTCTGGCTCCCTTGATGTTGTTATCTGGAACTTTGGAAAAGGAGCCTTAAATCAACATTTGTTTAAAGTTGATTCTGATAAATTCCCAAAATGGTTTTATTATTATTGGACGCTTAATCATCTAAGCAGTTTTCAGCAAATCGCCAAGAGTAAAGCAACCACTATGGGACATATTCAAAGGAAACATTTAACAGAGGCTTTATGTAATGTTCCTGACACTAACTTTTTAAAGCAAGCTGATAAAGTCTTTTTCCCGATGTTACAGAGAATTATTAATAATGCTCTCCAAGTTCAAACTCTAACTAAAACCCGTGATGCCTTATTACCTAAACTAATGAGCGGTCAACTCCGCATTGAGGAATAATTATGGATAGGCTAAAAGAACTTATCAATAATTACAGTAGATGGGCAGATCTATCGGCATACATTAACAGAATTGAATATCAAGTAAGTGATGATCTTGCAGCAGCTATAGGGTCTACAAAAGCACTTTTAGAGTCGATTTGCAAAACGATTTTAAACCATGAGGATCCAAAATATGATAAAAACGACAATATTAATAAATTGGTTAAGAAAACAATTCAGTCTCTTAAGATTGAAAATCCTGAGCAAACTAGCTTATTTGGCAATGCTCTTGTAACATCTATACAGAATCTAGGAGAGATAAGAAATAGAATAGATGAAAGTTCTCATGGCAAGAGTTTATTAGTCAAAACTGAAAAAATTGATTTAATAACTGCTTCTTTCCTCATTAATTCAGCAGAAACAATGGCGTGTTTTTTAATTGAGTTTTATGAAATAGAACATCCTAGAAAAAAAAGTGATGACACTGAATTAATTTTTAAAAAATTTGCAGATTTTAATGATTATTTAGATAATGAACATGGCAATGTTCAGATTGCTGGAATAAGTTGTTGTACCAGTGAAGCATTATTTGCTGTAGATAAAATTGCTTATAAAGACGAACATAGAAAATATCTAGAGGTAAAAAATGAACAAACTAACTGAAGAAAAAATAGAGCATTTTTTAATAAGTGTATTAGAGAACTTAGGTTATGAATACAAGCACGGAATTGTGCTTGCTCCTGATGGTGAACATAAAGAAAGACAAGATTACAGTGATGTTATTCTTATGGAGCGTCTCAGCCGTGCTATCAATAATTTAAACCCTGCTATACCTCCCGACGCTATATCTCAAGCCCAAAGAGAAATATTTAATATTGTCAGCCCAGATTTGCTCAACAATAACAAAGTATTTCATCAATATTTAACAGAAGGAATTACCGTACAATATCAGAAAAACGGTGAAACTAGAGGCGAACAAGTCTGGTTAATTGACTGGGAACACCCAGAAAATAACGAATTTCTCGCAGTTAATCAATTTACCGTCAGAGAAGATAATCACACCCGCCGTCCCGATATAGTCTTATTTATCAATGGTTTACCCCTAGTTGTCATTGAATTAAAAAATGCAATTGATGAAAAAGCTACTCTCAACGCTGCTTATAATCAATTGCAAACCTATAAAAGAGAAATTCCTAGTCTATTTACCTATAATGCCCTATTAGTAATTTCCGATGGAATATCAGCCCGTGCAGGTTCCCTCAATGCAGATTTTAACCGCTTTTCAATCTGGAAATCTCCCACAGGTGATAACAATACTAATGAATTAGAAATATTAACCAATGGGTTACTTAATAAACAAACCTTATTAGACATCATCCGTAGTTTTACAGTTTTTGAAAGCTCCAAAACTATAGACCCAAAAACAGGTATTGTCAGTATTACCAGTGATAAAAAAATTGCTGCTTACCATCAATACTATGCTGTGAATAAAGCAGTTAAGTCAATAGTTAAAGCTTCATCAGCAGAAGGCGATCGCAAGGGAGGAGTAGTTTGGCACACCCAAGGAAGCGGAAAATCCTTATCAATGGTCTTTTTAGCGGGGAAATTGGTATTAAATCAAAACCTGCATAATCCCACTATCGTCATGCTAACCGATCGCAACGACTTAGACGATCAACTATTCGACACCTTCGCAGGTTGTCAGCAACTACTCAGACAAGAACCCCAACAAGCAGACAACCGGGAACAAGTGCGAAAACTTCTTAACGTCAACTCTGGGGGTGTCGTATTTACCACCGTTCAGAAATTCGCTCCTGCTGATAACGAAACCCTCTATCCCAAAATTAGCGATCGCACTAACATAATAGTTATAGCAGATGAAGCCCATCGAAGTCAGTATGGATTTAAAGCTAAAGAAGTTAACATACTTAATGAAGAAGGAGAAATAATTGGTGTAAAAACTAAATATGGTTTTGCAAAATATATCCGCGATGCTTTACCTAATGCGTCCTTCACAGGTTTTACAGGTACACCAATTGAGCAAACAGATAAAAATACTCCCGCTATTTTTGGTGACTATATCGATATTTATGATATAGCTCAATCAGTAAAAGATGGTGCCACAGTGCCAATTTATTATGAAAGTCGATTAGCAAAAGTTAATTTAGATGATACAGGGCGTAAACTACTAGATGAACTAGATGATGATTTACAATATGAAGACCTTAATATTACCCAAAAAGCCAAAGTTGCTCGAACTACATTAGAAGCAATCGTAGGTTCTACTAGACGCATAAAACAGGTAGCTAATGATATTGTTACCCACTTTGAACAGCGACAAGAAGCTAACAAAGGTAAGGGAATGATTGTAACGATGAGTCGTCAAATAGCGGTTAATCTCTATGATGAAATTATTAAACTCCGTGCTAATTGGCATAGTGACGATCTAAATTCAGGTAAAATCAAGGTAGTGATTACTGCTAGTGCTGCTGATGCAGGTAATTTAGTAAAACATCATACCAGCAAAGCTCAACGTCAAGTTCTAGCTCAACGGATTAAAGATCCTGATAACTCCCTAGAATTAGTGATTGTCTGTGATATGTGGTTAACGGGTTTTGATGCTCCCTGTCTCCATACTATGTATATTGACAAACCCCTAAAAAGCCATAATCTCATGCAGGCGATCGCAAGAATCAACCGAGTATTTTTTGAAAAAACCGGGGGATTAATAGTAGATTATTTGGGATTAGCTAATGAACTAAAAAAAGCCCTAGAATTTTATTCTCATAGTGGTGGTAAAGGTTCACTTTATTTAGATCAAGAACAAGCCGTTAACTTATTTCTAGCTAAACTAGAAACAGTTGAACAGATTATGTCAGGGTTTAACTATCAGTCATATTTTAATGCTGACATGGGAGGAAAGCTAAACATTCTTAAGAATGCCACAAATTATGTAGCGACACCAGCAATTAAAGAAAGATTTTTCACAGAAGTTAATGCTCTATCAAAAGCTTATTCCCTAGCTATTCCCCATAAAGACGCTCTCGATAATTCAGCAAAAGTTTCATTTTTCCAAGCTATCAAAGCTACACTAACTAAACTAGAATGGCAAGGGGTAAATGGTCAAGTCAGCAGACAAGATATTGAAACAGCAATTCGTCAAGTAGTAGATCAAGCCTTAGTATCTGATACAGTAATTAACATTTTTGATGAAGCAGGTATTAAAAACCCGAACATATCAATTATTTCTGACGAATTTATGGCAGAAGTTCGAGGTATGGAGCATCAAAACCTTGCCGTTGAATTACTAAAAAAACTGCTTAAGGATGAAGTAAAAACCCGTAGTCGCACAAATATTGTCCAAAGCCGCAAACTATCAGAAATGCTAGAAGACGCTCTCCGTCGTTATCATAACCAGGTAATTAGCGTTACTGATACTATAGAAGAATTACTAAAACTAGCAAAGGATATCCAAGCCGCTCAAGCTAGGGGAGAAGAATTAGGGTTAGAATCCTATGAACTAGCTTTTTATGATGCCTTAGCAAATAACCAAAGCGCTCAGGATATAATGGGTGTAGATAAGTTGCGAGAGTTAGCGATCGTATTGGTTGATCGCATCCGTAAAAATGCCTCTATTGACTGGAATCTTAAGGAAAGCGTCAGAGCCAGAATGAAAATTACGGTAAAACGTTTACTTCGTCAATATGGCTATCCTCCTGATATGTCAGAAATGGCTACTGAATTGGTTTTACAGCAAGCCCAAGTTTTTACTGAGCATGAAGTCACTACTAATCACTCATAATCGGCGGTGCTCGCTATTGATTGAACCGACTAAAAGGGCTTGTCTTGATGCTAAGTGTGTGGTGGTGGATGAGGAAAGGGTTTTTTGGTGACTTCTGCTAATTTTACCGAGGCTGCCCACGAGCGGAATATTGAGGCTGGTATCCTGGTTGTTGATAGTGCGATCGCGCCACACCTTTTAAAAACGCATCGCGGTGCGCTTTTCCCTGCGATCCTACCCCTTCTGGTTCCCACAGTTCATCTGGTGCGCTGTTGGGGTCGGCTCGAAAATCCAAGCAAGTGTCGGTTGTCGGGCCCGTGGGATGGACGGCGCAGACTAAGTGGGGGTTGTGCGCGTAGAGTTGGCAGCGATGGCTCCGCCCCGGATGGAGCCTACGCATTCGGGGAGTTTGGGCATGGCTGGGTGTGTTGGGGGGTTTGATTTTAGTTTGGTTTAAAATTGAGGTGGATGGCGATCGGTCTGGGAATAAAAGAAACCCCAATCGCTTAACGGCTGGGGTTGTAAAAATTATAAATCTTACCGGAATCGTGCGTATCGCAGCTTAGTGAAAAAAATGTCTTAAAAAGGTAAATGGTAGCGGTTCAAGCAAATCGTCTGCTCTTTGTCCTGTAGGTAGAGTTCCTAGTGTAAACAAATCGTGGATCGTTGTTCTTCTCGCATTTACTTTTGTTCTAACTGAATCTTTAATTGCGTTCCAAAATCTTCCGCCCCAAACAATTGCTTCTGTGTCATCACAAACTGTGTCGCAATAATTAAGATCGTCAATAATTAGCTGTTGCTGAGTGTTTTCCATATTCGGAGTGATTTGTAAGTTCAATCGTTTCAGGTTAGCTCAGTTGTCAGGCTTAATGTTGCCAAAATGGCAGGAAAATACTGTAAATTGCTAAAACTGCTAAAATCATTATGCACCAAGGATCTTAGATGCTACTTCGATCTGTGATGACCTCATTGGATCTGTGGTGTGCGATCGCAATCGGGGAGGCAAGGGCATGGCGGGCTGTTGGGTGTGGGTTTGGTTTGAGTCTCTGGGCGGTGGGGAAACGGAACCAATCAAGGCACTAGCACCTTTCAAATTGTCGATTTAGGTGCGGTTTATTCACTCAACCTTGCCTACTTCTCTTTTTTTTAAGAGATGTTTTTTTACCTGATGTTTTTTGAGGGCGATCGAGTTCTTTAACAACATATTTTAAAAGAAAATCATCAGGCTTTACTAACGCCGAGTCTGCAATGTTCAGGCGACGGAATTGTGACCAATGTTCATTTAATAGCTTCAAAGCTTGGTGGCGATTTAACGCTGCGATCGCACCGATAACTTGACGCAAATTCGACTGCAATAACTCAATATTAGGGTCTGCCTCGGAAAATTGACTCACCATTGAAATTCCTGTTGCCAAATAAGGTGAATCCGGGGATATCTTTTTCGCTCTTAACCCTTGACGAACCACATTTAGCCACACCGGATAAAGTTCTAGCCAATTAGCGAGTTGCAATTGGTTTAATGCCATTTCCTCCATTCCCAACGCTCCCCAAGTGCAAAGCGATGTTTCAGCTAAATTAGCATTCCGATTTTTCACCGCTAACTCCCATGATTTTTGAGCATGATCCTTAAACCGATCTGCTAGAAAATCATAAGCTTCCTCAACTTTATCAGTAGCCGTAACCTTATAAACCGTCTCACCGCGTGGTAGCTTATCGCCCCGATAAGATAGCCAATTGTGAGAACCGCACAAGTGAACTTCCCGATCTACAACAACTTCCTTCGCATGAGAATTTCCCAGCCAAAATACCTGCACTGCTGACAAACCTTCCCGCGTTTTAATTTCTCTTAGCTTTTGCTCAACTTGTGGCGGTATGGGTCTGGTTTCATTCTCTTGTCTCCGGGAAATACCGTGACCAATTAAAACCCATACTCCCCTATTAGCTAAATTTTGGAGCAATTGGATAAACTCATTATCTACCACTTCCTGGCTGACCCAAGGAGAATAAATTAAGACTTGATGATTCCCTCCCCTCAAAGTTTCTAAAAAAGATTGCCGAATTTGAATATCTCGCAGTAAAATTACCTGATCTTTTTCCTCACTTCCCTTCGACGGAACTTGTTTCCCAGTTTCCCTCAATTCTTTAACAGTTTCAATCGCCTGCTGTTCAATCTTCTTAATTCTGTCTTCAACTTCTTTATTTCGTTGATTGAGGAGCTGTTCGCGCTCCGCAGCAATTGTTTCATCACTCAAATATAACAAAGTTTGTAAAGAGACTTTTTCTTCACTTTGGAGAATATCAAGTAAATCAGAGGCATAGTGTAAGATTTGCTTTCCTTGTCTTACTTGCAACTTAATGGCATCTTCAAGCGCATCAAAAATAACAAAAATTGAAACAGATTGCCAGATAGTTTGGCTCTCCTGGGTGAAAAAAGCAGTAGTAATGATTTTCCCATCTTCAGGAACGTGCAAGCCTAAACCAGAACCCTGAATAATTCGTTGGAGTTCCTCAAGTCCTAACTCAGACATTTCTTGACACCGATTTTCTAGGGTGATAAAATCACCAAAAATGGGTAGGTCAATTTCTACTGTCTCTACAGGGGAAAATAGAAAAAATAGATTTCCTTGCAAGGGGTCAGCGATCGCATAAATCTGCTTTATTTGTGGTGGTTGCGGCACAGAACCTTCCAAATAAAATTGCCGACCTTGAGGGGTTAGAATAATTTTGGCATCAGATGTCCAAGTTAAAGTTTCTAAACTCCGCAGAGTCTTAGCAGTATTTTGCACAAATACGGGGTCAAGACCTAATGCTACTGCTAATTCATTTTCAGTGGGTATCAATTCACTCTCCATACCAGCGCGGAGAATAAATTCTTCCAGAATGTTGAATTTGCGGGGTTCGCTAATAGTAACTTCTACTGGTATTTGCTCTAAAGGATAGCGGAATTGGCGACCAGCCAGCACTGATATGCCAGCCGGACTTTGGTTTTCTATTTGTTGAACAAAATCCTGTAATTGGGGGTCTATTGGTTTAGGAGAGGATACTAGAAACATCAATCAGTCCTCCATTTCGGCGTACAATATTTGCTATTTCTGAATACATACTTCCAACTTTACCTTTGTGCTGTGTAAAAAGTGAATGGCATCCCACAACTACCAGCAATTCTTGAGCGCGGGAAAAGGCAACGTTTACCCGTTCTGGCTTTTTAGCAAAACCAATATCTCCATCAGGGTTATTCCTCACCATGCTGACAATAATAATCTGCCGTTCCATACCCTGAAATCTGTCAACAGTCCCCGTTCTAATGGAAAGTGAAGGAAATTTGCGACTACTAAGCATTTCTTCAATTCGCCTCAATTGAGCACCATAAAAAGTAATGATGCCGATTTCTTTTTTGGGCTGTCCTTCCGCAACTTTTAGGCTCCAAACATCCTCCATTTGCTCACAGAGAATGTCAATCGCATCGATTTCCTTAAGATTATACCTTGACGTTCCATCTAGCTGCTCTTCAAAACTATGTTCTTGCGGCATTTTTACCCAGAGCAGGTGATGTTGTTCTTGGATGATGTTGCCAGCTAAATTGTGCGCCCGCTCCTTCTCAGGCTGAATAATGCCACAACGCAGGCTGTGGTCGTAAAATTGATTAATCGCTCCCATAATGTAGGGGTGCATCCGATACTGAATAGTTAAGCGTCGCTTGATGCTTTCTGGTGCAGCTTCAAATTGTTTCTTAAATAAAGATTCTTCCAGAAACCTGATATCATCTGGTTCGCCTCCCATTTCTGTTGCGATTTCTTCTAAACTATTTTCATGTAGCATTGGAGGTAATTGGCGGTAATCACCAATCAATACTAATTTTTTACCTTTGAGTGCAGGTATCAAAATTTCTGGAGGCGTACATTTACTCACTTCGTCAATGATGACTACATCGAAATTGGTAAATTCTTTGAAACCGTAACTAGCTACTTGACTGCAAGTAATACCGATGACGTTGGCATTGTCGATGTAAACTTGCCTCAATTCACTCTGATCTTGTTCGGAGGGGTTACGGAGTTTGGCTATCCAATCATGAGTTAGGTTCTCATAGCCTTTGAGCTGGGATTCTTCTTGAGTTAGTTGTTGATGCCAAGTCTCGAATTGCGTTTTTATTATGCGTAAGAAGTTCAAATCAAATAACCCGTTGACCGGAATTGGCGGTTTAATGCGATCGGGGATACTTTGCCATGCTGACTCCCACCATTTTCGTTCAGCAATTAAAGTTGGTGGTAGTTCCTGTTGTTGTTGGAGTTGTTGCAGTTCAACTTCCATTGTCTGTAGCTGATTTTGATATTCTCGGAGTTTATTTAAGGCATTACTAACCGCCTTTTTTAAGCTTGGTTGAATGGTTGTGAGAGCTTCTTCTATTACTAGCAGTTCCCATAACGGATCGATTGAAGAAATTAGTTGTTCAAACTGACTGATCTGATTTTCCCACAACTGCGATCGTTCGGAAAATTCTGATACAGGTGTGTTAGCGATCGCTTGTGAAAAAGAAGAAAAGGATTGATACCGCATAGCTAAACTGCGTAAATTTAGGGGAATATCTGATCGCTTGCTCAATTCTGCTAAGACTTGCATCGCTCTTTGTGACTTGGCTTCAGATTCACGCTGAAGAGCCTCTAATTCCTTTTTAACATTTGCTATTGCCTGCTGTTGCTTGGTTGTCACTTGCTGCTGTTCCTTAAGCTGTTGTTTTAGCTGCTGGAGTTGTTTTTCAGCTTCCGGTTGATTCTGCTTTAGCCATTGAGATATACTGGCACCAATACCATCAATAACTTCGGCTGCAATGGGATTTAATTCCGCATCAAAGTTGGGAATTTGCACTTCACTTTGTTTGACAATTAAATGAGCAATTTTCGAGCGACATCTATCGAGGTTAGAACGCCAAGGATGAGGTTTTGTAGGGACACTTGCCAGCAAATTAGGTGGCACTTTAATCAGGTTATCTGTAAATCTCCGCCTCTCTTCTAAACATTTTTTTAACTCCTCATACACGCTATCATAAGCTGTAGATTCCCAGGTTTTTAGGGATTTCAAAACAGAGGTTTTCTGGTTTTGCTCTAATTCCTGTTGTTGGTTCAGCCAGTTTCGCGCAGTAGTAGCAATACCGCTGATAACTTCTTTGGCTACCCCGTTCAGTTGCGGCTCAACAATAGCAATTTTATTGGCTTCACTTTTTCTAGTAATTAAAATGGCAATTTTTAACTTACAAATGTCGAGATGCGATCGCCAAGGCACGGGATTATTTTTTACTAATGACACCACGTCCAGCGGTAGTTGAATCAGATCATCGGTAAAGGCTCGATTAGTTTCTATACATTGCTTCATCGCTGCATAAATCTTCTCATAAGCGGTGGATTTCCACTGGTCTATTTTAGTTCTGAGTGTAACAATTCTTGATTGTTGTTGGTTCCAATTATTGAGGTTTTGTTGTATCTTTTTGTTGTTGGTAAGACTTTGCTGATAGTTTATTTCCAAAAGTTGAACGGCCACTGACTTCTCACGGAACACTTTTGCAGCTTGATCTGGTTCTCTAATGGATGACATCGCATCTCGGAAATGAGACAATGACATTTGAATTTGTGGAAGACCTTGCTCCTTTAACCAAGCCGCTATGGAAAAATAATTGAGCCGTAAATTTTGAGAGATTTGAAGTTTCATTGCGATAGCTAGAGTAACCGCTCTTTCAACTCTTACCTTAAAGCTTTCTTCAGAAAGATACCCCAATCTAAGGTCTTTGGTACTTTCGCAGAGTTTGATAGCTGCTGTCAATAAATTACTTACTGCTACATCTTCCCAATTAATTGAAGCTTGAGACATGAGCAATTGCAAACCAGGAAGGAGATATTCAACAATTTCGCGCTGTTTAGCTTCCGTTTCTTGATAGACACTTTCCTGATTTCTACAGGTTTCCTCTAACTCTACCTTGCGCGATCGGAACTTCTCTTGACTTCTTTGTAAATTTTCCTCTTCTCCCAAATAGACATAAAACCGCGCCGATTCTACTAACAATTCTCTAAAAAAATCTATATTTTTCCGCTGTTTTACTAACCGATTCTCGCAGTCATCAGCCGTATTTCTCAGCCAATTGCCAATTACTTTATCTTCCAAAAATGGTAAACCTTCCTCTTCAACTCGCTCCGCACGGCCCTTTCGCAAAGCACGGATAACAGGACTATGAATTAAGCGACTCAACGCATTATCAACAGCTAAATTCGCTTGAGAAGCAATTAAAGTCCTCCCACCCCGCAGCGCAACTTGATAGGAAATTTCAGCGATAACTGTTGTTTTTCCCGTTCCTGGCGGCCCTTGAATTAGCACTAAATCGGGTGCAGATAACACAGCTTCAACTGCTGCAACTTGGTCATCATTTGCCCCAGATAGCAACAAATCCTGTGGCTTTAGTTGAACAGTTGTTTGCAAGGGTCTTGCCTTAGAAGCATCAAAGAAAAAGTCTCCTACATAGGGATTTTGAGCAATTCCCATTTGCAAATCATCTAAAGCTTTTTTCTGTCGCTTAATTTGAGTTAAATCTCCTGCCGCCTCGAAAGATAAAAAGCCTTTTTGTGGCAATAGATAGCGCCCTTCTCCTATTTTTTCTACTAACTGAGAATCAAGCCGAACCCGGATAAATCCTTTTTTTTTGTCAATTTCTTCAATAGATCCTAATAGAATTGTATTCCACTTGGCCGGCTGCATGACAGATTCCTGCTCAGATGTGTTATTATCATCTTTCCCAGTGTTTACTTCAACTAAAACAACAAGTTTGACATCCTCATTTCTAGCCTTAGCTGCTCTTGCCCAAAAGTCATCTGGTTTGAGCTCTGTGTCTGATGATTTGTCAAGTTGCGCTAAAGAGGCAGTTATCTCAAAAGTGATTTTGCGGGTAGCAGATCCGTAGTTATGCCCCGAAAAAGGTACGAAAAATTCTCGCGTCTTAGCTATCCGCTCTTCAATCTTTAAAAACGCTTTCCAAGTTTTTAACTGTTCTTCTGTTGGCACGCAATCCCCACAGAAAGGAACTGCTTTCATACGATCGAAAGCTGAAATTGGCACTCCTATTCGAGACAGGTAAGTGAGACGTAGGAAGAAAAGAACAGAAAAACCGTCATTACCTCCCCGTTCTGGGGATACTAAACGAGCCGAAAGCAAGCGCAAACTATTAGATTTGTCTTCTGTGACCAGAGCTATCAAAATTAATGTTTTCTTACGTCTTTCTAGGAATTCTGGTAATTTTGCTGCTTCGATATCTATGGCAATCGCTAGTTCCCATTTTTCTTCTCCCCGCTCTTCTCCTGGTCCTTTACGGCGGACATAGAACCCCCTGGGCTCGTCTCCTAAAATATCAGATAGCAACTCTTGAGCACGCTCACGGCGATTGCTAAAATCAGGATATTGTAAGAGAGCATCTTTACCTTCTATCTCACGGATCAGGTAATCGATCGCCTGGTTTCCTAAAAACCGATATCCCCAAATTTCCTCGTTATTTTGATTGAGATCTGTTGTGGTAATCTGTGGTGAGAAAGGGGAGTAATTATTACTTATTTGAGGTGCTGTAACAATTGCAGAAATTTCTATCGAGATGTTGTGGCTAGATGCTTGCAAAACAATAGAGCCAAATAGATTAGTTCCGGCTGGAATATCTTTGGAATTGAGGACAATATTTAGTTTCTGCAAGCCGCAACAAAGGTAAGGCTGCTGTACTTGTAACCAAGGCTGAGAACAGGAAACTGTGCAGTCGCTGCCAAGTTGGAGTTGTTCGGTTCGTTCCAAGTGTCGGTCGGTTTGGATTTCCCCAAAGTTGACGGCGGCTGGAATGTCCCAGCTTACTCCTAGCCACTGGACGTTGGGAGCGGTTCCTAAACATCTTACTCTATCTAAAACTGGCGCGGTCTTTACTGTGGCGGCGATCGCAACTTCTCCCGTATTGCCACCGACAGTCCGCTGAACGGTCAAGTTTTCCAGTTTCACTCCGGGAACTACGATTTTTAAGGCAGGTTCGTCACTCGCAAAAATGACGCTGTTTTCTCCCTCCCCCCGCAGCAAAATCGCTCGTTCAATGGTAAATGGCCCCTTATATTCCCCTGCTGTCAAAGCGATCTCGTGTCCATCTTTAACCATTTGCAGCAATTCGGCAAAGTTGTCGGGGTTAGCGGAGAAAGTAGGCATAGATGCTTATTTATGGGGGGCGATCGGAGAAAGTGTTGATTTTTGGGCTTCTGAGGTAAACTACAGTTTAACGCTGTTTAGTTACGGAAAGCTGTTCCATACTTCAATGCGCTTCCTTAATGGTGACAGTCAGACTGATGATGCGAAATTTTGAGCCTTAACTGAATAGTATTGAGGCAGAGCGCTTCGCTCCATTCATACTGACGATCGCGAAGCCTCTAATCGATTAAAAACTGGATATTGTTACAAAGTATAGCTTTAACCATATCCCCGTGTGCAAACCAAAGTAATTTTTCTGTCGCGGAGCGCCCCGAACAGGTTTTATTAATAAGGTAAACTGGAACCTGATTCGCTATCAGGAAGGCTTAGACGCTTGCAAAGTAGCTCCAAACCTTGTAGCGATTGCTAACCTTATCCAGGTTAATGAACCTGCCACAAGTCCTTATAGTTCTGTGACGATGCGTAACTGCTGCGGGGTTTAGTCAGAGGCGATTGCACAAGCTGAGAACATCCAACTCAACATCACTCAGCATTTTGGGTTTCATCTCACACAAATCTTGCAGCACGACTTTAACGTTTGGAAATTTAAAATATTCCGTCAGCTTGCCAATGCGGTAATTAAACGCTTTGTAGCGGTGCTTGAAGTAAAGCTCGACATTGCCCCGCCGTTCCCACAATCCCAGCAAATTAACAACCACATCCGAGTAATGCGCTTTCACATCCCGTTGTACCTCGGCGATGCGTTGATCGATCGATCGGGTAGTAACACCGATTTTATAGAAAATGTTGCCATCCGCTTTGACCTCAAGAAAATAGAGCGAATTAATCAGAATCCGCCGAAGCTGCGATCGATAAATCTGCAAATCAGCCAATCTCTCGCCCGCACAGGAAAGTCCGGCAGCCACCGCCACCGCCGCAGAATTCTCCAACTTAGCCAACTCCTCCAGCAGCAAAGGTTCCTGCACTCGGTTGAACAACGCCAGGGGAAGCGCACCAACCGGGATTTTACCGAGATGAGTGAACCGGTACGATCGATCGCCCTCCGATTCCACCAATCCTTTGAGTTCCCACCGAAAATTTACCAAGTCTTTTGGAATAGCGTAATCCTGTGCACCGTATTCTTTCCACAGAACTTTTAACTGTTCGAGTTCATCACCTTTGAGTTGGATGGTGAAATTGTCATAGAGAGGCAGTGTCGGGAAAGCTTTGGTTTTAATCCGCTGCGAGACCGGCTTGCAAGTTTCCCCGGTGTGAGCAAAGTGGTGTTCTTTCACCGAACCCTTTTTCGCCGTGAGGAAGCCACCACAGTAGAGACAAGTTAGCTGGGTTTTTCCGCGTTCAACATCATCTATGCCCGCCAACTCTCCGCCGGGAGCCACACCAAATTTTAGCCACATCGCTCTTATTTTCCTTTAAGCAGGTTTTTGTAGGTGCACCCGCTCTACATTGAGGATTGTAACAAAACTTGAGTTGAGAGCGCCCGCGTGCGGTGTGAAGCAAGGCGATCGCCAAACGCCAACCGGCTGTTATTCGAGGATTTCTTTAGGGGACGATCCGCCTTCGGGGGTGTGTGACAGTTGCGATGGGACTAGCGGCACGGACGGCGCGGCAGGCAATTCATCCTGTATGTGAGGTAATACAAGGAACCCAAACCTGAAACAGGACAGTGAGAGCATTTTCAAGCCCAGGGGCAGAAAATACCTGTATCTTGATGAGGCTGCAATAGTTCCGAGTCCAGGGTCAGCTTATGGGGATATGCTGATGACTCTGTAGCATTTTTAAGCTCTGAGCCGAAATACTTAGTAGTCTAACAAAAAGCTTCAGTTTTTTCCTTCGATTAAGTCAATTAATATTTCTATTTTGCGAAATAGTTCGTCATAAGTAACTAATTGAACATCTTTAAAACCATTACGAAACAATTCAAATGACTTAATGCGTTCTTGGTCGGTCAACTCAGCTTGTGCATTACCCGCTATGACCATACATGAAGGATTAAAAGCATTAATTTCTCCCTGCATATTCGCAACAAGGCTGTGATAGTTTTTTGTTAGGGAGTCTTTATAGTTAGATATTTGAACAATAGAGCCAGTGATATCAGCAGAAATACTATAGACCGATAATCTATACTTACTACCAATAATTTTAGTTTTAGGGGTTTTAATTTCTATTAATGCTGTATTTTTAGTCAAGTTATTTTTCAATAAAAAATCTACCAAATTTCCTCCCTTGTTACTTAAATTTTTACCTCCAACATATACTTTCTCTTCAATAAAAATTACAGGAAACGAAAAGACTTGAGATAAAATTATGGAATTGTCCCAAAATACTTTTTGCCAAAACTCCTCGTCATCATTTTCTTGATTCTCATCCCAAATTTTTAGTATATTTTTCAAATTGTTAATCATGTAACCACTCCAAATAGTCTGTTCTAGCATTTCTTTAAAAATCAGCATAGAATGGAAATTAGTTAACTTATTCATCTCCCAGAGAGCGCTTTGTGTCTCTTTGTCCTCTATTTTTGGATTATTGATTAGACAGTTAATTTCTTTGATTAGCCAAGCTGCCCACCATTCTGACGAATTTTTGTTAGCTATTAAACGATTATCGAATTCCGTAATATTTTCTTCACTGTAAATATCTAAACCTTCTGATAAAACGCTGTTACTTAAGATTTGTGAAGCATAGTTATAGTAGGTATTAAGTGTTAAACTCAGTTCATCTGGAGTTTGTGCTTGACCTTGAAAAAAGAGGGTTTGAGCAAACCAGAGTAATCCCTCGCGGAAAAATCTTCCACTAGCCTGATCGGAATCTAATGATAGACGAATTGCTCCTCGTGGAATAATTGGCTGATCTCCTTCATGAACTTGCATACCTTGCCCATCTTCTCCTGCTTCAAAAATATAAAAACTTTGACCACACTCTTTACATGGTCTTTTGACATGGATCGTTTTTAAGGGTACGAGGCTTTGTTTACACTGTTTGCAGTATTCCATTAGAGTATCTATAGATTCTGTCATAATTGTTACTCCAGACAGCTCAATCAATATTTTTAACTTACCTATTAAAAATGTAACATATTCGTTGTTGAACGCATCGTTTTCTCACTCCTGGGGTGAGTAGCAAATTTGCATTCAATATTCTTTAGAGCAGTTTGTGTTGGCTAGCAACCACAACCATTATATGCTCTTTAAGCTGGCTTTTAGATTTTTCCCTTAGTTTATCCTGTATTTTGACTTAGCTGTAGCAGTTTTAAGTCTAGATAGGAAAATTTGGGTTTTCCGGTGTAAGAAAGCATGGAAAGCGAAGCGATCGCCCCCCGCACTTGCTCCGGCTCTACCTCTAAGTAGCGCTGCAATTGTTCAAGGTTCCGATGTCCAGAGATTTCCTGAATCACCCTGAGCGGAATCCCGGCGTTGCTCATCTGAGTCAGGGCGGTTCTCCTGAAGCTGTGGGTTGATGCGCCCTCGATGCCCATGCTCACGAACGCTTCTCTCAAAATCCGATCCGCCGAGTTTGAGTGCAGGTGCTTCCAATGGTGGCAGCGGTGGCGGCCTGGGAATAGATAAGTTGTGCCGGTGCTGGGTTTCCAAGCTGTCAAGAGCGATCGCAAATCCTCAAAAACCGGAATCGTGCGGGTTGCTAGTTTGCCCAGGAGTGTTGTGTTTGCGGAAGTTGATTGTGGGTCGAACTGTACCCTTCGCGCTGT
>Ga0335395_10000725_pt1 | contig 20810 bp, 6 predicted proteins | sample MAT02_FD_205744 | JGI IMG/M metagenome (GOLD analysis project Ga0335395, IMG submission 205744) | Freshwater microbial communities from Lake Fryxell liftoff mats and glacier meltwater in Antarctica - MAT-02 (spades assembly) (version 2) ...
TTGTATTATTTTGAGCTAGAGAAGAAACAGATAGTAATAAAAAACATAGTAGAAATATATTTTTCATCATAATTTTTAGTCTGTTTTTGTTGAAGGCATATTATTGCCTACTTCTTGTATTGTTTTTACACCACGTTCTGTTTCTTTTTTAACAAGTCTGAGTTGTTGTTCAGCATCATAGTAATATAAAGTAGCAAAGTTATTTCGGTCTAATACAGCTCTAAGCAGGTAATTATTAGGATCATATACATAGGTCTGAATATTTCCATCAAAAGGATGTAAACGCATGTCATCAAAATAGGTAGTTTCATTTCTGCCACTTTGTAGTGTAATAGAAAGTTTATCATAACGTTTAGGTACACAAAAAGTACCTTCTATACGTTGCCATCCTTCTATAATTCTACCTGTAGGTTCAAAGAAAAATTCTTCTGTTGAGCCTTCAAATTTTATTTTTACTCCTCTTCTTGTTTCCTCAGGCATTCCATTATCAGAAATAAAAGTAGGTACATCAGCATCTTTGACACTTACCCAAAGACTAATTATATAACTACGTCCTGGTAGTGGGTCAAAACGAACTTGCTCAAATCCTGCATTTCCAGTCACTAGTAAACTTTTTTGACCTGTGTGTCCGTAATCTTGAGCTACTTTTACTTTGGTTTCATTTATATCAAATAATGGTACTACTTTATGAGTTGTTGAGAACGCAATACTTCCTTTCCATTTAGCAGGTAAGTTTGAAGTAGATAGATTTGCTTTCCAAGTCCTAGAAGTATGTGGAGTAAGTGTAACTGGAACATTTTCTATTACTTGTGTCAATTGAGTAGATATAGGAACCACTTTTAGGGTAGCTGTTGTACTTAAAAAAGGTCTTCCAGTATTTACTTCAATAGTTGCTGTATTACTTTCAGCCCACACAATAGTATGATGTCTGTATGAATAGATAGATGCTGAACTACTCTCGTCATCACTAAAAGTAAGAAAGTCGAAATTACTTGTAGTTAGATCAGTAGATTTTATTTTAGGTGTATTGTATTCTTCAAATCCTTCATAAGCAATTTCTGAATAACGAGCATTGGTTGCTACGGCAGTAGATAACTGATTGTGGTATCCATATAAAGCAGAACTATATCTTCCTAATATGTCTCTATTTTCTACTTCAAATCCTTCTGCATTGTACTGTTCAAGAGTGGCTACTTTTCTCCAATTTTCAGAATAAAGATTACCATGATATCCCCAGTTAAGCATTTGAAGATTAAATGTTCCGTCTTTACTCAAATCTACATCTGTAGCTCCAGTTTCTTCAATGGCTGAACGAGACTGCATATAAGCAAAACTTGCATCAGCTCTCCAAACTCCTTTTTGAGCATTCAAAAATGGATTTTGATTACTCTTTGGTTTGATTAATTTTAACCAACTATCTGAGTAGTTTACTACAGATACAGATAAGACTTCATTAAAAGAAGTAGTAGTAGTAGTTACAGCTGGTTTTTCTTCATAACATAAGTCATTTGAAGAAGCATAAAAAACTCCTTTCCTAATACAATTATTGATAGCATCAAAAGCTGTTACACTATATTCCCCATCACTATGGACTATAAGTGTTCTACCTTGCTCTCCTGTATTCCATTTGTAATCAGTAAAACCATCTTGTGCTGTGAGTGTATAGGTATCACAACTAAATATATCTGTGATTTGTAAAGGTAATTCACAAGGAGAACCTGCATTTTGAAATGTAATTTTAATTTCATCAGAAACTTTACATTCTGTACCACAATCATTGATGTAAGTGATAGTCAATGTATAAGTTCCTGCTGTACTTACAGTAATACTAGGTGTAGTTTCTCCTGTACTCCACAAATAACTTGTAGGAGTATAGGGGAAGTTAGGATTATTAGTGTTAGTAATAGAAAGTATAGTTGTTTGTCCTATGGCTACTGTTCTGTCTAAACCTAAGGAGAAGGTTTGGCAACCTACAGGTCTTGTGGGATAAGCAGGTAATGCTAAATTAGCTAATTTACCACCTAAATTTACTTGTGTATCTGTATATTGACAAGCTATTCCCAATTGATTTGGATTATTTATTACACCTAAACTAGTACTATTATTTTTAGTCAAATATATCTTCCCATCAGGAGCCGTTTGTAAACTACCTACTTTACAACAGTTATCATTTCCTATTGGGGTAATACTGATACCAGTTTGTTGAGCTATTGTAATTCTTGAATTAACTATATTAGGAACATTCATGTCATATTGATATAAAGCTCTATTAGTTCCTGTTCTGTCAGAAATATATAAAAGTGAATTGTTAGGTGAGAATTCAACACCATAAGGAGCAAGTATTGTTTCATCTTTAAAAATCAAATCTCCTAGCATTCCTGTAGTTCTATCAAATGAATAAGCTTCAACTACTCCAATATAACTTCCATTACCAGTTCTATCATGACCATTAGCAATAGCTATTTTTGTTCCATCGTTAGAAAAATCTATCTCTCCATAGTGAGTTTTACCATAGGTAAGAGTAGGTAAATTAACAGCAACTGAAGAGATTATAGGATTTGATATATTAACTCCATTTTGAGTAATAGAATAAGAATAATATTTATCAGAATCAACTTCTCTAGTAATCAACCAATAATCGATTCCATTTTGTTGAGTTATAGCTCCTACTCTTTCAGTAGCATTGCTTTTTATCAATACATTTTTTGTCACTACAGTACCATTTGGAAAACTAGAACTGATTTCAACTTCTGAATAATACATTGCTACTCCAACAGGTAAAGCGGGGTGACTACCCATTGTATGGATTATTAAATACCTGCCCTGTGAATTTGGTTTTTCTATAACCATTATACCTTGTGAAGCAGAGCCATTACCCATCAAATTTGTACCATTATTAAATATTTGATGATTACTATTCCATACTGTTTTTCCATCTGTATAAAATAATAGATCTCCATTTTCATTACTAATTTGGCTGACTCCTTCCCATCCAAAACCAGTTTGTCCATCAGTAAGAGGTGTAGGAGGTGTAGTTGTAAAATCTAGTCCTGAGTTTTGTCCAAAATACCATTTTTTATCATTTGGTAGAGGAGAACAAGGTGTTGTATCAAAAGTAACCTCAATCTCATCAGATACAGTACATTCTTTACCACAAAGAGGATCTCCATAGGTAATTGTAAGTGTATAAGTACCTGAAGTAGTTACTGCAATAGTAGGAGTTGTTTGTCCAGTACTCCATAAATAGCTTGTAGGTGTAGCAGAAAAGTTACTAGGAAATGAAATAGTTACAGAAGTTTGACCTGTAGCAACAATATCATCTCCAAAATAAAATTCAGCACAAGGCAAGAAACTTTGGACAAATCCAGGTAAGCCATATCTTGGAAATCTAGCCATTCCAGTTTGAGGCATTTGCACAGCCAATTTATTATAGGTATCTGTTTCTGGGTTTATACTTCCGACAGCAATTTCTGCTGGATTTAACCCTCTATCTAGTTGTTCTTGTTGAAAGTACCTAGACACATAAATTTTTCCATCTGGACCTAATTGTAAAGCACCTATACAATCAAAGGGAGCTACATTAGGACGTAAATTTGAGGGCACTCCATAAGGGTCACCTGAAATTATTACCATACTAGCTGTAAAAACAGTATTAGTAGCTGAATTCAGATCATATTTTAAAATTTTCGCATTTCCACAAAACATATCTGCTGCATATAAATATCTACCATCAGGAGAAAACTCTATCCCATATACGTTTTGAAAGATACCTGCCCCAGCCATGACAGTAAATTTTGCTGTTCCTATTTGTCCCGTCTGTGCATCAAAGGGAAATATCTGTATAGAACTGTAAAAATCTCTTCTCACATTAGCTACTGCTAACCATTTACTATTAGGAGAAAGTTTTATTTGTCCTATAAACCCTGGAGTAATAGTAGTACTCGTCGACAAATCAGCATCTCCTAATCCTACTTGGGAAATAATAGGGACGGCAGGTGAAGCTGCAAGCAATGTAGAAGCATCTACTAGTCCATCTTCTGTTAAAAGATAAGACATATACTCATTCGGAGTTGTATTGTGTTTACGAACAATAATCCAATATGCGTTTAGAGTAGCATGTTTTACAGCTGTTACTCGTTCATCTAATCCACTAGCATTGAGAGGAATATTTTTTTGTGTAGGTATAACTTGCCCTAAATCAGTAGGAGAAGAAAATTTAACTACTGCATAATACATTGTTATAGGAGTAGCTAAGGTATAGCTATCTACATCTGTGCTATAGAATATATAATAGCGTTTTTCACCATTCGGATATACTTTAGGGTCAGGAACAATAAGACCTTTCTGTGTTGCAGAAGGTTTACCTAAGAGTCCATCTCCATTTGTCATTACTGTATGATTCTTGGTAAATACTTTATGTCCATCTGTATAAAATAATACATCACCGTTTTCATCAGAGATAACCCCAGTTCCTTCATATGTTTCTGTTATACCATTTGTAAGTGCTGAAGGGGTATTTGTTTCAAATGATATTCCTGAGTTATGTCCAAAATACCATTTGTTTGTTGGACCAAATCCACCACTACCACAACGTCCAAAAGAAGCTTCTGCTTTTATTTGTTCTATACTTGACGTTTTTACTAGTAAATTTTGGTTTGGATCTACTGAAAGAGCATTTTGAAAAATTCCATTTTCGTAAAATGAAATTACATTTTTATCTCTTTGTATTCGGTAATTATATTTTTCAATTTTTTCGGTTTTACTATCAAATTGAACTATTTTTTTGTCTGTTGATTCAAACCAAACATCTGTTGATTTACCATACCATTTTATCCATCCATCTTGTAATGCAGGAAGCTCATTTTCAGCAATTTGAATTTTATCACTACCTAACCAAACTAGTTGTTGTTGTTTGAAATAAGCTGTCGTTTTTACTTGACTTTCTGTAAAATCATTCTGTAAATCGATTTCGTTAGTTCCTGTAAAATTTCCTTTTATAGTACCTAATTGTGCTTTATTTAGGAGAATTGCTTTAGGAGATAGTGAAATAGCTTGAGTATACTTTTTCTTTATTACTTCTTTTCCATTAATAGCAAATACTATATGTCCATCTTCTTTGGTAATACTGTAGAGTGTATTTAAGTTTTTCGTACGAGCAGATGAATATATTATCTTACCCTCAAAATTAATATGAACTTGTTCTTCGTCTAACAAAAAAGAATATAGTAAATCATTCTTGAGAGTAGTACTTAGCTCATTTGTTTCTGTAAAACCTATGTATATATTACCTCTTACAGCTGCTTCTGACCAATACATTCTGCCTTGTTTATCCTTTGCAATGTACTCTCCGCTAATCAAAGATAGAGGTTGAGAAATGACATTAAACTGATTTGAAGAAGAGTTACTCTTCCCAAAAAATACTTCTGTGTCTATATTATAAGTTTTCTTTATATTTTCACCTTTTACATCTGTAATCGATACGTTATAAGTACCTACATTTAATCCTTTCAAAGAGGGTATATTTTCCTTTGTATGTTCCCACTTGTAAACGTATGGAGGGTGTCCACCAAATACTTCGATATCTAGTGTACCCATTACGTTTGCGTATGTGGATGTACTAGTAGATTTCACTAGAAGTTGTTCAGAATATTCATTAAAAAAAGTAACATTTGATGCTTTTTGGGTTACAACAACAGATACCAAAGGAAATAGATGACTATCTATAGCCTCAACTTCATAAATAGTTTTTCCATTTACTGAGAAATACATAGTGTTTTCTATGCGCATAATCTTAACTATATCATTTTCTTTAACTTGGAAAGGTATAAACGTTTCATTTACTTCGTACCCTGTAGTTTTAGCTTCTATATAATAATCAAGATTCTTTTTAAATACATATTTATCGGATTCTATAATTACTTTACCATCTTGTTTGGCTGTTAAAGCAAGAATGGCATATTTACCTATATCCTGCAAACTGGCTTCTACTCCTCCATCTTCATTAGCAATAAGTGTATTGACAGAATATCCAGCAGGTAAAATATATAAAACATTTTTGTCTACTGTCTCAAAAGAGGTAGAAGAAGTAAGATTGGAATTAATTACTTGATCCCAATATACTTTGCTTGTTTGTGCTTTTACAGAACTACTAATAAAGAACAACAAGCAAATTATAATAGTATGTACAATATTCTTTTTCATGAATGTAATTTTGTTATTGACGACACCCTACAGGTATTTGAAATTTATTTATTGCATCAACACGTTGGCGATTTCCTTCTGCTGAAGTAGGATCTTTTAATGCTGTAATATTTGCTGCAGGAGCACTTAATAGATTTCTTCTTCCTGAACGATATAGAAATAGATTCATAGAAGAAAGATTCTGAGGTGGATTTTCTATATAGAAATCACCTTGGTTACCTGTATGAGACATAAGTACAGCTCGACTATAACCCTTATTGACTATAAACTCATCACCTACTGATAATTGAGATAAAATAATTGGGTCAATAAAAACTCTAAATAAATTACTAGGAGGAGTTTGAGTTACTCCAGTAATTGTAAAATCTAAACCGATATTTTTAAATGCTGGCCCCATACCTTCATACTGTGTATGAGCTAAAATTGTATAAGAAAATAATGGATTATCAAAATTATTATTTACTTGTGTTAATAATACTTGTCCTGTTTGTGCATCCCATAGTAAGTTTTTAGTTTCTAAAATAGCACTTCCATCATACGCTTTTACAGACGAAATAATGCCTGAACGATGAATAATTTTATTAAAGACGATACTATTATACCTTACATCAGAACGAGAGTGGTCAGGAAGAATAGATGGAACATATACAGGAACAGCAGGAGGTGGTACTACTAAATCTAAATTCTTCTCTGCTCCATAAGTTCTAGATACTGTATTATATGTTCGACTATCTCCAAAAAATTCATAATTGAGACCTAATAAACGGTTTTTAATATCAAGTTGAATAGCGCCATCATCTTTTTGCAATGTCTTACAGGTATTATTAAGTACATTTACTTCTTTACCTTTGACTATACGTTTGTCATTTTGATAATAATATTCTGTCCAATTGATAGGTTTATCCCAAAGTGTCTTTCCTTTTTCTTGTGGGTAAGAAGCACTACGTTTAGGCTTTCCGTGCATATTATTTAATTCTATGACAAAGCCTTGAGTAGTCATAAAACGTGTTAAATGACTGTATCCAATAGGAAAAAGAAAACGAATTCCTTTACTATCTTTTATTTTTTTGTCAGTATAAGATGTAATAACAGGATAATCTTTGGCAGTATAGAACTCAGTTACACTTGTTGCTGATGTAGAGAAAATACCTGTCGGAAAATAAGAAGGAAAACTAACACCTTCTATATTTTCTTGTACAGCATTAGCTAAACTACGTACAGTTACTTTTCCATATCCTACAGATGCTTCTGGAAAATAACTCTCATTTATAGGTAACTCTATATGCATGTATTCATCTTTTAAACCTACATGCTCACGAGTATATTTTTTAGCATAACGAAGTGCATTTTCATCAGATCCTACCATAGGTTCGTATGTGGCTACTCCAGTAGTTATATTTTTCCCTAATTCTTTGTTATAGTCATCATAAGTATATACTTGACCATAAATACTTTTTCCTCCATCATATTGCCATTTGTCTTTATAAACAATTTGTTTGATTCGGTGTCCTCCTCCAATTTTCTCTAAATCAGGTGTATTAAGACGAATCCAAGACTGATTTAATTCAATTTGCCTACTCCATCCTAATATATTTGCTTGTGCATAAAAATCAATAATAATATTTGCTAGTTTGATAGCTGCAACAATACTTGTCACTTGGTTTAAAATAGTACCCTTATCAGGATGATTCTTATAGAATGCCATTAGCTCAGGTTGATTATATTTTATATGCTGCCAACCTGCTAAAGTAAATGGATGAATATTTTTACCACTTATATTTATAGGTTCTACTTCTATATAACCTTGTGTGTATGTGCTAGAACCATCATCATAAAGATCATAATCAGCAATGTCTGCATAACCTCGTACTTGCTCATAAAATTCTTTTTTGTCTTGGTCATAAAACGCAAATCCTTTACGAAGTTTAAGATTAATATTAAAGTACAATTGATTCGTTTCTAAATCTACATAGCGTTCAGCTTCTTTGCGAGTATCTGTTACTGCTGATTTAGCTAAAGGGGTTTCCAATTCAAAATAAATTCTATAATCTGTATCATTTAACATGTTATTTCCATTGCCAAACTTTCCACCTACTGCAGTAATACTATTCATCTGCATAGCTGTTTTATTTTGAACATATCCATAATCATCTGCCTCATAAGTAACTTCAATCTCACCACCTGAAGGAAGTTTTATAGTTGTTAAATTCCAAACAGAAGCATGTTTATCAGCTTCTACTCTATCTTGTTCTGCATAAGGATATTGTGTTGAAATACAACGATTTGCTCTGTCAAAAGGCTTATAATTACCCCATCTATCTTGCGAGTAGGTATCATAGCTAGGATTTTCTCCTCCATATACAAATTTATATGGATTTTCTGTTCCTTTCTTACTATCTCCATAGGTAATATTAATTTCTTTAAGAGTTAGCTTTCCTCCTCCTGTAAAATTATTATCTGTTTTAGGGCAAAGTGAATAATCATATTTAAAAGATACTGTTTTGATTGGAACTCCACCCCTTCCTATATTTTCATACGCATCACGAGTATATAAATCAATTTTATCTAATTTATAAGAATTATTATCTGTAATAATATTTTGTGCGCCTATAGAATTTTTATTTTGTATTTCCCAAGCTGCTCCACGACCATCATTACGAGGAGAAATTGTGAAAATAGCTACATGAGATTTAGTTTCTGCTTTATAGATATAAAATATTTCTTTTGTACCCATCGTAAAGTTTCCTTGATTATCTTGAATGGTATATTTGTATCCTTCACTATAATTTGCACCATAATAAGGAGCTCTCCAACGATAATTATCTGATACTTTTTTATATCCAAAGTTTACATGGTATCCTTCATCATTAGGAGTAACGCCTGCTATGCCATCAGAATCTACATAATCAGAACCCAATACAGAAGTAAGTAAAAAGGCATGAGGATGAGCAGGAGTAGTGGTACTTTTAAAATATTGATTGGTCTGTCTGAGTTTTTGGGCTGTGTTTCCAGTAGTTTGGTTAGGTTCATAAATAATAGACTTTGCATTACCATTACCTGTGTAATCGATATTTACATTGCTAGAACATTCTTCTCCATTAACAACTGTAAATTGATAGTCTTTTTGTTCATTGATATAAGCTGGCAAACCAAAAACATATCGCATTCCCTCAGCTGTAGTAGAGGTAATGCCTGCTAAATGATGATCTGGACGCTGACTTCTATCTAAATTTATGAATTGATTATCCTTATTGTAATATCCTGTATTATACTCTGGAAGAATAGTAGGATTAGACTTAATATATTCATTCTTCATAGGAAGAACAGATAAATTACGAGATTTTCTTTGGTTATTATTTGTATTAGAGATTGCAATAGAATTGCCTGCATTATTTTCTAAACCAAGTGTAGTCCAATCTAATTTTGCTCTAATGGCTTCATTACTTCCTATATTAGAAAACTCATTAGGACTCATACTAGTCATCTCGCCTACTGGAGCAAAATAATAAGGTTCATAAAGTTTATTAGTACTCTTATTCTGAAAGCCTAATTGACGACTTATATTTGTATCCCACATACCTGAGATATTTGTAGTAGGAGAATATAAAAAATTACCTCCAAAATGTTCAGCTATAGATAAATCTGCTCCTAGTGCTTTCGAACGACTAGTTTCTTTTTTCTCTGCATCAGATATCATACCCATATCCGAACGCCAAGGACGATACATAGCTGAAATACCTTGTGCTTGTACAGAATAAATATCATACGTGAGTTGAGGAATACCAATAAAAGGAGTTTCTTTTGTTACAACACCATCTTTCTCTCTATTGAAATCTGCTAAAGCATTATCTGAACGTTGCTCTAAATATAAATATCCATAAGAAGGAATAGAATAATCTTCTCCTTTATGCTTTAATTCTTGGTAGTTGTAGTACCCTTTTACTGTTGCATTAAAATATTTAGGAGATCCAATACCTATTTTAGCAGAAAGATTCCAACTACCTGTCTGCATAGGAGAATTGATACTAGGAAGGTATGCTTTATTAGCAAAAGAAATAGTTGCTGAAGCTTTTGCTCCAGATGAATAATTATTTTTTGCTTTATTTCTATCTGTAGTGTATGTACCACGTAAACCTAGATTGAGATCTGATAAACCTGAAGCACTACTATATCCAATTCCTGCATCTAATTTGGTTTTGAATTTTCCTTTTTCAATACTCAAACTTACACCTGTATTCATAGATGCTCCTGATTGAGAGTCATTACTGAGAGAAAAAGAGGTAGAAAGAGCAGCTACTTTTGGATTGTCTGCTTTGGCAGATGAACCTGAAAGACCATAACTTACTCCCAATCCTTTATAGTTATTATAGTACAAAGACCCATTAGCTGTTGTACTATATATACCAAAAAGTTCTGGATTTATTGCTGGTGAAAACTCTACACCAACAGTAATATTATCCTTCATACTCTCCTTAGTTGTAATTTTATCTCCTTTAAACTCATCAGGCAATCCACGTACTTGTCTATTGATAGCACCTACATTTAGATTCCAGCCTAAACCTACCCAACTTGCCTCTTGATCCATACCCACACCTGCTTGATAAGACAAATTAAACGGATAACCTCCATTAGGACCAGGCAATTCTAGCAAAGGAATATTATATGAAAAATCTCCTGAAAAGGGATCTACCATATCACTTGTTCCTGCAGGAGAAAAACCTTGTACTTCTGGTTGTGTAGGGCCTGAAGTAAGGGCATAGGAGATAGTTGGAATAAATATATTAAATATAAAAAGAATAGCTAGACAGAGAGCTAACTTTGGATAAACCATTTTTTGTAGTAGAAAATTCATAGTACAGTTAAGTTATAAAGGCGATACTTTCTGATTAGGATAAAGTAAAATATTTATCTCGTTTAATTATTGTTGTTTTTATTGTCTTTGTTATTTTGAGGAGTAGAATTATCCTTGTCTTTTTTATCTGTTTTTATTTTAAAGAACAAAAAGAACTTAGACTTTTTCTTTGAAGCAACTCGCCCATTATCAGGAGTTTCAACACAAAAAATACACATTTTTTCGTTTCCACAAGCATCTTTTACCTTAAATTGAATCTTATAGGGACTGACCCATTCAGGAAGCATTTCAATATAAGTATGATTCAGTTCATTTGTAGTTTCTTCCTTTACTACTAAAGATTCTATGACAACACCATTATCATCTTCCTTTAATAAAGTCCAAGTAACTTTAAAAGGACCTACTCCTTCCTCAATAACTGAATTTACAGTTACCTCTTGATTAGGATTAGAAATTATAATCTCTGTACTACACTCAGAAATAGTAGCAACACTTCGACAACTAAGTTTTAAATCTTGAGGATTGAGTAAATACTTAAAACGAAGAACTGTTTTGACCTTATTTTCATCTAATACTTCCAAAAAATAGTAGGAATTAGATAGCAAAGGCTCTATAAGAAGAAGACTTGTACCATCTAAAACATACCAATTTTCACCATATAATTTAGAAAGTGTCAAAGAAGTACTGAACAACTTTTCTCGTTTCCAATCATATAATCTTAAATCAAGATTTTGATCTAAATACTTCTCTGTAAAACGAAAATAAAGTTTCCCATCACTAGTACTTGTATAATAAGAATCATCCAAACTTCGCTCAAAAACAGCAGCCTCATTTTTAGCTAAAATATCTTTATCAAGAAGCTCATCTAAACGTCTAACTGCATCCTGTGCAGATAAAGAAGTAGATAAACAAAAAAACAATCCTAAAAAGATAAGTCTAAAATGTATAAATAAATTCATGATTTGATGCTTAATGGATAATAAACGCCTAAAAGTTTTACCTTTTAGGCATTTTTACAAAATCTATTTTTCTATAACAAGTTTGGAAGTATAGTTGATATCTTCTCCTACAATACTTACATAATAAAGACCTGCTGAAACTTTTAAAGATAGGGTATGAGAATTTAGTCCCTTTAAAACTTCTATATTTGTTGTATAAACTTCTACTCCTAATGTATTGTAAACACGAATAGTAGCAGAAGTTGGTATAGAAGAACCAAAGAAAAGCTCTGTACGTTCTGAGAATGGATTTGGAACAACTTTTAAAATCAATAAATCTGTATCGACCTCTTTGTTAGCACCTCTTGCTACTTTTAAAAGTGAATTTGCATCTCCTGTAACATCTCCTGACTTAATTCCAATAAAATTTTGATTACTCAAATCACTAGAAAAGTTTATATAACTTCTTGTTTGATCAAAAGGACAATAACCTTGAGTAGCAATATTATAATCAGATGAAATAAACTGCCAAGATGGAACACTAAAATTAATTACTTGACCTTCACTAACAACTGCTTGTTTTATAAGATAGAAATCGTTTATATCTAAAGTACAATCTCCATTCAAATCTGCTGCTGCTGCTAAATAGATAGAAATATTAGATGGAAATCCACCACGCATAGCATAATTTCTATATATAGCTACGTCTTGCCGATCTACTCCATTCATCATATTAATATTCTTTTTAGGACGAATAGTAAAAGAAGAATTAATATTTACCCAAAACTCATAATATCCAGTAGCATCTGTAGTCATTTGATTTAATATTACTGCATTACTGCCTACTAACTCCACAGTAACACTACCTACTGGAGAAGAATTAAAATAATTTCTAATAAAACCAGAGATTTTTACTTGACTAGGAGGTAAAACAACAATGGTTTGAGCAATGGTAGAAACAACTCCTAAAGCAGTCTTAGCATACAAACGATAGGTATAAGAAGGATAAGTTCCTAGATTAGTATCTGTATGAGTTATTGTATTGACTCCTAAATTAAATGTACTACTAGTACCTCCTAAAGGAATACGTTCTAAAATATATTCATTCTCACTTTGAGCATTATCAGTCCAAGTCAAAGAAATACTATTTGTAACTGAATTATACGTTCCTACAAAATTAGTTGGAGCAGGAAGAACTGGCATAGATACAAATTTAGTAGAAGGTAAAGAGAAAATACAACCTGAACGACCTCTTAAACGATACTCATAGTTTTGTCCTGCACTGACTTGTCCATCAGAGTAACCTGTGGCACTACCAGCTAGTGTAACTAATGTAGTCCAAGTAGAACCTACTTTCTTTTCTAAATGATAGCTACCAAAAGATGGGTTACTAGTCCAAGATAAATTTACTTGACCATCTGAAACTATAGTAGTTATTAAGTTAGTAGTAGTTGGAGTAGTAATCACTAAATTAAAAGTAACATACTCAGAATATAAACCTGTAGCAGAACGTACTCTTACTTTATAGGTATAAGTAGCTGCTTCACTAATAGAAATATAATCTAAATAAGATTGACTATTAGCAGAAATATTAGTTGTAACAGTAGTAGAAACGCCATTTAAAACACGTACTACCTCATAGCGATACTCATTACTTGCATTATCTACCCAAGTTAAATCTACTCTACAATCTGATCGTAGAGTAGCTACAAGATTAGTAGGTGCTGCTGGTAGGGCATCTAAAGTACGGACTGGATCGCTATAGACATACCCTGATACTAATCCTGTATTAGATATTGCTTTTAGACGATACCTATATAAAGTGTAAGGCTCCAAGCCTAAATCAGTATAAGTAATAACATCAGCATTGATATTGACTACATGAACATAAGCACCTCCAGATTTGGAACGCTCTAAGATAAACACCTCTTCATTATTTGAATTATCTAACCAATTAAGCTTTATTGAACTTGAAGATAAGACTTGAGCATTTAAATTACTTGGAGCTACAGGGGGAATATCTATAAAATCAATCAATAACTCATATCCAACTCCTCCCATTAACTCTCCTTCATTGTATTGAGTAACATCAAAGTAATAAACACTTTCTTGTGGTGGAGTGTTGCTTGTAACAGTTTCAATATCAAAATCTAATCCTATTCTGAATCTCTCTCCAGGCATAAGCAATACCTCAAACCAAGAATTACGATGTTGGGGCATTCTAAGAACTTTATGATCGTTATCTACAAAAGCTAAATTGTTTTTAGCATAGTTATTTTGTTGCCAACGTTGAGCTAATGTTTCAGGCATAGAAATTACTAAATCATTATTCTCTAAATAATGAGCATTGTTGGGATCTTGGTTTTCTGTAAAATCAAAATTTACACGTGTCATTTTTGGTGTTGTGCCATCATTCAAGATAGTTACCTCACTTCTTCCTTGTGCATCAGATATAATATTTATATTACGCCAAGTTAAATTATTAGATTCTGACATACCTAGATGATGAGCAAATTCAGGATCTTCTGGGATACAAGTAACTTCTGGTCCACAGCTAGATATTCTAGCCATAGTACAAGTATGGTAATTACCTGTAATACCAAGTGTAGTATGATCTATTGGAATAGCGATAACTAACTCTCCACCAGCTTCAATATCTGCTGGAATATATACAGGTTGAATGAGTGATGTCCAATCTCCAACTCCCCAATTTGTAACAGCTCTTGCAACTAGAGCATCAACCTTTAATCCCTTACCAAAATCTGCACATCTATTGAATATTCTAAGATAGAGGTAACTTGTTTGATTAGCATACAACTGTCCTCTATGAGTTGTTACAATATCTTGAACTTCATTATAGCTGGTTGGATTAGTTCCATTGCTATAATAATATTTAATATTTTGACCATTTTGCAATATGCTATAATCAGCTGCAGTAGGAGGAGCTTGTAATGTAATAGTAATAGAAGGGCTATTATATGACCTTTCTCCACTAGATTGTTGTCCAAAATCTAGAGGATGATCCTTTAAATAAATGTCTTTTGATGGAGCTTCTACTACAATAATGTTTGCAGTCGTTTCATGTCCATTAATATTTCTAGTAGAACAAAGACCAGTAGCACTACTTGTTATTGTAGCAGTAATAACTGTCCCTATTGGAATTCCACTAAAATCTAAATAACCTCCACTAGTGATAGGTTGAGGATGACCTTGAAGAGGTACTTGAAATCCACTATTTACATCTGATATAGTCAAAGTAAGCTCATCTCCATTAGATATAGAAGGAAAAATTGCTACTCCTATGTTATCATTTGGATTTGGATTTGGAGATTGACTTGGATCATTTATACAGCCAAAGGCTTGAATTTTATAATTCCTTTTACCCATTACAAGTATTATGTCAGTTGCAATTGCATCACATCCATTTTCATCATAAGTGTAAGTAACTTCACATTCACCACCTAAACCAGCAGGATTAAACTGATAGCCAGTTACAACTCCAGAGACAATAATAGGTGTAACTCCTACTCCACTATATACTCCACCAGCAGGGGAAGCTCCAGATAATATAATAGGAAGATCTACATTACACATTTGTTCATGTATAGTGGGAATATCTAAGCTTACTTGAGGATTTTGTAGATTAATATTAGATTCACCTCTACCAATACAAGTACCATCAACAAGTAAACTTACTTCTACAACATATTGGGTAGAGCTTGTAATAACACTCAAATCCAAAGTAGGATTTTGAGTATTGGGATTGTTTAATCCTGTAATAGGTGTCCAAGAATAACGTAACGGAATACTTAGTGGTACAGAAGAAGGACGAATAACTTGTAATTGAATCGTTGCAGGTACATTTGGATTATTAGGACAAAAATTAAAATCACTTGCATCTACTTCTGGTGAGCTTGTAGGTACTTTTACTATAAATGTACGTTCAAAAATACAATTTCCGTCAGTTGCACGTACTACTAGAGTATGCGTAATAGTAGAGGAGGTAGCATTTGTCCAAGTAGCTGTATATTGCGATCCTGTAGCTACAGCAGTAGTATTTCCATCTAAAAACCATTGATACGTTATACCTGTCCTAACATTGCTAATGGAATAAGTATATCCAGCATTCGTACAAACAGGACTAACTCCTACGATCTCAAAATCAGCCCCAGCAGGAGTAGAACTAACCCATAACTCATTGCTTTCTAATGGATCAATACGAGAATTAACACTATAAATTCCTTCTGTGTTGGATGGAAGTATGAAAGAAGTCTGATTTGCATTGCCAATTGGGCCACACGAATTTGTCCAATTAATAACATTTGAAAGAGTAATATTACTAGCTGTCAATGTAACTCCTGAACCTGAACAGTTAGCAATAGGCATATCATTCAAACGAATAATATATTCACTGCCATTTAGACCAAAAGCACTAGTTAAATTAGTTCTACTAGGACTAGGACGTAAAATAGATCCAGCAGAATGTAACGCTCCTATATAGAGTTGATTCCTATTTACAAAACACATACTCGTATTTGGATAAATAGCAGAGCTAGTAAAAGCATTTTCTAACCAAAATAAACGACCACAAGAACTAATTTTTAACAAGGCATGCCCTGCCTGTTGACTTGCTACATTGAAAGGTTTCATAGTTAATCCATTCTGATAACCTACCAAAGCATACGCATTACCTTCTCTATCTACATCAATAGTATAAGCTCTCTCATTAGCTCCATCAGCACTACGAGCCCACTCTACCTTACCATCCAAATCATACCCTACTAAAAGTAAGTTTCTGTTTGTAAGATCACTTGGAATACTTTCTCCATTTAAAACCCGATTATCGCCTGAAGTTGAAGATAGTGTCGTCTGATGAAATGAAAATGAAAAATTAGCAGTTGAAAAACCAAACTCTCCTAAAACATACAATCTACCATTTGATATAGCCAATTTAGAATTCATAGAATTTACAGGAGGAAGGCGATAGTCTGTTCCACTAGTCGTCCAATTTACGGCACCAGTCATCATCTCAAAACGTGTCAAACTAAAACCAATACTAGCACCTATACCGTTACTATTAACGGTACCAATATTTTCAAATGTTGAACTTGAGGGATTTGGAGTATTTTGATCAGCAGAAATGGCACGAACAGCATTTGATGTTATACCTACACCATGAGCAATTTGCATATATGGATTGCCTTGTTCATCAACTGTTAAATCTATATTCTGATTTCCTTGTAAACCTTGTGTACCTGAAGCTCCAGTTGCAACAGCATTTGTAACAATACGTTTTGCCCAAACAGGTTGCCAACTATCATCATAACGAACAATAAATGTACTAACATTACCAATAGAAACATCTGTTATAGAAGGAAGGGTTAAGGAGAAATTTGGATTACCACCATGAAGATGACCAATTTGTAAATCTAAAGTCCTATCAACACTACCAGAAACATAAAAACCTAATCCTCCTTTAGTATCAGGTTCAATGCGAAGGTTATTAAAGTTATTATCTCTACTTGCTGGGTTAGCCCAGTTAGGATAAGTAATATTCAAATCACGAACAGTAATTTCAGGAGCAGTTGTATTTGTATGGCTTATCCTAGCTACAAAGGTGCGAGTGTAGTGAGTAATAGATGCAGTAGGTGGAACTGTAAATAAAGCATCACTCCATCCCGAATTCCAATGGGTATAACTAGAACTTACATCACGATGTATCCTAGCTATTACAGATGATCCTGAAAGTATAGTTATAGGGGGGGGTAATAGATTTACACCAGTAGAGTTTGTTGTGCCTGCCACGCTAAAAATCACAAAAACATTTCCAGATGCATCTGTAGAAACATCTATTATATTTGTATTGCTACTAGTATTAGGAGAAGTACAAAGTCCTAACTGAGCAGTCCACTGATGTTCGTTATTTTCATTGAAGAAAGTAATCAAACCATCTTGATTACCAACAGCAGTACATGAAAAATTAGTACTAGATAAATGAAAGTTATTTTGTATTGTTCTTGCATTTCCACGTCCTATTTTAAGAAATCCATTGCCATAACGCATTCGCTTGACTTCAAAATTTCCATATTGAGGAGTAGTTAAGGGAATATTATTATTAAATTCATTTTGTACCCCTCGTATCCATACATCTTCTGTAGAGTTGGTGGTAGTTGTTGCATCAGAGATTATTACCTGTGCATAGGTGGATGAGAGTACTAGAAAATAACTAAGTACTAAGTAGAGTAGATTTTTAAACATATAGAAAACTTACTTGTTGTTTTTTATTTTGAAGGCAAATATACGAGTAATAATTACATAAGCAATAAGATTTTTATAATAAATATTATATTTTATTTTTTATTAAAAAAACCAAATTTTATTTTGACAGCTCTTTTTTTCTTAAAAAAAACGCATAAACCACGCTCAAACAACTTTCTATATTGTTTTGATAAAAAAACTATCTATTCAAAATAATAAACTGGGCATTTTCTATTTAGGATTACATCGCTTATATTTGCACTACTGTTCTAAAAGCTTTTACTAACAGATGATTTTTACTGATTTAATTACATTTTATACACCCCTATGCAACGTTTATTAATTGCACATTTAATTTTTATATTTAGTCTTATTACATTAGATAGTTTTGCACAAAATAATACTTCTCTTCCTATCACTCCAATCAAACAAGTAAGTAGCAGAACTCAACAATTATCAGTAATAGCAGGAGGTGGATATGTTCCTGATGCAAATCAATTTTTTACTTCCTCTTTAGAATACAGTATTCCAAATTTTGATACTTCTATAGCAAAACAAAAAACAAATTTATTGACACAACTCAATTTGAATTTTGCTTACAATAGATATTTAATAGGTGGACAACAGACCAGATTTAATCTATTTGCTACTTTTCAAGTAAGTACAAATAAATTTGGACAACGAGAATCTTCTCAAGAACACACACTCATTTCCTATTCTTTTAAAAATTTCATTCCTATGAATCTGTCTTTTGGTTTGGGTGGAATGTTTAATACAAAATATGTAAGTTGGTTTGGACAACTTCAAACAGCTAGTCTTAATAAAATTCCGTCAACTCTATCAGATAATTTCAGATTTCCTATTTCTCTTAACTTAGGAGCTATGTTACCATTACCAAATTTCTCTAATCAGAGAAAAAGTGTTGTCCCTAAAACAAATTAATTATGAAAAAATTTAGTGTCTATATTTTACTCAGTTTCTTATTGTTTGCTTGTAATTCAAAACAAGAGGAAATAGAAGAAATTACAAATGAACATGTAGAGAAAATACCCAACGAATTCACACAGAAGCTATTAATAGAATATTCTACTAGTACAAGAGTAGGAGTAGCTCCTGAGGTAAAAGTATTTATAGATCGTGAAATAAAAAAACGTCCTACTAAAATAATTCCTATAGCTATACAAGCTAGAAGAGACCCTATGACCCTCACTTTTATTACAGATTATTATGAAGAAAAATTTAAATTGATATCTTGCATTCCAGCAGGATTAGTAAATCGAAGACAATCTCCATACAGAAGAGAACTAGATTTATCTACTACTGTATATGAATGGCAACCTATGGCAGATACCTTATTTAAAAAAGAAAAAACATCTGTAGGAGTAGCCATTCAAACTGTCTATCAAACAACCAATAAAACAATATCTATTTCTGCAAAAGTTGGGTTTGGTGAAAAAACTGATATATCAGCAAAGTACAAATTACTTGTTTATTTAACTGAAGATGGACTTATATATCCTCAAAAAAATGATTTTTCTTATAATGAAATCTACAAAGACTTTACACACCTAAAGGAATATTATTATAAACCTTCAATAATTCAAGATTATGTACATAATAGTGTCCTTAGGCATATATTTTCTTCTTTAGAAGGAGATGAGATAGAAGTAAATAAAATAAACAGGGCTATAGAAAAATCATACACATTTCAACTAAATGAAGAAAAATATCAAAACTGTAATGTAATTGCAGCGGTTATAAAAGAAGTAAATGGCAAAGCATGGATTGAAAATGTCCAAACAGTAAAATTAGGTAAAAATCAATCATGGGATTAGATTATAAGTCTATCAAATCCAAAAAATGGAATTATTTAAACTAAATAATTCCATTTTTTTTAGTGTTTTTTTACAACCTTTCCCACAAAATATAATTTGCGGGAAGTTATAGTAGAGGGGTTTGAGGGGTTTGGACTTTTTGAAAAAAGAAAAAATATCAGAAATACAATAGATTGATAATTACAAATGAGGAGAGGATAATTCTATTTAGTCGTTATAATTATCGTATTTTTGACTGTAAAGTGAAAAATGACTTCACTTAAAAAATGAAGCCCTTTTTTTATTAGTAGTTTATTACAGAAAAAAAGAGTACTGAAAATGATTAGTTGACAATGCATAAATTGATACTCTAGCATAAAAACTAAAGCCTTCAAATTCATACTTGATATAATCGCTACTACTCAAATTGTGTCTAGTTATTTTCATAACATTTTTTTATTTAAAAAATTAGAATCTGAGATTATTGCATACTACGAAAGTCTTACGAGAATTCTTAACATAGTACGCATCAAAACCATTTTATGTTAATGTACAAATTGGTAATAAGGTAAAATAGTTGTATTCTATTTATTTACCCTAAAATAAATTATAATGAAGAAATCACATTCAAACAAGTTATTTGAACAATTAGAATCTATTCGCAATGAAATTGAAGGAGTAGAATTTTGGAGTGCTAGAGATTTACAAAAAGTTTTTGGATATGCAAAATGGCAAAACTTCGAAATT
>Ga0335395_10000727_pt1 | contig 20787 bp, 18 predicted proteins | sample MAT02_FD_205744 | JGI IMG/M metagenome (GOLD analysis project Ga0335395, IMG submission 205744) | Freshwater microbial communities from Lake Fryxell liftoff mats and glacier meltwater in Antarctica - MAT-02 (spades assembly) (version 2) ...
AGCTCGCGCCACTCGTCGGGGGTGAGCTCGTCGTCGCCGATGAAGTAGCGCAGTTGGAAGTCGAGCAGCGCGGACAGCCCGAGCGCCGGCTCGCGGCTGCCGATCTGCACGCGGACCTGCGGCTGGGCGGACTCGGCCTGCCACCACGCGGGCACCCGCACGTCGATCCCGCAGGCCTCGAGGCTGGGCACGGCGCGCAGGAAGGCGTGCGCCTCGCGGGCGGTCCACGCGACCGGGTGGAATAGTTCGTGGCTGTCGAGCAACGCGCCGAGGGTCGGCTCGCGGGCCGCGGCGCGGGCCACCGGCGCGAGCAGCCGCTGGCGCCCCCCGAGGTCGCCCGCGAGGCCGCGCAGGGTGTCCCCGAGTGGTTGCTGCTGCAAGCGACCGTCGGCGCCGCGGCTGCGCGCCAAAGCGGCGAGGAAGGCGAAGGGCCGCGCAGGGTCATCGCGCTCGACCAGATGCATACAGATCCGGCCGAGCTCGGGGTCGATGCCGTGGCGACGCAGCAGCTCGGTCATCGAGGCGCCGGTGCGCCGCAGTTCGTCCTCGATCGCGCGCGCGACCTCGCGCCAGGCCGCGGCGAGGCTGCGCTCGCCGAGCAGGCCGCGGTCCTCCAGCGCTGGCGCGGCGGCCATCAACGCGGCGAGCTCCTCGGGCCCGGGCCCGACGCGGACCACCTCGCCCGACGAGGCCGCGGCGACCGCCACGAGCACGCGACGCGCCAGCAGACGACCGAAGCCGAGGTCAGGCGGGAGTGAGGGGTCGCCCGCGGACCCGCCGTTGCCGTGGGCCAGCGCGAGCCGAAGCAGCCGCTCGCCGAGCTCGACCCGACCCGAGCGCGCCTGCCACGACAGCCCGGGGTCGAGGCGCTCCCCGGCCGCGAGCACGACGAGGTCGCCATACAGCGTGACCTTCAGCGCGACCAGCTCGGGGGTTTGCACGGGCATGTCCACGGGGGCCCGCGGCATAGCACAGACGGGTCGTCGGCGCCTGTTTGCGGGTTTGTAAGGCCATGCTCGCCGGGTGCGGCGCGCTACAACTGCGGCGATCCCGGCGGCGCGAGGTGCTCGACGTCGGGACCGGCACCGGGGTCCTCGCCCGGGCCCGCGGGGCGCTGGCCGTGGTCGCCACCGACATCCCTCCCGCCGCGCTCGCCTCGGCCGCCCACAACGCGACGCTCGGCGGTCATGTGATCACGATCGCTATCGCTGATGCCGCGTCGGCCACCGGGTCACGAGGCGGTCTGGTGCTCGCACGGCAGTGACACGCGAAACTCCGAGCCGCTCCCGGGCGTGCTCGTCACCGAGATCGACCCGCCGAGCAGCTCGACGAGGCGCCGCGAGATCGACAGCCCGAGCCCCGAGCCGAGCTCGCGGCGATCCGGCGATCGGTCGACCTGCACGAACGGCTCGAAGATCCTGGTCAGTTGTTCCGGCGTCATGCCGATGCCGGTGTCACGCACCCAGATCTCGACCGCGTCGGGCCCGACCGCCGCCGCGCCGATCGTCACGGCGCCTCGCTCGGTGAACTTGCAGGCGTTGCTGACCAGGTTCAACAGCACCTGTCGCAGCCGCCTGACGTCGGTCGCCAGCGCGGGCAGGTCCGGCGCGAGCGCCAGTGTCAGATCGATCTGCCGCGCCGCCGCCTGCGGCCGGATCGCCCCGACGACACCCATGATCAGCTCCGAGATGTCGACCGCGCTGATCCGCAGATCGATCGCGCCGGCCTCGATGCGCGAGATGTCGAGCAGCTCGTTGATCAGGCCGAGGATGTGCTGGCTGGCGTCGCTGATGCGCGCCACGTCGCCCGCGAGCCCGGCCTGCCCCGACTCGGCGAGCTCCTCATGCAGCAGCTCGCCGTGCCCGAGGATGCTGTTGAGCGGCGTGCGCAGCTCGTGGCTGACGTAGCGCAGGAACTCGGTCTTGCTGTGGTTGGCCTCCTCGGCGGTCCGCCGGGCCAGCTCGAGCGCGACGTTTAGCGCGACGAGGTCCTCCTCGGCCCGCCGACGCGCGCCCTCGTAGACCCACGCGAGCTGGGCGCTGGTCAATGTCATGACCGCGGTCATGACGACGAACACGCTCGCCAGCGCAGTGAGCAGCGCGGGGTTCGGCGTCGGCAGCACGGCCCCGAGCACGCACGCGGCGGCGGCCAGCACGAGCGCGCTGATCAGCCCGACGACGCGGCCGAGGAAGAAGGCGGCGATCAGCGGCACGATCGGGAACGCCAGCACCGCGGGCACCGGGAACGCGCCGAACCACACGCAATACAGCGGCATCGTGACGACCAGCAGCGCGGTGATGAGGCCGCCCGGGAACCGGTACGAGCCGGTCCGATATTGCAGGTACGGCAGCAAGGCCAGCGCGAGGGCGGTGCCGAGGGTGCCAGCGAGGCTGGCGTCGAAGATGCCAGCGGCGATCACCGTGCCGCCGATGATCAGCACGAAGACAGTGATACCGAACGAGCCGATCAGCAGGGTCTGGGCGCGCAGCCGCGTCTCGTGCTTCGCCCGCAGGTTCGCAGGGATCATCCGCTCGAGCAGCCCTGAGAAGTCGCGCGACACCTGGCCCGCGACGATCGCAGGCCGGTGTTCGCGCTGGCAACCCCTCCGTGGTGGGGTCGTCCCGCTTCGAGCGCACGCAGTCCGGCCATGCGGGCAATTTCGGCCCCGCCGCGCCGCGAGCCCGCCGGGTCGCCGCGGTGCGATCCCAGCGGCACGCCCGCGTCGGGCGCATCAGCGCCGATCCGGACAGACGTACGCCACCGCGAGACCTCGGCGCTCGACCAGGCGACCCCCCGCGCGCTGTGATCGAGCGGGTCGGCGATCCGCCGCGTCAGCCGCGATAGCGACGGCGTCGCGGCCTCGTCAGAAGCGTTCGCGTGATGTTGGTGCCTGTCGGCCGCGGTGACCGGTCAGCGCCCGCGCTGAAGACAGTACTGGAGGCCGGTCTTGAGGCTGCTGGTGGTGACCAGGCCGCGCAGCTCGGTGTGCAGGGCGCTCATGGTCTGGGCGACCTCGCCGTGGATCCCCGAGATGAGACACTGCGCGCCGCACATGTTGGCGGCCCGGACCATGCGCACCAGCGCGTCGGCGGTATCGGGCCCGACGACGTCGACGCCGGTCAGGTCGAGCAGCACGTAGGCGGCGCGGCGCTCCTTGATCACCGCGACCAGCGTGTCGGCGAGGATCGCCCGGCGCGTGGCGTCGAAGCCGGCCGTCAACGGCACCGCGAGCACGCCGTCCCAGACCTCGAGCACCGGCGAGGCGAGTCGCTGCAACGCGGCCTGCTGGGCCTCGATCAGGGCCAGCTTCTGGGCCAGCGCGCGCTCGGCCTTGCGCCGACGGTCGGCCTCGAAGGCGAGGGTCACGGCGTCGGCGAGCGAGGCGATGAAGCTGACCTCGTCGTCCCGCCACGCGCGCATCACCCCGGTGTGCTCGCAGCACAGCACCCCGGCCGGCGCGCCCTGCCAGCGGATCGGCGCGTCGAGGGTCGAGACCACCCCGTGCGGCGCGAAGTAAATGGCGGCGAACTCGGCCGAGCGCGGGTCGTGGCACGCGTCGCGCACGGCGATCACCCGCGCCTCCGCGAGCAGGCTGAAGTAGCTGGGAGAAGCGTGCCGCTCGAGGCGGGCACCCGCGCTGTGCACCCGCGTCGCGGCGTCGAACACGTCGACGCACTCGAGAACGGTCTGGTCGGCGTTGAACAGCCACACGCCCATGCGGGCGACCCCGAGCGTATCGACCGCGAGCTCGGTGACGCGCCGCAGCGCCTCCTCGAGGCTCCACTGCTCGCGCTCCTGACCGCGCGCCAGCTCGAGCAGCGCGCCCATCTCCCGCTTCCAGGTGCCCTCACGCTCGGCGAGCACGGCCTCGAGTTCGGCCAGGACCACGGAGGTCGCGGCCTCGACGTCGCGGCCCTCGCCGCGCGCCACCGCCAAGATCTTCGCCGCCCGCTCCCGTAGCTCCATGCTTGCCCAAACTACCGCGCCGCCGCCGCGCGAGCGAGGGGGTAGAACAACGGTCTGCAGGCTCGTCACGCGCGCTTGTGCAGGCGTCCGCAGAGGCCACGAGCAGCGGTCCACGGCTTGCTCCGGCACAGATCAAGAGCGGCCCCTGGGCCGTGCTACGCACGCGTGTATGAAGGTTGACGCGACCGCCGACGATGACGCGCTGCTGCAGATCTATCAGTCGACGCGCGGCTACTGCCACGCCTGTCGCCGCAAGCTGGCGTTCACCGGATATGCCCGCGGCAGCGGTCGCGGCGCGTGGGACATCGACGCCCGGACGCTGCGACCGGCGTGCTGCGGATGTCTCCGGGGACATGTCCCGGAGGCCAGAGAGGCATCCCCGCCACGACGCGACGCGCCGGCCGCGATCTCGCGTGGGGTCGCTACCGTTTGTCGGCACACGCTGCTCGGCGGGCTGCTCGGCGGGTTCGTGCTGGGGCCGTGGGGCGCGCTGATCGGCGGCCTGCTCGGCGCCGAAGTGGATGGCGGCGAGCGTTGATCCGTGAGGGATGGGGAGGTGGGGTATGGCGAGACGATCGTTCGCGTGTGGACATCAGGGTAAGGGTCAATACTGTCACCGTTGTCAACAGGCGGAGGTGCAGACGGTGGCCCAGCAGCAGGCCGCCGCCGCGCAGCGGGCCGCGCATCAGCAGGCGCGCGCGACGTGGGAGGACAGCTTCGCGGACGACCCGATCGACCTGCGCGATCTACAGAGCCGTGAGCGCGTGCTCAAGGCGCGAGAGCTGCTGCGGCGACTGGCCGCCGGTGAGTCCTATATGAGCCTCGGCGGCAAGCGCTGGGAGAGCGACCGCAACATCGTCAGCGTGCCGGTCGGGCGCGGGCACCGGCTGGTGCTGCGCGACGAGGGCGGCCGCCTGCGCCCGCTCGCGTGCATGACCCACGAGGCCTACAACGGCCTCAAGCCCGGCAACTTCAGTTGACTGGCCGTTCGCCGAGTTCGCCATCGACATACACCCAGCGGCCGTCCTCGACCACGAAGCGGCTGCGCTCGCGCTGCACGAACTTTCGCCCGCCCGCGCGCAGGGTCGCCGCGAACTCGACCACCCCGTGAAGCTCGATCGGCCCGCCCGCGACCGTGCCCAGGATCTTTAGTGAGATGCCGCGCAGCGTCCGACAGTAGGCGACCAGCGCGACGCGATCGATGCCTGCCCGCGAGGCGATCGTGGTGGTCACTATCAGGTAATCCACCGCGCCCTTGACATAGGCGGTATAGCGGCTGCGCATCAGTTGCTCGGCCGTCTCTGCGTGCCGCGGGCCGGCGATGAAGCGGCCGCAGCAGGCGTCGTACGCGGCAGGGAGACCGCAGGGACAGGGCATGTCCGCGAGCCTGCCACAGACCCACGCCCGCGCGTAGACTCCCGCAGTGCACCCCCCACCGGAGCTCGCCCTCCTGTTGACGCTCTGCGCCTGCCACCCGCCCGCGCCGCCGCGGTGCTCGGATTGCGCCCAGCACGAGGCGGAGATCCAGTCGTGGCGCAGCACCCGACTCGCCGAGGGGCGCCCGCCGAGGTCGGCGCGCTGACGCTGCACCGCACGATGTCGCGGGGCAAGCATATGTTCGTCGACATGGCTGGGCGTGGGTCGGCCCTGCTGTGCGTGACCGTCGAGTTCGTCGACGGCACGCGCTCGCGCTCGCGCTGCGTGGACGCGACCCCGCGCAACCAGAAATTATCGATCCCCACCGCGCCGATCGACAGCGTGTGGGTCCGGGCCTGCGGTCCCTCGCGCACGGCCCGGATCACCCCGCTGCACCGGGCGATCGGCCGGCGCCTCGGCGGGTGAGCGTCACTTCGATGCGATCTCGGCGAGGTTCGTATCGACGTAGCGGGCCTGCGCCTGCGCGCCGGTCAGGTAGGTCTCGTAGTCGGCGATGCCGCGCAGGTGAACGCCGTAGAAGGCGACCACGTACGCGCGCGCGAGGCTGTTGACGGCCGCGTTGCTGAGCGTCGGCTGCTTGCAGAAGCTGCACGGGAAGCCGCAACTGTCGGTGTCGTCGAGGAAGCTCATGTGATTGGCCCCGAGCACGGTGACGGCGAGGGCCGGGGCGCTGGCGGCCTTGTAGAAGCTCAAGAAATTGTCGGCCGTGGGCGCGCAGGCCATAAAGCCGTCGCCGTCGAGGGTCTCGCCGAGGAAGCCGAGCGGGACGTCGATCGGCAGCAGGCCGGTGACGTCGGGGCACTTTTGCGGGTCGCAGTTCATCGCGCCGTCGACCGGGTCGAGGGTGATGCTGGCGCGCACGCGCGGGTCGAGGCTGGCGCCGAGCACCGCCAGCTTGCCGCCGAGCGAGTGTCCGGTCAGCCCGACGTTGTTGGTGTCCGACAGCGCGCCGAGAGTCGGATCCTGCGCCACCCAGTCGATGCCGCCGAGCACCTGATTGGCGTAGGCGACGTGATCGGGGTTGAACAGGCCGGCCTGAAAGTCAGCCGTCAAGGCGACATAACCGTGGGTCGCCAGTCGCTGCGCATAGCCGGTGTACTGCGAGGCCGGGAGCTGGAAGCCGTGGGCGATGACCACGACCGGATAGGGGCCCGCCTCGGGGCCCATGACCGGATAGTACGCGTCCATCGCGACGCTCACGCCGTCGACATCGTACTCGCCCTCGATGCGCTCGATCTGCCAGGGACCATCGATGTTGGGGTCGTACACCATGACGCCGCCGCCGCTGTCGGTCGTGCTGCCGGTCATGGCCTCGGTGGTGGCCTCGGTGGTCCCCTCGGTGGTCCCCTCGGTCATGCCGGTGGTCAGCTCCTCACCGGTGGTCGCGCCGCTGGTGGTCGCGCCGCTGGTGGTCCCGGGGCCGCCTGTGGTCGCGCTGGCGCTGGTCGTCGGTGCGTCGGTCTCGGCCCCGCTCGTGGAAGTCGAGCCGCCAGCGCCGGTGCTCGCGCCCGTGCTCGAGTTGGTCGCGCCGGCGCCACCATCGTCACCGCAGGCGCAGAGCATGGACAGGGACAGGGACAGCAGGGACAGTGAGGATCGGTGTAGGCGCATGCGGCGAGCATGCCCAAGCTTTGTCACCCCGACGTCAACGATCGCAGGGGGCGGTCACGCGCTTAATCACGCGCGGCGTCGGCATTCGCAGCAGAGGGCTGGCGGGCGGGTCCGGTGCCCCCTGGGGCCCCGTAGCGACGAAAGTACATCCGCATCAGGAAGCGGCGAAACCATACGCCGAAGAACCCGAGTTCGACCGCCAGGCGGCCGTACACGATCATCGAGGCGGCGCCGATGCTGACGCCGTGGGGGAAGTCGCGGCGCAGCTTGAGTCGGCGCAGCGGCCGGGCCGGATCCGCGGACGCGAGGGTGAGGATGTTGTGGGCCACGACCCCCGCCTCCCAGATACATTCGATCGCGCGCTGCATCGTCGGCCACTCGCCGCTCTCGTCGACGACCCGCGCTGCATCACCACAGGCGAAGATCTGCGGGTGCGGGCCACATTGCAGGGTCGGCGTGACCGCGAGGTATCCACGCAGCGTGGTCGGCAGACCGAGCCGCGCCAGCACCGGCGTCGCACGAATGCCGCCGGCCCAGAAGGCGCCGTCGTGGGTCAGCTCGTCGGGCTCGCCGTCGGCGGTGTGCAGGTACATGAGCGCTGTGCGGACCTCGAGCACGCGTGTATTCAGGCGCAGGGTCACGCCCTGGCGCGCCAACTGCCGCGCCGCCATGCGACCTGCCCTCGGCGTCAGGCCCCGCAGCAAGCGATCGCCACCATCCGCCAAGGTGACCTTGAGGCCCTGCCCCGGGGGCGCCTTGCGAGACAGGTGCGCGAGCTCGCCGGCCAGCTCGACGCCGCTGATCCCACCGCCGATGACGACCACGTGCGGGGCACCGGGGCGCTCGAGGCGGGCCCACAGTTGCCGCTGGGTCGCCACGAACTCGTGGGCGAACTTGTAGCCGAGCAGGTGCTGCTGGCCCGGCATGGTCGGCGGGGGGGCCAGCAGCGAGCCGAGCGCGACGACCACGAAGCGGGCGCGCAGGCGGGTGCCCGAGGCGAGCGCGACCTCGCGGGTGTCGGGGTCGAGGCTGATGACCTCGTCGACGAGGTAGCGCGCGCGCGGGTCTTGTTGCACGCACCACGCGGTCGGCAGGGCGCTGCGGGCCAGCGGCAGGCGCAGGGTCAGGCGCTCCTGTATGAGCGGGATGTAGCCGTGTTCGGTCTGTCGGTCGACGATGGTGATCGCCAGCGCACGACCGGCCCGCGTGCGACGCAGTCGGTGATACAGCTCCATGCCGGCGAAGCTGGCCCCGAGGATGAGCACGTCGCAGTCGGCGGGATCCGTCATGGTCAGTGCCCGAACACGTGTACGCGGCCTTGCATCGCCGCGGGGAAGCGTTGTTTGACCAGCGCCTCGGCCTCGGCGCGGGTGTGTCGCATGCTGCGATGGACCAGCACGAGCGCGTCACCGGTGAACTGCTCGGCGCGCGCGACGACCTCGTCGAGGTGGGTGTGGCCCCACTTGCGGGTCTGCTCGACGCCGCGGCGGTCGTCCCAACTGGTGACCTCGTGGACCAGCACGCGGCTGCGGCGGGCGACCTCGTTGTCGTCGAAGAACTCGATCTGGGTGTCGCCGGTGACGCACAGGACCGGCTCGACGTGGGCGTCGGTGATGGCCTCGCCCGCGGCCCGCAACGCTGCTATTTCGCGCGGCGGTCGGCCGACGAACTCGGGGCGCAGGCGATGGGTGGTGCGCTCGACGACCCAGCCGAGCGAGGGGACGCGGTGGCGGGTGCGAAACGAGCGGGCCATCAGGTCGCGGCCCACCCTGAAGTGGGCCCCGGGCGCGTGGCCATGCAGGTCGGCCTGCAGCGCGAAGCCCTCGATCTCGGACCAGCCGTGCAAGATCTGGCGGATCGGCGCGAGGATCTCCTCGGGCATGTGTACAGTCGGCGGCGGCGAGCTCATCAGGCCGTGCTGCGACACCAGATACGGCAGGCCGCCGAGGTGGTCGGCGTGGCCGTGCGACACGAGGATCGTCTGATAACTGAGCGCGCCGGGCGGGCACATGCCGACGTCGAACATCAGGCCGAGCTCCTGCACCATCACGCAGGTCTCGACGCCGCCGCGGGTGATGCCCGTGAGCGTCAGGCCGCCGACGCGCAGCTCGTCCAGTACCGAGGCCTCCGACATCCGCGTGATCTCTCAGGTGACGAAGTTGCGGCTCGGGGTCCACAGGATCTGCGGCTTGCTGTAAGCCGCGCGCGCGGCCACCGGGGCGGCCACCGGTGTGGTCACGAGCTCGGTCGCGCGGCGCTGGGCCATCAGCTCGTGGACGGCGCGGTGGACCTTCTCGGGGCTGACGACGATCTGATCCTCGACGTGCACCGGCGAGGGGATGCCGGGCACCGCGTCCTGGCCGAGCACGCGCGAGAGCACGTTCTCGCCGCGCATGGCCTCGTGCACGGCCCCCTGGATCTCGCGACCCAGGGAGGAGAACACGCGGTCCTCGTGCACGACCAGCAACCTCCCGGTCTTGCGCACGCTGGCGAGCACTGCGTCCATGTCGGGCGGGACGATCGTGCGCATGTCGAGCAGCTCGCAGTCGACGCCCTCCTGCACGAGGCGCGCGACGGCCTCGTTGCAGAACAAAGTGCAGCGGCCCCAGGTGACGATCGTGATGTCCTTGCCGGCGCGGCGCAGCGCGGCCTTGCCGAGCGGGATGCGAAAGTCCTCCGGGAGGTCCGGGATGTGCCCGCCGAAGCCGATCGCGCGCTTGAGGGCGGCGATCTCCTTGGGGTCGGTCGGCTCGTTGGGGAACGCGTCGCCGAGGGTCATGCGATACAGGCCCTTGGACTCGAAGATCACGACCGGGCCCGAGTACTCGGCCGCGGAGCGCAGCATGCCGTAGACGTCGCGCGAGGTGGTCGGGGCGATGATCGTCAGGCCGGGGATCGCCCCGTAGAAGCCCTCCATGCACATCGAGTGGTAGACCGAGCCGCCGTGCAGCGGCTCGACCGGGAGCCGCAGGATCACGTTGACGTTGACGCGGCCGTTCGACTGCCAGAGCTGATTGCCGAGCAACACCAGCCAGTGCAAGCAGTTGAGGCTGTAGTCGGAGAACTGGATCTCGGGGATCGCGGTGGCGCCGGGGTGCAGCGCGAAGCCGAAGGCGGAGCCGAGGATTAGCGGCTCGTTGATCGGCGCGTCGCGGACCTGCTCCGGGAAGCGATCGTACAGGCCCTTGGTCGCCACCATCACGCCGCCCTTTTTGCCGACGTCCTGGCCGTACAGCCAGGTCATGGGGTTGTTGCGGAGGATGGATTGCATCCCCGCGCGGATCGCCCCGTTGAGCGAAATGGCGGTCTGGCGGCCCTCTACCGGCGGCTCGGCGACCGTCGCGAAGGGCGCCCGGATGTGCTCGAAGATCGACTCGTAGGTCGGCTCGGGCTCGGTCTCACACTGGCGCATGGTCTCGACGATGTGGTCGTCGGCCTGCTTCGCCAGCGCGCCGAAGTCGTGGCGGCGAAAGTAGTCCTTGCCCTCGAGCAGACCGTTGGCGCGCAAGATGTCCTGCGGCGAGACGACGCCGCGCTGGGCCAGCGCCGCGCCGAAGTCGAGCAGCGGGTCGTAGCTGTCGAAGTCGAAGGTGAAGTCCGCGGCCGACGAGTGGTTGTTGAGCCGCGAGAGGTTCTTGACCCACACCATCGCCGGCTTCTGCTGGCCGATGCAGTAGCCGGCGGCCTTGCGGGTGGTGTCGTAGCAGCCGAGGAAGTCGTTGCCGTCGCACTCGAAGAAGGCGAAGCCGAACGCGCGCGCGTAGGCCTCGAAGTCCTTGATGCCGCGGCCGTCCTCCGGGGTGACGGAGATCGCGATGTTGTTGTCGGTGACGTAGATGAGCACCGGGAGCTCGAGGATCGACGCGCCGGTCATGCCCTCGTGCAGGTCGCTCTCGGCGCACGTGCCGTCGCCGATGACGGCGACGACCAGGCCGTCCTGGTAGCCCTGCCGGCGCAGGCCGAACGCGTAGCCGACCGCCTTGCCGAGCTGCATACCCAGCGCGCTCTGCACCGGCAGCATGTTGTAACGCATGTCGTTGAAGTGCGCGGTCATCAGGCGCCCGCCGGTCCACGGGTCGGTGGTGCGGCACAACTGCTGGCGCATGTGGTCGAGGTGGAAGTCGGGGTAGCCGCGCAGGCGGGCCCACATCGCCAGCAAGCCGGCCGAACGGTAGTGGCCGACGACGCCGAAGGCCTCGGGGTTGACGAGTTCGTGCAGCGCGAGCGCCTCGGCGGCGCCGTGTACTTCCTCGCCGGAGCCCCAGATCGAGAACTTGATCGTGCCCTTGGCGCACTCCTGGACCACGCGCTCGACGTGGCAGCGGGCCAGCAACATCTCCGTGTACGCCAGGCGCAGCAGCTCGGGCGTCAACTGCGGGTACAGGTCGAGCGCGCTGAGGTCGTGACGAAGGGCAGAGGGCGGCGTGGGAGTGTCCATGGCAGCGGCGAGAAGCCTATGCGACGAACGCCGACCGGTAAACCCGGCCCGCCCCGCCGCGGCGGTGGCACTCCTCACCCACGCACTCCCGCCAAACAGAGCGCGGGTGTGCGACGTGACCTGGCGCATGCCTGCCGCGGCGGTGCCTGCACACATGTCCCAAAGACCAGGTTCTATGGATGTACGAACAGGGACATGTCCGGACGGACATGCCCCTGCGGACAGGCGACGAGCGAGCGCTCAGGCCTGGGGCAGCGCGGGGGCGCCGAGGCGGGCGCGGGCCTCGCCCTCCGGGTCGCCGCCCTCGAAGCGGCGGCGGTAGTCGAAGTACATGCGGGTGCAGATCATCAGGATGATCGGGGTGATGACGGCCTGCCCGACCGCGCGGCCGAGCGCGCCCGTCAGGCCGCCGATGACCGGCAGCACGCCGAGGATGTAGCCGACGAGGCCGAGGCCGAACGCCAGCACGATCGCGGGCACGAGCACGTTGACGGTCGCGGTGACCCAGTCGCGCTTGACCAGCTCGACGTTACGGCCGATCGCGCCGCCGAAGCGCTTGCCCTCGACGAAGTAGATCTGGCCGATGAACACGGCGACGAAGATCGCCGGGACGATCAGGAACACCGCCGCGACGCCGGCGACGAGCCCGAACACCAGGAAGTTAAGGCCGACGGTCTTGAAGTCGGCGACCTGCGACATGATCGCGGTGCGGATGTCGACCGGCTGACCGAGGTGCACACCGAGCACGAAGCGGACCAGCGCGGGCATCAGGATCAGCGTGCCAGCGAGCTGGGCCAGCGCGAGCACCATCAGGAGCAGCGCGCCGAAGCCAAACGGCCCGAAGGTGACCAGCACGAACCAGCCGAGCACCGCCATCGGCACGCTGAGGATCGCGGTGATCAGGGTCGCCGGGATGATCTGCGGCTTGATCGCCTCCCAGGCGCCGACCACGACCGCAAGCATGTTGTTGGCGAAGCCGGCGACCGGCGCGACCGCGGCGCCGCTGGCAGCCATCGGCTGCGGCGAGGGCTGCATCGGCACGAACTCCGGGGACGGCGGGCCCGGCATCGGCTGGGCCCCGACCGGGCTCGGCGGCTGCGTGATCGGGGCCATCGGGGTGGGCATCGGCACCGGGGTCATCGGCGCCAGACCACCCACGGGCGCGCCGGGGAACGGGGCTGGCATGGCCCCAGGCTGCGGTACGAACGAGCCCGAGGCCGGTGCGGGTGGGCTATGCAGGGGCATGCCGGCTCCGGGCATGCCCGCCGGCATCGCCGGGCTCTGCATCTGGGCGGTCGCTTGATAGGCGAAGCCGCCGGGCGGCGCCGCGGGCGGTGCGGGCGCGGGGAACGGCATGCCAGGCATGCCAGGCCTCGAGATGGGCGCTGGAGCGGTGGCCGGGGCGGCTGGGGCACCTGCCATGGGGGCTCGCATGGGGGCGGGGAACCCGGGGGCCATGCCCGGACCGGCGATCACGGTGCGGCCCTTTCCGGCTACATTGGGGGCGTCGATGACCTGCACCGTGATCAACGAGTTGCCGAGGCGGAGCGCGATGCCCGGCGTGAGCTCGATGTTGGCGACGCGCTGGCCTTGCAGCAGGAAGCTGCCGTTGGTCGACCCGACATCGGTGTAACGCAGGGTGCTGCCATCGAAGACGATCTCACCGTGGCGTCCCGAGACCTGGGTGTCGTGCAAGACGATGTCGCCGCTGTCACGACCGAACGTGACCTTGGGTTGGGTGAAGGTGCGGGTCTCGGCGGGTCGGTCGACGTATTGGATGTGGAGCGTGTACGAGGACATCGAGGTCTCCCCTTCGCAGTAGGCTGAGCACAGTGTCACAAATGCCCGCCCCCAGGCGCAATAATCGCGGGAATGTTCACGCCAACATTCACGATGCGCTCACCGAACAAGTGCCCCCGCCCGCCTGGGGACCGGGGGAGATCCGCGCGCTCGAGGCCCGGGTCCGCAGCGACAGCGAGACGCCCGGCACGACGCCGTGGGACCTGCTCGTGATCGGGGCCGGGATTACCGGGGCCGGGGTGGCCCGCGACGCCGCCATGCGCGGCCTGCGGGTGCTGGTGGTCGACGGCCGGGACCTGGCCTATGGGACAAGTTCTCGCTCGAGTCGGCTGATCCACGGTGGCGTCCGGTATCTCGAGCAGGGTGAGATCGGGCTGGTTTTTGAGGCGCTGCGCGAGCGTCGTCGCTTGTACAAGATCGCCGGGCACCTGGTCTCGCCGACGCGCTTCGTGTTCCCGGCGTACCGCGGCGACCGACTGCCGCTGTGGAAGCTGCGCGTCGGGCTCTCGCTGTACGACGCGCTCAGTCTGTACCGCAGCCGCGGCCACCGTACCCTCGGCCCGGCCGCGACCCGCCGGCTCGAGCCCTTGCTCGCCGCGGAGGGCCTGCGCGGCGCCGTCACCTACGAGGACGCCGTCACCGACGACGCCCGCCTGACCCTGACCACACTACAGAGCGCGCGCCGGCACGGGGCCGAGGTCCTGACCTACGCGCCGGTGGTCGGGCTGCGCCGCGAGGGCGAGCTGCATGTCGCCGAGCTCGGCGACGGCAGCCTGGTGCGCGCGCGCGCGGTGCTGGTGGCGGCGGGGCCGTGGACCTCCGAGCGGCTGCTCGGGACCGCCGGTCGCCAGTTGCTCTCGCTGTCGCGGGGGATCCACGTCGTGCTGCGATCCGAGGACCTGCCGCTGCGGCAGCCGGTCGTGGTCCAGGCGGCCAAGGAGCGGCGGATCCTGTTCGTGGTCCCGTGGGGCGCGCGGACCTACCTGGGCACCACCGACACCGTCTACGAGGGCGACCCCGGGTCCTCCGGCGTCACCGCGGCCGACGCCGAGGAGCTGTTCAAGCTGATCGGCCGCATCTTGCCGAGCCAGGGCCTGCGCCACGATCGCATCGTCAGCGCGTGGTCCGGGGTCCGGCCGCTGGTGCGCGCCGCGTCGGCCGACGACGGCGACTCGACCGTCGAGCTGTCCCGCAGCCACCGCATCATCGAGACCGAGACCGGCGTGCTGGCGGTCGTCGGCGGCAAGCTGACGACCTATCGAGCGATGGCCGAGGAGGCCGTCGACCGGGTCGAGAAGGCTCTCGGCGTCGACTTGCCGCGCTGCACCACGCACCGCCGGCCGCTGGTGCCGGGTGTGCCGCTCGACCCCGCCGAACTCGGCGACCCGGGCAACGCGGGCAACCCGGGCAACCCGATCATGGCCGACCTCGCCAGCCGTCACGGCCCGTTCGCACGCGACCTGATGATCCGCATCGATCGAGATCGCGCGCTCGGTGAGCGCCTGATCCCCGACCTGCCGTACCTCTGGGTCGAGGTCGACCACGCGATCGCGGCCGAGGGCTGCGTACACCTCGAGGACATCCTGCGCCGCCGGCTGCCGCTCGCGCTCACCGATGCCGAGCTGGGGGTCCGCGTCGCGCGGCCGGTGGCCGAGCGTCTGGTGGCCGCGTGGGGCGGGGCGGCCAGCGAGGTCGACGCGGAGATCGACCGCTATCGCGAGCTCATGCACCGCGAGACCGGCCGCACCTTGCCACGATGTTGATACGTGCGGATGGAGCTTCAGAACACGCCAGCGACCCAGGTCACCGTGCGGGTGACCCAGCCGTCGGGGTGGTTGGCACCGAGATAGGCCCCACCGAGGAAGATCCCGCCGAAGAACAGCGACGGGGTGAGGACCCAGCCGAGCAGCCAGCGCACCCGCGAGACGGGCTCGTCGGCCGCGGGAGCGGGCTGCTTGCTCGGGACGTTGGCGGTGCGCGGGGGCTGGGCCATCAGTGCTCTCCATCGTCGACGCTGACCTGGAAGGGCAGACTCTTGCGCTCGAGCAGGCGTCGGCGGCTGTCGGCGTCGAGCGTGATCGCCTGGCTGTCGGGCCCGCGGCGGTCGGCCATGAAGCTGCCGGCGAGCCAGGCTTCGGTGGTCGCGTCGGTGACCGACGCGGCGCCGAGCGCCTGCCCGACCGCGTACAGCATGCCGCGAAGGTGTGGCGCCCGCGAGGCCGGGTTGACCGGCACGAGCGCGTACCCGGCGTTGGACTCGGGTGCGGTGGTGATCGGCGGCACCCCGGTGAAGCCGCGACTGCTCAGGCCGAGCAGGAGATCGGTGCCATCACGCGGGCGGGCCTGGAGGTCGGCGAGCTGGGCGTCCGCGCTGGTGCCCTCCGGGCTCGCCCACACGACCACGCCGCGCAGCTCGAGGCGCACGCCGATCTGCGCCTCCAGCACCTGCGAGGCCCACGTGACGTGCCGTTGCACATACGCGATCCAGTCGGGGCGGCGGTCGACCAACTCCGGGTCGACCAGCACCTTGACGCGCACGCGCACCGGCTCGGCCAGGCGCGCGCGCAGGTCGTCGGGCAGCGGCAGGCTCGGCGCGACGGTCACCGGCACGGGGTCGGTCACCTCGACGAGCACCGGCGCCACCGGCGTCGGCGGCACATCGACCACAGGCGCCACCGGTTCGGTCTTCACCGGCTCCGTCTTCACCGGCTCCGTCTTCACCGGCTCCGTCTTCACCGGCTCCGGCTTCACCGGCTCCGGCTTCACCGGCTCCGGCTTCACCGGCTCCGTCTTCACCGGCTCCGGCTTCACTGGCTCCGTCTTCGCGGGCAGCGTGACCTCCATGCCGAGCCAGTCGCGCTCGAAGCCGAGGATCGCCTCGCGGTTGGTGTGCCCGCAATAAACGCCGCCGCCGAACAGCCCGAGCAGCAGCGCGATCGGGACGCCGAGCAACAACGCCAGCTTGGTCAGGCTTCTGATACGCGAGGAGGCCATGGGAGCGGGGCAGTATACTGCGCTCCTCCGGAACACCAGACCGGCCCGCGAGATTCCCGAAGATAGGCGTTCTGTGGGGCCGTGATGGATGTCCGGGCTCGCGCCCGGCCGAGTCCCGGGTCCGGTCCGCCACTGGCGCGTACTACTTGCCGAGCGCCTCGACGCCGAGCGCACAGCTCTTGGCCTCGCCCATGTCGTAGTTCGGCACCTCGACCAGATAGGCCTCGGAGATCTGGCGCCAGGTCAGGAAGCCATCGGCGCCGAAGCACTCCTCGATCATGAGATCGCCGTGCTTCATGTCGCCCATGTCCGCGCTCTCGACGATCGTGCCGCGCGTGCGGCCAGCCCCCTCCGGGGTCCAGGCGGCGTCCAGCGTCATGTTCTCCCGCTCGGGCCCGCTCCAGCCGCGGTCGTCCCACTCGCCCAGCAGCGCCAGGTGGAAGCTGCCCGCGCCGTCGGCCTCGCGGTGATAGCTGTAGGTGTCGTCGCTGAAGAACGCGTCGTCGTCGAGGAAGCCCTCGTAGAGCACCGACAGGTCCTGGAAGTCCATGTCGATGTGCTTGAACTGACTGCCCAACGCGCGCTCGAAGCTCACGCTGACCGCACCCGCGTAGGTGTAGAGCTCGACCTCCGGGCCCTTCATCTCGCTGTACTTCTCGACCACGTCGAAGTCGAGGACAAAGCCGCCGCTGCGCGTGTCCTCGCCGACCACCAGCGTGCCGCGCATCAGCTCGCCCATCTCGGCCTGGGCCCTGGCGCTGCGCAGGCCGACGAACAGCGCGAAGCTGGTGCCCTCGTCGGTCTCATCGAGGCGGACCAGCCAGCTCAGGTCGCGGCCGTCGCGATCTGCGTAGGGCCCGTAGACGCGGGCGGTGCCGTCGCGGCTGGTCTCGGGGATGCGGTCGAGGTACTCGACCACGCGCGCCGAGGTCTCGACCATCGACGTGACCCAGCCGTTGACGTCCTCGGTCACGCGCAGCACCGCGTCGTGCAGGTCGCCGTGGATCTGCGAGGGGTCGGCGTCGCGGTTGCTGACGGACTCCGGCAGCTCGAGGCGGACGTCGTCGGCCTGCAGGAACTGGGTCTCGCCGTCGAGGAAAAAACAGCCGCTGGACAGCAGCGGCAGGGCGACGGAGGCGGCGAGGGCGGAGGTGCGGGTCAGGGTCGGCATACCCGGTCACACTGCGCGCGGCGGGCCGCCCCCTGTGCGCCCGATCTCCCTGTCGTCTCGAACACTTGCGGCCGCGCGCAGATCCGTGCGGGCGAGCTTGTGGTGTCCTGCAACGTCGCGGAGCGCCGCAGGGGTATCCTGCCCGCATGCCCGACTTTCAGGTCCGCGTCGTCGGCGTCGGTGACGCCTTCACTGCCCGTTATTACAACGCCTGCCTGCTGGTCGAGGCCGGCGACCTGCGCCTGCTCATCGACGCCCCGCCGGCGCTGGCCCGGGCCCTGCGCGACCTCTCGATCCACAGCGACATCACCGTCGGCCTCGACGACATCGACCACGTATTGATCACCCACCTGCACGGCGACCACGTCGGCGGCCTCGAGCAATTATTGTTTTGGCGCCGCTTCGTCACCGGCCGCAAGACCACGATCCACGCGATCCCCGAGGTCCTCGCCGGCCTGTGGGACACCCGCCTGCGCGGCGGCATGGACACGCTGATGCATCCGGACGGCTCCCAGAGCCGGCTCGAGCTGAGTGACTACGCCGAGATCCAGCCGCTCGGCCCGGGTGTGACGCGCCTGGGCCCGATCGACCTCGAGTGGCGGCGCACGGTCCACCACATCCCGACCTCGGCGGTGCGCATGCGCGTTGGTGATCGAAGGGTCGGTTACAGCGCCGACACGGCGTTCGACCCGACCCTCATCGACTGGCTCGCGCCCGCCGACCTCATCTTCCACGAGACCAATTACGGCGTTCATACGCCGCTGGCCGCCCTCGCAGAGCTCCCGGAGGCCATCCGCGGGCGCATGCGACTGATCCACTACCCGGACCAGCTCGACCCCAGGGCCGCACCGATCGCCTGCGCGCGGGAAGGCGACCGCCTGGAGCCGTGATCACAATGTCGCGGTCCGCCACGGGTGCCGCGGTGGCACCCGCGTCTGGCGGCGGCTGGCGCCGCCAGACGCGACGCGAGGGCCCCCGCTGAAAAGCCTTGGCAACGCTGTCACGATCGCCGACGATCGCCGACGATCGCCGACGATCGCCGCGAAGCCCTGCTCCTGGCCCGCCGAACCCGGCTGGCCGATGTCTTGCAAGGCGGGTGGCCGCGAGCCTTTTCTTATGACCATCCCGCGCTGGCTGACCAACATGCTGTGTACCCGCCCCCGCCTCCGCCCGGGTCGGGCCCTGCTCACGCCGACCTGGCTGCTCGCGCTCGCCGTGCTCGGCGTCAACGACCACCTGCTCAAGGGCGCCGGCATCTTGCCGGGCAGCCTCACCGGCAAGCTCAGCGATCTCGCCGGCATGATCGTCGCGCCCGCGCTGCTGGCCGCGCTGCTCGGCCTTCGGAGCCGTCGCGGCCTGCTGTTTAGCCACGTCGCAGTCGGGGCCGTGTTCGCGGCGATCAAGGTCTCGCCCGCCGCCGCCGACGCCTGGTCGTGGCTGATGGGCCTGGCCGGCAACGCGTGGACGATCACCATCGACCCCACTGACCTCATCGCCCTGCCCGTGCTGGCGATCGGCTGGCGCGCGCTGGTCCCCGCGATGGCCCGCCCGATGCCCGCGCTGCAACCTCTGGCCCCGCGCATCGCCCAGATCGCCGCGATCGTCACCGGCACCTCGCTGTCGGTCGCCACCAGCTCGCCCAACGAGCCCAACGATACCGGCGAGGCCGATGCCGGCGAGGCCGACTGGGGTGAGTTCGGCGAGCAGGGCGAGTGGGACACCGGCGTCGACTCCGGCATCATCGAGTACCAGGACATCCAGGCCGACGTGTACCTGCACAACAGCAGCGAGGCCGACATCATCATCCGCACCCGCGAGCTGCTCCCCGAGGTCCAGCTCGACTGCATCGCCCTCGAGGAGGACCCCGGCCTGCTGTTCTCGGAGCCGCTGTTCGGCGCCGGCCTGACCTACACGATGCCGGCGCGCACCAACGCCGCCGTGCGCGACCTGGTCAACCCGCAGAGCCGCCAGTGTTACGCGGTGCGCATCGAGGGCGACCGCCTGGCCGAGCCCTTCATCCTGTTCTGGCAGGCCAACGACATCGCGGTCGAGTGGATCGTCGGCGACATCAGCGATCCCTCGGAGCACCGCCCCGGCGGCGTCACGCTCGGCGCCGACGCCGACGGCGAGCTCTCGGTCACCGCCAACCAGCGCGACATCGTGTACGCGATCGACCCGCTCCCGCCGGTCGACGCTTACCTGCCCGGCCCGGACGTCGAGCGCGTCGCCTGGAGCGACCCGCCGCAGACCGGCGCGCCGATGCAGCTCACCAGCCTCGATGTCGGCCCCGACGGCTGCCTCGGCCTCGAGTTCGACAATGGCGCCAAGGTCCCGCGCTGGTACCTGTGCCTGCCGCCCGCCAGCTTCCCCTACGCCCAGGACCAGTGGCTGACCGTCGAGACCCATGAGGCCGGCGAGGTGCTCGAGCTAAACCGCGTCACCGGTCCGATGGACCCGGACCCGGCGCCGGGCGTGGCGATGGTCGTCTCGCGCGGTCGCAGCCTGCCCAAGCTCGTCGAGACCGTCATGGCCGCCAAGGCGGTCTACGACGAGTCCATCGCCCCGGACCCCGTCTGCGGCACCGTCGCCCGACCGAGCGAGATCAGCATCCGCTACGAGGACTCGACCCCGCAGACCGCCCGCGCCGGCGACATGCTCAGTCTGACCGGCGCCGCGAGCACCCTGTCGCTGTGGGTCGCCCACGCCGAGGAGCGCGTCCTGCTCAACCCGATCTGCGCCGAGGGCCCCGATGAGCTCGGAGCCGACCTCGAGATCGTCGCCGTGCGTGTCCCCAGCGCCCCCTGAGACTTCCCAACCAGCCCATTTAGCTTATCGGAGCCCCATTCCATGAACACCTCGAATCCATCTCCCCGTCCCCTGCTCGGCCTCGCCGGCCTGTGTGCCCCGCTGCTGCTGCTCGCCGCCTGTAGCGACGGCGGTTACGGCGGCAGTGCGGAGGACGCCGCCAGCACGGTCAGCGGCAGCGCCAGCGATGGCGCCGCCAGCTCTGGCGACCCGACCGCAGGCGATGAAGGCGGCGATGCGGGCCTCGGCGTGGGTCAAGGCGGCTCGCAGGACTTCGGCCAGTTCAAGGAGATCCTCGAGCGCGGCGAAATTCCCGGCCCCAACACGATCGACGATGTCGGCTTCTTCAACGAGCACAAGCTGGTCCTGCCGAAGCCCGCGTGCCCGAACGACGTCTGCGTCCACGGCCTGTTCGGCCAGATGGGCAACATGATCACTGGCTCCGACTGCATCACCGTGCTGGTCGGCCTCAACACCGCGATCGACATCACCAAGCTCGAGCGCCCGCCGCTCAACCTCAGCCTCGTCATCGACACCAGCGGCTCGATGGAGGGCGAGCCGATCG
>Ga0335395_10000728_pt1 | contig 20787 bp, 16 predicted proteins | sample MAT02_FD_205744 | JGI IMG/M metagenome (GOLD analysis project Ga0335395, IMG submission 205744) | Freshwater microbial communities from Lake Fryxell liftoff mats and glacier meltwater in Antarctica - MAT-02 (spades assembly) (version 2) ...
TGCACCAATTTCGACAGCATCCACCTGCTGGCCATGCTCGACGCCGGTGTGCCCCTGGTCAGTATCCAGGTGCAGTATTCGCTGCTCGACCGGCGTGCGCAGAACGCACTGGCCGAGGTCTGTGCGCAGCGCGGCCTGCAGATGTTGTGTTACGGAACCCTGGCCGGTGGCTTCTTCTCGGAACGTTGGCTTGGCGCACCGGAGCCGGGCGACGAATTGAGCAATCGCTCGCTGATCAAATACAAGCTGGTCGTCGACGAGTTTGGCGGCTGGGAAGTTTTCCAGCAGTTGCTGCGCGCGCTGCAGCAGATCGGGCACCGGCATGGCGTCAGCATTGCGGCCGTGGCCACGCGCTGGGTGCTGGACCAGCCCGGAGTCGGAGCCGCCATCGTCGGCGCGCGGTATGCCGATAAGCTGGCTGATACGCTGGCGGTGTTCGGATTGCGGCTGGACGCGCGCGACCAGGCCTTGCTGCAGCCCTTGTTGGCCGCGCATCCCGGCCCGGCCGGCGATACCTATGCGCTGGAACGCGACAAGAGCGGCCGACACGGCCGCATCATGAAATACAACCTGAACAAGTCCTGATCCCTTGCCCACTTCAACCAACCGGAGATTCGAAATCATGCGCCTTTTGTTATCCTCGATGACCGTGGCCGTGCTGGCCAGCGTGACACCCCTGACGGCCTCGGCCCAGGCACCGACCTGCTCGCACACGGTCGGCATGGTCGTCTCGTTGACTGGCGCAGCCGGTCGTTTCGGCCAGGCTGCCAGCAAGTCGGTCGAACTGGCGTTTGCCGAGTTGAACAAGGCTGCCGGTGCCCAGGGCATTGCAGGATGCAAGCTGGCGATCGACCTGCGCGATGCACAGAGTCAGGGCTCGGTGGCGGTCGACCAGGCGCGCCAGTTGGTCGATCTGAAGAAGGTGCCGGCGATCATCGGTGGCATCATCAGTTCGGTGTCCATCCCGATCGTCACCTCGGTCACCGGACCCGCCGGTGTGGTGCAGATCTCGCCAGCGTCGACCTCGCCCACGTTGACCAAACTGGCGGCTGAAGGCAAGACCAATGGCTGGTTCTTCCGCACCATCACCAGCGATGCGCTGCAGGGCACTGCTGCAGCGAAGTACGCGATGGACCAGGGCCTGAATACCCTGAGCATCATCCATGTCAACAACGACTTCGGCGTCAACATGCTGGCCGAGTTCAGGCGGGCGTTCGAGGCGCTGGGCGGCAAGATCATCAGCGTCACGCCGTACAACGCGCAGCAGCCGTCGTATGCCGCCGAGGTTACGAACGGGCTCAAGGGCGACCCGCCCGCCTTGTATTTCATCGGTTATCCGGGCGACGGTACCACCATCGTGCGCACCTGGATCCAGCAGGGTGGCCCGCAGAGGTTTCTGCTCAACGATGGCATGAACGCAGCCGATTTCATCAAGGGTGTCGGTCCGCAGTTCTTGACCAATGCGTTCGGCACTTCGTCGGGCACCAGCAAGACACCGTCAACCGAGTTCTTCGCCAGCGCCTATCCGGCCATGAGCGGCGGCTTTGACGCCGGCGCGCCGGCGGCCGACCGTGCGTTCGATGCCGGTGCCATCCTGGGCCTGGCGATTGCTCATGCCGGCAAATTCGAGGCGGCGGCGATCCGCGACTCGATTCGCAAGGTCACCGAGCCTGGCGGCGAGGTGGTGCATGCCGGGCCGCAAGGTTTTGCGCGCGCAATGCAACTCATCCGGGAGAAGAAGCCGGTGCGATACGCCGGCGTTATCGGCGCGGTGCAGTTCGACAAGAATGGCGACATCGTCGGCCCCTTCCGCACCTGGCGCATCATCAGCGGCGAGGTAACGACGGTGGGTCAGATGTCGGTCGAGGATGTACTGTCGATCCAGGCCAAGCTGCCCAAGTGAGCCGCCAAGCCGCTCCCAAGGCGCACAACAGCGCAGCGCATTGCGCGGAGGTCTTCTCATGAACGCAGCGCCGGGTCGCCCCGAGCGCTTCGCGCTTGCGCCGGGACTGGAGATCTCCCGCATCGTCACCGGCCTGTGGCAAGTGGCAGACATGGAGCGCTCCGGCACGCTGCTCGATCCGGCGCGTGGTGCGCAGGCGATGTCCGAATATGCTGCTGCCGGGTTCGATACCTTCGACATGGCCGACCACTATGGTTCGGCTGAAGTCATCACCGGCCATCTGCTCCAGACCGCAGCAGGCAAGGGCGTCAGGGCGTTCACCAAGTGGTGTCCCGCGCCTGGGCCGATGACGGCTGCCGTCGTGCGTGAAGGCGTGTTGCGTTCACTCGAGCGCATGCAGTCGTCCTGCATCGATCTGCTGCAGTTCCATTGGTGGGCATTCGAACACCCGGGCTACATCGACGCGATGCTCGAACTCGCGCGGCTGCGCGAGGAGGGCCTGATCCGGCATCTGGGACTGGCCAACTTCGATACCGCGCACCTGCGCGTATTGCTGGCCGAAGGTATTCCGATTGCCAGCAACCAGGTCTGCATCTCGCTGCTGGATCGGCGTGCCACCGAGGCCATGTCGGTGTTGTGCCAGGAGCGCGGCGTGCGCCTGCTGGCATATGGCGTGCTGGGCGGTGGTTTCCTGGCTGAGCGCTGGGTCGAGGTGCCCGAGCCCGACAGCGTGCCCGACTGGAGCAAGATGAAATACCGCCGCTTCATCGACGCCATCGGAGGCTGGCCGGCACTGCAGGCGGTGTTGCGTGCGGCGCGCGAGATCGGGCGCAAGCATGGCGTCTCGGTGTCCAACGTGGCCACACGCTGGGTGCTGGAGCAGCCCGCGGTGGCCGCCACGATCGTCGGTGCCCGGCTCGGCGAATCCGAGCACCGTGCGGACAATCTGCAGCCCTTCACATTTGCGCTGGACGATGAAGACCGCGTCCTGCTGGACGCCGCATTTGCGCAGACGAAGCGCCTGCCTGGCGACTGCGGCGACGAGTATCGCAAGCCACCCTATCTGACGGCATCCGGCGATCTGAGCCACCATCTGGACAGCATCGCCCCGATCTGGAACCGAGTGCCCGTCCTTGGCCGCGAGGAACGCTGGACGGTCGACAGTGGCAGCGTCTGGGAGCCGCTGGCCGGTTACTCGCGTGCGGTACGGGTGCGTGAGCGCATATTGGTGTCCGGCACCACCGCCACCCACGGCAGCGGCCGCCTGATCGGCGAGGGCGACGTGGCGGCGCAGGCGACTTTCATCCTGGACAAGATCGCCGCCAGCATCAAGGCGCTGGGCGGCCGGCTCGACGACGTGGTGCGCACCCGCATCTACCTTGTCGACGCCAACGACTGGCGAGCGGTGAGCGAGGTGCACGGCGCGTACTTCGGCAACATCCGACCGGCCAACACGCTGCTCCAGGTGGGGGCGCTGATCGGGGACGGGTATCGGGTCGAAATCGAGGCAGAGGCGATTGTGGAGACCTGAGGGGCATCGGCTGTTGCAAGTGACATTGTGGGAGTGGCGTCTTGGTTCGGAGGGGGTCGGCGCCCCCTGATGATCTCTGTCCATCCCAGCGCGGCCAGCTGCTGCAGGAATGGTGCCGCAATGGGAGCTTGCGAGTCGCGATAGCCGACGTCGGTCGCTCTCCAAGATTTATGCCACTCCAGCCTTCACCTTCAACCGCCACGCGTGCAGCAGCGGCTCGGTATACCCGCTGGGCTGCTCCAGCCCCTTGAACACCAAATCGGTCGCCGCCTGGAACGCCGAGCCTTGCGGGTGGGTCGCCATCGGCGTGTACAACACATCGCCCGCATTCTGTTTGTCGACCACCTTGGCCATGCGTTTGAATGTGCTCTTGACCTGCGCTCGGGTCACGACGCCGTGCAGCAGCCAGTTGGCCATGTGCTGGCTGGAGATGCGCAGCGTGGCGCGGTCTTCCATCAGGCCGACGTTGTGGATGTCGGGCACCTTGGAGCAACCCACACCCTGGTCGATCCAGCGCACCACGTAACCGAGGATGCCCTGGGCGTTGTTGTCGAGTTCCTGTTGCCTGTCGGCGTCGCTCCACTGGGGCGTCTTGATCACCGGAATGGTCAGCAGGTCGTTCAGGATCGATTCGCGCTGTTGCACCGGGTCGGCGGCTGCAGCGTCTTGTTCCATCTGCTTTTGCACCTCGGCCACGTTGACTTGGTGGTAATGCAAGGCATGCAGTGTCGCGGCAGTCGGGCTGGGTACCCAGGCGGTGTTGGCACCGGCCTTGGGGTGACCGATTTTTTGTTTCATCATGTCGGCCATGAGGTCGGGCATGGCCCACATGCCTTTGCCGATCTGCGCCTTGCCGCGTAACCCGCAGGCCAGGCCGACCCGCACGTTGTTCTTCTCGTAGGCCTGAATCCAGGCGCTGGTTTTCATGTCACCCTTGCGCAGTACCGGCCCGGCCTGCATGCAACTGTGCATTTCATCGCCAGTCCGGTCCAGGAAGCCGGTATTGATGAAGGCGATCCGGCTGGCGGCAGCGGCGATGCAGGCTTTGAGGTTGACGCTGGTGCGGCGCTCTTCGTCCATGATGCCGAGCTTGACGGTGCTCGCCGGCAGGCCAAGCAGTTTCTCGACGCGGCCGAACAATTCGTTGGCGAACGCCACCTCGGCCGGACCGTGCATCTTGGGCTTGACGATATAGACCGAACCCTTGCGTGAATTGCGGATTCCCTTGCCGTCCGGTCCGGCGCCATGGCCTTGCAGATCGTGCAGCGCGATGGTGGTGGTGACCACGGCATCGAGGATGCCTTCGGGAATTTCTTGCTGCGCGCCATCGGCGTCGGTGTACAGGATGGCCGGGTTGGTCATCAAGTGGCCGACGTTGCGAACGAACATCAGCGAGCGGCCATGCAGCGTCACCGTGCCGTTGCCGTCGGGCGCGGTGTAGACCCGGTCCGGGTTGAGTCCACGGGTAAAAGTCTTGCCGCCCTTGCTGACGTTCTCCGTCAGGTCGCCCTTGAGAATGCCGAGCCAATTGCGGTAGCCCAGCACCTTGTCTTGCGCATCGACCGCCGACACCGAATCCTCCAGATCGAGGATGGTCGACAGCGCCGATTCCAGCACCAGGTCGCTGACGCTGGCGGCGTCGACGGCACCAGTGGGCGTGCCTGGGTCGATGCGGATGTCAATGTGCAGCCCATTGTGCTGCAGCAGCACCGACGACGGACGAGCCGCTTCGCCCTGGTAGCCTGCCAGTTGCCGGATGTTGCGCAAGCCGGTGGGTTTGCCGCCGTTGAGCGTCACCACCAGTTTGCCGCCGACCACCGCATAGCGGATCGCGTCCACATGCGAACCTCGCGTCAGGGCGGCGGTGCGGTCGAGCACGTGGCGGGCGTAGCCGATGACCTTGTCGCCACGCACCGGGTTGTAGGTCTCGCCTTTCGACGCGCCGTCGGATTCGTCGATCACATCGGTGCCATACAAGGCGTCATACAGCGAGCCCCAACGCGCATTGGCGGCGTTGAGTGCGTAGCGGGCGTTCAAGATCGGCACCACCAATTGCGGGCCGGCCTGTTGCGCCAACTCGGCGTCGACATTGCGGGTGGTGGCTTTCACTGCGGCCGGTTCAGGAACCAGGTAGCCGATGCGCTCCAGAAATCTGCGATACGACTTCATGTTGCGGATCGGCCCCGGCTGGGCCTTGTGCCAGACATCGAGCTCGGATTGCAGACGCTCGCGTTCAGCCAGCAATGCCGCATTCTTGGGTGCCAGATCGGTCACGATGGCGTCAAATCCCTTCCAGAAGTCGGTGCTGTCCACGCCGGTGCCGGGCAGAACCTGGTTTTCGATGAAGTCGTGCAGTTCGGTGGCAATGTCCAGGCCGTGCTGTCGGGTGCGTGGGGTGGTCATGGATCGTTTTCCTTGGTTGGCGGATTCGAAAACAGTGCAAAAGGTCTACAAGGGTCTGCAAAGGTCTACAAGAAAGCCCGCACGTCGCGCAGGCTGCTGCCGGTGTGGCTGGGTTGTGTGCCAAGCTCTTCAAATGGCAACTGGTAGCGGTTCACCCACAGAGTCTGGTAACCGTACCAGGTGGCGGCCAAGGCATCCCAGGCGTTGCAGCTGACAAAGCCGATCTGGCACGCGCGCAGCCCGGTCGCCTGCTCGCCCAGTGCATACGCCTCAGGCGCGGTCTTGTACAGGCGTACCGCATCGACGCTGATGACATGGTCCAGCAGGCCGTCGAGCCCGGCCGACTTGACCGAGAGATGCAACATGGCCGGGTCGCCGTTGCTCAGGATGCCGGTTACCAGACCGGCATCTTTGAGCTGTTGCAATACTGCACGGCTCTCCGGGAACGCGCTCAGACTGCGGTACTGGTTCATCAGCCGGTCGATCCGGCTGTCGAAATCGGACTGGCCGACGCTCTCGGGTACCAGCCGTTTCACCGCATATACCAGGGCGGCGCGGGTCAATGCCCAGAACGGGCGGTAGTGGGCACCGTGGTTGCTGGTCGTCACCAGACGGGAGTACTCGATTTGCTTGTCGCGCCAGAGCTGGCCCAGCCCCATGCCGTGGCCCGGATACAGCTGTTCGGCCAGCAGCCCGACGCTATACACATCGAACAACGTTCCGTACGCGTCAAACAACACCGCCGTGGGTTTTTCCATGGATAGACTGTATTGGATACTTGGCAAGCTATTGATTTCCCTGAAGTTCTCTGATAAATGACTTTTATCCATCTAATGCTATCGACTGTCAAGCTTCCCGTTTTTGCGCCGATGAGGGAGATGGGGTTATGGCTGGCGGGCGCACAATGCGTCCTCCGATGGCAGTTCAATGCCCAAAGTGCACAAGTCGTGCACAGTCTGTTCACGGTGGGCGCCGGCAGCATCGAGAACGGAAGCAGCGATTCGTGTACAAACAGATGAAAAGGGTCCTGTTGCAGGGGCCGGCAGTTGCACGGGCGTCTGTCGGCGTTTCTCCGCTGGTTTTTTGATGTCCGCACCTACTACTTTTCCGTTGGACGCGGCCACGCGGTCGCTGGTGTTGCGCCATGTGGCGGCCATGATCGCCCGCGTGCAGTCGTACTTCGCGCAGCACCAGGACGAGCACCTCCAGCGCCTGCGTGGGCATTTTTTCGAGCAGGTCGACGGACGGCCGCACACGACCCAGGCGCAGAACCTGCGCACGGCCGGTGTGATGCTCGACAAGCAGGCGGCCATCTTCAATCGGGCCTTTCAGGCTGCGCTGCGCGAATCGATCGAGGACGAGGTCGAGGCGGTGATGCCCGGTGTGTTGGCTGCCCTGCGTCCGAACGTGGACAACGACGATTTGTCCGGCCCCAGCAGCATGGCCCTGCTGGACGTTGACGAGATAGAGCGCCACCTTCTGGTGGACCGAGTGGCGCAGCGTTTCAACCAGGCCTACGATGCACCCCTCAAGGCCTTGACCGTCAGCCTGGGTGCCTTGTTGCGGCAAGACGAATTTTCGCTGGCTGACAACCCGTTCCGACCGGCGAGTCTGATCCGCGCGTTCGTGATCGCCTGGCACAGCAGTGCCTTCGATCCAGCTGCAGCTGAGGATTTCGTCTCGGTACTGGAGCCAGCGTGCAGCATCGACTGGAAGCCGCTGTATGCCGATCTGACTGCGATGCTGGTGCGCGCCGGCTACTCTGCCAAACCGGTGCATCGCATCAAGCGCACAGCCGGGGGAGAGTCGTCCGGTGCGCCCGCGATGCCTCCTGCCGGCATGCCATCGGTACCCGGTTCCGGTTTGGGCGGCTTGCAAGCTGCGGGGGGCGGCCATGGCCCCGCAGCGGCCAGTGGCGAAGCCGGTGGTACGGAGTTTGGTACGGGCGAAGGCCAGGGCATGCAGGGCATGGCCCGCTCCATCGCGGTGCGCGCGCGGCAGTTTCTGCAAAAGCTGGGTTTCGGTGCTGCCGGCGGCAGTGGGCAGTCAGGCGGCGGTGATGGCGGTAATGGCGGTAATGGGGGTATGGTTGGGGGCGGTGATGGGGGTACGGTTGGGGGCGGCGGTGCAGGCGCGGGCGGTGGTTTCGGCGATGGCGGGTCGCATGCGCCGGCAGACCCGGCGTTGATGGGTTTTCTCGGTGGGCTGCAGGCCGGCGCTGGCAGTTCGCAATTTCCGGACTGGGCGCGCGGGCAGGATATCGACGGCCAGAACGTGCTGCGCCAGATGCGCGACCGCGAGGAGGTGCAGCGTGCCACCGAGATAGATCGCGGCACGGTGGATGCGCTGGCCGAGGTCTTCGACTATGTATTTGCCGACACCGCGATCCCGTTGCCGCTCAAGTTTATCATCGGCCGACTGCAGATTCCGGTGCTCAAGGCGGCGCTGATCGATCGTGACTTTTTTCTCTCCGGCGAGCATCCGGCACGGCAACTGGTGGATGCCCTGGCCGCAGCCGCTGTGGGCTGGACGCCGGAGATGGGCGAGTCCGATCCGCTGTACCAAAGGATCGATGCCATCGTCAAGCGGGTGCTGGCCGAATTCGAACATGACCTCGGCCTTTTTCTCACCCTGTTGGCGGATCTCGTCGCCTTCGTGCAGGAGAACCAGCAACAGGCCGAGGTGCGCATCGAGCCCGCCGCCAGTGCCGAGCAGCTACGCGAGGCGCGCGAGGCGGCGCTGGCCCATGCCGATGGCGTGGTGCACCAGTGCATTCATGCGTTGCCGATCGACGAGCCGCTGCCGCCGTTTTTATTGCCTTTCCTGACCGCCCAGTGGCGCGAAATACTGGCCAACGCCTGGGGGCTCATCGATTCCGAGCCCGCGCGCTGGGACCTCGCCGTCAAGACCATGGACCAGGTGATCTGGTCCACCCGGCCTCGGTTCCTGCCCGAGGAGCGCGGCCGTCTGATGGCCTTGTTGCCCCATCTGGTGCCGCGGCTCGATACCAATCTGGACGCGATCGGGTGGAAGGGCGAGGCCCGGGATGAATTCACGCAGCGGCTGATTGCATGCCACATGAAGGCGATCCGGGTGCCCAGGGCGGGGCCGGCACCGATCGATTCCGGTCCTGGCGAACTTGAGACGCAGCAGGGCCGCGCGGCGATCCAGGCGCTTGGCCAACGGCTCGCGCCGCCGCCTCACACCGCGCCCGATGGCTTTGACGCAATCGCGCAAGGGCTCGAACGGGGCATGTGGTTCGACTTCGAACACAGCGCCGATCAGTTGCGTCGATACCGCCTGGGCTGGATCAGTCCGCAACGCAGCCGCATGTTGTTCACCAACCGCGATGGTTTCGAGGCATTCGTGCGCTCGCAGCGCGAGGTTGCCGCGATGTTGCGCGAAGGCCGACTGACGGTGCTCGACCAGCAACCGATCGTTGCGCGGGCGATCGACCAGATCATGGCACAGGCGCCTGATGACGATGCAAGCGTGCGACCCGAGCGGGGCTTGCCGACCACGATCGACCTGCAACTGACGTGAACCGCCTGTGACTGTTTCGCTGCCGAAGGACGCACCCGCACCCCAGGGCACCCTGTTGCCGCTCGCTGGCTTGTGCGTGGTCGAGTTCAGCCACATGGTGATGGGGCCGGCCTTCGGCGTGGTGCTGGCCGACATGGGAGCCGACGTGATCAAGGTCGAACCCATCGGTGGCGACCGCACGCGCCACCTGCTGGGTGCCGGCGCGGGGTTTTTCCCGATGTTCAACCGCAACAAGAAGAGTATCGCGATCGATCTTCAGAACCCGGCGGGTGCCGCCGTGGCGCGCAAACTGGCCGCCAGTGCCGACGTGGTGGCGGAGAACTTCAAACCCGCCACCATGCGCCAGTACGGACTCGACTATGCGAGCCTTGCAGCGGCCAACGAACGGCTCATTTATGTGAGCCTCAAAGGTTTTCTGCCCGGCCCGTACGAGCACCGTACCGCGCTCGATGAGGTTGTGCAGATGATGGGCGGTCTGGCCTACATGACCGGCCGTCCGGGCGATCCACTGCGCGCCGGTACCAGCGTGAACGACATCATGGGTGGCATGTTCGGCGCGATCGGTGCCTTGGCTGCGCTGGTCCAGCGCGGCATTAGCGGCAAGGGCCAGCATGTGCAAAGTGCCCTGTACGAAAACAATGTGTTCCTGGTCGGGCAGCACATGCTGCAATACGCGATCACCGGAAAGGCTGCGGCACCGATGCCGGAGCGGATCTCGGCCTGGGCGGTATACGACGTGTTCACCGTCCGCGATGGCGGTCAGATTTTCCTGGCCGTGGTCAGCGATGCGCAGTGGAAAGCGTTCTGCGCCGTATTTGACTTCCCCGACCTGCTGGCCGATCCTGGCCTGGCGACCAACAACCAGCGGGTTCAGGCGCGGGCCACCATGATGCCGATGCTACGCCTGCGGCTGGGTGTTTATTCGGCGGCCGAACTGGCGCAGCGCTTCGAACAGCAGGGCCTGCCCTATGCGCCGCTCCGCAAGCCCGAAGAGCTGTACGACGACGAGCATCTGCGCCAGACCGGTGGTCTGGCCGACATCACACTGCCTGACGGTGCCCGTGCCGGGCAGACGGCGGGTGCGCCGTTGTTGCCATTGACCATAAACGGCCAGCGTCTGGGGGTGCGCCTTTCGCCGCCGACCGTGGGTGCCGACACGGATGGCGTACTGGGGGCGCTGGGTCTTGGAGACGCAGACATCGCCGCCTTGCGCGCGTCGAAGGCAGTGGCCTGAGCGACTGCGTCCTGCCGCATGGACAAGTTCAAGCAGCTCGAATCGTTTGTATGGATCGCCACCCGTGGCAGCCTGACTGCGGCGGCGACCATCGAGGGTGTTGCGCCGGCCATCATGGGGCGAAGGCTGGACGCGCTTGAGCAACGGCTCGGCGTCAAGCTGATGCTGCGCACGACCCGCAGACTCACACTCACACACGAAGGCAGCGCGTTCCTGGAAGACTGCCAGCGTCTGCTCGCCGATGTTGCCAACGCAGAGTCCAGCGTGTCGGCTGGCGGCGTGAAAGCCAGTGGCCACTTGCGAATCACCGCGCCAGCCGGATTCGGTCGACGCCATGTGGCACCGCTGGTGCCCTGGTTCCGCGCGTTGCATGGCGAGGTCACGATGTCGCTCAATCTCAGCGACCGGGTGATCGACATCGCCGCCGAAGGTTTCGATTGCGCCGTGCGGGTCGGCGATCTACCGGACTCGTCGCAGATCAGCATGCGACTGGCGGCCAACAGCCGCTTGTGTGTTGCGGCACCCGGTTACCTGCAGCGCCATGGCACGCCCCGCACGCCCGCCGATCTCGCGGGCATGGATTGCCTGGTCTTGTCCAGCGACGCATCGCAGACCCGGGGCTGGGCGTTTCGGGTGCCGGTGGATCGGCGTGAGGGCCAAGATGGCATCCCGTCGGGTGGCCCCAGCCATGCGCTCATCCACGTCAAGCCAGGTGGGCCACTGGACTGCACCGACGGACAGGTGCTGCACGACTGGTGTTTGTCGGGTTACGGCATCGCCTGGCGCAGCAGCTGGGAAGTTCAGGCTGAAATTGCCACCGGCAAGCTGGTGCCGGTGCTGCAGGAGTTCGCGGCACCGGCCAACGGCATTTACGCGGTGTTTCCCCAGCGCCGCCTGTTGCCCTTGCGGGTGCGGCTATGGATCGACTTTCTCAAGCACCACTACGCGCAGCCGGAATTTTGGCGCGATGGGGGCCCGCTGGCGCTTTTGCGGACCGGTCCGTAGGTGTCAGACTCCGATCAGGCCTTGTTCTTCAGGCAATCGCTCATGAAGGCCTTGCGTTCGTCGCCCTTCTTGCCTTCGGCGGCCACATTGCAGGTTTTCATCCTGCTTTGTTGGGTTTCGGGTTTGGCGCTCAGGCAGCCTTTCATGAAGGCCTTGCGCTCGTCGCCCTTCTTGCCTTCGGCGTCCTTGTTGCACATGGCCATTTTTTCCTGCTGCGGCGTCTTGGCCTTTTCCTCGGCGTGCGCGGCACCGAAAGCCAAAGCGATACCGATGGTAAGAATGGAGAGCAATTTGTTCATAGAAGTCCTGGGTTGGGCGTTGGCACCATGGGTTCGCTGTCGGACCCTGATACCTAACGCGCCAGCGGCGCTTTTGGCTGACACAGTGCGGTCATGGGTGCTGCTCCCGAATGCGGCAGCGCGATGGTAGCGCTTCGGGCCCCACCCGCGAACATCGCAAAGCGTAAAAATTGCCAGGCCCGACAGGCTCCTAGAATCGACGCCTATGCTCAAAATCAAACAGGAACTGCAAGTGGGCCTGGCAGCCGCGCTGGCCGAACTGGCACCTGGCGCCACCGCGCGTGCGGTGTTCGAATCGCCCAAGGTGGCGGCCCACGGCGATTTCGCGACCGCGGTAGCCATGCAGCTGGCCAAGCCCCTGAAAATGAACCCGCGCCCACTGGCTGAGCAATTGCGCGCGCAGTTGCTGGCGCAGCCTGTTTACCGGCAGTGGGTGTCGGATATCGACATTGCCGGGCCGGGCTTCATCAATATCCGGCTCAAGCCCGAAGCCAAGCAGCAGATCGTGCGCGAGGTGCTGACCGACGGCGTGCAGTTCGGTGTGTTGCCACCCAACGGCCAGCGCATGATGGTCGAGTTCGTGTCGGCCAACCCGACCGGCCCCTTGCACGTCGGCCATGGCCGCCAGGCCGCGCTGGGCGATGCGATTTGCAACCTGTGCGCGACGCAAGGCTGGGACGTTTACCGCGAGTTCTATTACAACGATGCCGGCGTGCAGATCGCTACCTTGGCCCAGAGTACCCAGCTACGCGCCCAGGGCTTCAAGCCGGGTGATCCGCAGTGGCCCGAGGCTGCCTACAACGGCGACTACATCGCCGATATCGCGGCCGACTTCCTGGCCCGCAAGACGGTACGTTCCGACGACCGCGAAACCTCCGCCAGCGGCGACGTGAACGACATCGACGCGATCCGCGCCTTCGCCGTGGCCTACCTGCGCCACGAACAGGATCTGGACTTGCAGGCGTTTGCGGTGCGGTTCGATCATTTCTATCTGGAGTCCAGTCTGTACACCAGCGGCAAGGTGGCGCGCACGGTGCAGTTGCTGCAGGATGCCGGCAAGACCTATGAGCAGGACGGTGCACTGTGGTTGCGCTCGACCGACTACGGCGACGACAAGGACCGTGTCATGCGCAAGGGCGATGGGTCGTACACCTATTTTGTGCCGGATGTGGCCTACCACATCGGCAAGTGGGAGCGTGGGTTCACCCGGGTCGTCAACATCCAGGGCACCGACCACCATGGCACGATCGCCCGGGTGCGCGCCGGGCTGCAAGCCGCCGATGTCGGAATCCCGCAGGGGTATCCGGACTATGTGCTGCATACCATGGTGCGGGTGATGCGCGGTGGCGTCGAGGTAAAGATCTCCAAGCGTTCGGGCAGCTATGTCACCTTGCGCGACCTGATCGAGTGGACCAGCAAGGATGCGGTACGGTTTTTCCTGCTCAGTCGCAAACCCGACACCGAATACGTGTTCGACGTGGACCTGGCGCTGGCGCAAAACAACGACAACCCGGTATATTACGTCCAATACGCCCATGCCCGCATCTGCTCGGTACTGCGATCCTGGGGTGGCGACGAGGCGGCGCTGCTTTCGGTGGACCTGTCGGCCCTGCAGTCGGAACCGGCCATGGCCTTGATGCTGGTGCTGGCCCGGTATCCAGACATGCTGGGCGCGGCCGCGCGCGATTTCGCACCGCACGACATCACTTTCTATCTGCGCGAACTGGCTGCGGCATACCACAGCTACTACGACGCTGAACGGATTCTGGTTGACGACGCATCGGTACGCCTGGGGCGGCTGGCGTTGGTGGCGGCCACCGCCCAGGTGCTGCGCAACGGCCTGGCATTGCTTGGCGTTGGCGCGCCGCGCACAATGTAAGAGGGCCGACAATGGCGGTCATCAACAGGCAAGGGTGGGGCATGAAGCAACAATGGGGTGGGACGGTGTTGGGTCTGATCGTGGGTGTGGTGATCGGACTGGGTGTGGCACTGGCGGTAGCGGTGTATGTCACCAAGGTGCCAGTTCCATTTCTGAACAAGGGGCCAAGCCGCACGATCGACCAGGATGCCGCGGAGGCGCGCCGCAACAAGGACTGGGACCCGAACGCACCGCTGTATGGCAAAAATCCGGCCCGGGCTGCTGTGTCGGCCACGCCTGCTGCATCGCCGGCACCAGCGGATGCGGGCGACTACAAGGAGGTTCCGCCTGCAGTAGCCGGTATTCCGACGCCAGCGCCCGCTGCCGCTGCTGCGACCGCCGATCCGCTCGGCGATCTGGCCCGGGCCAGGTCCGGTGCAACCGGAGTCGATCCGTTTGCCTACTTTGTTCAGGTGGGTGCTTACCGCACGGCGGGAGATGCCGAGTCGCAACGCGCGCGACTCTCTCTCGGTGGCGTCGAAGCCCGGGTGTCCGAGCGCGAGCAAAGCGGGCGTACCGTGTACCGGGTTCGGGTCGGGCCCTTCGACAAGCGGGACGATGCCGAACTCACGAAGGAAAAACTCGAGGGCCTGGGTATGGAGACGGCCCTGGTGCGGGTGCAACGGTGAATCTTTTGGCCAACACGTGATCACACGGTGCGTGGGAGAGAAGGAGCCCTCGAATATGAAACGACGAATTTTTTCGACAGCTGCACTGGGAGCCTTGGCATGGGGCGCGGGCCTGGTTCCGCAGGCGTGGGCCCAGGGGCGCAAGCCCGAGTCGGGTTGGGACTATATGACCTTGGGTAAACCGGTTGCGGTGGTGGCACCGGCCGGCGCGATCGAGGTGGTCGAGTTCTTTTGGTACAACTGCCCCCATTGCAATGCCTTCGAGCCCGCGCTGGAGGCCTGGATGCAGCGGCTGCCCCGGGACGTGGCGATGCGGCGGGTGCCGGTCGGCTTTCGGGACGAGTTCGTGCCGCAGCAACGATTGTTCTACACCTTGCAGGCGATGGGGCTGGTCGATCAGCTGCACGCCAAAGTGTTTGCCGCAATCCACAAGGAGCGGGTCGACCTGTCTCAGGGAGCATCGATCATCGAATGGGTGACCCGGCAAGGGGTCGACACCGCCCGTTTCACCGCGCTGTACACTTCGCGCGCGATTCAGGACACCGTCAGGCAGGCGACGCAGCTGCAGGACGCCTATGGCGTCGAAGGTGTGCCGGCGCTGGGTGTGGCCGGCCGGTTTTACACCGACGGCGCGATGGCCACCAACATGGAGCGGGCCTTGCAGATCGTTGACTTCCTGCTGGCCGAGGTGCGATCCGGTCGTTGATCGGCGCTCTATCGGTCGGGTCTGCGCCACGGTGCGGTGTTTTCCCCACAACCTGGTCCAGCGGCATCACCCTGGGGGCTACAATGATTTTGCAGAGTTGACTGCAAGATTCGTGCCTTATGAAGCCCTCCACCATTCCCTCTCTATTTCTGCTGGCGGCCCTGCTGCCTTGGGGCGTTGCTCTGGCAGAGCGGGCCGACCGCGACAAGCCGATGAATGTCGAGTCCGACGCCTTGCGCTACGACGACGTCAAGCAGACCAGCGTTTTTACCGGCAAGGTTGTGCTGACCAAGGGCACGATGCTGATTCGCGGCGCGCAGATGGACATCCGGCAGGACGCCGACGGCAACCAGTTCGGCGTTGTCAAAGCCGAACCGGGAAAATTGGCGTTTTTCCGGCAAAAGCGCGATACCCGCGCCGGTGATCCCGAGGAGTTCATGGAGGGTGAGGCCGAACTCATCACCTACGACGGCAAGGCCGATACCGTCACGTTCCAGCGCCGGGCGATTCTGCGCCGGTACGTCGCTTCCAAGATCAATGACGAGATCACGGGTGCCGTCATCGTGTATGACAACGGCACCAGCGTGCTGACGGTCGACGGCGGCCCGGCCAAGGCGGGCCCCGATGGCAGCTCGGGTCGGGTGCGGGCCGTGCTGACGCCGCGCAGCGACGACAGCAAGGCCAACGCCCCGCGTGCGCCGGCATCGGCGGCGGTACCGGCGCTGCGACGTTCGACCACGCTGGGGGGCGACAAGAAGTGAGCGATGCGCCGCAAGTCGCGGCCGAGGGGCAACGCGCGACGCAGCCTGCGGGCAAGATCGGCGTGCGGCTGGAGGCGCACCATCTGCAGAAGTCGTATGGCAACCGGATGGTGGTCAAGGACATCTCGCTGGCGGTGGGTGAGGGCGAAGTTGTCGGTCTGCTCGGACCCAACGGCGCAGGAAAGACGACCTCGTTTTATATCCTGGTGGGCTTGGTGCGCCCCAGCGCAGGGGATATCACGATCGACGGGCAGTCGATAGCGCACCTGCCGATTCACCGGCGCGCCCGGCTGGGGCTGAGTTACCTGCCCCAGGAGGCCTCGATCTTTCGCAAGCTCAATGTAGAGGACAACGTGCGGGCGGTGCTGGAGTTGCAGACCGACGCCAACGGTCACGCGCTCGCCCCGGCCGTCATCGCGCAACGCTTGACCGAACTGCTGCATGACCTGCGGGTCGAACATTTGCGCAAGTCGCCCGCGTTGGCCTTGTCGGGCGGCGAACGGCGCCGGGTCGAGATCGCGCGCGCGCTGGCCACACAGCCACGCTTCATTTTGCTCGATGAGCCATTTGCCGGCATCGATCCGATCGCGGTGATCGAGATCCAGCGCATCATCGGTTTCCTGAAGTCGCGCGGCATCGGCGTGTTGATCACCGACCATAATGTGCGCGAGACACTGGGCATCTGCGACCATGCCTACATCATCAGCGACGGCCATGTGCTGGCGCAGGGAACGCCCGCGGAAATTGTCGACAACGCCGAAGTGCGCCGGGTTTACCTGGGCGAGCACTTCAAGATGTAGATGAAGCCGGGTCTTTCGCTACGGGTCTCCCAGCACCTGGCATTGACACCGCAACTGCAGCAGTCGATCCGGTTGTTGCAGCTCTCGACATTGGAGCTGAGTCAGGAAATCGGCCAGATGCTGGACGACAACCCGTTTCTCGAATTGTCCGAGGATCGTGTCGAACGTGAGGACTTCGGTCTCGACCACAGTGACACCCCGGTCGCCGCCGCCGAGCGTGATGCCGAACTGGCACCATCGATGCCGTCGGACCATGTGTCGGTGGCCGATGCGCCGTCCAGCGACGATTCGGTCACTCCCTTGTCGGCCGAGGATGGCCAAAGCTGGGAAGGCGACGGCACGCAAGAGATTGCGCCGGACGACGGCGAGTGGGGCGGCGAGGCCAAGGCGGCTGGCAACAACCTCGACAGCGAGGGCGACGCCGATGCCGGTGAGCTGGCCCGCACCCACGAGAGCCTGCAGGCGCACTTGCATGCACAGGCCTTGTCGACCCGGCTCGGCCCCGAGGACCGGGTGGCGCTGCGCTTCCTGATCGAGTCGCTGAGCGACGATGGCTACCTGGAAGATCCGCTGGAGGAATTGGCCGCCGGGCTGTCGCCTGCCGATGAAGAAGAGATGGAGCAGCTGTTGCACCATTTCCGCATCGCGCGGATGACCTTGCAGGGGTTGGATCCGGTGGGCGTGGGCGCCAGCGATCTGGGCGAATGCCTGCGCTTGCAATTGCGCGCGATACAGCGCCAAGTGCCAGTGGACGACGCCCAGTTGGAGCTGCTGGCGGTGGCCGTTCGTATCTGTTCGCAGCCGATCGACCTGCTGGCGCGGCGTGATGTGCGCAAATTGTCGCAATTGTGCGCTGCCAGCGATGTGTCGATCAAGGCGGCGATCGCGCTGATCGGCCGGTTGGAGCCCAAGCCGGGTCGGCGTTTCGTCAATGTGGAACGTAATATCGTCGTACCCGACGTGCTGGTGCGGCAGATCGGCAGCGGTTCCAGTGTGCGGTTCCGGGCTCAGATCAATCCGCAGGTCATGCCGCGGTTACGGGTGCACGATATTTATGCCAATGCGTTGCGCCAGCACCGCGGTGGCGGCAAGGATGCGTCGAACTATGCGGCACTGCAGCAGCGTTTGCAGGAGGCGCGCTGGTTCATCAAGAACATCCAGCAGCGGTTCGATACGATCTTGCGCGTCAGCTCCGCGATCGTCGAGCGGCAGAAGAATTTCTTCCTGCACGGGGTGCTTGCCATGCGTCCCTTGGTACTGCGGGAGATTGCCGATGAGCTGGGTCTGCATGAGTCCACCATCAGCCGCGTCACGACCGCCAAGTTCATGGCCACACCGCTGGGCACGTTCGAGTTAAAGTATTTTTTCGGTTCCTCGTTGGGAACCGAATCCGGTGCCAATGCATCCAGCACGGCGGTGCGGGCGCTGATCAGGCAATTCATCGACGCCGAATCGCCGAAAAAGCCGCTGTCGGACAACCAGTTGTCCGAGATGCTCAAGGAGCAGGGCATCGGCTGTGCGCGGCGCACCGTCGCCAAGTACCGCGAAGGTTTGCGTATCGCACCGGCCAACCTGCGGCGGGACTTGTGAACCAGCTTCAATTGTTCCTGCCCTGCGCCGCTGGCGTGGAGGACTATCTCGCCGCCGAGGTGGCCCGTATCGCGCAGCAGCCTTTGGCGCAGGTACAAAAATGGCGGGCCGGTGTGTTGTTGCAGGCCTCGTGGCGCGACGCCATGCTGCTCAATCTGCACAGCCGTCTGGCGCAACGGGTGTTGGTGCAGCTCGGCCATGCGCAATACCGCAACGAGCAGGACCTGTACCGCGCGGCCAGCGACGTGGCCTGGGAGATCTGGTTCACGCCGCGCGAATCGATCAAGGTCGAGGTCACCGCGCAGCACAGCCCGCTGACCAGCTTGAACTTTGCCGCGCTCAAGATCAAGGACGCCGTCTGCGATCGTTTCCGCGCCAAGGCCGGTGGTGTGCGCCCGGATGTCGATACCCAGCGGCCGGACATCCGCATCTATGCCCACCTGACCACCGATACCGTGTCCTTGTATGTCGACACCTCAGGCGAGGCACTGTTCAAGCGCGGCTGGCGCGAGGATACCGGCGAGGCACCGCTCAAGGAAACCCTGGCCGCCGCCATGTTGGCCGCCAGTGGCTGGGCCGACATGCCGTCGCTGCCGTTGTACGACCCCTGCTGCGGCAGCGGTACGATTGCGATCGAAGCGGCGCAGATCGCCTGCAACATCGCCGCTGGCTCCTTGCGCCGGTTCGCCTTCGAAAAGATGCTGCCATTCCAGCCCCATGTCTGGCAGGCCATGCACGAGACCGCGCGCCAGGCGCAGCGCCTGCCCGCGCCAGGCAGTGCACCGACGATTTTCGGCAGCGACGTGGCGCACCGCATGGTCGATTTCGCGCAGCGCAATGCGCGCCGAGCCGGCGTTGCCGACGCGATTGCGTTTCGCGGCGGGGATGCCTTGCAGCGCCTGCCGCCCTGTGACGCGCCTGCCATGATGCTGGTCAATCCGCCTTACGGCGAACGTATCGCCACCGCCGGTTTTGCGGGTGCCCATACGCATCGACGCGGGCGGCCAGATGCGCCAGGCGAGCTTGACGCCACCGCGCCCAGCAACCGTGGCGCGCGCGAGCAGGCCCAGACCGAGGATGGCGGCGACTTCTTCGTGCAACTGGCCGCGCATTGGAAAAAGCATTTCGCCGGTTGGACCATCTGGCTGTTGACACCGGACCTCAAGCTGCCGGGCGCGATGCGCCTGAAGGCCGCTCGCCGCGTACCGATGTGGAATGGACCGATCGAATGCCGGATGTTCCGCTTCGACATGGTGCAGGGGTCCGCACGCACGGCAAAACCCGCAGAACCTGTCGTTCGGGGAAATTGATTGCGGGAGCTGGCAGCGCCATCGGCGCGGGTCGTGGTGCTCGACACCAACGTGGTGTTGGACCTGTTGGTGTTCTGCGACCCGTCGACCGAGGCCCTGCGCAGCGCGTTGGCATCCGGCCGGTGGGTCTGGATCGCGACGCAGGCCATGCGCGCCGAGCTGCAACGGGTGTCGACCTATCCCACGATTGCGCGCGCCATGGCGCTGCGCGACCTGCAGGCCGCGCAGGTTTTGGAAAAGTTTGATCGAACCCGCCTGGCGCAAGCAGCGGCACCGCCATGCCCGGCACGGTGCAGCGATCCGGACGACCAGCCCTTCATCGATCTGGCCGTGGCGCAGCGGGCCTTGTTGGTGAGCAAGGACGCGGCGGTGCTGCGCATGCGTCGCCGCCTGGCGTCCCTGGGTGTGGCGGTTCAGTCAATTTTCACGTCGGCAATGTGAAAGTTTCACATCGCGCTTGCGGCCAGGATTGGCGGTAGATCAGCGGCAGACCGGAGAGATCCGATTGCAGCAAAGCTCCGTCGTGCATCTGGGTCAGCACCGATTGGGCCAGCGAACGCACCTTGCCATCCGACGAGCGGCGCACGATATGGTGGGCGGTGATGCCACTGGGATGCGCCAAGCCTGCAGCCTGCACCATTTCCTTGAGGGCATGCAAGGTCATCGCGTGGTAATTGAACACCCGGCGTGACTTGTCTTCCACCACCAACGATTTCTGGCGCAGCGGGTCTTGCGTTGTAACGCCGGTGGGGCAGTTGCCGGTATGGCAGGTCTGCGCCTGCACGCAACCCAGGGCAAACATATAACCGCGCGCGCTGTTGCACCAGTCTGCGCCCAGCGCCATCATGCGTGCAATATCGAAGGCGCTGATGACCTTGCCGGCGCAGCCAATGCGGATCCGGTTGCGCAAACCGACACCCCGCAAGGTGTTGTGTACCAGCAGCAGGCCTTCCTGCAACGGCGAACCCACATGGTTGGTGAATTCGACCGGTGCCGCTCCGGTGCCGCCCTCGGCACCATCGACCACGATGAAGTCGGGCGTGATGTCGGTGTGCAGCATCGCCTTGACGATGGCGAACCATTCCCAGGGGTGGCCGATGCAGAGCTTGAAGCCGGTCGGCTTGCCGCCCGAGAGCGTTCGCAGGCGCTGGACGA
>Ga0335395_10000731_pt1 | contig 20760 bp, 29 predicted proteins | sample MAT02_FD_205744 | JGI IMG/M metagenome (GOLD analysis project Ga0335395, IMG submission 205744) | Freshwater microbial communities from Lake Fryxell liftoff mats and glacier meltwater in Antarctica - MAT-02 (spades assembly) (version 2) ...
TCCCCCTGATTTAGCGGATATTGACAAGCTGATACAGACTCAAATCAGCGGGGATATGTGGAAGTCTTTAATTAGCCCTTTACCTTGCCTAGAAACGACAACAACGTGTGTTAGCCAATTACAATCGTTGGCTGTTTCCAATTCTCCGATTATTAAGAAGATTGAAGAATCAGTTACTGCGATCGAAACCAAGATTGATGAAGCGACATCAACCAATAAGCAATCAATTAACCTAGCTGTATTTGAGCCAGCTTTGCAATATTTATTAACAGCTAGACAAGGCGCTGTACAACCTACTGGACAAACTGGACAAGCGACCCAAACCCAATCAGGAGGAGGAATCTTAAGTAACCTCTTTGGATTACTTACCCGCCCAGTTGGATTTATTAACGAACTAGCATCAGTGATTGGTATCCCGTTATTGCGGAGATTTACTGGCGGAAATCAAGAGCAAAAGGCAGCATCGATCGCAATTGCCGACCTTAGAATTAAGACTGAAGAATTGCGTAGATCTAAGGAAGAAATTGCAGTTAAAACTCGCGATGCTGTGCAATTTGCGGTGTTAGAGTTTGACGTTCGATCGCGCGAGTTTCAAATTCAACAAGCGATATCTCGACGTGAGATACAGCGATTTCAATTGTATAAGGTTGGCTATCGCTTTGGACAAAGCTCAACTGAGGCTTATCTCGGTCAACAGTCGAGTTTGGACAAACAAAAAGCATCTGTGCTTAGAGAGTGGGCACAGATGCGATCGCAACTTGAAAAGATTAAGCTGCTAGTATTATCTAATTTGAGCGAAGAGTAAACTAAGGGAACAAGTGTTTTTTCATGGATTTAAAGGTATATATTGCATTGAATTAACACCAACCCTTCTACAAATCATCGGTGCTGTTACAGTTGAAATAGCTGCTAATGTGTAATTAGTCGTACCGATTTGAAAAGCAGTCATCGGACGCGAATCCGAGACCGTTACTCTGGCAAACCCGCAAGCATTGACTTTAGATGTAATCGTTCTGGCAAAAGTGACATTGACTAACATTGTTGGATTAGTTCCACCACGCATCCAGATTCTTACTCCATCATCAACTACTGTTCCTTGAGGGTCCATCGGTCTTCCATTCGAGTGGCCGTCTGAGCCTAATATACAAGTGAGAGGAGTTGACACCGTTGCTCGTCCAGCCCAGTTAACTCCTGATATTGAAGTTATAAGAGAAGAAGGACTTTTTTTTATCGAACCCCAACCGCAATCATCTGGAGTTAACGTTCTCGATACTGGCGGTTGCGGACTATTAATTTGAATTGATGAACCAGCAGTTTGACCAGGAATATATACATAAGTTCTCCCCGCATTAATCCATTTATGAGGAATTGTGAAATTAGCAGAAGATGCAAATACGATCGCCCCAGTTGAGACGATCGCACTCACCAATGCAAGTGCGATCGAATGCTTTTTCATGACTATGGCGCAGGAATGTAAGTTTGTGAAGTCGCGCCAACTTTGCGACAAATCATCGGAGCAGTAACTGTTGGAATGTCAGCCAGCGCGTAATCAGTCACCCCGATTTGAAAAGCAGTCATAGGACGAGCCACTGACGTAGTAACTCGAACAAACCCACAAGCATTAGCTTTGGTTGTAATCGCGCCGGCAGTAGTTATTCCGATCGTTGCCGAGCCGATCGTAGTTCCACCCTTAATCCAAATCTTAGTCCCATCATCAACCACCGAACCTACAGCACCCATGTTATTGGATGTGTAAGTCAAAGCTGGTGCCGCGTCTTTCACGCAAGTAACCGCAGCACCAGTAGTTTTACCAGCCCAATCTGCACCAGTAATCAGAGTCGGTGGCGAAGTCGCAGACTTGGTAAAACTTCCCCAACCACAATTATTCAAATTGAGAACTCGCGTAGTTGGAGCTCTAGGCGCTGTGAACCCAGCTACTGCAACAGCGGGAGTTTGAACAGGAACATAAACATAAGTTTTCCCCGCATCTTCCCACTTATGCGGCACTGCAAAATTTGCGAATACAGCAGGCGCGATCGAACTAACTGCCATTGCAGCCAACGCTAAAGCTGATAAAATTCTTTTCATAACCAAGTCCTGTTTTTTAGGGTGAAAGATTTTACATGAACCTATTTAAACTTGTCAATACCTTTCCAATTATTCTTATTGGAGCGTTAGGTTGGCATGGATTCCAAAATCTAAAAACGAAACCCGTTTCGCTTCTTGGAGGGAATAATCAGATGACAATCCAAGTTCCCGATGGAAGTCCAGACGCAGACGCAGCAGCAGACTTGCCAGAATACGATGTTGTAACAAATTCTGTACACGACGGCGACACAATGCGAGTTCGATCGCGCACCGGTGCAGTGCTCAAGATTAGGTTTGCGTGTATTGATGCACCAGAATTGAAGCAACAGTTAGGACAAGAATCACGAGATACGCTTCGATCGTATATCAATGAATCTGACGGCAAAGTCAGGATTAAGGTAGTTGATACCGACAGATACGGACGATCGGTGGCTGAAGTCTGGACTAAAAGTGGACTTTTGCAATCTCGAATGACTGGCTCTGGCATGGCCTTTGCCTACGACCAATACAAAAAGAACTGCCCTCACTGGAACTCTGTTAAAAGTTCCGAGCAAGTGGCAATTGAGTATAAATTGGGTGTGTGGAGTTCTCCTAATTTTATCAAACCTTGGGATTGGAGAAAAGGTAATAGGTAAATTCCTTCTTCCTCCGATAAAATCCGATAGAATAGCAGGACTAGATAATCAATCCTAAATCTCCATCCAGCACCGCCATCACAATATCTGCGCCATCAATCAATACATACCCACCATTTAGATCGGGTCTGTAATCCGCAACATAAGCCGCATTCTCCGGGTGTACTCTGTATCGTCGTCGAATTTTCAGATTGTCATGATTACCGCGCAAAGGAACGTGAGGTAATTCAGTGCATCTGTTCAACTCAAGTCCTAACGATATCCGTGACGGTCGAGCAAGCCAAACTTTGCTTGCCAGAATAAACTCCCAGCGCTTGCCTTTTGGAAGTTTCACTTTCAATACTAAGGGATTGCGCCAAGCTAATTTTCCTTTGAAATATTTGTTCTCGTATCGATCGGTGATGATTGCACCAGTTTGGAAGACTGCCTTTTTTATCAACGCTAGTCTTTTTTTAGATTGATGCTTTAGTTCAGCATCCCAATATTCGTAGGATTGATCGATATCCATGTTTTAAAATTAGTTGACAATGCTGAATGTGTGAACTTCTCCCAATTTTACCAAACCTTGGAACTGGTGAAGAGCTAATAAATAATCCTTCTTCCTTCTTCCTTCTTCCTTCTTCCTTCTTCCTTCTTCCTTCTTCCTTCTAGATAGATGTATTCGATCGCTCGTCAACAGCTAAATCTTTGAATAAAGATTTGGATTTGCTTGGATTATCTGTGGGATTGAATGTTCTTTACACTTAATAAAGATTTGGATTTGCTTGGATTGTCTGTGGGATTGAATGTTCTTTACACTTAATAAAGATTTGGATTTGCTTGGATTGTCTGTGGGAAACGATCGCCCTGCATTAGAAACCCGGAGCGATCGAAAGCTATCTGCTATGTTGACCGTTCCCGACCACGCCCAAAATCTCTGCACTTCGCTGAAATATTATTTAAGCGTGGCCCGGAACTAGATTAAGAATTAAGAGTATTTGCCGTTCAGCGTCCGGCCCGAAGTCTTTGCATCACCGAAAGATTATCTGTAAGACGGCCCGACACTGAACTATTCCCTGCACTAAGAGAATTACCTCTAAGATTTTGAAGTCAACTTTAAGAAACCCGGAAAGGTGAGAAGCAAAGTTTATCGATCGCTCGTTCCGTTCCAGTCAGTGCCAGCATACGAGCTAGCTTATCTGTTATTGCGATCGTCCCTAGCTTCGCTTACCGCACGTCTGCAAGTCCCTTCCTTCCATTTCACTCGCAACCCGCCGCCACCCTCGTTCGCTTCGGTACCGTTCCGGCATCCGGCGGCCACGTTTAAATATTATCTAAAAAGCAAAAGCTATTGCCGCCGGATACCTCCACTAATAACCTACGCTCTCATTAATTAAGAAATTCGGAAAGATTAGCAGTTACTACGTTTTTGTTTATTTGGCCTTCGGTCTGCTTCGTTTGCCGTGCAGCGCCCGGCCACCAAAGTTTTTGCACTTCGCCAAAAGATTATCTATGAGGAGTGCCCGGACACGGCACTGTATCCCGATTTGCTCACTGGTCGGCCACCGGCGCGGAGAAACATTATCTACACATTCAAAATCTCTACATCCGCGCCGGCCCCCTCCCAGTTCGCCGGTGGGGGCTTATGCCACCGCCCCCCCCGTCGCCGGACTTGCGATCGGGGGGCCTGTCTGCTTCGCTGGGAGGTTTTTCGCTGCGTTGCCCCCGCCTGCAAGTCCGCTCCCCCCCCCGTGGCCTGCGAATTGGAAAAGAAAGATAAAAGAAAGAAGATTAACAGCCGAAGAAAGATGGCCGGCGCAGCCGGCTGTCGGCTGTCGCCGACCGCCCAAATTAATTGTAAATATATCTATATAGCCGGGTGTACCCGGCTATATGTGCTATAATGTAGATATCAACAATAGTTAAGGTTTTCTATGCGCGTTTCATCTGTCCCGTCCGCCCCCGCTCCCGCCCCCGCTGCTGTCTCAGCTCTTGCCTCTGCGGTTTCTGGCTTTGTTTTTTCCTTTGTCCGCCCGTCGCGCCGTTCCTTCTCCGGCTGGGTGTGTGTCTGCGTGTTTGCGTCCCCGTCGGTTGCCGGCGGTTTCGCCTCTGCCGTTGCGTCCGGTTTGGGGCTTCCCTTCTGTCGCGTGTTTCGCCGGCTGGGCGGTTGGGGCGTGTCGGTGCCGGTGTTCTGTCGTTGGTTGCGCTTGCCCCGGCGGTCTCTGCGTGGTTTGCCTGTTCGCCGCGTGTTTGTCCGCCGTCGGTGTCTGCCCGCGCCGGTTGTGGCGTTGTTGCGTTCGTCCGGCTCGTTTGGTTTCTCTGGTTCCCGTGGTGCTGCCCCCGCGGTTTGTTCTGCGGTTGCTCGTGCGGTTTCGCCGGGTTCTGCGGTGTTTGTGGGTTGTGCCGCGGGCGTTGACGCTGCGTTTCGCGGCTTTTTTCCTGGTGCCTCGGTGTTTTCTGCCTCGTCTTTCGGTTCCGGGCGCGGTTCCTTCGCTGCTCGTTCTGTGGCGGTTGTTCGGGCTGTTGTGGCTGCTGGGGCGTCGGCTCCCGCGTTGTGGGTTTCGTTTCCGTCTAGCGCTTGTCCGGGCGGTCTCGCCCCGTCTGTTTCCCAGTCCCGTGCGTTTTGTGGCTCTGGCTCTGGCTCCTGGGCCTCGCTGGCCTTTGCTGCGGGCTGCGGGCTGCCGTGTTTGGTGTTTGGCTTTGCGCCTCCTCGCGGTTGGGGCTTCTCTTCTCTCGGTGGTGGCTGGTGGTTTCGCGGTGTTTGCGCCTGGGTTTCTAGTTTTCAGCTTTCTCTGCTCTAGTTGTTAGCTGGGTTTGCCGGTGCTCCTGTTTGTTGCGGGGGTGCCGGTGTTGTCTGTGGTTGTCGATCGCTGTGGTGTTTTGTTTCTCCTGCCGTCCGGTCGCTGCGCTCCGGCCGGTTGCCGGCAGTTGCCGGCGTTCGGGCCTTACGCCCCTCGAAAAAAATAATCTTCAAATTCAAAATGAAAAAAATACAAGTTTTTGAAAACTCAGAAGCCGACACCCTGCTAGATTGGTGTCGCCAGCAGCCGTTGGAGGTAGAGACTTTCACGGGACGAGAAACCTGTAGAACCAAGAAGTGGTGGGGCTTTGAAGCTGAATTCTATTTCAATCGATCGCACGTAGAGACTCGCCAAGCGATCGAATCCGACAGTTATCTGACAGGTTTGCGCGATCGATTCCACCCCAACGCCGACTCAATTCTGCTTTATCGGTACGAAGTAGGCGGCACCATCGGAGAACATTTGGACAAGCAATGCTTTGACAAATGGGTAACTTTAATCAATTTAGTTGACGCTAACGGCGACTTATTCGGGAACCGCCCAACAACGAGGTTTCGATGGAATAGACAAAATTACGAATTACGTCACGGCGAAGTAGTTGAATTTGATTCAAGGATTCTGCACTCTGTACCAAAGTTGAAATCGGCAAGGTATAGTTTGCAATTCAGAAATATTGCATAGAAGAAGGCGGCGTTAGTAAAAACTAACGCCGCCTTCCTTATCTAATTGATTTAAATTTCTTACTCCTAGCTTTTATCAAAAGTTCGATCGCCTCCACTACAAAAGCGCTCCTACTTTCTCCCGGTTCTAATAACTCTTGCAACCGTTGAACGATCGACCGCGGAACTTTAGAGGTAACGGCAGTTTTCGGCTCCTCTGAAGACGGATACCAGGCCGATGAACCTTGGCTATTTCCCTTTGGTGCTGGCATATCTTCTCGACTAATTGTTGACCTCCTCATCATAGCCCAGTGTACCCGGCATCAACTGTAACGAAATATTACAATAAAGTATATAGCCTGGTGTACCCGGCTATAATGTAGAAGACAAGAAAAAAGACAGCCTGCTTCAACAGACTGTCATCAACAATTAGTTAATTAAGAGTATTCTACCATGATTCAAGCTGAAGATTACGTGTACTCCAAATCAGCAGTCGCCAGGATGCTGAATGTCGCTCAGAATTTAGTTACTAAAGTCGAAAGATGGCCAGTTAATAAGCCTTGGGATTGTTCAATCCTTTTCGTTATTGTCAAAGGCAGACGCCCTCGTTTCTGGAAAAAGTTCGACTTTCTCTGTCATTTTGCAGATTGGAGACGCAGCCAGTCTAAGGAATTGGTAGTCGATCGTTTGATGCCTGATGTATTCGCCGTCATCAATGAAAAGAAGAAGTCTAAGTACGTTGTGAAAATCAAGCCAGATGCGATCGTCTGCAACTGTGAAGATTACAAGAATCAGAATAAATTTTTATCTGTAGCCGGAGTGTGCAAACACGGCTACGCAGTTCTCAAGAAACTGGGAATTGAGAAATTCTCTGAATACATCAAAAACAACGGCTACCAAAAGGCATTAGATAGCTTCAATAAAGAACACAGCTCTAAAATGCGTGTAGCTAGGACAGATACTTACAACTTCGCAGTACAAGCGCCCAGCAATATCTATTACTGCGATTTACACCCCAGCTTTATTAAATGCAGTTGCACACAATATAACACAAAGAAACTCAACTCAGAGCAATTTTGCGCCCACGGCTACGCAGTTCTAAACTATTTAGGATTCACTGGCAACCAGCAAATCAAGGACTACAAACTAGGCTTTGAGTGGATTATAGATGATTACATCAATAAGGAAGACGAAATCATTGAAATCAATCAATTGGTCGAAGATGAAAGCGAAGAACTCGAAAGATTGAGGGCAGAACGAGAGGCAATCAAAGCTGCAAAGGTAGCCGAAGAGCAAGATGCTATGGATTGCTTATTTACCGCTCAGAGTTGGTAAGTAATCCCAGGGGGCGCGCATCTTACACGCGCACTGCAAACCAATCAGGAAAAGCTCATGAATTACAAATTGGAAATCTCGACTATCGAAGAGGAAGAGGAGGCAGAACTCGAACGCTTACAAGCAATCAGAAATGCCAGGACTGACGAAGAGGTGGAGGCTGAACAAGCAGAAATCCAAGCAGCATCAGAAAAATGGTGTGCGGAGAACCCAGATAAGCTCGAATTCTAAGGAGTAATTAATTAAGGGGGGCGCGCATCCTACACGCGTATTGTTAACAATTAGTTAGAAGAGACAATGATTGATTTTTTACCAGAAAGAGAAGATTTGATTACATCATTTGATACGCAAGGTTGCAGAGTTTTCGTTGCGAATCACAATGCAATAGTTAATCAAGCACCTGTTTACAGCCTGTGGATAGTAAATTTAGAGAGCGGGGAAAGAGTTCACTCTACAGAAGTAGAAGCCGAATTTGAAGAAGATATTTATAAAGAAGTTTCTGACTTCTTAGCCAATCAATAATTCTCGTCATAGGGGGGCGCGCATCCTAACAACGCGCACTGTCAAAACAATTAGTTAATACCGAACCATGAAAATTGAATCCAACTACCTTGGAATAGCCAATTATTCCGAGACTATTTACGAGTTTGAGAATGAACTAGAGTGGCTAGAGCTTCAAATCTCGCCATCTCAGAAACAATTCAATCAAGGTAAGTGCGATGCACTTTTCTTGATGAAACCTGAGTTTGAGGACTTCGACTATCTTTGCGGTTGGCACTGGCAAACTGAAAAGCTGATTCAAGAATCTGAATTCAATCTTGAATTTGACGAGTTTTAAACTACTACCAGGAGAAACAAAATGCCAGATTTGAAGACTAGGGAAATCATCAAGTTTTCGTATGACTGGTGGTTTGCGAAGGGGGAGAAGGATTGTCGGCATCGTTGGACGATCGACATCAATCAAGAGCCGACACACCCAAAGGTAAAGCCTTATATGCAAGGCTGGGAATTCGAGGCAGAAAGTAGCAGAAATAGTTTGGGCAAGGGACTAAACTATCAAGATTTCCACTAAAGATTCAACAATATAGCGGGAGTGATACAAACTCACTCCCTGCTAACAATTCAGCACAATTCAGGAAAAAATCATGTTCAAGAAAGCAACGAAAACCTCAATCAAAATCCGTCTCGCACTATCAGGTGCATCAGGAAGCGGAAAAACTTTCTCAGCCCTTGCGATCGCGCAACATCTCGGCAAGTCGATCGCGGTGATCGACACTGAACACGGAAGCGCATCTCGTTACGCCGATCAATTTAGTTTTGATACTTGCGAACTGACTAATCATCATCCATCCAAGTACATTGAAGCGATTCTTGCAGCCGAAGACGCAGGCTATGAAGTCATCATTATTGATTCATTGACTCACGCCTGGTTCGCTGAATTGGAGCTAGCTGGTAAAGGATTTGATGGCTGGAAAAATGTAAGACCACTGGAAAGAAAATTAATCGACACAATGCTATCTTCTTCCTCTCATTTAATCGCAACAATGCGGAGTAAGACAGAATGGGTAATGGAGGAGTACACAGCCAAAGATGGACGCAGCAAAAGCGCTCCTAAAAAAGTTGGCACAGCACCAGTGCAAACCTCTGGCATTGAATATGAATTCGACATTGCCGGCGAACTTAATCACGAACACATTTTGAATGTCTCTAAGTCTCGCTGCGCTGCACTGACTGATCGAACTTTCCTAAACCCGGGAAAGGAACTTGCCGAAATCCTTTTAGACTGGATTAAACCGCCAGTTTGGACTGATTGGAAATCCCCAGATGATGCAATTGTTTGGGCTTCTGAACAATTGACAACGTGGGACTTAGAGGAAATCCGAAAAGAATTTGAGGAACTACCAGCCACCAATGGCAAAAAAGCACCAGCTTGGATCGAACGTGTAGCCAAGCTAACTGCTGAATAATCCCACAGGGGCCGCGCATCTTACACGCGGATTACCAATTAGTTAAGGGAAAATATGCACCAAAATCTGTACGATCGCATCGTAAATTATGCGAAAGATATCGAATCTGATAATCCGCTACCAAGGTTTGCAAAATCTTGGCAACAGGACGGACTGCAAACAGCCCGTGAAATTTATCAACACATCAAGCGATCGAGCGGGGAAACTGCTGAAGAAATAGCCGTCAGACTTCAAATCTCACCAGAATATGCAAAGCAAACTATCTTGGCTTTGCAAAATGGCGGCGCTAAAATTGCAGCAGTTTCTGAAGAATCAGTAGCCAACGGACGACACAAGCACAGATACTTTATTGAGCTAGACCATGACTAAAATCTTTTTCTTTGATTTAGACGGTACGCTGCGAGAATCCAAATCGGGTAAGACTTTTATCAATGAACCCGACGACCAAAAACCGATCGCCGGTGCATCGAAAGCGCTCGCCTACTACTCCGACAGCTTCATCTGCATAGGCATCACTAATCAAGGTGGTGTTGCAGCCGGCCATAAAAGCTTAGGAAGTGCGATCGAAGAGCAACGTATCACGTTGAATTTATTCCCCGAGCTCTCAGAAATTTTCTTCTGCCCCAACTGGGGGGAGAGCTGCTACCAAATCTCTCGCGGTAATGTACCTTTACCTTTTGAAGCTCCCATCGGCGGCGACGGCTTGAAAGTATCCTGTCGCAAACCGGGACACGGAATGTTGTTGATTGCATCTCAGACTTTCGGATTAGACAACGCTTGGATGACTGGCGATCGACCCGAAGATGAGAAATGCGCCACGGTTGCTGACATCAACTTTATTCCGGCAGAGGTGATGCTAGCAAAATTCACACCGGGGATAAGTGAGATTGCTTGCACTCACACCGATCCAAGTGTGCTGCTGAAATTCCTAGCACTCTAAAAACGAAACCGGTTTCGTTTCTTCAGCCTCCATTTCTGGAGGCTTTTTTATTGACTGGACAAGTTAGAATTGTCTAGTGTACAACTGAAATAAAAACAATGACAGAAGAGCTAACCTCGATCGCATCCCTGCAAACCCGATACAGTCTCAACAGCCGTCAAGCTGTGTACGATAGAATCTCAGCTTTGAAAATTACACCCGCAGCCCGCGGTAAATTGTCCGGTGGACAACTGGGCAAACTAGATGAACTGAACGAGCATCTAAAATCTGGCGGCATTCTCAGCGACTTTGAAAGTAGCCACACCGAAGTTATGCCAGCGCCGGTCATCTTCGAGGACTTCGCTAACGAACTTGCGATCGAACTTGCGATCGAGCTTGCGACCCCGGCGAAAGTTTCAGACAACGACAGCGAAAACTTTATTGAATTAATTGAGCGTATTGCAGCTGCATTGAAACCCGCAGCAGATCCGCTACAACATTACGCGGCGTTAGAACGGGCGATCGCGTCTAGCTGGCTATTATCAAGTTCTGAAGTTCGATCGCTCATTGGAACTAAACCAAAGGGCGATCGATTCCAACGTGGCAGTTTCGTCTTTATCCGTGCTGGAAAAATCGGTGCTCAATCTGCGTGGCGTGTTGTAAAAGTTGTCATCGGTGGCGGTGTTTATAAAGTTTGAAGTCAGCAGCAAAAATCCCCATTACAACGAGTTTGTAACGGGGATTTTTGTGTTTGCGCGTTCGCTTCGATTTGTTATTCTTTCTTCTTCCTCAATTCAATCAAAGCTTTAAGTATTGATTCTACTTGGTCAGCATTTATGCCATTAGTCCCTGAATTTTGAATGTTAATTGCAATGTCAGCGTTGAGGCTTACGAAACTTCCAGTTACTACAGTTAATCCGCTATCAGCAATTCCCATCACGCGAGCTTTTGCTTCAGCCGAAAGCTTCCCAAACAATTGTCCCGCTAATTGCTCTTTTTCGTCAGCCGTCAATCCGTCAATCATTCGAGATAGTTCTTCCACGCCTAAAAAATTAACTTTCATCTTTACCTAAACATTAGTAGAGAGCAGACGATTTTACACGAACATCAGCAGAGTTCGCATCCGTAATTTCCTCAGACTTAGGAAAAACTCGATGAACTATCCGAAACATAGCCGCTTTCAACTCTTCCTCACTGGCCGCGTCAATCAAAAGTTCCAGAGTAAGCACGGCGCGATCGTTGCTGACCAAACCGTACAGATACCGCCGAGCTTGCGTTGGCAACGCTGAAATCATTGCTTCAAGACTATCAGAATAGACTCGCTGCTTACCGTGCCGATAATTACTAATCATCTGCATACTCACGCCAGATTGCTCAGAAAGCCACTTTGCAGCTATTCCGTAATCGTCCAAAGTTTTGTCTAGCGCTTCTGAAAACTTCATAAATCTTAATATTTAAGTTAATTACTTGATGAAACTATGCTTTATAATTTAAGTAGAAACTTAAAAAACTTAGCTTTTTAAGTCTAGCACAAACTATCAAAAACCAGCTTTAAACGGCTGAAACACTTGCAAACACAGGAGGTCAACTAATGAATTACAACCCTGAAGAAGAAGAGGAAGAGGACGAGGAAGACGACGGAGAAGAAGACGACGAAGACTACGAAGATCCCGACGTAGGAACAGATGGAGTTTACACAGACCCAAACGGAACTAATTAAACGCTTGTTAGTTTCGATCGCTTCGATTTAATTGTACTTCATTGATGCGATCGAAACTAGCTGAAACTCTCACAGATTCATAGGTTCCATTATATGCCAGACAAAGAACTACCCGCTTACTACCCACTAACTCTAGAAGTATCACAACTGCTAAGAGAAGCCAACTTAACAGCCGCTGAGTGGAGATTCTGGGCTTACCTAACAGAGATTGACCCGGAAGGCGATAAACACAAAAACTTTGACCCTTTAACAGCAATGAATGAGTGCGGAATGAGTAAACCTACTTATCACCAGGCTAAAGCCAAATTTCAAGAGTTAGGTCTATTTGATTTCCAGAAGTAGGTTCATCATATGCCAAAACAAACGCTCTCTCTAGTTCCCGACGCTCCTATAGAAGGAGTAGATACGTCGAAGTATTATCAGACTCCTAATTGGATGACAATAAGAGCCATTCAATGCAAACTAACTGGCGCTGACTGGGCTGTTTGGACTTTCTTGCAAATGTTCGAGCCACACGGCGATCGACTCAACGATATTCCTAATCCCCAAAAAATAGGCGAACTCATTGACTTAAGCGCAAAGCAAGTTAAACGCAGCTTAGCCAAGTTAGAGGAAATGGGACTTTACGAAACAGAAATTCTAACTCTAAGAGGTAGAAATCTTGCAGGTGCAGCGGTTAAGGGAATGAGGACAAAGTTGCCCGATGTGGACAAAGTTGTCCAGCCAGGGACAAAGTTGTCCAGCCGAAGACAAAGTTGTCCAAAAAAAGACAAATCTGTCCAGCCAGAGACTACTTTGTCCAAATCGTCGTCTGAAACGCTTGCCCCGAGAGACTTCCCCTCCTCTCATACTATTACAGACTTTAATCAGACTAATCAGACTCTCTCAGAAGGCGAAGGAGAGAGAAATTTGATTTTTTGGAAAAGTCTTGATTCAGAGGACAAGACATTAATCAGGAGGTATGCACAAACGATCGCGATTCCCAAACTCCCAATTAAGCCAACTCTACCGGAGTCATGGATATCTAAGCACTGCATGGAACTCTTCAATCAAATGATGAACGATGAAAAGTTTCAAAAATCTACAGAGAAATGTTCCGAGAATCCTCCACCTGTAGAAAATCAACCTATTCCTTCAGATATTGAGTACCACTCGATCGCCAACTTGCAGAAAATTTACGGCGCTGATTGGAAAGAAGCTGCTGCTCACTTTGGAATTGAACATCAGGAGTAACCATGAAATCTAATGCTGCAAAATCTACCAAACCCACAGCCCGTAAATCTGCATCTAGCAGTTCCCGATCGAGAAATGCGGCTCTTATATCGGAAAGTGATTTATCGAGTCATGACGACTCAGTTACCGATGAATTGGATGGAGTTATCGATTCAGTTGAAGTGTCCGCCGTGGAAAGTGAAGCGGGCGATCGAGTTTTGGCGGAGACGGGGATTAATAGTGGAGTGTCGGGGATTGCTGTACTCGAATCAGAATTGATGAAAAGCGAAACCGGTTTCGTTTCTGAAGTAGAAAAACTAGCAGCTAAGCCTGCAATTTCTCAATCACCATCGGCCGTGTTCAACGAAACCATGCAAGCAATTACACTGCATCAACCCTGGGCATCATTGATTGCTAATGGCTCCAAGCAATATGAAACTCGCAATTGGAGCACTAATTATCGCGGCCCGATCGCAATTCATGCAGGAAAAAAACAAGATAGTTCAAATTCCAGACTGCTGGAGTTAGCCGGAGCTAGCAATATTTCCGAACTACCAGCCGGCGCCGTTGTTGCGATCGCCGAACTGATTGATTGCATCCAAATGACCTCAGAATTCATCACATCTCAATCCGAAACCGAACGAGCTTGCGGAGACTGGACAGCCGGCAGATATGCTTGGAAGCTTGAAAATGTGCGGGCGATCGAGCCTGTAGCCATTGCTGGCAAACAAAGCTTGTGGGTTTATGTTTATGCCAAAAGCGAAACGGGTTTCGCTTCTTCTGAAGAAAAACCAGCATTACCAATTGATGCTTTCGGCAATATTAAAAGCGATTGCTGCGACGATGCGGACTGCGGAGAAGTGTTGCACCTTGCAGAAGCCAACGGACAGCTTAATTTGCTGAAATGGGATAGCAATGAACCGCCGGAACCCGATGATTTTCCCGATGACTTAGAAGCATTCAAAGCAGCTTATTTGAGTTGGTCTAGTTGCCTCGAAGGCACGACAGAAGAAGAATATCAACACATCACAGCAGAGGAAATATGGAATCAATCAGCGACTGGAATTGGCTTGATTTATGCAGCGGAATCGGCGCCGGCTTCCCTTTCGCAGGAATCAGATGTTGGGGTCGATCGTCCGACATATTTGTTGAATGGGACCAGTGGTGTTCAAACGGCGTGCTCAGAAAACGATTTCCCGACGCCAGAAGATTTAGCAATATTAAAGCCTTGGATTTTGGGGGAGAAAATTTCGACAAACCCGTCGATTTCATTACAGCCAGCCCTCCCTGCCAACCATTTTCAAACGATGGAAAACGTCTCGGAGCCAACGACGATCGAGACTGCTTCCCCACCGTCCTCAAAGCTATCGCAGCAGTACGACCAAAGTTTGCTGTCATTGAAAATGTCAGCGGACTTCTATCTTGCCCATACAGACCAGGTTTGGGGGGAGGAACCTATTTCGGGAACCTTATGTGGCTCCTATACAAAATCGGGTACGATGCAGAATGGCAAACTGTCAGCAGCGCTCATTTTGGAGCACCCTGGAGTCGGGAAAGACTCGTTATTGTTGCGATCGCCCGGAGCTCTATCAACTACGAAAGGACGACCCCCTGGGCAGAACAGGTTAGAGGTTCAATTGCAACAGTTATGGCTTATTCAGGAAGGAGAAGTAGCAGCCCCGGAATTCCTAGAACTTGGCTACACCCTGCCTACAGGTTGGACAAACCCAGAAGAGAATCGAACAGCGATCGAACTGTCGCAAGTTCAGACACAGCAGTTGCCGACCGTCCCCAATTTGGAGTTGCCTCTCGTGATGGAGTCAACCGCAATCGACGCGCAGCCCTTGGAAACGCTCTCGACTGGCGAGTTGCAGCCGTTGGACTCAAACGAGTTGAATATCTTGCCAGCCTTGCAGAATCTCGGATCTTTTAATAAAGATGAGCTACTCTCGATCGCACGAGAGCAGCATCAACTCATCTGTGGCATCGAGCGCAAAGAGTTTGGGCTAGCGATCGAGAAGCTGCACCGCGTTCGAGCAACTGGTATTTGCTTGCAGGAATTCAAGCGACGCTGCAAGTATGGCGAGTTTGAGAATGAACTAGAACAAGCTGGCATCAGCATTCGATCATCTCAGCAGTATATGGTAATTGCCAAAAACTGGGACATCGTTGAAGCAAAAACGAAACTGGTTTCGCTTCTGACAGAGGAAAGTCGGGATAGTTTGCCAGCCATCGGTTTGAAGTGGGCGCTCGAAGCTGTACGCGATGAGAAAAAACAGCTTAAGTCGGCGGCACCCCCCGCTGATCCAGATTGCTGGCGCACACCGAACACGATCGACCAGCCAATCATTCATCTAGTTACGACTGCTTTGGGCGGTGAGATTTGGTGCGATCCGTGCGCTGATGCAGGTCATCACATCCCGGCACGAGTGCATTACAACAGTTCAGACAGCGGATTAGCAGCCCGAAACTTATGGCGCAAAACTGTATTTATTAACCCGCCATTTTCTAACCCGTTGGAGTGGGTTGATAAGTGCTGCGACTCAATTATTAGAGGAGATTGCTCTCAGGCAATCATGCTCTTAAAAGCTGGTACTCTCAGCAATCAAGGCACCGGTGAATTGATTAAAAAGTTTGCTAGCGGTATCTGTCACTGGCGGGGCCGAATCAATTTCCTCAATGACAACGGCATCGCTGTTAAAGGTTCAGACTTCGACTGTGTGCTGATTTATTTCGGGGACAGATTCGATCGCTTTCAAGAAACTTTCGAGACTTTCGGAACTGTTAGCTTCATTGAAAACCATTATTCATCGGTTAATAAGCGCCTAGTTCCTGCTGTTAAGTCAGTTGTTGAAGAATCAAGAGAATTAGCGGGTGCTGTTGGACTGAGTAATGGTAAGTCGGTGTTTCCTGACTTACGAGACTCCGATCGCGAACTGATGGAACGCTGCGATCCTCATACTTGCGACGATCGACCCTTTGTATCCAACAATCTTTACCAAGAAATTGCACAACCTGAAATCTTTGATGAAACATCCTTAGCAATAGATCGATTTGAACTAGCAAAGCAAAATTGTTTGAAAGATTACATCGTTGCTGTCAGTAGCAGTTTGTCTGATTTTAGCGACGAACAAATTGCATTCTTAGCCAAGATTATTAATGAAGAATCGGCTAAGCGCATCTGTGGATTTTAACTGTAAAAGCTAGTTACTGACTATTGGTTATTGGTTATTGGTTATTGACCAATAAACACAAATTAAAGATTAAGATTTAACTATCTCAATCTTTTTTTCCTATGCAAAAACTAAGAGATGAAGTCGGCAATTATCGTTATGTTTCCGAAGGAACGCCCTGGCCATCTTGGAAGAAGGGCGAACAAAAGCGAGAAGCAATTTTGAAACTACTAGAGGAAAATCCTAATATTTCGATCGCACAGATTGCCAATTCCGTCAAACTTTCACCGCTGCAAGTCCGTCGGCACCGAGCGCGTTTAATCTCCGAATGCTTGTGGAAAGTCTGCCTAGTTTCGATCGTACTTGGTGGCACCTTCACCGGTGGCGCATATTGGGCAAATAGAGAAGTATTTGATGAGGTGATCGATAATTGGGTTAACTGTGCGATCGACTGGCGAGAAGATGCGATTTGGTCGATCGAGCAAAAGTTGCCACAGGTGTAATTTACTTTTCCGGTGGCTCTGTAATTATCCGTAATTTCTCGGATGCTTGCGGAGTAAAGGTTGCAAAGTTTTTCCGGTTTCGGATACCGGAAAACTTCTTGCTGTTTCCGGCAACCTTAATATAATATGTATTGTAGATTCCAAAATATTTTCACATAAATTTATGACACCGGAAAATCAGCGCACGACACCGGAAGAAGCGATGGAATTGCTGGGTATTGAAAAATCCCAGTATTACGCACGCCTTAAAAAGTTAGGGATAAAGGCTAAACGCGATGGCAAAACTCTTTACTTGGATGAGGAGCAAATGCAGCTTTTAAAGGAGTATAATCAAGCTGAAAATGCGATCGCGCTTATTGATGATTCTCCAGGGTTGACTTTGGGAAATATCCCCCAGATTGAAGAACCAATCGGAGACGAGCGAGACGACATAATGCGACAAGCAGCAGAGCTACGCGCGCAGCAGTTGGCAATGCCAGATTTAATCAAATTGTATTTGGCAGCAGGGATGAATGAAAGCGACTTGCCACCAGATTTGAGAGAGACGCTTGCTGCAACGCGGACAGCAGCTAATCCGAATATAAAAAAGTCAGCAGCGACGATCGCCCAATCTATGCTTCAAGAGTATCGATCGCACCAGAAATAGCAAAGATTTGTGAAGCACTTAAGTCTGGTAATTCCTGCATTGTGCTCGGAGAATTTGGCGGTAGTTTGGACGATGCCGCCAGTGCGATCGAGTTCGAGTTAAAAGACAACTTCAGTATTGCTAAAGCTATTTACAAAGGTTCCGGCAAGAACTTCTTCAAAGCTTTGGCAAACGCTTTTGATATAGATACAACGATGCCTAAACTCAACGCTGACGGGGAGGAAATTGGAGAGAAGCAAATGACACTTGATGAACTTAAGGAGGAGATAGCTGCTAATATTCCAGCCGATGCGCTGCTGATTTTACCAGAGGCGAGGAGACTGTCAACTGGTATTAGATTTTGGCTTGAAGACTTAAGTTGTAGAATGTGCTGTTTTAGTCTGACTAATCCTGGCAGAGACATCTTTCTTGATATGGTTGAGATTGAGTTGAGTTTGCCGGATGATCGAACTGTTCGTGAAGCAATGGAATGTGAGGCAAGTTCGATCGGACTTAATATATCTGCGGCCAGATTCTCCCAGCTTCAATCCTACGCTGGCAGAAATTCATCGGCTGCACGTAAGATTATCAGACAGGAGAAGCTAGGTTTAATTGGCAAAATTTCCCACAATCAGTATCTCGACATAGCCCCGCTAGTCATGGCAATGTTTCTTGGTTTTGGAATGCTGAGATTTATCGGAATGGGTACTGGGAATCGCTCACTGTATTTGATAGGAGGAATTTGTATGCTTCTAGGGATGGGTCTTAAATCTCTGGGAAGAATTAGCGGCCCGCGCCGAAAGGTAGGCAGCTAGTGATGGCCCTAACTCATGCAGCAATTAGCGCTGCCGTTGTAGGTTTCAGCTTGCAAACTAGCGATCCGATTGTGATGGCAGTTGCGATCGCAGCGAGTCAAATTCCTGATATCGACACTTCCACAAGTTCGATCGGGCAAATCCTCTGGCCCATCTCTCGCTGGATTGAAAAGCGCTATCCTCACCGCAGCGTCACACACAGCCTGTTGTTTACAATATTTCTCGGTGTGATTTCGATCGCACTTTGGTACAAGTATCAGATTGACATAAAAGTTCTAGCTGCACTTCCGATCGGACATCTCGCGGCGTGTTTCTCTGACACCTGCACAAAACAAGGTGTTCAACTACTATGGCCATCGCCGTTGTGGTGCGTGTTTGGATTGAACCCCAGGCGACGACTTACGACTGGTTCACCTTCAGAATATTGGGTTTTAGTTGGTGCGACCGCAGCCGTCGCAATTAATTTTGCTTTGATTGACGGCGGCGGACTTGGACGATTTACCTCTGAATCTTTGGGCTTGCGTAGTGGCATCGTCGATACTTACCAGCAAAAAGCTAGCAGCAATCAAGTATTTGCGATCGTTGAAGGAGTCTTTACTTCTAATTCATCTGATGCTAGTGGTAAGTATTTTATCGCTTCTCAAGTTGGTAATGAGTTTATTCTGATTAATCGATCGGGCATTTATCAGACTGGAATAACGGGACAGATTGATGCCAGGAAACTAACAACAGAATTAGGACAGCCAGGACAGCAACAAGTTTTAGCTCTATCTTTTGCAGAAGAAGAAGTGCAGACTAAACTATTTGCGGTTGCTTCTGCACATCCAAACGCTCTGATTTTAATTAGCGGACAACTGACGATCGACTCACCGGAGGAAGTATCGATCGCACCTAAGCCCGGTCAGTTAGAAGTAGCAAAACTTACAGGCAACAATTTAATTTTGAATCACTGCCCACTGAGTCAGATTATTAATAAATTGGGGTTGCAATTTGGGAGTGGCAATCTTGAATTAAAAATCATTACTCCCTCACCGAAGTTATGAAACATTTATTGATAATTCCTCTACTACTTCTGATGGCTTGCCAAGAAACGAAACCCGTTTCGCTTCTTGGGGGGAATAAAGCGATGGCTTCTGAGATTATTGCAGCCCCAGATTTGCCTAAATCTAGATTGCATAGAATTACTCTGGCTGTGGATAAGCCCGACGACTTGAAGGTTAAACAAGGTAGTGCTGTATCTGAAGGTCAAGTCATCGCCGACCAGGAAGATGAGCGCGATCGATTGTTGCAACGAAAAGCAGAGTTATTATTAGCTGTAGCTCGATTAGAAAAGCAACTTATCACCGAACCTCAAAGACCTTTAGAACCTCTGAAACCTAAGCCAGTTCCTGCTTTGTCTGGCTTGGGTGATGTTTCATATCAACAGTATGAGGCTGCGATTGAGAAAGCTAAGAAGGAAGTAGAACGAGCTACTGCTGAACTCGACTTGAAGAATAGAGAGATTGATTTTATTAAGGGAGTTGAAGGCATTGACCCAGCTATTATTGAGCATGAATTGGCGGCTGTTGCACAATTAAAAGCCAAGGTTAAGGATGCTGCGATCGAAGTTACTTTAGCCGAAGGCAAACTACTCACTGCGAAGCAGGAAAGGCAACAGAGAGAGTATCAGCATTCATTAGATGCAGCGAGAAGAATAGAAGAAGCTAATACGGCTCAAAGCTTCTACCAACGTCAGATTGCGGAAAATCTGATAGCTTTTCAGAGACAGTCAGCGGACTACGAGAAAGAGTTGAGAGAGCGCGATTACAGAACTACTCAAACCAAGTTGCAGCTATCTGGAATTGATGATAATATTAGTAAATTATCAACAATTCGCAGCCCGTACAGCGGGACAGTTAAACGTGTTAAATTTGTTAACCAAACTGACAACAAACTTAATATTGAGCTATCTATTCTTATCCCCATCGGCGATGGCTCAGCCCCTGCGAGTACCAATTCCTCCAGCGGTTCGTAGCTTGCGGGGCGGTACGCCATCGACTCAAACAAAACCGCCGACACCACCCCCAACTAATTCTGATTCTGAGGGTGAAGAACCAGAGGAAAAGGAAGCAGCAGAAGATGCTGAACCAGCAGAAGATGCTGAACCAGCCGAAGATGGCGGAGGCGCTGATGCAATTGCCCCAAAACTACCAATCCGCTAATTCCCCCTGATTTAGCGGATATTGACAAGCTGATACAGACTCAAATCAGCGGGGATATGTGGAAGTCTTTAATTAGCCCTTTACCTTGCCTAGAAACGACAACAACGTGTGTTAGCCAATTACAATCG
>Ga0335395_10000732_pt1 | contig 20733 bp, 16 predicted proteins | sample MAT02_FD_205744 | JGI IMG/M metagenome (GOLD analysis project Ga0335395, IMG submission 205744) | Freshwater microbial communities from Lake Fryxell liftoff mats and glacier meltwater in Antarctica - MAT-02 (spades assembly) (version 2) ...
GGTGTTCGCTTGGGAGATCGTACATCGTTGGGAGTACGTTTTTTGGAGTTGGGGACTGTTCAGTTTGATACATAGTTACTCATCTCCTAGCTGCTGATAGAAAAGATGCGAATTCACGCCGTTCGATATTGGTTAGATTTAGATTTTTCAAACGCAGATATCAGCCGATGAACACAGATGAACGCAGATGGGATTTTATCTGCGTTTATCTGCGGTTAAAATAATCTTCTATCTATCACTCCCACTCGATCGTTAACTAATCCAGGAAACAAGCAAAATACAGAAAGTTATTGAGGAACAAAAATGTCAATTCCAAAAACAAGTAATTCGGTAAGCTGGATCTATTTAATGCTTGCCGTCATTTTAGAAGCAGCCGGTACCATTTATATGAAATTCTCAGATGGTTTCACAAAACTGGTTCCATCGATTTTAATGCTAATTTTTTATGGCATCAGTTTTCTATTTTTAAACTTAGCCATTAAAAAGTTGGACGTAAGCGCAGCCTATGCAATTTTCTCCGGATTGGGAATTGCTCTTGTCGCGATTGGAGGCATTTTATTTTTTAAAGATCCGATCACATTTTTTAAAGTTATGGCTATTTTCCTAATCATTATGGGTGTGATTGTTTTGAATTTTACAGGTGTATCTCATTAATTGGATTTTTTAACCGCAGATATCAGCCGATGAACACAGATGAACGCAGATGGGATTTTATCTGCGTTTATCTGCGTTTATCTGTGTTAAAATAATCTTCTATCTATCACTCCCACTCGATCGTTCCAGGCGGCTTAGAAGTAATATCGTAAACCACGCGGTTCACCCCTTTCACTTCATTCACAATCCGGTTCGAGATTAGTTCCAACAAATCGTAAGGCACCCGCGCCCAATCAGCCGTCATCCCATCTTCACTGGTAATAAACCGCAAGACGATCGGATAAGCATAGGTGCGTTGGTCTCCCATCACGCCTACACTGCGAATGGGAAGCAAGACTGCAAACGCTTGCCAAAGTTCGTTGTACAATCCGTGCCGATTAATTTCTTGGCGTACCACTAAGTCAGCATCCCGCAAAATATTTAATCTTTCTGCGGTAACTTCTCCCAGAATCCGAATCGCTAATCCTGGCCCTGGGAAGGGTTGTCGGTTGACGATTTCTTCTGGAAGCCCGATCGAGCGGCCGACTTTTCGCACTTCATCCTTGAACAATTTTCGCAGCGGTTCGATCAGCTTAAAGCACAAATCTTTAGGCAAACCGCCCACGTTGTGGTGGCTTTTAATTTTAACAGCAACTCGCTCGCCACTTTTCGGGTCTACATTGGTATCAGCAGACTCAATCACATCCGGGTAAAGAGTACCTTGGGCGAGGTAATCGAAGGGGCCAAGACGCTTGGATTCTTCTTCAAATACGTTGATAAATTCGTGACCAATCCGCTTGCGTTTTACTTCGGGATCGGTAATTCCTTCAATTTGAGCTAAAAAGCGTTCGCGAGCATTAACATATTCAACATTAATGTGGAATTGTTCTTTAAATAATTTCACCAGCCGTTCCGGTTCATACTTTCGCATAAACCCTTGGTCGATGAACATACAGGTAACTTGGTCGCCGATCGCCCGATGCAGCAAAAAAGCCAAAGTTGAAGAATCAACCCCCCCGGATAGAGCCAACAAAACTCGTTTTTCCCCCACTCTGGAGCGAATTTCGCGAATAGATTCCTCGACAAAAGTAGCTGTCGTCCAAGTCGGTTCGCACTCGCAAATATGGTAAACAAAATTACGAATTAGAGCCTGTCCGCCGAGGGAGTGAACTACTTCTGGATGAAACTGAACTCCATACAGATTTTTTTCGTGGTGAGCAATTGTCGCAGAGGGAGTATTTTCGGTGTGAGCTAGGATCTCAAAACCTTGTGGCAATTCGGTACAGGAATCTCCGTGGCTCATCCACATGGTGCTACCGTCTTCGACATTTGTCAGCAAATCGGTAGGATCGTCAATAGATAGCGATGCTTTGCCGTATTCGGCTAACTTAGCACGCTCAACCACTCCGCCTAGTTGCTTGACCATCAACTGCATCCCGTAGCAGACACCCAGCACGGGTATTCCCAAATTCCAAATTTCTGGGTCACATTGGGGAGCTTTTTCGTCATAGACAGAACTCGGCCCACCAGAAAGAATAATTCCTTTAGGATTGAGCGCTGCTAACTGTTGGGCAGTAGTACGGTAAGAAATAACTTCTGAATATACTTGAGTTTCGCGAATGCGACGAGCAATCAGTTCGGAATATTGCGAACCGAAGTCGAGAATCACGATCATCTGGCGATCGATCGGCCCCAGAGAAGAGTTTGTGAGGGCTAATTCAGTTTCTATTTGAGTAGTCACGGTTAGTGGTAATTGCTAATTGCTAATTGGATAGAACCTAGTGGAAAAATTATTAGTCAAAAATTCACCTAGGTAATTAAGGTCTAGGGATTCGGAGTTAGGACTTATTAAGTATTATCCTCGATCGATCTTTGAGAAAGAATTACGGGATCTTCACACCACATTAACAAATTTGTGTCAAAAATGTATCCCCTATTTCACTTTTAACAATAATTTTGCGATCGCGCCCGAACATCACCGATCCCACGGGGATGCGCCGCCCGCTGTGAGCAAAAATGCAATCGGATGACCGCAAGTCTATCTGTTGAGCGATGTCGCTGTAAATGCGATCGACCCAATTGCTCTGATTTTCCGCGTCAAAAGCCCGCAGTTGCTGAAGAGCATCTTCGGCTGTAGCAGCCTCAAAAATCGAGGAACACACATCAGCGCGCATTCCGGCCCGCGCACAAAAAGCTGTCAGAATTTCCCGCCGCCCATCGGCGAGGTGGTGATGAGTGTGAAAAATCCCCGCCGCCAATTTCATTAACTTTCCGTGATAGCCAAACAGCAAAATGGATTGCACACCTTGACATCCGGCCTCTGCCAGCAACGGGCCAAGCCAATTAGCGGTTTTGACCAGCCGCTGCGGATCAATGCCTAGTTGTCGGGCTAAATCCAAGCCATTTTCGCCGATGCAGAAAACCAAACAGTCAAACAGTTCCGCTTTTTGTTGCAGTTGTTCGCGGTAAATTTCCAACTGTCCGGGGGCGCTTAGGGGTTGAGAAATGCCCGTTGTACCCAGCAGCGAAAGTCCTTCTACGACACCGAAAGCTTCGTTAGAAGTGCGGGTTGCTAGTTGGCGACCAGATGGCAGAATCAGGGTGACAGTAATTTTTTCGGTATTGGAGAGTTCTCGGCTCAGATTCACACGCAACAGCCGAGTCGCATAATCGTAGATTGCCGCTCCTCCACCTGCTTGATGATGTCCAATTCCCTCCCCCCCAACAATCAGTATTTGCTCTTGTGCTTCTGCAACTTCTCCCTCTTCGACTCTCCGTAATTCCACCATTGCCCAAACTGGAGTATTACGAGTCAGATCTAGGTTATCCCCTGGATCGGAGCGAGTGACAGCTAAGGCTGTGCCTGTTTTTAGTACCGATACTTGTTCGATGGGAACTTCTGCGGTTATTATGGGGTCTAGTAAATCTACTGAGACACTATCTACAGAATGAATACCTCTACGCAAGCACCGCAGGGCGGCTTTGGCAGCAGCACAGGCAAATACTGGCAGTGTATACCCGGATCGAGGTTGAGTGTTTGTCATGATAGATTTCAGACATCTGTGAATTTGCTGAGGCTTGACATCATAGGGTAACTGTCACACCGCTCCCATATTTAAGCGTAGTTATCGAGTTTGTTATCAATAACAGTTAGTATCATTTTTGTCAACTGATGTTTTACCACTTGCGATCGACCTAACACTTTTTTGAGATGTGCTCTTTATGAAAAAAACCACTACTATCATGCCGTCAGTTGTTTCTGGTTCAACAGTGAAACTCGATTCAGAAACAACATCATCATCTAACACGATTGTTTTGCAACCCAAGGGTTGTCTCGGTGGAATAGCTCTTCTAGATTTCCAAACGAATTTGGAAAAAGCCCTGGAAACCGCAGCCTTGGGAGTTGTCGTGGATCTGCAACAAGTGGAGGCTTTAGCCCTAGAGGGAATTGCGGCACTGGTAATCGGGCTGGAATTAGCCACCATACTCGGCAAGTCGATCGTTTTTCATTCTATGGATTTAGCTAGCCGTAAAAGTTTGATAGTGGAGTGGAGCCGATCGCGCGAAATTTGTTTTGGGCCTTGGGGTGACTTGTTTGAGGGCGAACTCGAAAAATTCTTTGGTGTCGAAATTCTGCGATCGCAGCCTTGTTAAGTCAGACAAGTTACTTTTTTTTATAATCAATAAAATTAGATCTTCCAAACGGTCGATGCTCAAGCGATCGCTGGTCACGTATACTAATGAAAATTACCCGGACGTGCCAGTCCTACTTTTCAGCTAACCTATTGAAGGTGGGACTGGTTTTATCTATACTAGACATCTGGCATAATTCTTGTGGAACAGGCTCTTATAGCCTGTTCAAAACCTGCTTTTTAGGAGATGTCTACTAAGTAGGTAGATGTATTCCTGCGGTCTCATTCTTCATTTCTCAAATCTAATATTTAAAATCTCAACTGTAAAATCTAAAATTAATTGAGTATGGTTGAACCAGTTAAAGAGGTAAATGAAGCCCGCTCTCTTCAAACCCCAGACATACTAGAAAAAACAATATCTAAATTAGTTTTACCCCCAAAAACCGTTCTCAAAAATTCTAAAAAAGAGATTCGCTCCACTCTCCAAGCATCAACTTTAGACGGCGTTTTTGCTGGTGTCTTCGAGTCCGCCACCAGCGGTGTGATCCTCAGCAACTTCCTGCTCCAACTAGGTGCTACCAGCGTTGAAATAGGTATATTATCTGCTATTCCGATGGTGGTGAATCTTCTGCAACCATTAGGAGCTTACATTGCTGATCGCACAACCAGCCGCCATTGGTACAACCTGTGGGTATTCGGCGTGTCACGGCTGCTGTGGCTGCTGCTAGTGGTGGAAATTGTCTGGGGCCGGAAACATACCGAGTCGCACCAACTACTGCAATGGACGCTGGCAACTGCCTTGGCCGCTAGTCTCTTGGCAGCTTTTGCCAATTCTAACTGGTTTAGTTGGATGGCCGCCGTGGTGCCTCATCGCTTGCGGGGACGCTATTTTGGGTTTCGCAACAGTGCTGTCAGCCTGATCACTTTGCTGGGAGTGCCACTGATGGGATTAGGGATGTCAACTTGGGGCACAGATCCCATTTTTGGCTACGGTATAGTCTTATTTTTGGGAGTGTTGGCGGGACTGATTAGTTTGGGGTTTCAATTCTTGATGGTGGATGTGAATCCGCAATTATTTGGAAAAGAGGAAGATAGGGAGAAAGTCACGGAGAAACCTGGTCAAAATACAGCAGATTCCACCTCTATGAAGTACATTGCAGATTGTTCTAACCCCGTAGTAGGGACACGGCAATGCCGTGTCCCTACAATTCATGAACCTGGAATACGCTGTCAGACAGATTTTTTGCCTGGTATTCTCAAAGATTCTAATTTTTTAATATTTCTAGGTTACTTAATTTTGTGGACATTTGCAGTTAATCTGAGTGCGCCTTTTTTTAATATCTACCTGCTGAAAGATTTAAATTTGGATGTGAGTTTAGTCACGATTTATAACAGTTTGAGTGCCGGAGCAAATCTGCTCCTGCTGATGTTTTGGGGCAAATTAGCCGATCGCTGGGGAAATCGTCCACTGTTAATTGTGGTTGGGGTGTTGGTAGCAATCACACCTATGCTGTGGTTATTCACCGGCAATTACCCACTGGCGCTTTGGGTATGTCTCCCATTGCTACATTTACTGGGTGGAACGACAATAGGCGCGATCGAGCTTTGTACTAAGAATATTCAAATGGAGATAGCACCAATCAAGCAACCTTCGACTTATTTCGCGATCGCGGCGGCCGTTGCTGGACTAGCTGGGGCTTGCGGAACTACCGCCGGTGGCTTTCTCGCCGAAGTACCGGGGATGAGTTTGGGGGGATTGTTTGCCCTCTCCGCTGGTTTGCGGTTGATTGCGATTCTGCCTTTAGTTTTGGTGCGAGAACCTCGTAGTCTATCATTGCGCGAGTTCTTGCCGGCCTTTCTACTTTTCCAATTTAACCGGGGCTAGGAAATGTTCGCACAAATTTACCGATCGAGAACTCAGAAAAAGCCACAGTACGTTGAGAGAGCAACTCAGGAGTATCGCGTAATTAAACTTTGGGATGTAGAAGCGCCAACAGTTTTTCAACAAAAGTTAACATCTATTGCCGGAAATATCTCAGATTTCGGATATGAATGTATTGAGGGCGATTCAGGAAAGACTCAAGACGGCGAATAGTTTGGACGAGGTGCGCCAAATTTATCGACTAAGTGAAATGTAACCATTATCGGTGCTTCCCAAAACAGAAACTCGTTTGATCCGATCGCTCACAAAACTGGTGCGACAATTTCAATTCGGTCTGCTTTTAAAACTAGCCTAACCCCTGATAGCCGATGATTAGCGATCGCCCCAATCAATCCAAAAAATCCCGACAAATCCCCCTGCAATTAGTGTTAATTGTCCCCTTTGTCTTGCAAATTGTCGGCGCAGTGGGGCTAGTTGGCTATCTTTCCTATCATAGTGGGCAGAAGGCAGTAGAAAATTTGACGAATCAGTTGATGGATCAAGCAACAAATCGGGTTTTCGATTATCTCCATATTTTCCAGGGAAAACAACAAGAAGCTTCATCATCCAGTCATCGCGCCGTTCAGCAGGGTTTGCTCAACCCCAACGACTTCGAGCAATTACGGAATCACTTTTGGCAGCAGCTTAACCTATATCCGTCCCTGTCAGCCAACAATTACGTCTTCGCTAATGAAAGGGGAGAGGCGATTGGTTATTCCCGGATTATCAGTCAAGAGACGATCGAACAAGTCAAAAAGCTAACTGGGGAAAACCTAGAGATTGGTACTATTCTCTTCACCGAAGTCAGACCTGAAAAGCTAACCCAGCGAAACTATTATTTGGTTGACAACCAAGGAAGAGCCAAGAAACTGATTTATCCATTGGCGGTAGATATCCGCCGCACAGACTGGTATCGGGCTGCAAAAGCTGCCAAAAAACAAACCTGGTCGCCGATTTATGTTTATCGGGTGCTGCCAACATTGGGTATGAATGCTGTAGTTCCTGTCTATGATGCTACGGGAAAGTTTCAAGGCGTTTTTAACAATAGTATTATTTTGTCTGATATCAGCACTTTTTTAAGTCAACTAAATTTTTCGCGATCGGGACAAACCTTTATCATGGAGCGTTCCGGCGATCTAGTTGCTACATCCACTCTAGAGCTTCCTTATGTGAATCACAACCAGAAACCGCCAACTCGTTTAACCACTACTGAAAGTCGGGATGGATGGACAAAAGCGATCGCCACTCACCTCCACCAGCAATATAGGGATCTGGGTCAAATTCCAACTCATCTAAACTTCAAAGTAGCAGTTAAAGGAAACACACTATTTGCTCAGGTTGTAGCTTACCGAGATCAATATGGTCTGGACTGGTTATTGGTGACGGCGATCCCAGAGTCTGACTTTATGGCAGAAATTAATACCAACACCAAAACTACAATTTTACTTGGTCTATTAACTTTAGCGATCGCGACAGGATTAGGAATTATTACCTCAAATTTGATTGCAGCACCGATTCGGCGGTTGAGTCAAGCCAGTAGAGCGATCGCTAGTGGTGAACTTAGTCAGCTTGTGGAGGTAAAAGGAGTTTTTGAACTAGAAACCTTGGCAGACTCTTTTAATCAGATGGGAGAACAGTTACAAACATCTTTTGAAACTTTGGAAAATCGGGTAGAGGAACGGACAGCAGAGTTAGTCATTGCCAAAGAAAAAGCCGAAGTAGCAAATCAAGCCAAAAGTACCTTTATTGCCAATATGAGCCATGAATTGCGATCGCCCCTCAATGCTATTCTCGGCTTTTCGCAATTGATGGTACGCGCCAACAACCTCCCAGCCGACCATTATGAAAATGCTGGTATCATTTATCGTAGTGGCGACTACTTGCTCACGCTAATTAATAATGTTCTCGATTTATCGAAAATCGAAGCAGGTAAAACCACCCTCAATATTCGTGATTTTGACCTACATCGCTTGCTGAGTGATTTAGAAGATATGCTGCATCTGCAGGCAACCAATGCTGGCTTGAAGTTGAGTTTTCAGCGGACAGAAAATGTCCCCCGCTATATCTGTACCGATGAACTAAAACTGCGTCAGGTTTTAATTAATTTACTCAGCAATGCCATCAAATTTACCTCAGAGGGTAACATTACTCTCAATGTCTTTCAGGGAGAGCAAGAAACCACAGATGTTTTTAATTTGCATTTTCGGGTGGGCGATACTGGAGTGGGTATTGCAGCAGCAGAACTGCCCAAAATCTTTGATGCCTTTAGTCAAGCCCAAGCAGGAAAAGAAAAGCAGGAAGGAACGGGTTTAGGTTTAGCAATCAGCCGAAAATTTGTGCAATTGATGGGGGGAGATATTTCTGTAAAAAGCGAATTAGGAAAAGGTACAACTTTCTCCTTCTATATTCAGGTAAAATTGGGGCAGAAAACCAACAGCAAGATTACAGGAGAATATCCCAGAGTGCTAGCACTTGATCCCGGTCAACTTAGCTACAAAATTCTCACAGTCGATGATAAATCTATTAATCGACAATTACTAATTAAGTTGTTGAGTCCCTTGGGATTTGAGGTGAAAGAAGCTAGTAACGGACAAGAGGCGATCGCAATTTGGGATGAATGGGAACCCCACCTAATTTGGATGGATATGAGGATGCCAGTGATGGACGGCTACGAAGCCACAAAATATATTAAATCTACTACCAAAGGCAATGCTACAGCTATAATTGCTTTAACCGCGAGTGTGTTGGAAGAAGAAAAGGCGATCGTGCTTTCAGCCGGTTGTGATGACTTCCTTCGCAAACCCTTCGCTGAACACACCATTTTTGACGCACTAGCTAAGCATTTGGGAGTCAAATATATCTATGCAGAAACAATATCTCCCCTCTTGGATGATACAGAAACACGCCCCTTGACATCGGAAGATTTCACCTGTATGCCTCAAGAATGGATTACTCAATTATACGAAGCTGCACTTGAGGCAAATACCAACCTCGTGTTACAAGTCGTAGGAGAAATTCCCAAAACAGAAACTCGTTTGATAAAATCCCTGACAAAACTTGCCAGTCAATTTAAGTTTGAGCAGATTCTTGATTTAGTTGAACCCCTAATAAGCAATGAATCTTAATTCTAAAATCGAAAATAAAGGTAACATTCTCTTAGTAGATGACCTGCCAGAAAATCTACAATTACTAAGCAATGCGCTCCTCCAACTCGGCTACACTGTTCGCAGCGTCACCAGTGGGCGGATGGCACTGAAAACGGTGAAAGTAAAGCGACCAGATGTGATACTTTTAGATATCAAAATGCCAGAAATGGATGGTTATGAAGTCTGTAGAACTCTCAAAGCCGATGCAGATTTTAGCCACATTCCAGTTATTTTTATTAGTGCTTTAGATGATGTCTTCGACAAAGTAACCGCCTTTGATTCAGGGGCTATAGACTACATCACCAAACCATTTCAAATCGAAGAAGTAGTGGCGCGTCTGGAAAATCAGTTAACCATTCAACGCCAGCAACAGCTTCTGGAACAAGAAAACATTAAGCGCCGGGAAACAGAAGAGGTACTTTATCAATCTAGGGCTTTACTTGCTAGTGTTTTGAATAGTTCCCTTGATGGTATTGCGGCAATGCAGGCTATTCGTAACACCGAAACAGGGGAGATTGAGGATTTTCGGTGTTTAGTCGTCAACCCCGTGATTTCTAGAGCTTTTAAACGCACTCGTGAAGAGATGATTGGCAAATTGGTACTAAAAAAGTTTTTGAGTAATATTGATCCAGAACTATTTAATCGCTTTGTTAATATTGTCGAGACGGGGGAGTCTTTAGAACAGGATTTTTACTATGAATCAGGAAAATCTTGCTGGTTTCACTTCGTAGCAGTCAAGCTAGGAGATGGTTTTTCCGTTACTATCCGTGATATTACCGCCCGCAAACAAATAGAATTGGCTCTCCAAGATGCCAATCAAAAATTAGAAGAACTGGCAAATCTAGATGGTTTGACTCAGGTGGCTAACCGTCGCTGTTTCAACAATCGCCTTCTAAGTGAATGGCAACGCCTAGCGCGAGAAAATCAGCCACTTTCTCTAATTTTATTGGACGTTGATAAATTCAAATCCTACAACGACTACTATGGTCATCTGGCTGGCGATGATTGCTTAATTAGAATAGGGCAAACATTACAAAAAGTAGTTCGTCGTCCCACCGATTTAGCAGCGCGTTACGGTGGCGAAGAATTTGTGACACTCCTCCCGAATACGGATTTAGAAGGAGGGATTAAGGTGGCACAAAACATTCAACAAGAAATTCACAATCTGGCGATTCCCCATGCAGAGTCTGACGTGAAGGAGATCGTCACAGTCAGTTTGGGTATTTCCTCACTCATACCCACCTTGGAAGTTCAACCAGATACACTGGTAGCCTTTGCAGACAAAGCTTTGTACGATGCTAAACAACAGGGGCGCGATCGCTTCGCTATTTATCCGCGATCGTAACTTACATCAACTCAAGGAAGTTAACAAGCGAAAGCTTCAAAAAATCCCGTCCCTTTTTAGGGGTGGGAGTGTTGAAAATTATTAATTCTTAGTCCTCAGTCCTTAGTCCTCAATATTCAGTAGCAATTAACTAATAACTGGGGACGAACCCAATTATTAATTCTTTGCTAGCAACCAACTGATGACTAATGACCAATGACTGATGACTGATAACTTAAGCTTGACGTGAATAGTATTCGACAACTAGCAGTTCGTTAACCTGAAGCGCAATCCACTCACGTTCGACAACGCCGTTGACTTTACCAACCAGTTTTTGCTTATCAAATTCCAAGTGACTTGGCAAGTGAGCCAAACCTGGATCTTTGAGGTTAGTCTCCACCATCAGGCGAGAACGCTCTCTATTTTTGACCGAAACTACATCTCCAGGCTTGCACTGATAGCTGGCGATGTTGACTTCGCGATCGTTCACAGTCACATGACCGTGATTGACCAATTGTCTAGCGGACGGAATGGTTGGAGCCATTCCCATCCGAAACACAGTATTGTCCAAGCGCATTTCCAAATATTGCAGTAACACTTGACCTGTGGAGCCGGTGACTCGGCGGGCTTTACGAACGTAACGAAGCAATTGACGTTCCGTCACACCGTAATTGAAACGGAGTTTTTGCTTTTCTTGCAAGCGAACCGCATACTCAGAGAGCTTTTTGCGGTCTTGACCATGTTGCCCAGGTGGATAATCCCGTCTGGGTGTTTTGCGAGTCAGCCCAGGCAAATCCTTGAGGCGACGGACGATTCTTAATCGGGGACCCCGATATCGAGACATTGATTTTCCTCTGTAATGTCTGTATAAAATTTTATACAGGCTTTATATTTTGGCACTCTCAGGTCTAAAACGCTGAGATTCTTGGTTCTGCGAGACGACTTACTGAGGCAGAATTACTCTAATATCAGTAGTAGTCATCTCTCCCCAAGCGTTGCTCGGATCAGTGTCCGCAAGTTTCGGTATGCCCTACCGTACTCAATTTTTGACCCGTCGTTCATCATATCACACAAAATCTGAATTGAAAGCCGATCGCCCGTTAGCGAATCCCTCGAACACGATCGCACCAATTAGTGAAAAAACTCATAAATTAAATCCACCATGCACAACCCCAAATGTTCACCCAGTTCTGTCACACATCCCGCACCAGCAGGCTCAAAAGCTACTGGGCGCTGGCTCTTGGCTTTCGGTACACAACTAGCAACTCTGGGTTTATTGGCCACAGCACTGCCTCCAATGCCAGCATCAGCCATCACGATTAGATTCCCTCGGCCCAAGAATGAGTATCGCGCCTGCTCTGTGGAACTAATGGGAGCCGGACTTACCGCAGATGCAGCCGCCAGCGCTTGCGCGGGTGCACTCCACCCCCGCGAAATATCTAAGTGCGTCGTTCAAATCAACCGTAAAACGAATATTATGGCTGTGGAGGCGCTTGCTAGCTGTGAAAGAGTCCGCCGCCCCAAAGACTTGGCGAGTTGCGTAGTGGACATTAACACCAAGTCTCGCACTCAAACTACGACTCCGCTGTTGGTGCTGGATCAGTGCCGCCGCAGTTTATTGCCAGAACAATTTTCTGAATGCGTAGTCGGGTTGAGCCGTCAGGTAGACTTTTCGATCGATCGCCTGATGACCACTTGTCTCGACACTAGGGACACAGTAAGTCAATTAGACGATCGTCCCACACCGACAGATCCTGTTCAAGTAATTCCACCACCTTCTCGGCTAAATTAATTGGGAATGGGGAATGGGGAATGGGGCATCGGGCATGGGAAATTAGTAATTAATCTGCTTTCTGCCCTCTGCCTTTTCCTCTTTGCCCGATGCCCGATGCCCGATGCCCGATTCGCATTTCTTAAAATGTCACAAATTTTTGGTCAAATTACTGTCGAAGAATTAAGCCAGCGTTTAGTAGAACCAACTACTGATAAATTGCAGCTTGTGGACGTGCGAGAATCTGACGAAGTTGAACTCGCCTCACTCCCAGGATTTGCAATTTTTGCGCTGAGTGAGTTTCCCCAATGGTCAACGCAAATAGCCGATCGCCTTGATCGCGACACAGAAACCCTAGTTCTATGTCATCATGGAGTGCGATCGGCTCAAATGTGCCACTGGTTGACCGAGCAAGGCTTTACCAACGTTAAAAACATCATCGGCGGTATCGATGCTTATTCAATGGTAGTCGATCGGACTGTCCCCCGCTATTAATACCAAATCCTAGAAAACAGTTTTGTCTGTAGGTTGGGTTTCGTAACTCAACCCAACCTACTACTACTACTACACTATAGCAATCCTAAATCATTTGTGAATTTCTTACTCCCTCCCCTTACTAAGGGGAGGGTTGGGGTGGGGTAAAAAGATTTACGACTCATTTAGGATTGCTATATATCTTTCAGATGCTCGGAATTATTCAACTCTCTGTTCTCTTCCTCTGCGCCCTCTGCGCCCTCTGTGGTTAAATCAGTCATAAAAAACCGTAAACAACACAACACAATTAATCAAAATAACCAGCAATCAAAATAACCAGCGGGAGGCGAATCGTCCAGCAAAACTTGAGATTTGTCTAAATTAGGTACTGCTTCAGCTAATGCTCTACCTAACTTGACTTCCAGCGCTCTTTCTGTTAAATCAAATGAAAATTGATGGTAATTTTGCAAATACTTGGCTCTAGAAACAATCTCGTCTTTCTCTATAATCGTACTATTACTGCCGATTAAAACGCTGTTAATGTCCTTCCAAGGGCAGACATATACCTGGGAAAAGACACTTTGAAAAGTTTTGACTTTTTCTGCATAAAACTCATCTCTTTGCAGCAGATTGACTAGCATAACTCCTGCACTTGACAAATGTTTTTGGCAAAGTTCATAAAATTCTTTTGTGGCTAAGCGGTGGGGAAAGTAGCCGTTGCCAAAAAACACATCCGTCATAATGATATCGTACTGAGTATCGGTTTTTTGCTGTTCGAGATACTCTCTGCCATCTTGAATTGCTACAGTTAGCCGTGAGTCTAATTTTACCCCAAAGCACTGTGTGGCGGCTTCAACTGCGATCGGATCGATATCCGCACATTCGATCGCACTTTCCGGCAAATAGTGGTGCAGAACTAAGGGAATTCTCCCGCCACCAAAACCAGCAATGTAAATTCTTTGAGGTTGGCTTTGCCACACTAAAGCTAACAGCATCGCTTGAGTATATTCTGACACTAGATGTAAAGGATTTTTTAAATCAAAAACAGATTGCAATAAATCTGTATGCAAATTTACCTTTTCTACTAAAGATAGCTTAATTTGACCTTTGTCTTTTCTGACTGCAACATAGTGAACACCCGAATCTTTGCAAAAAATAACTTGATCGGGCTGTTGTTGCAGCCAAGCCAGCCGCTGTTGAATGGCGGCTAAATTCATACTTTGCCAATTTATGCGATCGTCAATCATCTAATACCAAATCCGCCTTATTTCTTAGTCTCTCTCTGCTAGGATTTCGTTTGACTCTATGCAGCGATTTCAATCGCCGAGTGCTCAAAGATATAACCCGGTAAATTCAGCCTATGTCAGTCGCTTATGTGCCACTAATTCCAAACCAGAAATTGAAAAATCTACTCTGTCCCAATCTTGCTTTTCACCTTCCAACTTTTCAAACGCCGAATCTGTCAGCAAAATCTCTCCCCGTTGGGCCAAATCTTCTCCCAGTTTGGATGCCAGGTTAAATTCCGATCCGTACATATCCTCTCCTTCCAGCATCAATATATCACCGCAGCCAATGCCGATGCACAGATAAATATCCATCTCAGGCGGCAGAGTCGTATTTACAGCCCCCGTATGCTTCAGAGAATCGATCGCAGCATTTACAGCAGATTTTACATCGGGAAACACTGCAAAAATATTGTCAGCTTCCTCCTTAACTACAGTGCCGCCGTATTCAGCAATTACAGGATATACAATTGCGTGCATCCGGTGAATCATTGCCAAAAAATGAATGATTCCGTAACGCACAGTCGTCCGAGAAAATCCCGACATATCGATGACCATAATCGCATGATTTTGGCGAAAAGTTGCATTTATTTGTGCATCAATTTCTGCCATTTTTTCGGGGCGTTCGTTTCTTTCTTGTAGCAATTGTCGCAGGTAAGCGCGGTTATTTGTTTTCATTGTCTTTTAATTAAATTCCCAATCCCGACAGACTTCTTGAGGGCGGCTACCCGGATGCACGGCACAATTTATACCGTCCTTGCCGTAATAATAATAACAGATTTTGCAAGGTCTGATCTGCTCTAATTTTTTATTCAAGATTGTGCGTATCATCTCGACTTTGTTGCGATATTTGTTCGCATTCGAGTGGTTCGGTTCAATTGCCAAAGCTTGATCGAAAGCAGCTAAACTGGCATCGTACAATTTAATAATTTGGGGGCTGTATTTTGTCCAAGCATCGGCGTGGCTTTGATACAGTTCGATCGCACTTAAGTTTAAAATACCGTATTCTGTCCAAGCGTCCGCCGAAGCTCGATCGAAATTAATATTAACATTCAGCAACACTTTTTTGATCGTTGCCAAAAGTTCCCTCGGCTGCCAGGGTTTGGTGACATAAGCATCCGCTCGATCGATCGCCATCGAAAATAAATCTAACCGCTGTCCCTTCCCTGTTAAAAATACGATCGGTATATTCCGAGTTTCGGGGTTGGCTTTAATTAAGCGGCAAACACCGTAGCCGTCCATGCGAGGCATCACAATATCTAATAATACTAAATCGGGGCAATTTTTTTCAATTTGAGCCAGAGCTTCCACACCGTCAGAGGCCTGAATTATGTTCAATCCGCTGCAAGTCAACTGATGTGAAATGCACTCCCGCTGGCTGCGGGAATCTTCTACCACTAAAACTGTACTCATCGCTCCCCACCTGGTTTCTGAGGTAAACTTGTCTGCTGCTGCGACTAGCCCTTGCTGCAATTAGTTTACCCACATTGGATGAGTTTGTTATCATGGGCGATCGGGATTTCCTCACATTGAAACAAATCTTAAACTTACAGCGTATTCCAGATTTATGAAGGTTGGGACACGGCAATGCGGTGTCCTAATTTCGGCTAATAATAATTTCGATGCTACCGGATTTGATATGATATCCTCCACCGCAGAAACTCCTAGGTAGTTGACAGCTAGGTTTAAAACCTCTAACAATTGATGCGTCCAGGGCTGTCAGGGTAAACCGTACTGGTGTCGGACAAAAACTTTGTTGAATTGAGAGAGACAATCCGCTACCCTATGTTTTCAGACCTCTCAAGGACGACAAATGAATAGATTGCTCCTCACTTTACTGGTAAGTCCGACGCTGTTAGGGTTCCTGATGTCTTTGAGCGTGATGGCAAATCCCGTTCTGGCCGAAACATCAGGCGGGCCGACTAATTCGCAGGGCTGCGTCAAATCGCCCCACACTCAGCGACTGACTTGCGTTCGCCTGCCGGGGAAAGCTGCTGCTTCAAGTTCTAAACCGAAAATCAGTTGGCAACGGCCTGGAGATGAACCGATTGCGATGCTGGATTTTACCGAAGAAGAAAGCGATGCGGCGGCGGCGCTGTTTGGCTGCGACTGTCAGTTGTGTATCAACTCGCTGCGACAGTTGCGCGGTTTGCCGCCTCTGGATCTGACTTGAGCGCGATCGCACCGCTGCTATAGTCTACATCTGAGAGTCCCGGACAGCATCAAGATTTAGCCTCCAGTAGCGGTTCATCCCAACTTAGTAAGATTCAACAAGTGCAACCGGAAACGATATAATTCCCAGCCGGACTGCCGGACTGGGGGAAAGAGCGTTAAGTTGAAACAACTGCCTTCTTCTTACTGCCGTGGCTGGATGGGCTGACCGCGCTGCAATAGTTGGCGCGCATCGGGACCAATATTGTTTTGGTAGCCAAAGTTCGATCGATCGCTATCATCCAAAATCTGCGGCGTCAGCAATACAATCACTTCCGCCCGCTGGTTGCTCTTAGTAGTGTTCCTGAATAGCGAACCGATAATCGGCAAATCTCCTAAAATTGGAATCTTGGTCGCTGTTACCTTTTCTTGGTCGCTGATAATCCCCGAAATAATCAAAGTCTGACCGTCCCGCAGGCGAATTAGTCCCGATTGCAAAGATCGCTCAGAAAGCAGACTGATACTATTGCTATTCTGACCAGTGTTGACCAACGCTTGAGCGGGGCCGACTACCCTGATAATTGGGTTAACCCGCAGAGAAACAAAACCATTATCATCCACCCGATCGATCGCCACCCCCAACTGCAAACCGGACTTGTCTTTGATGACCGTTACCGTTGTGGTACTTGTATTCCCGGTGGTCTGCGTTTGGGACGTGACGTTACTAATCACCTCGTCGGTGATATTCACATTGGCCGTTTCCCCTTCTTGGACAACTAAAGTCGGGTCAGTCAGGATTTTAGCGTTCTGGCTTTGAATACTTGCCGTCAACGCAGATAGGAACCTCCTTGGATACTGTAACAGCGGGAACAAGCCGAAAAGTGCACTTCCCGAAGTGCTTCCCGTAGCGGTCACAGTTCCAGGTGTGTAATCCGTAATCCCTACTTGTGTGGGGTTATTAGTAACTGGGGGGATCGGCTGGAGGAACACACCTTTCCCAGGACCTGTCAACGGCACGATCACCCTGCCGTTCGCATCGTAGAAAACTTCACCGCTGATTGGATTGTTGACGATCGGCGGAGTCGATCGGCTAGCGGCGACCTCCCCAGAGGTAGGCGGCTGCAATCCACCAAAATTGAGACTTGCCACCCCACCGTCATTGACGAAGAAATTGTTATTAACTCCGAAAGAAAAACTGCTGTTACTTCTGTTGTCTCCCAACAAGTTGATATCGATCACCTTGACATTGACAGCCACTTGACGGCGACGCAAATCTAGCTGGGTCAAGAAACTTACAGCGAGATCAACTTTGCGCGGGTCTCCCACCAAAGTGATCGAATTGAGGCGAGAATCTGCCAGCACCGACAGTCCCCTCAACAATAGTGGCCCATTGCCATCCTTAGCACCGATCGCCTTAATATCAGGTTCCCGAATTTCCACATCCCGCGCCGTATTTCCTTGACCAACAGTTTGAATAGTCACGCGAGTAATTGGCAGTTGAGTTTCGGCACCTTGAGCGCTCAAAAAGTTAGCTGCATCCGTAGACCGAACTTGATTCAGTCGCAGAGTCCGAACGATAATATTCCGTGAGTCGATCGGCAAATTAGCCCCAACAAAAATCGTCCGTCCCATCCGGTTAGCTTGCAGCCCACTGAGACGGAGCACATAGTTAAAGACATCTTGCACCGACTCATTTTCGATATCCAAAGAAATCTTCGGCCCTTCATCCGAACCTCCCGCTACACCCGGTGCCGCTGCCGTCGCTGGTTGACCCGGTTGAGCGGTCGCCCCGCCGCCTGTAAAAGCAATATTCAAGCCCGCAGCACGAGCCAGCAGAGCCAACACGTCCCGAACTGGGGCATCGCGTAGGACTAACCGAGGGATACGTTCTCCTGAACTCAGCTCGATATTTCCCGCCGCCGGAGCGATGTTAGAAACAGAGATATCTCCTAGAGGTGGAGCAACAGCCCGCGGTTGAAAAGGCGCGGCCTGATTTGTCTGAGATTGAATCTCGCTGGGGAGTGGTGGGCGATCGTTTCTAGTGATCGTAACTTCGGGATTTGGCAACATCACGTTGGGGTTTTGCGACGTGCGGATTTGGGGAGCCGGCTGGGGGGGTGTTTGGCTCAGGGGCAGACCTGGTGGCGGGGGACCAGCACTTTGGTTTTGGGCCGAGGCTCCTGGTGGAACTGGGGCCGACTGGACAGTGCCACCCTGTCTTGCCACGCTGAGGACTATGCCACCGCCTTCTCCCTGAACGATTTGTCCGCTGGGAACTCCATTCGTACCAGCCACCATCACCCGGATGCTGTTAGCGTCTACCTGGGTGACTTCTACCGAAGAAATGCCGGGAGCGGGGTTTTCTTGCCGGAATGCCCTGCCTTGGGGCAAGCGGAGCTGGGTATTGATGATTGTGGCTTGGTAAGTATTACCGTTATTGATTGCGAAGACTTGCGGGCGATCGCCCTTTTCTGTCGCCAGGACAATATTCACCCCATTATTAGCTTGACTTACTTGCACTCCTGTGACTTGAGTCGGCGCAGCCCAAACGGGGGCTTGCGCTACGAGAGCTCCGGCAACACTGCTCAGAAGTCCTCCAGTTAATCGTAGATGCTGTTTCACGTTCACTCCTCAAATAGACTTTAATTATTGGTTATTCGCGGTCTTTTGTCTGATGATTCCGAATTCAGAAAATCCCACCAAATTTATGAATTTTAAGATTGCTTCCTTCCTCACCAAACTATACTGTTTTAAGTGAAAAAATTCACAAATCAAAAAACCCACCAATTTTTATGTGTAGCAGCTTACTTAGCAACAGGAGTTGCCGCCCCTGCGGGTTTTGGAGTCGGACTCAGCAGTTTTTCCTCTTGTTTTAACGGCAGCAATGCGTGCAAATCAAAAGCCGTTTTAATTTTAGTTTGCGGTCGCTGAACGGGGACTATTTTCCCTTTCAAAACATCAACTTCTATCGTCTGACTTGGTTCTGCCAATTCAGATTTCAAATTTTTCACTACCAACAGCGACTGCATCAACTCCAAGTTACGCATAAAGCTGCGGGTTTGAGCAAAATTGCCTTCAAACTCTACCTTATATTTTTTGCGTCTGAGCTTGCCAGCCAGAGACGGCCCGAAAGACGTATCTTTCAGAATATCAGGGTCTACGGCTCCTGCACCGGTGGCCGCGGGTGCGGTTGCGGCCAAGATATCTGGCTCAAATTTTGTCAGTTTAGCCTTTCCCTGATCCCCTTGTATGCCCGCATTGATTTTATTAACCAGTTGGGTCATATCCAGCAACAGCGTGGTGGCCCCGGCATCACTGGCAAACATTGCCGTCACGTCAGCCCGACGCTGTTTTGCTTGTTCTTGCTTGGATTCAGCTTCTGCCTTTTTTTGAATTTGAGCTTGCAAACTCAGTTGGGTTGTTTTAGCCTCGCTAATTTTTTGCTTGATTTCGGCGGTTTTCTGCATTTCTGGCATCACAAACTGGTAGCCGATACCACCGGCAATTCCAAGCCCGACAACAGCGATGGCGATTGCTTGGACTTGGGGTGTCAGCTTAATTCCGAATAATTCCTGACCTGACGACTCTTCTGCTTGCGATCCGCTGGGGATATACTCATTTGATGCTGTCATGGTTTTTTCACCTCTCCTTTTTGTTCACCTTGTGGTGTTTCTAGCACTCCTTTTTCTTGAAGTGTTTCTATCCGTATTGCCAGCCCATCTGCTTGCTGACTCCGCAACTCTGGAAGCAACTCGGAAGCAACAGTGGGGCTAAGGCTGGTTTCAATTTTATATTCCACCACCGGCCGCAGTTTGGGAATTTCTACTGCCCCTAGAGCGCTTTGGTTGCGTACTTGTACTTGTGCAGGGTTAGTTTTTAAGGTGGCTGCTACCAGTCTGGTGTCAGTATTGAGGAAAAAAGGAGAGCGCTGAACTAGCAGCATAAAGTCGTTAACTTGATCGAAGGTACTTGCAACTCCTGAAATTATTACCTTTGTTGCCTGGGCCGGGACAATGGGGGCGGCAACTGCCACCGGGGTAGCGCTGGCTGCTGGAGACGGACTCGCCCCTGGGGACGGGCTCGCGGAGGCGGCAGGTGGAGGCGGAGGGGGAGGGGCTGCTATGGGTGACGGACTGGGGTCGATTTGCTCAATTTTGGCAATTTTCACTCCCGCCGGAGTACGGCTACTCAAGTCTTGCAGCATTGCGGACCAGGGTTTAATTTGGTCGAATACTCCCGCTAAAGCTTTGTACTCTGCGGTAACTTTATCGGTTTCGCTGTTGATGGCTTTGATGGCAGTTGCTTGAGTGTTTAATTTGGCAACTTCTTGGTCAAGGGCTGTTTGTACTGCCGTCAAGCCGTTATTTTCGTTAGTTGCCCACCACCAGGCCCCCATCA
>Ga0335395_10000734_pt1 | contig 20709 bp, 13 predicted proteins | sample MAT02_FD_205744 | JGI IMG/M metagenome (GOLD analysis project Ga0335395, IMG submission 205744) | Freshwater microbial communities from Lake Fryxell liftoff mats and glacier meltwater in Antarctica - MAT-02 (spades assembly) (version 2) ...
GCCCCCGGCAGCACCTGCGACGACGGTGGTTACTGCTCCGCCGCGCTCCTCTGCCAGCCCTGCCCCGAGCGCGACGGCTGCCTCGACGACAGCGCCGCCGAGCCCAACCAGTCACAGGGCGCCGCCGCCTCGCGTCCGCAACGCAGCGACGCCGACGGCCCCGCCTACGCCTGCGAGGCGCTCGGCAGCCCCGGCGACGTCGACTGGTTCACGCTCGACACCCTCGACCTTGCGATCGGAAAGGTCGCCCCCGCGATCGCCATCACCCCCGCCACTCTACAGATCTGCGTGTACTTCCAGTGCAAGCAGGGCGGCACCAGCGTGCAGTGTCCCGAGGGCAGCGTCGCCGACAACGCTCCGCTCGGCCAGCAGGGCTGCTGCGGACTCGGGCAGCTCGCGCCGCAGATCGACTGCAAGGACTTCAACGAGGACGCGACCCTGTGGCTCACCGTGCGTCACGACCCCGACGCCGCGAGCGAGCCCGCGGCGTGTCAGAACTACCAGCTCGGCTACGAGTACTGACCCACCGCTTCATCACGCTACCAGGCTCGCGCGCGTGAAGTTAGTCAGCTTCGAGAACGCCTCGAAGCGGTGCTGGATCGTCGTCGCGTCGAGGCCCCGCAGGCGGTCGTACGAGAAGCCCTCCACGCAGAAGCTCGCCATCACCGACCCGTAGATCATCGCCGTGCGCAGGCTGCCGCCCGTGGGCTCGACGCCCGGGCGCGCCAGGTAGCCCATGAAGCCGCCCGCGAAGCTGTCGCCCGCGCCGGTCGGGTCGATGACCTCCTCGAGCGGCAGCGCCGGCGCCGAGAACATCTCGCCGTCGCGGTCGAACAGCAGCGCCCCGTTCTCCCCGCGCTTGATCACCAGGTTCTTGGGCCCGAGCTTTTGCACCGCGCGCGCCGCCTTGACCAGGTTGTGCTCGCCGCTCAGTTGCCGGGCCTCCTCATCGTTGAGCGTCAGCACGTCGACGTGCCGGAGCACGCTGCGCAGCTCCGGGTTGGCGATCGAGATCCACAGGTTCATGGTGTCGAGGCCGACCAGCTTGGGCCGCTGCATCTGCGTGAACACCTGCTCTTGCAGCCCCGGCTGGATGTTGGCCAGGAACAGGTAGTCGCTCGTGCGGTAGTCCGGCGGCAGCTTCGGCGCGAACTGCTCGAACACATTGAGGTCCGTCGACAGCGTGTCGCGGTCGTTCATGTTGTCGTGGTAGCGACCCTTCCAGCGGAAGGTCTTGCCGTCCGGGATGATCTCGAGGCCCGTCAGGTCGACCCCGCGGTCGCGCAGGTCCTTCACCGCCGCCGGCGGGAAGTCGCCGCCGACCACCCCGACCAGGCGCACGCCGGACAGGTACGAGGCCGCCATCGCGAAGAAGGTCGCCGAACCGCCGACGCTCTCCTCGCGCTCCGCGTGAGGGGTGATGATCCAGTCGATGGCGACGCTACCGACGACGAGCAAGGAGGAAGATTGGCTGTTCATGAAGACAGGTCTCTTGGGACAGGTGCGAAACGAAGAAGTGGAACGAATCGACTAACCGAGGTAATGCCCGAGGATGAGGTCCAGGCGGGCCCTGGTGGCCGCAGGGACGCGATCCGGCGCCGTGATGATGGCACTCTCGAGCGCCCGCGGGTAGGGCAGCTCGTCGGTGGTCTGCGGCAGGCCGGCGGCCAGCGCGGTGATCATGCGCCGCGACAGCGCGACGTTTCGCTGCAACACCGCGATCACGTCCGCGACCGACACCTGCGCCTCGCTGCCGTGCCAGCAGTCGTAGTCGGTGCTCAGCGCCAGCAGGGCGTAGGCGATCTCGGCCTCGCGGGCCAGCTTCGCCTCCGGTAGCGCCGTCATCCCGATCACGCTGGCCCCCCAACTGCGATACATCTCCGACTCGGCGCGCGTACTAAAGGCCGGGCCCTCCATCACCACGCACGTCCCGCCGTCGTGGACCGTCGCGCCCGCGGCCGTGGCGACCGCCACGAGCCGCGCCCGCAGCAGCCCGCACACCGGGTCGCCCATTTGTGCGTGTGCTACCACACCTTCACCGAAGAACGTGCCGATCCGCCGCGTCGTGCGATCGATGAACTGGTCGGGCACCACCACGTGCCCCGGCGCGATGTGCTCGCGCAGCGAACCCACCGCCGACACCGACAGCAGGTGCGTCACGCCGAGCTGCTTGAACCCGTGCACGTTGGCCCGGTAGTTGATCTCCGTCGGCAGCAACACGTGTCCGCGTCCGTGCCGCGGCAAGAACACCGCGCGCACCGGCGGCAGCCCCTCGCGCGGCAGCTCGCCCACCGTATATGCATCGGACGGTCGACCGAAAGGCGTGTCCACCTCGACCAACTTCGTCCCCGTCAGCCCGTCGATCTCGTAGAGACCCGAGCCACCGACCACGCCGAGGACCACCTCGCGGCGCGCCGCCGGCGACGCAGGATGCGGAGGAGGCGGAGGAGGTGGAGGAGGTGGAGGAGGTGTCATGCGGCCGCGAGAATAGCGGCGCCCCCGCGCCGCGCCAAGCCTTGGCGACCCCGCGGTCCCCACGTTATAAGGGGCCGACGCATGCGTCACGAAGTCCAGGGCTGCGTCGCAGCAGGTCACCCCGTCACCGCCCGCGCCGCCGCCGATGTGCTGCGCGCCGGCGGCAACGCCTTCGACGCCGCGCTCGCGGCCGTCGCCACCGCCTGCGTCGCCGAGTCCGTGCTCGCCTCACCCGGCGGCGGCGGCTTCCTGCTCGCGCGCCCGGCCGACGCCCCGGCCCGCATCTTCGACTTCTTCGTCCACACCCCGCGCGTCCGTCGGCCGCCCGCCGAGGTCAACGCCCACCCGGTCGTCACCGACTGGGGCACCACCCAGCAGGAGTTTCAGATCGGCTTCGGCACCGCGGCCACCCCCGGCCTCGTGCGCGGCCTGTTCGCCGTCCACGCCGAGCTCGGGCGCATGCCGATGCCGCAAGTGCTCGCCCCCGCGGTCGCAGCCGCCCGCGCTGGCGTCGAGGTCACGCCCTTCCAGGCCTACCTCATGACCCTCGTCGCGCCGATCTACCTCGGCGAGCCCGACGCGCGCGCCCTGTTCGGCAACGCCGACGGCGGCTCGCTCAACCGCGGCGACCTCCTGCATCACCACGAGCTCGGCGCGCTGTTCGAGTCGCTCGGCCGCGAGGGCGACCGCCTGTTCTACGAGGGCGAGGTCGCGGCCGCGATCGCCGAGCAGTGCCGGACCCGCGGCGGCCACATCACCCGCGAGGACCTCCGCGGCTACCGCGTCGCCATGCGCAGCCCGCTGACCCTGCGCTACCGCGACGCCACCCTCACCACCAACCCCCCGCCCTCCGCTGGCGGCACGCTCATCGCCTTCGGCCTGGGTTTGTTGGCGCGCGTCGACCTCCGCGGCGTCGCCTTCGGATCCGCCGAGCACCTCGATATCCTCGCCCGCGTCCTCGCCCGCACCGTCGACGCCCGCGCCAGCCACGGCCTCGACGCCCTGCTCTCGGAGACCATCTTCGGCGGCCACGCCGAGACCCTGATCGCCGAGCTGACGGCCGCCCGCGCCGCCTACCGCGGCACCACCCACATCAGCGTCATCGACGCGGACGGCAACGCCGCCGCCGTCACGCTCTCGAACGGTGAGGGCTGCGGCTCGCTCGTACCCGGCACAGGCATGATGCTCAACAACATGCTCGGCGAGGACGACGTGAACCCCGCCGGCCCGCACGGCTGGCCGACCGACCTGCGCCTGTCCTCGATGATGTCCCCGACCGCGATCACCCGCGACGACGGATGGTTCGCGATCACCGGCAGCGGCGGCTCCAAGCGGATCCGCAGCGCCATCTTGCAGGTGCTCAGCAACCTCGTCGACTTCGCCATGCCGCTCGCGCAGGCCGTCGACGCCCCCCGCATGCACGTCGACGCCGGCCTGCTCAACCTCGAGGGCGGCTTCGATGCCAACCTCGAGACCGGCCTCGCCACCAGCTTCCCCCCGATCTTCCCACCCGACGCCCGGATCATCCGCTGGGCCGACCGCAACATGTTCTTCGGCGGCTGCCACTCGGTCGCCCGCGCCCCCGACGGCACCCTCGGCGGCGTCGGTGACCCGCGCCGCGACGGCGTCTGCATCGGCCCCGGCGCGCTCTGATCGCCACAAGCCCGGCCCACCGTGGCTAGCGCGCCGCAAGACGCTGCACTGACCGCGATCAGTCGCCCGGGCCCGGCACGAACGCCGCGTCGTTGGTGACGATGATGCGCGCCAGGTTGACGCTCTCGCGATACGTGAAGCGGACCTCGTGCGGGCCCGCGGCCCAATCCGCCGTCCATGGGTCTTCCACGTACTGGCACTGCCGAGCGTTGACCGGGTCGCGCCAGTTGAGCCGCTTCCAGACGTAGTTGTTGCCGTTTTGATCGCAGTCGCCCTCGAAGATCGCCGCCGGCTGCGGTTCCCCGTCGAGCTGCACGAAGTACGAATCGTCGTCGCCCTGGTCCCAGGAGCGGACCCACACGTGCCAGGTCGCAGTGCATGGAATTTCGACGCTCCACACCACCGCGCCCTCCGTGCCCTCGTCCGGGTCGATCTTCGCGATCAGGCCCTCGCCTAGCATGCTCATGACCGTGAACCAGTCGCCGCTGACCTCCGCGTCGGCCGCCCCACGCTTGAGCACGTGATCCTCGCCGCAGGCGACTGGCACGCCCGTGGTCGACTCGTCGCCGGTGCTCTCCGCGACGCCCGTCGTCCCGTCGGTCGTCTCGCCCGTCCCGGTCATCACCGGGTCGCCGGTGGTCCCGACGTCCGTCGTGGCCGATGTCGGGTCTGTCGGGTCCGTCGGGTCTGTCGCGCCAGTCACGTCAGTCGCGTCGGTCGCGTCGGTCATGCTGGTCGTGCCGGTCATGCCGGTCATGCCCATCGTCGTCGCTCCGCTGTCGCTCGTCGTCGGCGGCGTCGTCGGGCCGCCCGAGCTCGGCGCGTCGCCGCCCTCCGAGCTGCTGCTCGTCCCAACCGTGGTGCTGCCCTCGGTGACGGCGCTGCCGCATCCCGACAATGAAACGATCCCAAGCACCACGACGGTCGCGCGTAACAGCATGTCGATCTCCTGCCTCACTTTGCCCATGCCGAGCGCGCGCTGGCAAGCATCGCGCGAAACCGTTTGACCGCCGCGCGCCGTGATAGTGCCGGCCATGCTGCCCCGGTCCGCTGTTGCCCTCCTCTCCCTCGTCCTCGCGCTCGCCTGCGGCGGGTCGAACGACGAGACCGGTAGCTCGAGCGGCGTCACCTACCACGCGACCGTCGCCACCGAGGCGCCCCCCGTCCACTGCGCGCATATCCTCCCGGACTCGGCGACCTGCGGCAATTGACCAGCTCATTTCCCTGGGCGCGCCTGGCCTCGGCTCGATGTGGCTCGATGTGACTCGTCAGGGCCGAGCGGCCTCGCCTTGACAAGACGGCGGCTCGCTTCGATGGTGGTTGGCCATGGTCCCGCTCGCTTCGCAACGCCGACGCATCCCCGGCGCTGGCGTACTTCGCCTCGCCGCGCTCCTGCTCCCGCTGGGCGCCTGCTTCGCGGATCCCGGGCGACACGGCGGTCAGTCCGACACCGGCTCCTCGGGCACCGGTGACGGCGGGACGACCACCGACGCACAGACCCCGACCAGCGGCGACCTCACCACCTCGGGCGCCGAGCTCTCCACGGGTCCGGGCGAGACCGGTGAGGTCAGCGGCACCGCCACCGGCGATCCCACCGACCCCAGCGCTGGCCCCACCACGGACACCGACCCCACCAACCCCACCGGTCAGACCACTGACACGGCGACCACCGGCCCGAGCCCGCCGGTGTGCGGCAACGGCATCGTCGAGGGGAAGGAGGGCTGCGACTACGGGGCCGAGAACGGCAGCGCCTATTGCAACGCCGATTGCACCGCCCCGACCTGCAGCGACTTCATTCAGAATCTGGACGAGTCCGACGTCGACTGCGGCGGCGCCTGTGCGCCCTGCGGCCTGTGTCAGCCCTGCAACAACGACGCCGACTGCGACGGCACCTGCCTCGGAGGCAAGTGTAGCCGCACCGATCTGCTCGACATCAACTACCTCACGAACTGCGGTATCACCAGCGACCTCTGGATCACCGGCCCCGTGATCCCTGGCGGCGCCTATCTGGTGGTCGCCGAGGGCGGCGGCGGATCGGTCAACGGGGAGGGGTTCGGCTGGCTCGCCGAGTGCGTCGGCTTCGACCTCCAGCCAATGAGCATCGACTTCGAGTACGCGAGCCCACAGGAGGCGTTCGCGTCCCTCAACCCGAATCAACTGCTGCTCGAATTCACCGGCGGCGAGCTGCGCTGCGGCCTCTACGACCAGCTTTGCGACGACAACACCGGCGGCGTCAGCCTCAGCTTCACGCTCCAGTGCCCGCCCTGACCGGCGGACCCGCGCACATGACAACGGCCAGGCGCCCCGCGGGGAGCCTGGCCTTTCGGACAGGTCGAACTCAGCCGCGGGCGGCCGGCCACGCGCTCGACGCCGCCGCCGGGTCGCGACGCACCGGGTTACGCGGCCGCTCGTAGCGCGAGCAGAACTTGTCCCACAGGCCGAGCACCCGCGCGACCTCCGGGTCGCCGCTGCCCTGCGCGAGCTGCCCGAGCTCGGCGCGGCCGGTGTCGCAGGCCTGCCAGCCCTCGGGGTCGTCCCACGTGCCCGCCATCGTGCCACGGCCGCTCGGCTGGGGCCGCGTGGCGAGGCTCGCGAGGCGGTCGGCCCAGCCGATCAGCAGGCGCCCCTTGGCGACGTTGAACGACTGCTCCTGCGCGATGTCTCCGAGCGTGAAGGCCCGCTCCTCGATCATCTGCGTGTCGGTCTCCGGGTCCGTGTACTCGATCGTCAGCATGATCTGGTCCTGCGGGCGCAGCTTGCCGCCGCGGGCCATCAGGTCGGACAGGAACAACTGCGCCGTGTTGGCGAAGTAGTGGATCGCCTGCACGTCCTCCTTCACCACCGAGCTCTCCTCGCCGTAAAACACGTTCATGCGCAGCGAGGGCGGGAGGTGCAACTGGAAGTGTACGTCCATCGCCGTCGTCTCGAGCAGCGAGATGAAGCGCGAACCGAACACCGCGTCGACCTCCGCCTCCGAGCCGAGGAACACGTACGCCCCGCGGCCGCGCTCGGTCAGCTTGTCGAGCAGCGCGTCGTTGAACTCCCGGCCCACGCCGACGCCCGACAGCCGGATCTTGCGCGAATCGTAGTACTTGCTGACCATCGACATCGTCCGCGGGTCGGTGTCGCCGGCGTTGGCCAGCGCGTCCGTCACCAGCACCACCCGGTTGTTGTAGGTCGGCTGGTACGCCGCGTCCGCCAGCGCATAGCCCTTCGTCAGCCCGAGGTGTACGTCGGTCGACCCGCGCGGCTTCATCTTGTCGATCGCCTTCTGCAGGATCTCCGGCTTGTCCCGGCCGACCACGAAGTTCTCGATCGGCGTGCACTCCTCGTGGTCGAACAGCACCACGTTGACCAGGTCCCCGTGCTTGAGCTGCGACGTCATCTGGGTCATCCCCCGCTTGAGGTAGTCCATGCGGCCCTCGTCAGACATCGACCCCGAGCGGTCGACCACGAAGGTCAGGTTGGCGTTGCGCCGCGCCTGCATGTCCACCGGCCGGCCCTTGACCGCCAGCGCCAGGTTGTAGATCCCGGCCTGCTTCGGGTCGGCCGCGATGTCGGCCTGCACCGAGAAGTCGTCCTGCGGCGCCACCGGTGCGGTCTCGAAGCTGAAGTAATTAAGCAGCTCGTGCGGCCGGATGTGCTCGATCGGCAGCGGCAGGAACTTCTCGATCGCGAAGATCACCCGCTGCGCCGACGACAGGCTCATCGTGTCGTCATTCGACAGGTAGATCGCCGAGCCCCAGTCCTGGTACTGGTCGCGCGGGTCATCCAGTTGCACCGGCTGCGCGTCGTCCCCGGCCGCGATCTCCTGGGGTGCCGTGGCTGCCGCCGCGGGGCTGGACGAGTCCTTCTCCGCCGCCCCGCGCTTCGCGTCGCGCTTGGCCTTGCGCTCGGCCCGGCCGTCGCGGGCTGACTCGTCGTTGGCCACCTGCGACATCGGCGGCGCCACCGGCGGGCCCGCCGACATCGATGCGTCGGCGCTCGGCGCCTGCTGCCGCGAGGGCCCGGCCTCCTCCTCGGCCTTCGCACGGCTCGCGACCTTGGCCGCGGGCTTGCTCGGCTGCGGCCTGTCCTGCGGCTTGGCGTCGCCCGCCCGCCCCTTGCCCGCGCTGCTGTAGCCGGTCGCAGTGCCGCCGGCGATCATGCCTCCACCTGGCTGGCTCGGTGAGCTCGAGGGCTCCGTCGTACTCGCGCTGCCGTACTTCACGTTCTTGTACGACCCTTGATACCCGCTGCTCCGCTTGGGCGTGACCGGCCGCGGACTCGGGCCCGCGATCTTGTCCTGACGCTCGCCGCCGTAGCAGCGGTCCATGCGATTGACGAGCTTGGGCAGCGACGCCAGGTTCGCCGCCGGCGGATCCCGGTGCGCGCGCGCCGGGTGCGGGCGCGGTGAGAACAGGTGCGGCGGCGCGTCGTAGCTGCCCTGGCCCTGGACCAGCAAGGCGCCGTCGCCACCCGGCTCGACGGTGCCGCCGATCGGCGTGACCGTCGGCGTGCTGCGGCACCCGGAGAACATCAGGGGCGTGGCGAGAAGGATCCACTTGGCGAAAGACGGGGCGTTCATCGGGCTCTCCTGCAACGATTCAGGCTTCACGAATAGATCCTGGCGATCCCCGGCCATCGCGGCCGGCTGCTCGCCGGAGTCTCCGGGCGCCGCTGGAACGACGCCCACCGGGCCCAGCTTTCGCCTGCGAGCAAAAATTGTCCACGCAGGCTCCTTCGCCCCCAGTGACGCCGTTCTTCGCTCCCTGGCGAGCGGATCCACCCATGTGATGATCCCATCGCGTCCCCGCGGCTTGTTTGGAGGGCCGCCGCGGTGCGACACTGGCGGCGTGGAGTCGCTGCTGCTCGTCGTCGCCGAGCTGGTGTCGGTGCCGCGTCTCGTGGCGCTCGCGTTGCTCGTGGCCCTCGCCGCCGCCGTGGCCCTCGCGCTCGGTCAACTCGTGCTCGGTCGACGGCTCCGGTCGTGGGCGCTGCGCTGGTGGCGAAGGCTCGTGTGGACCACGATCGGCGGCCTCGGCTTCATGCTCGCCGGGCTGGTGTTCATCGACCTCCTGCTGTTCGCGCCGGCGCTGCGCATCGCCCTCGATCAGATCGAGCTGCGCTCCGGCCTCGACATCGGCTTCACCAGCGCCACCGGCAGCCTGTTGACCGGGCGCCTCGACCTGCGCGGCGTCACCTTGCGCCGGAGCAGCGCCGGCCTCGACCTCTCGCTCACGGCCCAGCAGCTCAGCCTCGACGTCGACATGTTGCGGCTGTACCGCTCGGCCCTCCCGATCACCCTGGTGCGCGCCGTCGGGGTCCGCGGGTCGATCGTCCGCCGCGACGGCGGCGCGCCGGGCACGTCGCGGCCCTTCGTCATCGATCGCCTCGAGCTCGTGGATGTTCAGGTCGACTTCGAGGACGCGATCACGGCCCCGTTTCGCAGCTTACCGATCGTCTTTACCTCGCTCGAGCTCGCCCCGCTGCGCAGCGACTTCGCCATGCTCGACGTGCTATGCGGCGCCGAGGCCAGCGGCAGCGCCCGCGGCTACGCGTTCGGCGCGGGCGCCCACGCCTGGCAGGCGCGCGGCATCCCGATCGGACCCGCCGCCCACAAGCTCGGCGCCGCAGGCCGCTGGATCCGCGGCGGCGACCTCGACCTGACCCTGCGCTGCGGCCCCGATCGCGACGCCGATCCCGTGCCCATCGCCGTCGACCTGCGCCTGCACGACTTCAAGATCGCCCCTCCCGGCGACAGCGGCCGTAACCCGATCGCCAGCCAGATCGCCAGCGCCCTCGCCGGCCTCGGGCCCGACATCTCGCTGCGCTTCGAGTTCGAGCTGCCGCGCGAACGCTTCCGGGGCGCCAGTAACGTCAGCCAGCTCGGCCTGTGGGACGGCGCCATCGCGGCGTGGAACGTCGCCATCGGGGCCAAGCTGGGCCTGAGCCACGAGGAATTGCGCGTGCTGGGACTCGGCTCCCGCGTCCTGGAGAAGCTCGCGCCGACCCCTGCGCGCCGCAATTGACCGCCCGCCGCGCATTTGCAAGGATCGCCGGATGCTTGGCCTACGCTTTAATCGCCTCGTCCACGTCGCGCTCGCGGGCGGCGGCCTGACCCTCGGCGGGTGTCCCCCCGGCGGCGAGGACACCGACAGTGACACGAACACCGAATCCGACAGCGAGACCGACAGCGACGGGCCGACCACCACCGTCGACCCGAGCGGCAACCCGACCGTCGATCCCACCGGCGATCCCCCGCCGCCACCCCCGGCCGACGTCACCCCGCCGGTGCTGATCGGCGTCGAGTTCCTCGACCCACAGATCCTCCGACTCAGCTTCACCGAGGCGATCGCCCCGACCGACACCGTCAATCCCAAGCGCTTTCGCCTCAGCCTCGGACGCTTCTACGAGAACGCGTATTACGGCTACTCTCGCACCCTGTACAATGAGCCCGAGGACTTCAACCACGAGCTCTACTGCGTCGAGAATTGCTACTACTACGAGTGCTACGAGCAGTGTTACTACGGCCCGACGCTCGAGCTCGACGTCCTCGATCTGCTCCCCGACGCCTATGACAGCTCGATGGTCGTCGTGCTGCTCGAGCAGCCGGTGACCAAGAGCCTGTGTCAGTTGGTCACCAGCGTCGGCGCCAACGGCCTCGGCGGCCTGCTCCTGCACTACGCCGACGGCGGCTCCTCGCAGATCACCGACCTCGCGGGCCTCCCGCTCGCCGGCAACGGCGCCACCTGGGTGAAGCTCGCGGACCAGACTTACCACGTCGTCGACAACCAGCAGTTCCCCGAGCAAAACCCCTTCCTGCCGATCCCCTGCCCGTTCTAGCGCCCGTGCCAGCGCCCAAGAGGGCCCTGCCAGTGCGCCTCTCGGGCCGCCTGCCTGGCTCTGGCGCGCACGACCCCGGCGCGTGACCGCATGGCGCGCGCGAGCGGACCTCCTGCCTGGCCTTTAGGACAGGCTCCGCGGCGCCGCCCCGCGGGTATACTCCGCCGCCATGCCCCCCCGCACCCATATCCCGTGGGACGCCACGGTCGCCGAGCACCTCGCTGCGGCCGCGGGTGCGGGCGTGCCCGACGGCGATCCATGGATCGGCCGCATCATCGACGAGCGCTACCGCATCGTCGAGCTGCTCGGCGAGGGCGGCATGGGCTCCGTCTTCGTCGCCGAGCACCTCAAGCTGCGCAAGCAGGTCGCGCTCAAGACGATCCGCCCCGAGTTCGCCAGCAACGCCCAGGCCGAGGCCCGCTTCGCCCGCGAGGCCCTCGCCACCGCCCAGATCGATCACCCGCACGTCGCCAGCGCGATCGACTTCGGCCACCTGCCGGAGGGCGGCGCCTACCTCGTCATTCAGCTCGTGCGCGGCGTCAGCCTCGCCGCCCACCTCGACACCCACGGCAAGATCGCCTGGGGCACCGCCGCCGACCTCGGCGCCCAGATCGCCGACGCACTCGCCGCGGCGCACGCCGCCGGCATCATTCACCGCGACCTCAAGCCCGACAACATCCTCATCGAGACCCGCGACGACGGCCACCTGCACGCCAAGGTCCTCGACTTCGGCATCGCCCACGTCGCCGACGCCACCACCGCGATCCCCGGCAAGGTCGGTCAGCCGCTCACCCGCATGGGCGCCATCCTCGGCACCCCCGGCTACATGCCGCCCGAGCAGGCCGTCGGCGAGACCGTCGACGCGCGCGGCGACCTCTACGCGCTCGGCGTCATCCTCTGGGAGTGCTGCACCGGCCGGAGGCTGTGGCAGGGCGAGAGCATCACCGAGCTGGTCGCCTGCCAGCTCGGCTCGACCGCACCGACCCTGCAACAGGAGCTCGGCAACCTCGTCCCCGAGCCGCTCAGCGAGATCGTCGCCCAGTTGTTATCCGGGCCGCCGAGCAAGCGCCCCGACGCCGCCGGACCCGTACGCGACAGCCTGCGTCGCCTCGCCCTGACCCAGACCGCACCCGGCTCCTCACTGATCGCCGCGAGCATGCGCGCCGCCGTGCCCGAAGTGCTCGTCCCCCCGCGCTCGCGCAAGACCCGGATCCTCGACGAGTGGGACGCGCTGCGAGCCCGCCGCTGGGTGGTCCCCGCGATCGCCGGCGCGTTCGCGGTGATCCTGACCTGCAGCTTGTGGATGACCGACGACGCCGACGACCGCGTGGACGCCGACGAGGTCGCGTCCGTCATGGAAGACCCGCCCATCAGGCTCCCACCCGCGAGCCCGAAGGCCGCCGCCTCGCCGTTGAGCGAGCGCAAGGCCGACCCGAAGCCGAAGCCCCCCGACGCTCCCGTCGCGACCCCCGCGCCCACCGGCCCCGTCGGCGACGAACCACCGCTGCCGCCCGAGCTCACCCAGCCGCTCGCGGCCCTCCTGCACAGCGACGACAAGCGCGCCCGCAAGCGCGCCGCCGAGGCCGTGCTCGCGCACAAGCCCAAGGAGCTCGTGCCGGTCCACGCGCTCAACCTCGCCTGGCTCGAGAAGGCCGCGAGCTGCCCCAACAAGCGCGGTGTCATCGCGAAGATGGACGCCGCCGCCGACGCCCGCGTGCTCCCGGCGCTGCGCCGCCTATCGAGCACCCGCCGGAAGGGCTGCGGCTTCTTCAACTCGCAGGACTGCCTCGACTGCCTGCGCGAGACCCTCGCCCGGACGATCGGCCGGCTCGAGGCCGCGACGCCGGCCGCCCCCGCGCCGTGAGGGCCGCCGCGCACCAGACCTTTCAGACATGTCCCGAGGGACAGTGAGCACGGGCGCGCATCCGCGGCGTCACGCCGCCCGCGCGCTCGTGCACCCGCGTCGCGTACGTCGTCCTACCCGCGGCAGCGTACATCTCCCGGGTGGATCCCGGGTAGATCCATGCTGGCGACTTTGCCACGGCTCCGCTCTACTGGAGTCGCTTCCAGGATTACGCGAGGGTGACCATGACAACCAGACTCTATCTGCTCCTCACCGGAACGTGTGTGTTCGCTACCGCCTGCAGTGACGGCGGTCGCGAGACTGCCTCTGACCCCAACACCGACAGCGGCACGGGTGTCGCGTCGATCGGCACCGGCGGCGGCGCCACGGAGGGTACGCCGACCACCACCGCGACGCCGACCACAAACCCCTCGGACCCGAGCGGCGGCACCCCGGGCACCGCGAGCCAGGGCTCCGCCACCGATGACACGACCGCCGACACTACCGGCGCGACGACGATGACCAGCGACGACACCACCACCGGTGACGACCCGATCGTCGAGGTCCAGATCGATCCGCTGGACGCGATCGTCACCGTCGTCGACGGCCAGATCCCCGGAGCCCTGCAATACACCGCCAAGGGCATCACGCAGGGCGGCATCGAGGTCCCGATCTCCGGCACCTGGGCTTGGGACCGCCTCGACCTCGCCAGCCTCGGCGCGCAGTCGGGAGCGTTCGCCGTCACCGGCTTCGCCGGCGGCAAGGGCACCGTCACCTTCGACCCCGCCGGCCCGCTCGCGCCGGTCACCACCACCGCCAGCATCAAGCTGCAATTCACCAGCGAGCCCGCTCCGGTCGACCCCGGCGTCAAGGACGGCTTCGGCTTCGCCACCGACCCCGACCCCGCCCTCGCCCTCGTCTACCCTTACGACAACACCGTGTTCCCGCGCGGCCTCACCGGCCCGGTCGTGCAGTGGAACGGCGGCGGCCCGGCCGACCTCTACTACATCCACGTCTACAGCGACTTCTTCGAGTTCAAGGCCTACACCACCGTCCCGCCGCCCTCGCGCTACAGCTTCCCGGTCATGCCGGCCGACGTGTGGCTCAACCTGACCGCCTCGACCGAGGGTCCGGTCAAGTTCGATGTGCAACGCTTCGACGGCGTCAAGCACTACACCGCCAAGCAGCAGACCTGGACGATCGCCCCCGCCAACCTGACCGGCTCCGTCTACTACTGGGAGGTCAACAACGGCAACGTCGTGCGCCTCAACATCGGCGACACCGCCCCCCAGCAGTTCATCCAGAAGCCGCCCGGCGTCACCTGCGTCGCCTGCCACAGCGTCTCCAAGGACGGCTCGCGCATCGCCGCCGCCTTCCACGGCGGCTACAGCCCGTGGAGCACGATCGACGCGGCCACCGGCGTCGTCCAGTACTTCCCCGACATCGCCTCCGGCTTCCAGGCCATCTCACCGAACGGTTCCCACGTGCTCTGGGGTCAGTCCGACCAGACCGGCGCCCTCAAGCTGACGACCTTCAATGACAACACCGTGCTCTCGACCCTGACCACCCCCGGCGGTCTGCCGGTGCACCCGGTGTGGTCGGGCGACGGCGCCAAGGTGGCCTTCGCCCGCCGCACCGACGGCAACTGGCTCGACTTCAACAACAGCGAGCTGTGGCTGGCCGAGATCGATCTGATGACGAGCACCTTCTCGAACGTCACGCAGATCGTCAACAACACCCCGCCGCTGGGCACCACCACCTACCCGACCTTCGCGCCCGACTCGCAGTGGATCGCGTTCAATCGGCTCAATCATGCCCGCACCCGCGCCGCCGTCACCGAGGTCTGGATGACCAACCTCGACGGCTCCGCCCAGATGCGCCTCGATAACGCCAACGGCCTCGGCATCATCGAGCCCGGCCAGGACCAGACCACCTACGAGCCGACCTTCCTGCCCGTCTCGGTCGGCGGCTACTACTGGCTCATCATCGGCTCGGAGCGCAAGTACGGCAACACCCTCACCGACGTGAACCCGGGCAGCCGCCGCAAGCAACTGTGGGTCACCGCCATCGACGCCAACATCGAGCCCGGCAAGGACCCGAGCCACCCGGCGTTCTGGCTGCCCGGCCAGGAGCTCAACAACTCCAACATGCGCGGCGAGTGGGCGCTCGCCCCGTGCAAGCAGATCGGCGAGGGCTGCAACGCCGGCTTCGACTGCTGCGGCGGCTTCTGCTACCCGCCCGCCGAGGGCGAGATGCCGACCTGCAACGACCAGCCCGACTCCTGCTCGCACCTCGGCGACTCCTGCGAGCTCGACGCCGCCTGCTGCGAGGGTGAAGGCACCTGCATCGGCGGTTTCTGCGCGATCATGCCGGGCTGACCGCGAACGCGGTGCTGCCAACATGACCCTCGGGCCAGCCTGGCCCGAGGGTCATGCCGCTTTCGGCGCCCGACTTGGCAGCCCGCGGCCCCCGCGGTAGCGTGCCGCGCTCATGGCCGTGAACGTGCGCCGGGTCAGGACACCGCTCCGTGCGCGGCTGCGCTTCGCCGTCTACGCGGCGCGGCTGCTCGGGGGCCGCCTGCTCGTGCTCGTCGCCCTGCTCGGCCTCGGCGCGCTGCTGCTCAGGTGGCGCGGCGACCCGGCCGTCGTCGCCCACCTCGACTTCATCGAGGCCTGCTTCCTCGTCTACACGCAACTGTTCTTCGAGCACCTCACCGACCTGCCGGACGACTGGGCCCTGCGGATCATGTACTTCACCGTCCCGATCGCCGGCGTCTTCATCCTCGCCGAGGGCCTGCTCAAGGTCGGCACCTCGCTGCTCGACTTTAACAACCATCGCCAGGAGTGGGTGCGCATCATGGCCGAGACATACCGCGACCACATCATCCTCATCGGCCTCGGTCACGTCGGCTTTCGCGTGCTCAATGAGCTGCTCGACCGCGGCCGCCAGGTCATCGCCGTCGAGTCCGCTGACCACGGTCAGTTCGTCGAGGAGGCCCGCGCCCGCGGCGTCCCGCTCATCATCGGCGACGCCCGCCGCGAGTCCCTCCTGCGCGACCTCGGCATCGAACACGCCGCCTGCGTCATCGCTTGCACCGACGACGACCTCGTCAACCTCGAGGTCGCCCTCGACGCCCGCCAGATAAACCCCAAGATCCGCCTGGTCATGCGCTTCTTCGATCAGAGCATGGCCCAGAAGCTCGGCAAGGCCTTCACCGTCGACTCGACCTTCTCGACCTCCGCCCTCGCCGCGCCCGTGTTCGCCGCCGCCGCCCTCGACCAGCAGGTCCTCGGCGCTTACCGCATGGGTGAGACCGTCATGGCCAGCGTCCAGATCGACGTCGTCGCCGGCAGCCCCCTCGTCGGCAAGACCTTGCGCGACGCGGAGGAGGCGCTCGACGCCGCCGTCGTCGGCGTGCGCCGGATCGGCCAGTCCGCCTCGCACAAGTTCTCGCGCAGCGAGGCCCTGCGCCCCGGCGACGCGCTCATCTGCCACGTCGCCGTCGAGGAGATCGCCGGCGTGAAGACCCGCGCCGCCCCACGCTCATCCGCCTGACCGTCCATCGCCGGAGATGCGGACGCACGATGGTCCGCAGGCGAGCACAAGTTTGCGCATCGGACCGTCGTCCGCGCCCGGCGACCCGTCCGCCGGGCATGTCCAGCGCTCTGGACAGCGGGCGACCCGAAGTCTGCCGGATTGGACACGGAAAGGCGCCGGTGCGCCGCTCCCGGCGATGCCTGCACGGCACGGTGGTTGCAACACATGGATCATGGTGCCCACATATGCCCTGCGGCCCACCAGATCCGACGGCAGCTAACCTATCCCCAAGGACAGCCCGAATATTCCGCGGCTTCGTCCGACTATTCGCAGGCGCAGCTCACTTATCCCCCGAGCCCGCCTGCATATTCAATAAGCCGACCCACAATGCCCCGTCCGCATTAGCGCAGACGGTCGAGCACGAAGCGCGCGAGCCCGGCGAGGAAGTCCCGGTGCACCGAGGGCGGGAGCTGCCCCTCACACCCGGCGAGCGCGAGGCGGGCGTCCATCGCCCAGCGCGCCGCGATCGCCCGCGCGTGCTCGCTGCTGCTGTGGCGGCGCAGCAGCGCCAGCAGCCAGTCGACCTCCACCTCGAGCTTCGGCGCGGCTCGCCCGGTGCCAGCGACATGCGCCCGGATCGCCCGCGCCCCGGACTCTCGCAGCTCGCCGCGCTCGACGAGCGCGCGCAGCAAGCCGTCGAGGTCGGCGTCCTCGCCCTCGCCGGGCCGGGGCTTGGCGAGGATGCGCAGCGCCTCGGCGCGGTCGTCGGGGCTCGCCTCGCGCAGCGCGTGCAGCAGCATCAGCGTCCGCTTGCCCTCCCACAGGTCGCCGTGGCGCTCCTTGCCGTAGCCGCCGACATCCTCCTCGAGGTTGAGCAGGTCGTCCTGGATCTGGAACGCGACCCCGAGGCAGCGCGCGTAACGCTCGAGCGCCGTCACCACCGTCGCGGGCGCGTCGGCGGCGATACATCCGACCAGCACCGGCGTGATGAAGCTGTACCAGCCGGTCTTCTTGGTCACCATCTCGACGTAGTCCCCGTCCGTCAGCGCCCAGGTGCTCTCGCGGACCCAGTCCAGCTCGAGCGCCTGCCCCTCGACCGACTCCTGGACCATGTGTGCGATCGCCTCGAGGATCCGCAGCGCCTTGCCGAGCCCGAGGATCGCCGTGTTGTCGAGCAAGGGGCGCAGCGACAGCGCGAACATGGCGTCGCCGACGTTGATCGCGATCGGCACGCCGTGCGCGTGATGCAGGGTCGGTCCGCCGCGCCGCATCAGCGACGCGTCCTCGATGTCGTCGTGGATCAAGAACGCGTTGTGATAGAGCTCGAGCACCGCCGCCGTCCGCGAGATCGCCGACTGCGAGCCGCCCAGCGCGCGGCAGGTCGCCACCGCCAGCGCCGGTCGCAGCGCCTTCGCCTCGCGCAGCGGATAATCGAGCATCAACGCATACAGGCCCTGCTTGCCCGCGTCCTTCGGGATGATCCTGCCGATCTCCGCGAGGATCACCTGCCGGCATTCGGCCAGGTATTCGGCGATCTCCGCGTCACCGAGGGCCGTGGTCGTCGCGTCCTGGGGAGCCGTCACGCCCGTCACGCCCTCATCATTGCACGATCGTCACACGATCACGCAGGTCCCGGCGCGAGGACCGGGGTTAGTTGCGCCGGCGATCGCACGCCGGCCTCGATCATCCACCCTTGCGCCTGCGCCTGCGCCTGCGCGTCGCGCTCGATCCCCGCGAGGCGCATCCGGGCCGCCTCGCGATGCAGTGGCATCGCGGCGCGGTCGAAGCCGGCGACCGCCCCGCGCAGGGCCAGGCGGGCCTTGCCGAGCTCCCCGTCGAGCACCCCCAGGCCGCCACGCAGCACCGCCGCGAAGGGTGCGTGGATGCTGAGGTCGCCCGACCCGACCCGGTCGATCGCCTCCCGCAAGCTCCGCCGCAATTCGCCGGGCGCGACCTTCCCGGGCCCCGCGGCGAGCAGCGCCAATGCCACCTTGCCGCGCAGGTACCACAGCTCCGCGCTGATATACGCGATCCGCAGGAACTGGGCCGACCGCAGCCGCGGCCACGCCACCACGAGTCGGGCCCACGCCGCGCCCGGGTCTCCGAGATACAGATCGATATGTATCATCGAGATCAGGTGATAATAATGTTGCGAGCTGAAGTGGTCCTGCGGCCAGCTCGCTGCCCCCTGCTGGGCGTGATGCAGGGCCAGGCTCGGGGTGTCGGCGGCCAGCCACGCGAGGCACTGCGAGCCCTGGCGCGCGTTGTTGGCCGCGAACAGATCGCCGCGGTCCTCCGCGTCGCGGATCGCCTCCGGCAGCTCCTGCTGCAGCTCGCGCAGTCGTCCCAGATGCGCCAGCGCGGTCCAGCGATACACCGCGGACACCGCGATCTCCCAGCGCGCCCCGGTGCAGTGGGCCCGGTATGTGGTCTCGGCGAGCTCGCAGTGGTTGACCGCGCGGCGCCAGTCGGCGCAAAACCACGCCGCCGCGCCGGCCGACATATGGGCCCAGCCGCGGTCGTAGGGCGCCCCGCCGGCCTCCGCCAGCGCGATCGCCTCGTCGCTGATCCGCCGGCTGCGCGGGCGAAACATCCGCCCGCCGATCGCCGCCTCCCACGCCGCCTCGAAGCCCAGCGCCCGGACGACCCGACCGCGCTCGCCGAGGCGCAGCGCCTCCACCAGGTGCAGCACGCCGAGCGCGTCCGAGACCCCGTGGTTGATCATCGCCAGGCTGGTCGTCGCCGCCCACACCGCGTCCAGCCGGGTCGCGACCTCGCCGACCGCCGCGTCCTCGCGCACCTCGTACCGCAGGCCGCGAACCAGCATGACCAGCCGCCGCAGCAAGCTCTCGCGCATCGCCGCGGCCGGCGACGCTGGCAGCTTCACGCCGACGTCGAGCAGCGTCGCGCGCAGCATGTTCATGCCTTCGCCGAGGTGCCCGCTGTGCAACAACTGCTCGGCGGCCCGCAGCCGCAGTCGCCGGAGCACCACCGGGTCGGCTGTCCCAACGGACAGCTCGTCGATCGCCTGCCCGTAGGCCTGACCCGCGCGCAGCCCGTGACCCGCGTTGGCGAGCGCCTCGGCCTGACCGACCCGAAGCTGCCAGCGCGGCTGCTCCTCGCAGCCCAGCTCCAGCGCCTGCTGATACAGCGCCGCGGCCCGCTCGAAGGCCAGCGCCCGCGCGGCCCGCTCGGCGGCCCGCAGCGCGTGCGGAGCGGCCTCCGCCTCCGCGCCCGCCCCACACAGGTGCTCGAGGATCTGTTCGGGGTCGCTGGCCGCCAGCGCCAGCAGCACGTCGGCCAGCCGGCGATGCAGGCCGCGACGTCGGGTCTCGCCCAGCGCCGCGACCAGCGATTCGCGGATCCGGGAGTGATAGATCTCGATCGCCTCGCCCTCCGCCGCCGACGCGAGCCGCAGCAGGCACGCCTTCTGCAGCGTCGGCAACATCGCCATGATCGCCGTCACCGCCGGATCGTCGGCCAGCATCGCCAGCGTGAGCTCCCGGGTGAGCGGACGTCCCGCGATCGCCACGGCCTCGAGCAACCCCCTCGCGGCCCGCGGCAGCAGCTCGAGCCGCGCGCTGACCACGTCCTCCGTGCGCGGCAACACCAGGCTCGGGCGGCGGACCCGGAGCCGGCTGAGCTCGCCGAGCAAGAACGGGTTGCCCGCCGCCTCGACGTGGATCTGCGTGACCCACTCGCGGTCGACCGCCGCCGCGCCAGGCAGCAGCAGGTCCGCGGTCAACGCCTGCGTCTCGGCGAGACCGAGACCGACGAGCTCGATGACGTGGCGCTCCTGCGGCAGGTCGAGGCTCGGGTCAGCCCGCGCCGCGTCGAGAAAACGCAGGCACGCGCTCGCCTCGCGGTCCTCGCCGCGGAAGGTCAGCAGCACCAGCATCGGCGGCGCCCCCGGCCCGCGCAGCAGCTCGCGCAGCAGCACCGCGCTGTCGAGCTCGCCCCACTGCAGATCGTCGATCCACACGATCACCGGCCGGCGCGCCGCCATGCGTGCGAGGATCTCCCGCAACGCCACGACGACCCTGCGCCGCGCGACCACATCCTCGACCTCGACCTCGGCGCCGGTCCACGCCGCGATCGCGGGCACCCGCCCGAGCACCGGAAATGCGCGCACGAGCTCAGGCACCGGCAGATCCGGCAGCAGCGCGGCGACCTCAGCGATGCCGCACAGGATCCGGCTCAGGTCGTCGACCACCCCGTCGAACGCCTTGAACGCCACCCGCTCGCTCGGATGACAGCGGCTGCGCAGCACCCACGGTCGCCGCGCCCACGACTCGGCCAGGAAGCGCTCGATCACCGTCGTCTTGCCGATCCCCGAGCTGCCGACGATCTCGACCATGACCGGCATGACCGGCATG
>Ga0335395_10000735_pt1 | contig 20677 bp, 22 predicted proteins | sample MAT02_FD_205744 | JGI IMG/M metagenome (GOLD analysis project Ga0335395, IMG submission 205744) | Freshwater microbial communities from Lake Fryxell liftoff mats and glacier meltwater in Antarctica - MAT-02 (spades assembly) (version 2) ...
TTGCTTAACATGACCAAAGTAAATTTGATCATAAGTATTAGGATAACTCAACATTTCATTATGATTGAGTTTTACGATAAAAGGAATCCTGTGAGCATATTTTCGAGCGACGGACCCAAGCACGCCCAAGGTAGACGCGACCGCGTTACACCCTCCTTCTAAAGCTAATTCTACAATATTTTTAGGATCAAAATAGTTAGGGTTAATTGCAAAACTTGCACCCGCAGAATGTTCAATGCCTTGATCAACAGGTAATATTGACAAATATCCTGTTTCTTTTAGACGGCCACAATTGAACATTTTCGCCAAGTTATTTAGCACGGGTATACTGCGATCAGATTGACTATATACGTCATCGATAAAAGTAGAGCTAGGTAAATACAATTTCTCTTTCGATATTGTTTGACATTGGTGTTTTAATAAATACTCTGCTTGCTCACCTAGTAAATTTATAATTGTTTCAGCCATCTTGCTTTTACCTTTTAATTTCTGTTCAGTAAATTTTCTAGTTGCATTTTTGTTTCTTCATAACTTTTATGATGAATTCCTTTTACGCCTAAGGTTTCAATAAGTTCAACCAACATTTTTCGATCATCAACATAAATGACTTCAGAGGGTGAGGTTTGTGAAGTATCTAAAGCCAGTTGAAAAATTTCTAAATCAGGTTTGCGCAAATGCACAAAACTTGAACATATAAAAGAGTCAAATATTTCTTTTAATTTAAATTTTTGTGCCCGATGCACCATTAATTCTTTACCTTCATTACTGACTGCAACAATTTTAAGTTTATAACGTTTTTTTAAATCTTTTATAAGAGTAAGCATGGACTGAAAAGGCTGAGATTGTTCAAGCATGTAAGTTTTAAAAACTTCAGGCACAAAATTGCGGGGTTGAAAGAAAACAACGCGTTTAATGTATTCATCTAAACTTATCTTGCCTATTTCATAGGTATCAAAAGTCAAAGAGTGTCGGGCATTCATTTCTGCTTCATCGATGTCGAACAACTTTGCTGCCCGATTTCGCATATGATGATCCCAGCCATTTGTTAATAACACATTTCCAATATCTAAAAATAATGTCGTGTAAATACTTGCGCTCATCGTTACTCACTTTTTTAATTCATCTTTTAAAATCTGATGTAGTACCACTGCTGCGGCGCCAATCACGCCAACTTGCTTACCTAATTGAGCAGGTATGACTCTAAGATTTTGAGTTGCAACTTTTAAGGCTCTCTGTTTAATCCCTTCATCAATATATGGAATTAATTCAGGCACACCATCGATCAAACCTCCCCCTAAAATTAAACATTCAGGATTATATAAATTAATTAAATTCACACAACCAGCAACTAACGCTTGTTGCACATTTTGCATTAAATGCAGTGCTAATGGATCACCTTGGCGAAATGCTTCTACAACAGTTTTAGCAGAGATATCTTTTATATTACCTTGACTAAGCTTCAAAAGTAGGTATCCTTTAGAGGTCTCATGCAATATTGCTTGTTGCGCTTGTTGGGCGATTCCCCATCCCCCAGCTAAAGCTTCCCAGCATCCTATATTTCCACAAGTGCATGGAGGACCTTCTAAACTAATCGCCATGTGTCCCACTTCAGCAAAAGAATTGGAGTATCCAGTTAACAAATTGCCTTGACTGACAACTCCCCCGCCAATACCTGTGCCCACAAACACACATACAACATCTTTAATCTGCTTACCGGCGCCAAATAGCCATTCTCCCCAGGTAATTGCGCGCACATCATTAATCACTTTTACGGGGATATTTAGCCTTGCTTCAATGTTTGCTTGTAAAGGAATATCTCGCCAATTGGGTAAATTTGGAGCAAAATGAACCATTCCGCTAACTGCATCAATTTGACCTGCCACTCCGATTCCAATTCCAGAAATCGGATAAGACGTGACTGATTGTAATTTTTGAACTGCGGCTAAAATTTCTTCTTGGATTTTTTCAGGGCCTTTGTAGCTATTTGTCGCAAAGCGAATGCTCTGTAAAAGCTCTCCATTTTGATTCACCCGACCTATTTCTATTTTTGTGCCGCCTAAATCTATCCCAATAGCTTCTAGTGGTTTTGACATACATTTTACCATTTAATTTAAAAATCAAATATAATTTTTACATTCATTTAGATCTAGAATAAAATATTTTTTTTACATTAATCAGTCGAGCCGCTATATATCGATTTTTAACAAAATCAGATGGGAGTAAAAATGGAAATTTTAAAAAAAAATCGTACTTTATTGTTAGCTGAAGGGGTGATTTTTACGATACTGGGGTGCTTAGCAGTGGCTATGCCTGTTATTTCTACTTTAAGTCTTGAGCTGTTTATTGGTTGGCTTTTTATTTTCGGGGGAGTTTTTCAAGCCGTAAGAAGTTTAAAATCATGGAGTGCTCAAGGTTCAGTAGGCTCTTTTTTAATTGGTTTAGTCTATTTAGTTTTTGGTATTTTTTTATTAGCTTATCCATTAGCAGGTGTGATTTCACTTACTTTAATCCTCACCTTCTTTTTTATCATTGAGGGAATTTCCAAAATCATATTAGGATTTCAAATGCGCCCCGTCCAACAATGGGTATGGTTCATCATTAGTGGAATCATTTCATTATTAATGGCTTTTATTATTTTTTCTGGTTGGCCAGGAACAGCTCTTTGGGTACCAGGTTTACTGATTGGTATTAACATGATTTTCTTTGGCATAGCTTTATTCTTTTTTGGTTTAAGTTTACCAAAAAATCAAAGCTAATAGATTTTAACCAAAGTATTACGCGGATTAAATGCCGCGTAAACTAAGTCTAAAGCAAGAATTAAATTATTTACCGGGTTGTTTTGTCACACGTAAATAAGGTTTGATCTCTTTATATCCCTGGGGAAATAATTTTTCTAATTCATCTTTATCAACGACACTTGGTAAAATGACACAATCCTGACCCCATTCCCAATTTGCTGGAGTAGCAACTTTATATTGATCTGTTAATTGTAAGGAATCGACCACACGAAGAATTTCCTTAAAATTGCGTCCTGTGGATGCCGGATAACTCAAAATGAGACGAATTTTTTTTTGAGGATCAACCACAAAAACTGAACGCACTGTAAATGTCTCGTTTGACTTTGGATGAATCATCCCATATAAATTTGCAATCTCTTTTTTTTCATCCCCAATTAAAGGAAAATTTAAATTCACTTGCTGTGTTTCGTTAATATCGCTTATCCATTGATGGTGATTATGAAGATCATTAACACTTAAACCAATAATTTTTACATTTCTACGTTCAAATTCATCTTTTAAACGAGCTGCTTCACCCAATTCAGTTGTACAGACAGGTGTAAAATCTTTTGGATGAGAAAAAAGCACGCCCCATGAGCTCCCTAGCCAGTCATAAAATGACAACTCACCCTTTGTTGTGTGGGCTGTAAAATTTGGAGCTTCATCTCCAATTTGTAAAGAACTCATTGTCACCTCTAATAGTTATAGTTTTTCATTAACCAAATTTGCTGATTGCCAAGATTGCATTCCACCGTGCAAGCTTGAGACATTTTGAAACCCTTTACTTTGCAAAAACGATGCGGCAATAGAGGAACGCATACCACTTCGGCAAACCATAATTAATGGCTGATCAAAAGAAAATTTTTTTAAAACAGTTTCAATTTCAGTTAATTCAATGTGATGGGCTTGAGCAACATGGCCATCTGCCCATTCTTTTTTAGATCGCACATCAATAATAATAGAGGCTTCCGATGTTTCGGCTTCACTAGGCATTATCATCTTTAAGACCTCTCCTTTTAAATGCGACTTGATGCGCGCAGATAGAGCTATAAATAAAAGAGGTTGATCAAATCCAACAAGCCTAAGCTGTGTAGTAATTTGCGCATCGCGATAATGATCATCTGTTATAATTGCTAAAGGTTTGTCAGTTGGGACGAACCAAGAACACCACTGACAAAAACTATCTTGCATAGGAATATTAAGAGCATTTTTTATATGAAAATCAGCAAATTTTTGTGGCACGCGTGTGTCTAAAATAAATAATTCTTCTAAATCTACTTCATCTACGCAACCCTCTGACGAAAGGGATGTTAAATCTTCTAAAAGTTCTGGTCCTTTTAAATTCATTTGCTTAATTTTTTGTAAATGTAAAGGATAAGGGGTGAAGTTTTGAGTTAGGTATTCCACCCATTCTTCTTTAGGCTTTATTTGAAAATAAGGGTTACATAATTTTTCATAACCTAAGGTAGAAAAATTTTTTCCTCCATAGGATTGACCGCATACACTTCCACTTGAATGACTCGGAAAAATTTCTAAAGAATCTGGTAGAGATTGAATTTTTTCAAATAGAGAAGAGTAAAGCTGGTCTGTTAAGTGTTTATTTTTTTCTTCTCCTAATAAATCAGGCCGACCAATTCCATTAATCAATAAAAAATCTCCTGTAAAAATAAACCAAGGGATATCTGAATTTCTTTTTTCATCATAACAAATCCAACTTAAATGTTCAGGACTATGGCCAGGGGTGTGTAAAGCTTGAAGCCGCAGAAAATCTAGCTGAATGCAATCGCCATCGTGGACAATTTTATCTGCATAGTTTGGTATCCATTCTTCTCCCCCCATTCCTGAACAATAAATAACAGGGTGCCCTTCCAACTCTTGTTTTAATTCTAATGCACCAGAAACAAAATCCGCATGCACATGCGTTTCAATAATATGCGTGATTTTTAAACCTGCATTTTGAGCTGCAGCTAGATAAGGTGCGATTTGTCTAGAAGGGTCAATCACAGCGCAGCACTTAGTGATCGTACTTCCAATTAAATAAGTATTGAGAGACAAACCCGGTGTTGAAATAGTTTGAAAAAACATTTTTTACCACTCATTACCCCTCTCTGTGCGCTCTGTGTTTGTTTTTAAATTTTGAGAGCCAAACATGAAATGTGCCACAAAAAATACAGAGAGGGAGTTAAATTTTTAATTTTCAATAGCTACAAACTGTTTCGGCAATAAGGGCTTTGTCAAAAGATTCAGAGCTTGGTAAATCAGCAGTTTTCTTTATTTTACCTACAGTGAATCGATAGATAAAGCAGCGGTCTTTAGCTTCTAATTTTTTTTCTAATTCCGTATCACGCTCAAAAAAAGAACGAATTTCTTCAGGTATTTGTTGAGAAGACAAAAATTGCCGAATACAAAAACGTGCCCCTGGTTTTGCAGTTTTTTGCACAGCTTTTAACAAACGTACAAAATGCGCATGATCCATGTATGAAGCAATATCTGACAATGAAAAACAATCAAAAGTAGGCTCTTTAATTGCCTCTAAATATTTAACAACTTCACTCGTCTGAATCGTGATACGATCTAAACGTTTTTTAATTGTCTGAGTTCCACCCTTTGTTAAGTAGGGTGAAAAAGCTTCTGGTGATGCATGCCCTTGAAACAACAATGAAAATAAAAGATTTTGATTGGCTAGGCAATGATTTAGGCTGTGAATAATTCTGTCATAAATATAGGCGCCGGGCTTAATTTTAGCGCCAACATTAACCAAACCTGGATCTTCAATCACAAATTTAGAAATAGAAGGATGCAAACCCAATTCAAACAGCTTTCTCCACCATTTACGATCCCAATATTTACTTACGAACTCTTTTTGTTCTTCAAGATTTTTAATAGCAAAGAGTTTTTTTATTGCTATGGGTCTCATAACTTTCAAAACGCTAGAAATAACTTTCGTTAGTTTCTCTACGGCTCCTTGATAAAGAACTCCTTTCGCAATCATTTTTTGATGCATATGCCAGTAGTCTTTTGAGGCTTTCGAAAGAAAAGGAACAAGTTTTTTAAATATTTCAAGCCGATTTTCTAGTTTTGTTGCCCCTAAAAAGCCAATATAATTTGGATAATCTAAAACGCGCATTGCAGCAATTTTAAGATCGAGTAAAAAATTTTGAATGGGATTTGCATCAATAGATACGATTTCTTTACATTCATTGACTAGCAGGTTTAGAGGTCTATCTCCACTGGCAGTAATACAAAGGATTTTATCACTCGGCTGAATACTTAACGCCTCACGTTCAGTTTCCCAATCTTCATTTCCTATACTATAGCTTAAACGCGAGAAAAATTTAGCCATGCTAAAAATCCTTTATTTTTAATTCACTGGTCAGTTGATGATATTATTTAGAGATAAGAAAATCGCTTACATATTGTAACGATTTGGATTATTAGCTCGTTCTACTTTGTCAGCCACGGTTTTTACAAACTCTTCCCATTTTTGATTTTTAGCAAGGGGCATAAGCAAATTAACGTCGACTCCTATTGTTTGAGCAAATTCTTGTACATAGGGCAATACATTATTGTAAGCATGTTCTTCTTTAAATGAAGAGACAAAACCTTTGACAAATCTTGGCCATATTAAAATGTTGCGGCTTCTAATTGCTTTTAAACCTGCACATAATTTTTCATCAGTACAAATTGCTTCTAAAAACTTAAATGGATGGAGATTAATAATTCGGTTTCCCGCTTGATTCATCTCTTTTTCTAGATCCCAAAGTTTCTTAGGATTTTTTTCCCACGCCATTTTGGTTACTAAAAATTCAACATCTTTCATTTCTTTGGAAGTAACTTTTGTATGATAATTTCGCTTGCTTTTATGAGAATTGACGATGACTTCCTGATCTGTCACAAGAAAATTAAAAGATACAGGTAAGTCTCCCTCGCTTTCTGATTGTGCGTAAATCGCTAAATTTTCAATCACATCTCCAAATTTATCATTTGCATCGATTGTGAGTGGATAATTCTCTCCAGTTTGATTAAGTAAAACAATATTTTTGCTAATTACTAAGCTGGGCAAGCATAAACACATTCCTAGAAATATTTTACTCGAATAGGACATACTAGCTCCACATTTTTTAAAGTCAGTTAACAAAGTTATAAAGAATGCATGGGAATGGTTCAAGTAGAATTTTTTCCATTGATTCTAAAAAGAATAGATCGCTTCTAAATTTGCCCCATAAAATTTGAACTTGGTATCTAAATAATCAAATGGAAAATTAATGCTGTTACCATAGTGACGGTACTCATAAAATGGAGTTAATCGCAACTTGAGTTGATGACTATTCCAACAAGTCCAATAAGAAATGGGCATTTCAATCCGGTATTGGATATGCTCTTCATAACATTGACTAAGTTTTCCATAGTCCGGATCTTTAACTGTCTGCTTACCATTCCATAAAAAACGTGCTGTCGCGTTTATACCTACTTGAAGCATCTCACTCAAATTAAAACTTAATAAACATCCAAATGGAAGATAGTGAAAAGAGTTATCAAATTTCACTTTAATGGGAGAAGGATTTCGATAATGATTTATTTCCCACATATAACCAATACCAAAAAAAGGTGTTAAAGAAATATAAGGGAAGCACTTTGATTGAAAAGTATACCCAAAACGTGTTTCGATGTTAGAGTTTGTAAATTCAGAACGAATGTGATGATCGGCAGTTTTACCTTCTAAAACACCTTGAGAATAAAGTCCATCAACGGCATAGTAAAATTTGTAACGCTTGAGTTTTTCGTAACCAATTCTCACTCCATATAAAGTACCCGTTTGTTTCGCTCCTCCGTCTTTAATTCTCGACACATAATAAACCTCTGGACCAATGAATAAGTTAGTGCCTTCATGAGCTTGAGAAATGAAGGGCAAGGCAATAAAAAAATAAAATCCCACAATTATTTTTTTTATCCAAAGATTCATAAAACACCTTTATTTGCTGGTCATCAATCAGAAGCCGTTTATTTGAAATATTAATGACTATTTATCTCTTATACTTTATTAAAGAGCAATATTTTATGTCACTGAGCAATGATTATTTTTTGTATTTATTTTTAATTGCATATGAAACATTGCACTTTGATAATTTACAATAAAAAAATATTAATATAGTCTTCTATTTACAAAATACTGCCCTTAAAACACTTTCTAAGGTTAAATATGAGCCCAAGTCAAGCTGCTGGAAACCAATTCAATTCCCCTCCATTTTGGGAAGAATTACCAAAAAACCAAAGTTTTTTTAATGGAAAAAATTTAATAAGAAAAGCATGTCAAATCACGCCACGCATAGCAGTTACTGCGCTTGCAGGATACTACATTTTAGGATATGCCTACGTTTATGGCTGGATGGCAATGATTGATCAATTTGCGATTAGGTTTATGCGAGATCAACATATGGGATATATGGCAATTGGTGCATTGATGCCCACCATTCAATGGTATGCTGCTTGGGGAGTGCGTATTACTGCCGGCACTTTGGCCTATTTGAGTTGTTGCTTGATTCAAAAAATTATTGCATATACCTATTCTTTTTTCAGCTCTTTTAGGAAAACAAAAAGAGTTTCTCTTCCTATTTAAGAGAGGGATAAGCAAAAAGACAGGGTAAACCCTGTCTTTTTTGCAAAAAGACTATCTGCAAGACTCTACACAACGATCACCACATGTTGGTTCAGAAACATGTTTGTAATAGTATTGTGGAATCCATTTACAGCATTTTTCACATCTGTATTTTGGAACTTGTTTTGTTTGGCATGTATAGTAGTACTCAGGAACTTGACGTGTGCAAGCGACGTTGTAGTACTGAGGGACCATGCGACAGCAAGTTTTTTGATACTGTTGTGGAATATATCTGCAGCATTTTTTGTAGCTATATTGGGGTACATATTCACAGTGCCACTTATTGTAGTTCTGTGGTACATAACGGCAATATAAACAATAGCAATCGTTCATGGGTTTTTCAGCCGGAGCACATTGTTGGCCACCACCGTATGAATAATCTTGTGAATAACCTTGTCCACCTTGATCTCCAGACCAGTCTTGTGAATAACCTTGTCCACCTTGATCTCCAGACCAGTCTTGTGCACTTGCTGAAGCAAATAAACAACATACAAATAATGAAACAAATAAATATATTTTTTTCATGATAAACTCCTATTTAGGGTTTAAAAATTACCTTGAGGACTACATAAGTTTAAAGAAAAGTTGCATTTTCGATTTAACTGTAAAATCTCTTACACAAACATTTTCTTTGAATAATTTAATTAAGTCGAATAAGAAGTTTTTGGAACGTTCGAGCCAAAAAATCTGACAAACTTAAAAAAATTTTCAAATTAATACTTAACACTACATTTAGCCAAAGGAATCTAAAACTACAACTAAAAAATAATAAATTTAAGATCAAAAAAGATCCGAAAAACCTAAACCACTAATAATGTTTTATTTAGTTTTTATAGAAAAGAATTAACAAGATTAAAAAAAACATCTTTTTTCTAAAATTTTGCAATTTTTAATTTTTTTTTTGATGTAAAAGAAAATAAAACCACTAGCTTTAAGCAGTGGCTTTTGATAAGTTAAAATAAAATGATAAATGAATAGAATAAAATCGAATTAAGCGATTGTTTCATTAGGAATTAAAGAAGCTTCATGGCTATCCAAGCAAAGCCCCTGTTCGTCTTTAACTTCTTTATCTACAATTACTGTTACACATGAATCTGACCAAACATTAATACTACTTTCCAACATATCAATCAGAGTGTAAAAAGGTAGAATAACGCCAAGTAAGTTAAGAGGGATGTTCATGTTAGCTAAAAAAGCACTAGCTAAAAAATAACACCCCATAGGTACGCCCGCATTTCCAATTGCCGCTATCGTCGATAGTAAAATCCAAAGTACCATTTCTACAGGTGTGTAGGTTACTCCTTCTGAAATTGAAACAAATAAAACAGTGATAAGAATAAACGCCGCGCACGCATTCATATTTATAGTTGTGCAAAGCGGTAAGGAAAAACTAGCAACTTTTCTTGAGACTTTTGCATTTTCTTCTGCACAACGCATGGCCATGGGCAAAGCAGCGGCAGACGACTTTGTAAAAAATGCGACTGATAATGCAGGAAACATCGCCTTAAATGTTTGTATGGGTGGAATACCTTTTGATTTAAGTAATAAAGGTAAAATCACTAGAGCTTGGATTAAATTGGCTGCCACTACACATGTCAAATAAAGCGCCAGACTCTTAACATCTAAACCTTTTTGGAAATCGCGCATAAATAAAACAATAAAAGCCCAAATGGCAATTGGCATGATAGTAACAATCCAACGCGTGATAGCAATGATCGCAGAATAAAGGCTTGAAAAAAAAGAATGTAAAACTGTTCGTGATTGAACGGGTAACGAAACGACTGCACAACTAAATAAAAGAGCTAAAAAAAGTACTCCAATCACATTATTTTCGCTAAATGGTTGAATTAAGTTAGACGGAACAATTTGTAAAAAAAAAGTCAAATAGGAGGGATGAGCAGTTTCTGTAGTTGATGTAGAAAGTATTTCATGCGTTTGTTCACCAACCGGATTAATTCCCACAAAAAGAACAAGAGCAAGCGTGGCAGCAAATAGTGTAGTTAGCAAAGTATATTTTAAGACTTTTTTTCCAAGTAACTTAATTTGATGCAAGTTTTCCATTCCGGCAGCAGTGGAAACAATCGAAAGGAAAATAATGGGTAAACTAACCAATTTAAGTAGATTAATAAAAATTTGTGAGATAACTTCTGCACAACTAATCATCCAATTTTGCTGTAATAAGCCAGTCATCATTCCCAGAATGATGGCTATTGTAAAATAAATAGCAGGATTAATCATTTTTTTCTCTTGTGCACACATAATTTCCTCACACCTTAACTTGAATTCAGGCTAATGGTTTATATGAAAAGTATTATAATTTCAACTACACGATCAAATTTTACATAATTTTAGGCTAAACCTAAGCTTTCTGCTGTCTCATCTACAATTTCATTTAACAATTCATTGTCGTCCATCCAACTCTCTTCATTACGACCAGGAATATATAAGGCGATCACAATATTATTTGGGAGTTGTTTAACAAGTGATGTCACAGATCCCGGTAGACTGCCATCTTTCCACCAAGTTTCATTTGTTTGATTAACACTATCCTTTTTAACTCCTTCTCGACTTACCTTGGTAAAGTAATAGCACAAGTCTGAGATATTGGCAGCAAGTCCAAAAGATGCTGTTGACAATTCTAAATTGAAATAATTAGTTAAAGAATTAGGCGCATTATTTTGTCCAAAGCAAGCTTGATACAAATGAATTTGATTGGGTTCAGCAAGATTTTTGTTAATATAGTCTAGATATTTTTCTCCACTTGCCTTTTCAATGACTTTTCCTAATAGTAAGTATCCAAAATTCGAATAGGACTCGACTTCGCCCGGTTCATGATCCAAACGCGTAGTTGTTAAGACATATTTGATTAGTTGCTTTTTTGAGTTAATTTCTTTAGGCAATGTATCAAAAGAAAACAAGGGATCATCTGATAAATCTCTATCCCAACCACCTGTATGATCTAAAAGCTGTTGTACTGTAATCTCTTTTACTCTTTCATCTAAGAGTTCATCCTTTAAATCTAAAAAATCAATCACTCTCGTCTCTTTAGCTAATTTACCTTCAGAAATTAAGCGATTGACGGCTGCCTCAGTAAAAAGTTTTGAGACACTGGCTATCGGGTAAATTTTGGACTGATCTTCACACTTTCCATAACATTCATCAATAATTTTATTTCCATCTTTGTAAATAGAGACGATGGCTTCAGAAAATCCTTTATCAACTATAAATTGAGAAAGAGAAGATTTAAAAGCTTGATTAACTGAATCACTAATTGATTCGATGAGAAGCCTGTTATCTATTTTATTTGTTTCAGAACTAAAGATAGTAGAAAATAGTGTCACTGCAATTAAAACTGAAAAAAACTTTTTTAACATAAATCTCCGGGTTAATTATATGCCTATTTAAACATTTTACTACTATTTACATATAAAAACAATAATTTATTTTAATAAATAACTATTTCATAATAATTAAATCAATTAATCTTTTTTTAATTATTCACAATCGAAATAATTTAGTTATGTAAATGATTATTATTACTAAAAAAATTATTTTTTAGAATTAAGATAGGAAAGAATTTTACTAATACCAAACCCAAGAAATAAAAGCATAAACTCATGCAAGATAATGAGGCTGATTTTGATCAATCGTTTCGAAGTTGATAGTCTTAACTATCAACTTCGAAACGATTGATCAAAAGATGCCTATTAGGTTGGATGAATTTATGCTTTTATTTCTCGGGTTTGGTATAAAGATAATGAAAAAAAGAGAGGCCTCATCACTGTGTAAATCTAGGGGTCTAATCAGTTAGATTACTGACTTAAATTTTTGTAATGAATGAATCTTAGCTAGAAAATAAAACTCTATTACTGCTTTTTAAAGAGAAGACAGTTAAGGATTTTAAGAAAAAGTAAGAATTATTGAGGTAAGTCCGATCATTGAGACAGTAAAATCTAAATGATCGGATAAAAGATATTTAAATAAATAATTTAAATATTATTTTTTCGATTCTTCATCTTCGAGATCATCTTCTTCGTCATCGAAGTCTTCATCATCGAAATCGTCTTCATCATCAAAATCATCATCTCCGCCGATAAAATCAGGTAAGAATTGGCCCACCCAAGTCAATAGAGCGTCAATTTTAATATTTTTCTTAGGAGTTAAATCTTTTTCAGATTTAACTTGCTCTAATTCTTCTAAAAGAACGTCGATAGATAAACTCATGTAATCGACATCGTCTTTTAAATCAGCTTCTAGATTTTCATTTGTTTGCATTTCAGATTTCAATTCTTGAAAATCTTTTTTCATTTCTTTGATATCTTCTAAAGTACGCTCGCGATCAGCTACCATTTTTTTACCTACCTTTATTGGATTTTATGTAATTTTTAGCCTTTGCCAAATAAACTACATGAATTTAATTAATTATTTCCACTCAATAATTGTGATTAGACGGGGTCTTCTGCATATTTACGTCACTTTTTTGATTTGCCAACACTGGTGAATTTTTTTATTGTGAAAATCAGATGGCAAAGTCATATAGGTAATTTCAGTTATTTCACAGGTTTTATCAAATAAAGAAAAGTCAAATTTAAATTTTCGTGAGTTTGTGCTAAATATAATTATTCCATCTTTATTAAGCAACTTCAGCGATTTAAATAAGATAGAAAAATAGTCTTTCTGAATATCAAACAGCTGAGTCATTTTTTTAGACCTAGATATTGTTGGTGGGTCAATGATGATCACATCATATTTGCTTGCAGCTGCAATATCACAATCTAGAAATTTTAAGCAATCTTCTCTAACAAATATATTGTTTGTTAGAGATAAAGAATTTTCTAAAAAATTATTTTTACCCCAAGACAAATAAGTATTAGACATATCTACACTCTTAGTATAGAGCGCGCCTGCGCAAGCCGCATGTATACTGAAAGAACATGTGTAAGCAAACAAATTGAGTAGAGTTTTATTCTTAGAGAGATGTGCTACATATTTTCGTGTTTCTCGATGATCAAGAAAAAGCCCTGTATCTAAGTAATCTTCTAAATTGATTAAAAACCGGCAGCCGTATTCGTAAACCGGAAAGAATTGTTTAGTTTCCCCTATTTTTTCATATTGACGCGTTTCTTTTTTCTTAGCACGTGTACGCCAAAATATTAGGTCAGAGTTAGGTTCTATGTTAAAAACAATTTTTAAAGCTTTTAAAGTTGCATTAACCGTATCTTCAGACGGTTCATCCCCATCTTTCAGTGACGCGTAATAATGGATGCAAAAACGTCCTGCATAAAAATCTATAGAAAGTGGATAGTTTTTGATTTCACGATCATAAACTCGAAAACAATTGGTTTGATTTTTTTTTGCCCATTTTTTTAGATGACGATAGTTATTTCGCAAACAGTTTGCAAGGGGTGAACTTTTGTCCTCACCATCTGCAATTGAAGGCAATAAAAGAATATCGTTTTGCATGAGTTAAAAAATATAAGGAGTTAGTGTTTACACAAACAAATTAACACTAGATTCGTTAGATCACCTTGATACTAACTTTAAAAATAGTCTTGAAAAAAAGGATAAGCCTGCAACTATAAAATAGCAAGCTTATCCTGAAATTGTTTCAATTATTCATTAACTAAAATTAATTATTGAAAGAGAACTCTTCGTTAGTACTTCTTAGACGGCGGATGCTTTCTAAAGTATAAACTGTAGGCCCTAAATTCACAGGATTAGTTACGTTAAAAGTAGCAATAAAACTAATCGTTTCTCTTCCATTATTATTGTTACTGCTTGAGGAATGGTGGTGGTGATCGCAATCCGCGTTTACACACATATTGTTTTTGTTTCTTCTTACATCAATTTTGTAATAAACAGCATTTAACTTGTTTAATCTAGGAGTAATGCGTTCAATTCCTACGATAAAATCGTCTGCTCTAAATGGAGCCTGTTGTAATAAAGTTGAATTTGTAATTGCATTAATTGGAATAAGACTTGTATTTAAATTTGTTTCAGCACAAAAAGCTGTTTGTACAAATGCGCATGTTGTTGCTAATAAAGTGAATGCTAGCTTTTTCATTTTAAACCTCATTTTAGTTTGGAAAATTTATCGCAGTTTTAAAGAGTAAGTTAGGCTCAAAAACGTTTGCGAACGACTCAAATGTGTTAAATTTTACTTTAAATGTCAACTCTTTAAAATTATTTTTAGACCCGTAAGCGAAATAATGAAAGCGAGGTATTTTAGAAACTCAGAGACTGGGAAAAATAAAATTTATTTCTAAACATTTGCAAAAAGAGTAAAGTCAAGCCCATCGCATTATTTTTCGAGAAACTTCCAAAATTTTAATGACCACTTAAACCATAGCGTTTGGCATAATTGACCCGCCCAATAACTGATGTATAAGCAGGATTGACTTGATGTACTGCAATGCCATGTTTATAAGCGCGTGATTTCAAAAAAGAAAAAAATCCTCCATAAGCAAAACTAGATAAAAGACGCGCTTGTTTAGCCGTTTGCGAGCTCAGTTTCTTTTTTTGAAAATCCAGCTTTTCGATCACTAGAGGTTTTTTTAGTTTTTTTTTACGGGCAATAAATATCCGCTCTCTTCCCATCTTCTGAGAGTTTGAATACTCACTCCTAATAATTTTGCGGCTTCGCCTATCTTAATAAATCTAGTCATTTGTGTAGATATTATCAGATTTGTATAGATTTATGCAAACTGTTTCTAACCCTTCTAGACTAGGCATTGTTAGATCAAGGTTCATTAACTTAAATTCAGTTTAAGGCTCATAATTCAAGTAAGTAGGATGAATTGTAAATACTCCTTTTGTTACAATATTCTTGTTTTCTGCATCTACATACTCAAATAGAGCTCTGCTCGTATCAGATTCTAATTCTACACCTTCACAAGCGCCTCCTAAATGATCCTCACTAAATAGGCGAAGACCCATCTTTTGCGCTTTAATCTTAGCAAAGACTACAATCGCTTTAGTCTCTTCCGATTTAATAAGAGCGGGATAAATTCGTTCCAAAAAAAGAACCGGAATTCCAGTGTCTTTATCAATTAGGATGCGTAAAATCGCGCGCGCCTTAAAACCCTCTGCGTTCTTCTCTCTTAAAAAAATCATACGATTTTTTCCATCTAAAACATAGGCCAAGAGAGCTTTATTTGTCTGTGAGCTCCTATAAACGGATTGACAACTATCGATGTCTGTGCCACTTCGAAACAAATGCCAAGGATCGTCGCTTTCGTAAAGTTCCATATTTTGCAAACTTGGCACAACCTCAGAAGCAGGACAACTTAAATCTTGTTGCCATAAGAATTCAAGATTTTCTTGTCCCTCTTTAAATACCCTGCTTAAATGCACACTTTCTGTTTTATCATATCTATATTGCTTAAATGTCCCTAGTAAAACGTGTTTAATAAAATCCAATAAATGAGAAGAAAGTATTTTAGAGTCTTCTAAAGGAAGTTCTTTTAATTTTTCATTATAAATAAAAAGAGCATCTAATCCTCGAAAAGAGTTAAAAGTATTATCAAATAAATTAAAGACTTTTTCTGAATCAATTGCCACAGGAAACATGTTTATAAATCTTTCAGTAAATAGTTGCTTAAAAGCAACTTGAAAGGAGTCTATATTACCTAGAGAATTTTTTTTTATTTTTTCTTCTATTGAAGGTTCTATTAAATTCAAAAGTAAAGCTGTCTGTAAAATCTTTAAAGAATCTATACATTTACTCTTAAATTGCAGAACTTCTTTTAATAAATATTCCTTATCTGCAACTGGTAAAGAAGAAACAGATAAGATTTGCAGAGTCTGCACTAATAATCTATAGTGAGAACCATTTTTAAAAACTCGATTTGACTGAATATTTCTAGCCCTGAGCAGGGCTGTTTCATCAGAACACATCAGAACCAAATATAAATTAGGCAATAATGTTCTATTAGAGCTTTGAGTAGAAAAACTAATTTGCTGAAATCTTTTCCATTCTTTTTTATTTTTTCGTATCAGCTCTATCACGGAAGAAAAAACAGTGTGACGCAATTCACAGTCACGTATATTACACAACTGCTCTGAAATATTATTTAGATGTGTTTTTGTTGCAGAATCATCTAAATTTAAGTCATTACCTAAAGCGTTGAAAGCTAATCCAGTCAGTTTAATCAGAGTGTCTTTTTGTAGAGGTTCTTCTATCCTTAGGGTTACCTTTCTTATAAGAGAAATGATTAAATCTTTATTTTTAGTGATAATTTTCTCAGCTATATGAATCAAATGATTAAGCTCTTTCTCGGTCTTCCACTGACAGTTAAACTTATAAAGATTATTAATTAAGCTCTCGGGGCATTTCTCAGCCATTTGTTGACTTAAATGAATAAGTACGTCCTGCTTTTTTTGCTCATCCCAAAGTTTTATTCCAAAATCCTCAATATTACAAATTAAATCTTCTGGATTGGCTTCAAATACTTTATAAACTAAAGCAATAAGTGCTTCTTGTCCTCTTTCCGTATCAGATTGAATTTGAAAACTTGCAATCTTATTAATAAAAATTTTAGGTTCTTTTTCTGCTACTTTATTAGCCAAATCAATTAATCTTTTTTGCCATTCTTCAGCATTGACATCTATCTTATTTTTAAGACTATTTATAAAATTAGGTATTTCTTGTGGATGGTCTTCTGCCAATTGATTTGCTAAAATAATTATCCTATTTTTTTCTTCTGGAGTAACAACTTTAGTGAACATTAGGTAATGGTCTAATAACTCTGGTTTTCTCTTAGCTAGTAAGTGGGCTAGGGCTGTGACGATCTTTTCTTCCTTATGTATTGCCATGAAAAGTACAGACGTATACTTATTCAGTGAATCTTCGTCAGTTTTATCTATTAATTCATTTACTAAATCGATAATTATTTCCAACTTTTTTTCTTCCGGCCATAGTTCCATATTAAATTTTTCAAGAGCGTGAACTATAAATACTGGATTTTTATTTGCAACTTCTTTCACTAAGTTAAGAAGTTCTAATTGTTCTTCTAAATTATTATTAATAAAAAATTCCTGAAAATTTAAAAGACTAAGCCTCTCTGTTTGTTCTAAAATTAGTCTTCTTCTTACCTCTATGACGACTTCTGATACTAATTTTTGTATCTTTTCTTTAGGGTAATTAAGGTTCTTTTGCTCTATCTGTTTGATAACCCCTGAAAAATTTTTAGCTTTTAAAAAATCTATGGGCTTTGAACGAAAAATACCTGCTAAGCTCTCTTGAAGTTTTATATACTTCCCTTCGTCTAATTTTTTTTCTTGAACAACCCCCTCGCAAATGCTTGATTCATTGATTTTACAAGTAGTTATTAAACTGTTTAGATGCATTATATTTTCCTTAAAAATTTTTAATTTTAAATAATAGTAATTATAATAATTATCGTAATATTTTACATATTTAATTAAAACTTATTTATAAGTAGTTATTACAACTAATTAGAAACTTCCGCTTTTCTCCAAATTAGAAATTTCCGCTTTTTGGTATGACTTTCTTTAAACAAGGAGGTCCAAATGGAGGAGTTTTTTAATATGTCAAATAAAGAATTAGAAAAATTCAATATTTTGACTGCTGTTATTAATAAGCAGATAAATCAAATTCAAGCCGCTGATTTTTTAAATTTATCCACAAGACAAATAAGAAATTTATTAAATCAACTTAAAGCTTTCGGCCCAATAGGTTTAATTTCTCAAAAACGTGGAAAAGTAAGTAATAGAAAATATAAATATCAACATAAACAAAAAATTTTACGCATTATTCAACAGCGTTATGAAGATTTTTGACCCTACTTTTATAATTGAAAAACTTAAAGAAGAGTACCAAATTGTTATTTCTGCTGAAACACTAAGGTCTTGGATGATAGAAACTCATCTTTGGATACCAAAACAGAAAAAACGAAAACAATTTTTGTTGAGAAAAAGAAAACAATGTTTTGGAGAATTAATTCAAATAGATGGCTCTCATCATGATTGGTTTGAAGGCAGAGTTGAAAGAGCTAATCAAACTTTACAGGATAGATTAACAAAGGAGATGCGTCTGAGAAATATTTCAACAATTGAACAAGCTAATCAATAAGGTATACATGCCTCTTGTTCAATTTTAGCTAGTGCTCTTTTGAGGCAATCTTGTTTAACCGCTTCCTGCAACTGATTTACCACGTTCATTTTTTCTGTGGGCGTGTCGCAAAATTCATAGTAAAAAAATTGAGACATTAACAGATCAATTGAAAATAAAAGTGTACTTAATTTTGGATGGAAATCTTCATTAAGGTGAATCTTAGAAGTATTATTATCCGTTGAAAAATCAAATCCAAAATATCTTATTTTGTATTTATTGAGCGAATCTGAGCTTGTTTCTATTTTTGTAATTGCAAGACTCGCGCAGTCACTATCGATATTAAGGTTTAGTCTAGCTAGACATAAAATATCTTCTATTAATTCGTCTGTAGCAAACGTCCAATTTGACGGAATTAAACGAGCGTCATCGGCAGGAAAAATAAAATGTTCCCCTCTAATCCATGTGGACGATTTTTTAAAATGAGGCCTACTACTATCTTTTCCATCAATTATATAGCATTTTTTTGATTCAAGGAATGATAGAAAGTTGAAACCAACTAAGCCCATAATTTTTTTTGAATTTTCCGACGTAGAGACTCCCACCAATTTGGAGCCTGGGGATAGTAGATTAGCTGATTTAAGAATTTTACAAGCCTCTGCTTCGCCTTTTACCATCTGTTCCCATTTAGGGCGCGAAAACACCCCTCGAGTGCACCTATTGGGAAGTAACAAAATTCTATTACCTGAAAGTTTATGAGCTGTTTTGTACATTCCTGAGCCTAAAACGCACTCTATCTCCTCTCGTCTTTGCCCTAATTCGTCTGTTATGTACAAAGAATCATTATGATTTAAAAAATCTCGTAAACTATCGTATTCCTTTTCTTTATTTGTAAATTCAATTGATGGATGGGTCCATTTTTCATTGCGTGAAGGGTTCCTATTATCCCAAACCATGATTCAAGACATTTAACGCTGTGATCGAAAGGATAGCATCTAATACATGCCTTGCTATATTTTTCAAACTATAACCGTCAGAATTTGAACTGATTTCACGATGAGAAAAAATCGAAGGATAAATTGTAGATAATGGATAAAACATTCACTCGACTTTGTACAATTTTGATCGCGCATTTAAGGGATCAAAATTGTACAAAGTCGAGATGGTTGGCTATCTAGCGATATCAAGTGGAATTAGTAAACAAATGATACCTATCATGACTAAAGATAGATAAAACATATTTTTTCCCCATGCCAAGTTATTTGTACTACTGAATCCCTTAATAGATAAAGCCAACCAACTTAAACCAATCACTAACATAAAAGCTAAATAGACATAGCCGGTATAATTAAACACTGTTAACAAAGCTGCAGCAAAGATAAAAGCAATGATATAAAGAATCATGTGCACTTTTGTCACATAAAAACCTTTTTCTATAGGTAATACAGGAATGCCAGCAGCTGCGTAATCATCATAATGAAAAATTGCAATCGCAAAAAAGTGGGGCATTTGCCACAAGACTAACATAGAAAATAAAATGATTGCTCCTAAATCGAATTGATTACTGACCGCACAATAACCGACTACAGGAGGGACAGCGCCAGCTATACTTCCTATTGCTGTTCCATAAACCGTTTTACTTTTCCAGAAGCTATACAGGACAACGTACACAAAAAATCCGATAGCTGCCACAATGACAGTTAAAAAATTGGTAAAATAAAATAAGATAATATTCCCAATAACGGCTAAGCCAATTGCAAATAAAATAGCATGCTTACCGGAAATTAAACCTGTGACCAAAGCACGATTTTTTGTGCGCTCCATTTTCATGTCTAAAGGACGATCAATATAGTTGTTGAACACACAGGCAGATGCCATGATAAATGCCAAGCCTAGCATAGTTGCAAAAAAAAGACCAAAATACATGACTCCTCCAGAAGCTAGCAAAAAACCAGCTGCAACTGTGAAGAGATTGCCCATAATGATTCCAGGTTTTGTCAATAAATAGTAATTAATCATGATGCATATCCATCATTGGCATATTCGACATCATGCGGTCATTTAGATCGGTCATAATCCAAAGAGAGCCCCCAACAATTATAAATATGATAAATAGCATAAAAAGAAAAATCCAGAGCTGCCAGCGGGGTTTTGATTCTTGCCCTAAGTGCA
>Ga0335395_10000738_pt1 | contig 20649 bp, 32 predicted proteins | sample MAT02_FD_205744 | JGI IMG/M metagenome (GOLD analysis project Ga0335395, IMG submission 205744) | Freshwater microbial communities from Lake Fryxell liftoff mats and glacier meltwater in Antarctica - MAT-02 (spades assembly) (version 2) ...
AGGCTGATGACGCGGCTGGTGCTGCTAATAGTGCTAGAAAAGGGGCTGATGATGCTGCCGGGGCGGCTGCGGGCGCAAGTAGAAAAGCTGATGATGCTGCCGGGGCGGCTGCGGGCGCAAGTAGAAAAGCTGATGATGCTGCCGGGGCGGCTGCGGGTGCGAGTAGAAAGGCTGATGATGCTGCCGGGGCGGCTGCGGGCGCGAGTAGAAAGGCTGATGATGCTGCCGGGGCGGCTGCGGGCGCAAGAACTAAGGCTGAATCCCTTGCGGGTTCTATTGATGGGGTAATCCAGTTGTTACAGGCTCTTGGGGGACTTGCTGAAAATGCGATGGCCGTAGCTACCGGGGCGAAGTCGATCGGAGAGGTTGCACTAGAAACTGCCACAGATGCGGTTAGTCTCGTTGCAGATACTAGAGACACTGTTAACGGGATAAGAGGTGATTGGTCAGATTTTAGGCAAAAGGGCGGGAACCCTGGGCCAAACGGTAAACCCGGAGGCGCTGGTAGAACTGGAGATGCTGGTAGAACTGGAGATACAGGTAGAACTGGAGATACAGGTAGAACTGGAGATACAGGTAGAACTGGAGATACAGGTAGAACTGGTGATATTGGTAGAACTGGTGATATTGGTAGAACTGGAGATACAGGTAGAACTGGAGATACAGGTAGAACTGGAGATACAGGCAGAACTGGAGATACAGGCAGAACTGGAGATACAGGCAGAACTGGAGATACAGGTAGAACTGGAGATACAGGTAGAATTGGAGATACAGGTAGAATTGGAGATACTGGCAAAATTGGAGATACTGGCAAAATTGGAGATACTGGCAAACCTGGCGATGCTGGCAAACCTGGCGATGCTGGCAAACCTGGCGATGCTGGCAAACCTGGCGATGCTGGCAAACCTGGCGATGCTGGCAAACCTGGCGATGCTGGCAAACCTGGAGATGCTGGCAAACCTGGAGATAAAGGCAAAATTGGAGATAAAGGCAAAATTGGAGATAAAGGCAAAATTGGGGATAAAGGCAAAATTGGGGATAAAGGCAAAATTGGGGATACAGGCAAAATTGGGGATACAGGCAAAATTGGGGATACAGGCAAAATTGGAGATACAGGCAAAATTGGAGATACAGGCAAAATTGGAGATAAAGGCAAAATTGGAGATCCTGGCAAAATTGGAGATCCTGGCAGACCCGGAGATTCTGGGAGACCGGGGGATAGAGGCAAAAATGGGGATGTGGGCAAAGAGGGTGACGTTGGTAAACCAGGTGAACCGGGAGCAGATGAAGTGGCTAGAATTTTAAGGGCTTTGAAGGAAGTACAAACCAAATTAGATAAGTTTTATAAGGAATCTGGGTTTAAGGATTTCCCTGTAACTGTTCCAGAATTTCTTGTTGCTGATGACAACAAGGGGACACAGAAGATTGATAATCTCCTAGAGTTTCAGGTCTGGTTCCTGAAAAACATGGATGCGATCGCAGGGCAGTTCCCAATTGAAATTGAAATTGAGGATGACTCTGGCGACGGCAAGAAACTAGTCAAGCTAGATAATATTGCTGAATCCTTGGCTAATCTATTTGGGCTTGTGGCTGCTGCCGCAGAAGATGCTGATGCTGCCGTTAATGTGGGAGTGCATAGCATTGCTGAGGGGATAGGGGGGAAAGTTGCTGCCTTGCAAGCCGTGAGCTATCTCAAGGCAATCTGCGACTATCTAGGCTTTAGGGGTCAGAATGTGGCTTTTGAAGTACCGATATCAGTCACGCCGGGGGAAGTAGGCCCAGATGGGCTGTTGCAGAATAGCGAGTTAGAGGGTTTCCTGAAAAACTCTAAGCAGAACGTAATCGGGTACGAGTGCAAGGAAGATGGCGATTTAAACTCACGGATTGCGCGGATTCTCTACGGCTCTGAGGTGGCGATTAATGCCCTGACCCGCCCGGTTTCGGGGCTAAATAATCCTGATGTGCCGACCCTGCCCGGTGATGCCATGCGGAAAGATCGCAAGGATCGGGAGGCAAAAGAGGATGCCAACTTTGCAGAGCAGGTGACTGCCCTTCAGGAGTCGGCTAGGAAAAAGGGGCTGACAATTAAAATAGATAGGCAAACAGGTACAGGTAATGCAATTTCTCCTTGAGGCTACGCTACGTTCTAGAATTACTCGGATCAAGGCTTCGGGAGATCCGTTAGGAGTTCGGCGGATCAAAAAAACAGCCGTAGCACTGGCAGAAGCTGCGATTAGTGGGCTGTCTTGGTTAGCCCGTAAATTTGCGGGGCTAGTGGGGTTTGTCTTTGGCAGTTTCCTAAAGCTGTTACCGTTCTCGGTTTCTGGGATTTTCAGCTTTTTAGTAAATGCGTACTTCCAGTTGAAAACTTTTGACTGGAATCAGACTGATAAGGCGATTCAGGATCGGATTGATGCCAATAATAAACGGCTTAGAGATGGACTTGCACCTCTACTGGGTAGTGCTGCTGGCTGGGGTGTGGTGAGGTTGGCCAATTTAGCGATCGGCAAACTTGGGGGAGTGCTAGAGAAGGGCAAGAAACCAACGCCGGGAATTAGTATCCCTGTATTATCTGCACGGGTAGCGCTTAAACTAGCAGAAGAATCTCAGGAGGAGGTTGGAGGGCAGTTTAAGTCTTATTTTGAAACAGTAAAACGGGCGCAAATTGAAAACGGTGTCTTGGCGGCGGTTCTAACTTCTAGAAATATGAATTTATTTGGTTGGAAACCTATTTCTGCACCCCTGCCTAATGCCAGTTTTCAGGCAAAAATTGAGAGCGAAATAGAAAAATTACCTGGCGATTGGCAGAACTTTGCTGAGGAGTTTTTAGAGGAGTTTGAAGAGGCTCTGATAGAAGCCTGCTATATTGTTGCGTTTGAGGCTGATGATTATATGCTGATGCTGAAAAAGGGTTTAGAGAAAGATAAGGGAAAAACCATAGAGGTAACAATAGAAGATGGCGGAATCACTGAAGGTAATAATTGATACTAGTCTCAGGGACTTGAGTTCTAGAGTTGAGGGATTGCTAGAGGAATATCAAATACAAAAAGACAAGGACATGGGGACTTTCTTTATTACTCCAGAGCAGGAAGTTATTGAACGAGTAGCACGGAGGCCTCAAATACTGATGCTTTTTGAGCAACCTGCCAAGGAACTAACAGAAAACTTTCCTAGACCAGTGGTAGGTAGAATATCCTGCCGGATCATGACCAAGGAAACAGCCACGATCACTAAGCAGGATCTAGAGCTTTATGCTGGGCGGATCAAAACTCTATTTGGTGGGGAAACGCCCTTTATTTGGGAGAGGGGAAAAGAATGTTATTCCTACACAGACCCAATCAAAGGCTACCGCCTTCAAATTCATGCCTTAAACGAGACGGCCGCCAAGAAGGTAGTAGAGCAAGTTTTGGATATTCAATCTCATTCCCCTGATTGGGAGTTCATGTCAAAAAATGCAGCGGTGCAGGGTGGTGAGGATAAGTACGACGATACGCCGACTAATCAAACAATTCTGGGGGAACGGTATAAGAAAAAAAGACGGCGACCCAGAGTAACAATGGTTTTCTGGAAAGCCGAAATTTTTATTGACGGGATTGCTGGAAATACTTTGCTGTGCGATCGCAATGGTTACACTTACAAAGCAAGTTCTCAATAATATTTGGCAGATTATCTTCTTTTCATGAGGATATCAATAACCAAGGCTCCAAAAGTCCCGGCTAGACCTAATATCACTACCCAGACTCTATCAGACAACTCTTTAGCACTAGCCTCGATCGCATTAAGCCGATAATCTAGCTGGTTATCAACAGATTTAACCTGCGCTTCCAGAGATTGTAGTTCTCTTGTGTTAAGGCGGACAGTATCACCAAGCCGATGCAGGTCTTTTTCAGTTGTAGTAACCCGTTGAGCCAACAGCCGGATATTTGTATCAAGGCTGCCAGTAGTGTCGTCTGGTCGTAATTCTGTCATGGCGATCGCTAGATTAAAGTTGCATTAACATCATTGGGATTTACACCAAGATTGGCCTGAGCAGTTACAGATATTCTGGCTGTGATTACAGAATTAACTATCTGGGGTGGGCTAAAACTTGGGGGTTGAAAAGTATTAATTCTTGAGCCTGTAGCCCGTGCTGGGTTAGTGGTGGTCTGGGCAGCATGGCCTACACGCCCTAGCTTAACTACCAACTCTGTTACCTTGGGGGTAGCAAGAGTATCGACAGTTTCCCCGATAAAAACACCAACATCTAGATACACCTTGCCACTGATGATAGTAAAGCTCCCGGCAGGGCAGAGAGGTTCCGCACCAAGTTCATTAAAAGTCAAATCCATAATCTAAATAATTTTGTCGGTTTGTGTCTTAATTTCGTCTAGGGTTGCTTGCATCTCAGCAATTTCGTCTAGAGTTTCTTCCCGTTCAACGCCGTTCCAGCGCCATAGCTTGAAATGAAATTCATCTATCCAAGGGACTGGCTCAAATCCAAAGTTAAATATAGTTCCCCCGCCGACCTTTTCTAGGACATGGAGTTTTAGGCGATTTAGGGGGATTCTCATTTCCCTGATTGGCAGACCGAGAAAACCTGTACCAGTCGTGCTACTGATCTGATTCGTAGGAATCCATTGCACCAAAGTTCCGGCGACATACCAAGACGGCGGGGAATTGATAGAGACGCACTCACTAACAAATGTCCTCATTCCTAGCCCCCCGGTAGTGAAGGAAAACGGCTCAATCAGGGGGGGAGAGCCTCTATAATATTTTCTGTTTGGGGTAGAAGTGCTATGGACGGCATCGTAGATCAGATCAAAAGACCCAAAGCTAAAATCAAAAGTAAGATTAGTTAAAGAGTCCATTGCGGATCCTTGTCCAGATTTTCAATCACTTGATTCCCAAAATTAATTGGGCAAATGCCACACTCATAGAGAATACCTTCATATTCATCTAGGCTAATCTGCCCCTGGACAAAATCCTTAGCGGCTGAATTTCGCCTGATCATCAGGGTAGCTTCGTACTGAAGCTCCTCTGGGCTGGTATCGCAGGTATAGACGAGTTGTGTGGCAAAGTGCTCAATTAAATCCATAAATTAATCTAAGATAATTTTTCCGAGTTCAGGTAGAAAGGTGATCGACCCTCTAGAAGTCCCCGTAAGTGCTTCTTTTTTAGCGGTGGTGAGAAGAGCAGTCACAACTGCTATAACCCCCGCATAGGTCGGCACTCCGGTCGCATCCCCAACAGGGCAGGTTCTGTGTGATTGCTCTTCCCGTCCGGCACCTGTTTTCTTGGCGAATGAAGTACTGGTAGTTCCCCAAGGAGTTGTCTTAGTTGCTGGCGAGTCATCAGTGTGAAACCAAGCCAATCTTGCTGGCTTCTGTCCAGACCCCTTTATATTGGCAGAAACTTTACCTGTTGGCAAAGTTGCGAACAGTCCTAACGATGTTAGCCCTCCGGCTGCAAGGTCTGTACTCGCAGGACTTCCACTGATCAGCAAGTTTGCGCTAGATTTCCTTACGTCCACAAACCAGTATAAATCTTCGCTAAGGAGTGTCGGATACAGAACCTTCTGGGTTTCGCCTCTTTGCTTGTAAGGGGGTGGTGTTCTTGGAGTCGCCATAAAGGTCTCACGAGCTTTTGCCAACGTGGCGCGCTTTTCTAGTTGATAGGCTCTTGGTCGTCCCATTATCTTTTCTCCTAAATTCGTGTGAATAAATATATGTTAACTACTGAAAGTGCCTTCTAGAGAGACATATAAGTTTTCTGTCTTAAGGAAAAAAGACGTTTTTTTATTTTTGGCGATTTATGCTGAACCCTTAAGGGTTCGGGGCAAATTCCTAGGAAATCTTAAGCATTACTTTGGATATATAAGAAAACATTATTATTCTTCTAGGGGATTTCGGGAGATGGCGATCGCCACCACTAACATGACGAATATCTCTGCGAGCCAGAGTGCCCCTTTTGAGCCAGTGGTCATGCCCCTTCGCCGGCCTCCATAGGTTTCTACCGTTTCCCCTGAAGTGAGTTGGAGATATTTGAAAAATCCTTCCGGCTCTTTGGCAGTTTTTAATTCTAATACAGCGGCTGGTGTGCCTTCTGGTGGGTTGTTCTTGATGGGGAGATAAATATGTATTTGCAAGATAAAGTAGCCATACAGCACAATAATTAGGGCGCAAATAATGCCCATAAAAGATTTCCTAGACCATTGGGCAAGTCCTACGCCGATCGCTCCGGCTGCGAAACTAAGAGCGATCGCATAAACAATACTGAATTGCATGATGAATATCTTAGAGAAAATATAGCCAACAATTTGACCAGCGAAAGTGGCCGCAATCAGAGAAATAATTATTTTCATGGTTAGTTAGTTAGTTAGAGGTATAGAAATATTTTCTAACTAATTGGCTATTTTAATTGTCTAGAGTCGATCGCATCCTTAATCGCTACCGAACCCCAAGCCGATTTATCCCCACAGTCTTCGTAGGCTTGCTCTAATTCTTCTAGGGTGCATTCACTCAAAGTTTCTTGCCAGATAGTCTCTGAGGGGTCAAACGCTAGGAGCCTATTGATTTTTTGTTGGGTAGCGATCCGGTCTTTGATTTCTTGCAAAGCAATTACATTTTCTTTTAAAGTAACAATGGTTTTCTGGAAAGGGTTCATGGTTTTAGGTAAGTAGGGTGGGTTGGACTGTAACTATTTCTTCAATTCGGGCTTTGATTTGTTGCGCCCTAGTGCTGTTAGTTGATCGCATTCTCTGTAGAGCCGTGTCAAGTTCTTCTAGACTGGCAAATTTAATAGAGTATTCATACTGCTTTTGATTTTTACCAATTAACTCCTCTATCCTTTTCTTATCTGGTGGCTGTATCTCAGGTTGTGGCTCGGGTTCCGATATAATCTCGGATTTTTCTATATTCCCTAAATTAATTCCCCTATTTTCTTTAGGGAAAGTAACGCTTGCTGGGTAAGGGTCTAGGGGATTGTCGCTATATTCCCTAATTCCCTCAGAAGTTTTTTGTGGAAATTGCACGATTTTTTCTTGATTTTTATTTAGGGAATTAGGGGATATCGGAAACCCTTGCTGGGCATGGTCTATATTTTTTCCGATATTCTCCGGGGAGTTTATAGAATTTATAGAATTGTCGGAGTTTATTAACATTTTGAAACAATATTTCTGGGGGTAGCCTCCCCGCCCTCTCTTGCCGGGGATATAACCAATTAGTCCATCACTGCGAAGGGATAGCAGCACTGCTTCGAGGGTTTTATCCCCTATTAGTAGCTCTTCAGATAAATCTTTAACTTCATAGTTGATGTTTGGATGTTTCTTAAGAAATTCAATAGTCTTCTCCCTTGCTGGGGCATCCTCTTCATCCTTGACGTGCTGCCCATCCCAGCGCCCCAAGATTCCCCAGTCCCCATCATTACCTAGGGTTATCAGGTAGTTAGCTTGACGGCGAGTTCTACTCTTCCTAATGGTAAAAATTCTTCTAGTGTCTTCTTCGTCACTAGGATTGACTCTAGACAATCTCCACAGTTCAGAAACAGAGTTTTCTAGGGCTGATGTACCTCTAGCTCCACCGCCCTTACCGTCTACACCTTTACTGGAGTGATGGATCACTAGGAAAGTTACGTTCTTCTGTTGGGCAATGTCTCGCATCAGTAGTAATGGCTTGGCGAAAGGCACATCATTTTCTGAGTAGACAGAAAATTTGCTGGCTCCCGTGATCGAGTCGATCATCACTAGGTCTGGCTTGAAACTGTCAATTTCTGACACTAAGCGGGGAATGCCCTCGACCTGCCATCGGGTAATGTATTTAATCTCTAGATCGCCTAGGTTTAGCTGCCTAGCTCTTGTGATTAAGTTCTTGGCTGGCTCATCGACTTGAACGATTAGCACTCGCCGTTTTTTAGCTGTTGGGGTAAATTCTCCCCAAGAGTCTCCTTTCCCAAGGAGTGAAGAGAGATAATAACTCAGGAGGGTTTTACCATCACCACCGAGGGCGTGAAGCAAGATTACTGAGGCACTGGGGATGATTCCGTGCATTAGCCAGTCCGGGGCATCATCGTGGCTATACTTCGCCTCAAGCTCGTCTAGGGTCATTGCTGGTTCGTATTCTTCGGCGGTGAGGGATGACATATAAATCTCATCCAAAATCTTTACGCCCCTAAACCCAAATTCATCTGCTAATCTTTGTTTTTTGATTATCTTCACGGCTGGTAGATCGGCAGACATTTCTAAATCTCTAACCCTTGAGATAACTTGGTTGCACTGCCACTCTAGAAACTGGTCGGCTTTTCTCTCTACTGGTAGGCTAGATAGTTCTGCCGTGCGTTGCTCGATCGCTCCCATCACTTCTTCTAGTGGGCGATGACCGTCATAGGCTTCTTGAGCCATCGCATTGGCAGCTAAAATTATCTGCCGTCTAGCAAATTTCTCTTTGATCAGCATGGCGTATTTGTCGCAATTTACGGCGCTAACGGTGCGATCAACTAACTGGGCTAATTTACTCTGCCCCCCAATTTTGCTCAACATCCCGTGATCATAGAGTCGGGAGGTGACAGTCATCAGATCTGTAGGTAATCCTTCCCTAAAAAGATCGTAGGCAATCTGAAAGATATCTTTGTGGGCGGGGATATAAAATTCCTTGGGTTCTAGTCGGACTGACAAAACTCTAGGCATTGCCTCTGGATCCAGCAATATTCCCCCTAATACCGATTCTTCAGCTTCTATGTTTTGGGGTGGCAGGTTGTTTACTGATTCGCTGCCGCCGCTATAAGCCTTACGCTTGAATTGAGCTACCATGATAGGGGTGTACCAGTTTGGTTAGTAGTTGTTAGTGGTTTTAGGCAGTCCAAGGGGGCTGCCTATTTGTTGTTTTAGGATTGGTTTGCTGACGCAATAGGGCAAGCCACGGAAAAGGCGACTGGCAACTTTTCGGGCAACCCCAGGGGAACTCGCAATTATTTTCCTAGAGACATTTGGGCAGTCGGGCCGGGCTGATATCCCTTTGACTATGTAAAGTTGGATCTTCATATTCTTTGTAAATTTCTAATTCTGTTTCTGTGGGGATTTGCCATAACATTAATTTCCCTTTGGCTGCGATCGGAGTCTTCAGGATGTGATCTACTTTGATATGCCAGTGGAAAAGTCCCGGCATAAGCCAAGGTGGTTCCGGCTCACCCTTTACACATTTCGTGAAGTGGACGATCGCTACAATATGACCCAAGGGCAGAGACTGCTCGACCACTAGCCCACCTTTTTCTAGGCTGACAAACCACATCCCCGATGACTTTTTGCTGGTGTGCAAAGCGATCGGCTTATTAATTTGCTCTACTGGCAATTGCCAGCTACGGTTCTCTACGTGCTTCCCGTGATACAAAATGCAGCTTGCCCACGGCTCGGTAATTGTTAATGCCTTCATCTATATATAAGTGTCCGGTTTAGGGTTTAGTTTTTGGGGTTGGAAATAGATAAATAAGTTTGTCGCCTGAGCTTTTGGCTAGTTTTATGCCGTTCTGTTGCTCAAAGGTGGTAACTTATTTTTCCCTGTTTTTCCTTAGAGAAGGAAAATTAGGAAGTGCAGGGGGAGGCTCAATTCCCCTTGCACGGTGAAGATCATCAACTAAATTAAGGACAAAGTGATTAATCCCCAACCAAGTGTTGTGTTTTAATCACTTTTATATTATTATGTATGCAGGTTCAAAAAGCAAGCACATCCAGAAATATCTAGAACTCATGGCAGTATTACCCGCACCTAGTCCGCAAACCATGCAAACGATCACCCTTGAAAGGTTGCGATCTTCTGCCCCCCAAAAGATAACCCAGCAAATGTTGGGAGACGCTTTAGGGCGTACTCGTGAACACGTTAACAGGTGGGAAAAGGGACTGATGCTTGACGGGATAAGCTCCACACACATGCTGATAATGGCTGCACTATTCAACCGCCCACTAGATGAGGTTGTCGCAGCTATTGAAAACACCCGAATACCAGAGGAGACCCCGCCCGATGCAGCGACTAATTAACCCCGACCCCAGGGGAACAGGCAGATAGAACTTTGGGGGACATCGCCGATTATTACCACCTCTGCCGACGCACTAACCCCACCCCACTACTCAACTAACTAACTAAGACCATGCAAACTCAACCAAAATATGCGATCGGGCAAAAAGTTCAATTTGAGATTACCTTCTCAGCTACAGGCATTGTGCAATCCAGTCCTGTTTGGGATGACGACGATAAGACCTACCAGTACGAACTAACTGAGATTGAAACAGAGCAAACCCCTACAAACCTAAATCTTTACGTGGACAAGTTTACCTATGAGATCGACGGGGTTGCCTCAATCTTTCTAGAAGAAGACCTAGAAGACCCTGAAGCTGAACCTAGTCAGCCCCCCAGTTGCGAGTTTGAACCCGCATAATAACCAGAACCCCACCCCACTACTCAACTAACTAAACCCATGAGCCTTTACAATTTCCTCGAACTGCCCCCAGCCAAATTACGTTATGTCTATCAGCTAATCTGTGAATTTGATTTAGCCTGTAACCTACTAGCCAAGCAAGTTGAAGAGTCAACAATTAGCCAAGTCCGCCTAGACCAGATCACCGAAGGCTGGGCTAAATCTCATCGGTTTGTCACAGTCGGCAAAGGCTCGATCGCTCAGACCTTGGCAGAAACTCAGGGGCAAGAATTTCTAGAGCTAAATTCCTACACACAAATGTTTGTTTTTAGCTATCAAAATGCGGTGGAATCTGCAAAAGATTGGCTAATCGAAGTAATGCGCCTCCCCTTGTGGGCTGTCACTCAAGAAGTGGACGAGAAGGCCGCCGCCGTCGCCGTCGAGCAAACAGATGAAGAAATAGCAATGTTTTTCCGGCAAGGATCTGAAGGACTTGCCACAATGCGCCCAACCCAAATGGAGGCGATCGCAGCATGAAATTTTTTATCACGGTAGACCCAGTAAATAATCACTGGCAGATAATCAACCTAGATCACATTACCTCGGCAGTCTTCACCGGGGGTTCAAGTCCCTCAGTTCGGATCCACATGTCTGGAGGTTCTTACACCTTTGATGACGAAGATGCCCTTCATCTTCTGGAGGAAATGGGGTTAAAACCTCCCTTGTCTCCCAGTCGGCTTAGGCCTGATTAACCAAATTTAGCCACTAGTGGACAAATTTAGCCACTAGTGGCTAAAAAAACCTTAAAAGTCCAGTAAAAGCCAAAAAAAACCACGCCCAAGGAAACTCCAAAGGCGCAGTCAAAATAACTACTTTCATTTTAAGCTATGCAAACCCTAGACAGACCTACCAACGTCAACCTAATTAAAGTTGTCAGTGCCGACCTTGGCAATCGATATCTTAAGTTCCTAGGAAAGAACGGAACAGCCTGCCGAATACCCAGCTACATTTACTACTTGCAAGATTTTCAAGACAGTCCAGAAACCTTAGATGATCAGTCAGTATTCCTCCAAGTTGGAGAGTCCCGCATCCTTGTTGGCAAATTAGCGGCAGAGCTAGGAGGCAGGCCGACCTACCAGCTAGACAAATCTGAAGTAGCAAACTTATTGCTAATGGCAGCGATCGCCCCTACTCCCGGCTCAAATCTGCCCCTCCATATCGATCAATTAAGAGTCTGCCTACCAGATTCCAGAGATGCTCAGTCAGTTGAAAACCTGAAATCTTTGCAGACTACCAGAACCCTAATCCGTAATGGGCAGGAATTTACCTACTCAATTGGAGAAGTAAAGATTTTCAATGAATGCGCTGCTGCCTTCAGATATGCAAAGAAGCACGGCTTATTCGCTCACCCAGGCAAGCTGAACGGAGTCTTAGATTTTGGCGGGGGAACTCTGCTAGTAAAGCTCTTTACTCCCTCTGGGATGGTGATCCGCGAGGCTGATATCACAGTCAATGGAACCTTCGATCTTGCTAGATCGATCGCTGCTAGATTGCTCCCAAAACTAGGTAAAAGCCCGGATTTGTCCCTAATCATGAACGGAATAGCTGACAGTAGCTACCTTTACGGAGCTACAAACCTTAGCTTTAGGGCGCAATTTCTTGAAAGTCACTCAGAATTTCTAGACACAGTCAAAATACTTATCAACCAGCAGTGGGGGGAAAAATACTTCCCCGAATTAGGCGAAGTATTGCTGACAGGCGGCTCTGCTCCGCTTCTAACTGCTCTAGCAAGCAAACCTACCAGCCGTTTCAAACTAGTGCCAAACCACCAATACATTAACGTTTTGGGCATGGACTTGGAGTAGTACAAAAATGAATCGGCGCTTCTCCTCCAAGCCCTCTGATGACGAAAAAATAGAGGCTTTACTAGACAGGACGGGAGTTTCTAATTGCGCAGAGCTATTTTCCCTATTAATAAATCGGTACGGGCAGCACATGGTAGACACCTTTGTCTTTTCCCCTAGTGCGATCGATTCCCCCCCCTTAAAACCTGCCCCGCCTCCACCCGTAGAAATAACTGAAGAATTTACCCCATTTGAACTATGAAAAATAAAGAAATTGCCCTCAAAGCCTACGCTACCGCCATCCTTAAAGGCTACACATCCTGCCAACAGGAGGCTTGGATAGTTTGGAAGGAATCATTAGGGGGAGAAGTTCCCAACGATCATGAGGAGTGCTACATAGCCTTTTGTGAAGATCGAGATTGGCCAGAGAATTTCTCAGAATTGCCTTGGGTCAAGGAATACGCAGCACCCTACTGGGCTATCCAAACGCTAGAGGCGAGGGCAAAGATTTTTAAGGAATACGTGGAATCAGACGAAGTAACGATCTCCACTCTCAAAGCCGGATTATTAACCCAACTAACTAATGAGCAGAAATGAAATTAATTATTTTCACCATTTACACCCTCGGTGTTTTAGGCACAGGCGCCTACTTTGGCTGGCACTCCAACAGCCTCTACACCGAAGCTACCCAGAACCCGATCGGATTCCTAACTAAACTTACCACCGGGAACAAGTGATGCAACTAGAACACATGGAACCCTACTACAGCCACTCCCTAGACTCTAATCACGGCCATGGAATTGGCTATCTGGCTACTCCCCTAGAGATCACCGTCGAGCAAGACGAGAACGGCTTAACCGTGATTGCTAAAGGCAGCAACGGAACTGAAGTTATTGACGCTGTTATCTCAGCAATTCGGAACCTCCCCCGCAGCCATAGCTATGTCTGGCAACACGTAGCGATCGCGCTATGCAGTGCCACTCTCTTCGGCTGCCTAGTCGGAACTCTCATCCCCCAACTTTTCCCCCCTACTAACCAAACAGTCAATACCGCTAAGTAGGACAGATGGGCTGGTTGCGATGCCCTAAATCCGCAAATATTAACCACTCTGGAGACAATTACATGGGATTTCTATCTAAACTAGCTGGCGGCAGCGCACCTGCTCTTATTAACCAAACCAAAGCCGGAAACCTAAATGCAAGTACTGTTATGGCAACCCAACCCGGACAAATCACCCCAGACCAGCCCGGCAGTTGGAAGCAGTTGGCGGTACCAATTCCTAATGGTGCCAGACAATTTAGTGCAACTGAAGCACAAGCGATCGCGATGTCCAGTGCTGAAGCAAAAGTTAAACAGGAATTTACCAAGCAGGCTTACAAATCGATCCGGGAAATGTCTACTGCCTTCACCGAGGCCAACGTGGATCACGAAGCTACCCGCCGTACAGTCGCTCGTCACACCCTGAAAAGCACAGAAGCCAAGGCACTATCGGCAGCAACTTTGCACGAACAACGCCCCGCCTATGCCAAAGCCCAAAGAATGGTCGAACTATTCCACGCCAGGGCCGAGGGAGCAATTAAAGCCCTTGCCTAATTCCGTACGCTATTAGCCAAAAGAATAGAGGGGTGAAATTCCCCTCCAAAACAAATGCAGCCATCATTCTACCGCTTACTAGGACTATCAATGATTAGCCTAGCTACCGTTAATCTAGTTTCACTCTTTACAAGCATCTATAATCCCATGCTGGGAGTAAGGCTATTTCTTTCCGTAGCAATTGGCTTAATTGGTTGGGCAGGATTGAATCTCTGGACAGTAATAAAAACCGATGATCCAGAACTTCGAGCGGAGCCTTTAAGCTCTGTGGGGGAAACAATCTTTTTATTAATTATTGGCTGCCTTGGTATCTTTGCGGGGGTGATGTAATGCAACAAATATCGGCATTAAACCAGCAAGCAATTAAGGAGTTGATATCATCTCAATGGGGAAATTATCACAGAAATATAGCAATCTCTGTAGCTACAATCCCTCTAATATTCATTACTCCCTCAATCCTCAATAGACAAGACCCTTTCCACATTACGGGTAGAGTATTAACCCCCATAGCCGTAATTATCGCTGGTGGAGTTGTTCTTAAGTCAGCAGGAAAGATTGAAGAACTCCAACCACTAATAGACAAAATCAAGGCTCAACAGATAAATTTCTTAGGTCACGGATTAGGTACAGAAGTTTATGTGCAACAGGAAAGAAATACCCTGTTAGCTGCTAAACAAGTCATGGAACTTACCCAAGCGATCGACCCGGAGTTAGCCCAAGTTAGCCCCGAACTCGAACACCCGAACTCTTTAGTTCATCAGGAGTTGGGAGAGTTAGACTCTAGCCGAACTAACTCCGAACGAACTGCCCGAACTTCCGAACTCGCCACCCTTGAGTCAGGGATTTCTCAGCAAGAACTAGATACAGTTAGTAGAGCTATTTCTGAGGGCTTTACTACCTCTCAAATAATCAAGGATATCCTAGGTTACAAGGGCGAAAGATACGCCGCGGGGAAAGAAAGGTTAGAGCAAATCAAACAACAATTAGGAGTAGAAAATGACTAATAACGTACCGTTCAAACTTGTCCCTTACCTAAAATTCTCCTTAATTGCAATTGAGCGAATAGATTCTGAGTTAGGCGAATATTATTTTCCCAAGCTCACGGAGCCAGCACTTATTCGAGGGGCTGAACTAATCCTAGAAGCTAGAGGCGTTATCAATCCCTTAGTAGTTCAACGCACAAATAATATTTATAAGGGCGTGGCACTCGATGAAGACACTCCTGATTGCCGATATGAATTACTTAACGGACATTTTGAATACTTCTGTGCTGTCAGGGCTAAAGAAATAGATCGAAGCTTGGAGTGTATTCAGGCTTGGATTATCAGCGGGAAAAATAGAGAATCTATTCAAAATCAGTTAGGTCTTTTTCGTGAAGATGATAATGTTATCGATCCTTATTTCGAGATGGATTTTGAGGCTGCCGATCGCCTCTGCCAAGAATACCCAGCCGGCACCGATCAGGATGATGCGATCGCAGAGCTTGAATTAATCAAAGAGCAGGCTAGAGGCGATCGTACCTATAGAGACCGCCTAGACAACTTCTTTGCTCAAACCGGGGGAATATAGGAATGAACTCCTATACCTTCACTCTTAACCTTGATGGGGAGTTCGGCATTAGAACCATCTCAGAAAAAGATAAGGCGACGGCTACTAAAAGAGTCTTGACGGCTCTGGTTAACTCAGGAATAGCCAAGTCACAAGCCGAGGCTAAAAATATAATTATTAGCTGTACTAAGGAGTAAAAGGCAAGGGCAGGTTAAGAATACGCCATAGAGCGATCGCTAGTAAGAAGAAAACCAAAACAGGAAAGAAATCATGAGCCTAAATCAAGAAGAATTAAATGAAGAAGAACTAAATGCCGTGAAGGTATTAGCAAGTATTGAGATACCCACCACAAGGTACATGGGTGATGAGGAGAAACGAGACGGGGTTGAGCAGATGCTGAGAGATTTACGACAGTTAGCACGGCAGGATGGCTGTATCGCAGCCGCTTGGGCTGTGGAGGTATTAAGAGCGATCGCTAGTAAAAAGATATCTAACCAACGTAAAAAATCATGACGATCAAGTAGAAATATGCCTGCATACAATGCTGAGAGCAATTAATTCCTGCCCTTGAGGGAAAATTTCTATACTAATGCTTCAATTCATCTGGGGGAGGTTAAGAATACGCCTGCCCCTTTTTTTTTAGACAATCGTTAGACAGTTTTAGAGGGTTTTTGATGGTAAAGGGCAAAGAAGAGGCTGATCACAAGTGGGTTAAAAATAATAATGGATCGATCGCCTTAGTTTTTAGCTATCAGGGAACCTCCTATAAATTTGCTCCAGTACGGCGGGGGGAATTTAGCAACGATCAGGATAGAGCGATCGCTTCCCAAATTGCCCGACAAATAGAACTAGATATCAAGATTGGCAAGTTTGCCGGGATTGAGCCTTGGCAGCTTAAAGAAATAAATAAAACGGGTAAAGAAAAGATGATCACAATTCAAGAAGTCTGGAAAGATTACAAAGTAGCCAAGGCAGATCGGGTTTCGGTAGCAAGTCAGCGATCGTTGTGGGAGCAGGTAGATCGGTGCTTGGAATTTCTAAAGATTAAGCATCTATCAGCACCTCTAGAAATTGCCAAAATTAGCTCGAAGGTGTTTGTCAAATTGTTATTAGAAGAATACTCTACCCATACAGTTAAACGGACTTTAGAAGATTTACACGCTGCTTGTAATTTAGCGCTCAAGCGTAAGTTAATCCCCTCTAATCCCTTAGCCGGATATCAGGACTACTTACCACCAGTAACTAAAAGCAAGCGTTCTAAGGAGTGCTACAGCCAAGATGAAGTACAGGTTATCCTAGAAGCCTTTAAGGATAATCACTATTATTATTTTGTGCGGTTTTTATTTTTAACCGGCGCCCGTCCACAAGTAGCGATCGCCCTGACTTGGAGAGACATTAAAAGAGATGAAATTATTTTTAGCAAGGGTTTTACCAACGGCCAGCATACGCCGGGGAAAACTGGACGGGAAACACATTTCCCTGTTTATCCCCAATTAGCAGAAGTAATAAAAGAAGTTTTCCTGGCAAACCAGAATAATATTTATAACTTGGTTTTTCCTTCCAGCAAGAAAGAATATATTAATTTACGTAGCTTTACTAAAAATACTTGGCGCCCAATTATTACCAAGCTGGTAGAGTCTGGCAAGTTAAGCAAATATTTACCGACTTACCACTGTAGGCACTCCGCTGCCACATTCTTAGCTAAGGCAGGTATTCCTACCAGTACGATCGCTGCCCTACTAGATACCAGTGAACTAATGTTGAGCAAGCATTATCTGAGTAGCCAAGAATTAACTAAGGTAACGATACCCAATCTTCTGGGCAAGGATATCTAGGATGGACGTAACTGGACTCGAACCAGTGACCCCCACGATGTCAACGTGAATATAAAAGTATAGCTAGTATATGCTACAGAGAATTGTCTAAAGTTTTAGGCAGTTCTTAGTCAGTTTTTACGCTAGATTCAACCCTTGCCAATGGTTTGTATAGAAGCATTCCTGCCCCTAGCCGTAATAGTTAGGGGCTTTTTGGTGGAATTAGTAGATAATTTATATATATTGATTTTGACCTACAACCTAAAAAGAATATATGCCACAACCTACCCTAGCTGGTATCTTTCCCGGAGCTACACAAAACGGTACCACCGTGACTATCCCCAAAGCTGCCCTAACTGGACTAACTGCCCTAGCTGATAATAATGGCGATCAGATAATGGCCGGGTTTGCGGCAGCGGCTCTAGCCTACTACACAGAAATCAGACGGGCTGGAAACCCTTCTGTAACTCCAGTAGTGCCGGGGGATTATGACGTATCGATCGTAACTGAACTAGGCAGGCGATCGATCAGCACAAACTTTGATACCAACCCTGCCAGCGAATACCAGGAGCAAGAAATAGTTTTTCGATTCTACAAAGCGCTGCCTACTAGTTCCTTCGACCCGGATGATTTCTAATGGGTGATTTATTTGCTTTTACAGTCTTAGAAAATGGGCAGATTAGAATCCCTAAAGCTGCCCTGCCCGGACTGGATAACCCGACTAATATCACGGCCGCTCAATTCTTTGCCTCAGTAATCCTCAGAGGTAAAGAACTTTATCCGCAGCAACTAAGCCCCGAAAGTTCTGCCGTTTCCACTGGGCAGGCTCACTATCCTGATTTTGGAACTGGCAAGATAATTCGCCTATCCAGAACTGAAATCACAATTCTCTCTAACTAAAAAACATGGTTCCAACTGCTGGTTACGCTCAAGTTGCCACTACGATCGCTCAACTCAAGGCAATCACCGCCGCTAATCGATCGCCCAATTTCTGCCTACTTCTACCACAGATTGGCTCTTGGGTTTACTACAGCCCTACCAGTACTGCTACGGCTGACAATGTGCATGTTTTTATGCCTGCCGACAATGTGGGGAGATGGCTAACCACCAACCAACTACCCTATTTTGCTGCCGCTAATAATGCTGCCAATAATGCGATCGCTACCCACAAGGCTGATAGTAATCCACACCCTGTTTATTTAACCGCCGCTGATGATGCTGCCAATAATGCGATCGCTACCCACAACGCTGATAGTAATCCACACCCTGTTTATTTAACCGCCGCTGATAATGCTGCCAATAATGCGATCGCTACCCACAACGCTGATAGTAATCCCCATCCTGTTTACCAATTGAAATCAGAACCCATTGATATCCCACAACAGGGAATAGGGGTGGTTCCCTTTTCGCTAAGGGTGGCAGTAGGGGGGGGGAGTGCGGTGGTAGTAAGAAGCCCTAGCAATATTCCGGTTGCGTGGATAGGTTCTAACAGTGGCAATAGAGGTGTGATTACTCCCGGCGTTGGAGGTCTCCAAATTGGAGGCGCACCTAGTGAACCTTTAGGCTTTTGGGGTGGTAATCCGGTGAGTCGTCCGAATGCGATCACCCCACCAGCCAATAACACCGCCGACACCCGCCGAGTAGTATTGGAGATTGGCAATGTACTAAGAGCATTAGGACTTATTGCGCCATGAAATTACAGGACTGGTGGAGTTGCGAAGATTGGGGGCAGATGTCGCTTAACAGGTGGACTGGTAGTGGGCTAGATTGGGGAACCTTGACTGCCTACGACTGGAAGAACCTAAGCCGGGGGGATTGGGGGGGAAAGGAAACCTCTCAGACTAGCCCTTTATTTTCACCGGTGATGTTAGATTCTCTAGGAATTACTCAGGATGCTGACTATGTTTATATTCCAGTTCAGGGTCTTCCAATTTTGTCTTGGCAGTCACTTAGCGTTGATGACTGGAAAAGCCTAAGCACCGATGACTGGAATTTCCCCCCGCCCGGAGCAAGTGAACTTTTTAGGGCGCTTATCCTCAAATTGCAATCTGCAAACCTCCAAGCCCACAAAGTTACTGGGGGCAGTCTCCAAGGTGATTTGATTAACAATAATTATCTTCAGTTTTTTAATTTTTCTGTGGATTCTAGGACGGAGGTAGTTTAAGTGGAATTACAGCGATCGCCTAGACGATTATTTTATAAATGGGCTAGTAGTAGCGAGATTGAATACCCTACAGATATTCCTAGTCCCAGCCCTGAAATTACAACCGCCACTATACAAGTCCCTATACCAAGAACTTTCCCGGTACGTTTTGGCCTTCATGCAACGCAAAGTAACGGAACTCCAATTCATCCGCCTAATGCGCTGGCTTTTATGTGGAGTTGGTCAGAGGCTTATTTTGTGCAACTCCTAAGTGGAAACAGCTTTTATTACCGGATTTATGGCACTAATCAGTTAGGGCAGCAGATTCAAGCACAAGAGTCTTTTTTGAGTTACCTGCCGGGGACTGGTTTTATTAGTCCGGGGCAAAGCCTAGCACCCCGGTGCGATCTGGTGGTAGGAGGCGATCGCATCACAAACCCAACCATCAACGCACCCTGCCCGACATGGAGAATAGCCGGGGGGAAATGCCCTGATGGGTCGATCGACTGTGGAAATTGCTGCCTAGATTGCGCCTCTATTAATTCAGCGATTAACGGGCTAACCAGTTCCGTCTTACCCTATTCAACTTGGAGTCCAAAATAAAATGAGTTCCTGTTCAGATATTGGTACCGCCCTTGGCGGTTTGCAGTCGGCAGTAGGAGGTATTCCCGGCTATGTCAATGCGAAAGTAGCCCCCCTAGAGGCAAGGATCGCGGCACTAGAAGGGCGGAAGGATGGCGGGGGTAAAGATAATAGCAAATGTTGTGACGAGGCCAAGGCTCAGGCTAGAGCAGCAATGGCTCAGGCTTTTCGCGCGGAGTCTACTGCTTTTTTGGCTAAGGCAGAAATAGAGAACCTGCGGGGTGAACTAGTTGACTTGAAGATTAAGTTGGTTGCAGTGGCAGCATTAATGGTTTTCCTGCCCCTACTCTCTGGGTTAGGCCCGCTCATAGCAGGACTGAAAGCAGCGATCGGCAAGATTGGAGGCATCGCTTCAAAGGCTCTAGATGCAGGTGGCACTGCTCTTGATGCTGCGGGGATTGCTGGAGACCTCGGCAAAATGGCAGCGAAAAAGGCTGATGACGCGGCTGGTGCTGCTAATAGTGCTAGAAAAGGGGCTGATGATGCTGCCGGGGCGGCTGCGGGCGCAAGTAGAAAAGCTGATGATGCTGCCGGGGCGGCTGCGGGCGCAAGTAGAAAGGCTGATGATGCTGCCGGGGCGGCTGCGGGTGCGAGTAGAAAGGCTGATGATGCTGCCGGGGCGGCTGCGGGCGCGAGTAGAAAGGCTGATGATGCTGCCGGGGCGGCTGCGGGCGCAAGAACTAAG
>Ga0335395_10000740_pt1 | contig 20632 bp, 21 predicted proteins | sample MAT02_FD_205744 | JGI IMG/M metagenome (GOLD analysis project Ga0335395, IMG submission 205744) | Freshwater microbial communities from Lake Fryxell liftoff mats and glacier meltwater in Antarctica - MAT-02 (spades assembly) (version 2) ...
CATTTCTGAAGTATTTAATGTGGCATATGGGGAAAGAACTACTTTGAAGGAATTGGTTGAAATATTGAAAATGACCTTGTCCAAGAAAGATCCCAAAATTGGAGATATTGAAATTTCATATGGTCCAAATAGAGGAGGAGATATACCTCATTCTTTGGCCTCTATTGAAAAGGCTTCCCAAGTTTTGAATTATACGCCCAAGTATGATATCAAGATGGGGTTAATTGAAGCGACTAATTGGTATTTGAAAAATTTAGGATAATTCTCATGTTTTGTTCAATACATGTGAAATAATGTATTCCCGTTTATTTTTTATTTAATTTTTCTGTTTAAAACCAAGTAAAAAAATTTGAATAGTTTTTTGAAAAAGTAAGTATCCACTAAACCCTCAAATTACCGATAAAAAAAATCTGAATGCTATTGATTCAAGAGTTTGGAGCCTAGGTTTTATATTCAAATAAGATTGTCTTGATGTAAGAAATATTTGGGTTATTGACATATTCAATGAATTGAAGTCATTCGATATGGATGCAGATTTTTATGGCCAATCTTTAGATTTTGTTGAATTAAAAAAAGAATAGGGAATTGAAAAATTAAAGAGAAAATAAATCAATATTAACCGATTATTCTGGGTGTCTCTAATATGGAGTTTTTATCTTGGAACCTAGAAAAATCATTGAGGCAGGTGCTATTTGATTAAAGGAACTTCTAGGGAGGGATAGAACAGATGCTTGGCTTTAAAATTAATTTATCCATTAAAAATGATTAGTCTATACTTATCAGAATGAAACATAACGCGAAAATTTACATATCAGGCCATCGCGGTATGGTGGGTTCAGCCATTTGGAGGGCTTTAGAGTCGAGAGGATATAACAACTTAATCGGTCACACTTCCAAAGAACTTGATTTAAGAAACCAGAAATCAGTAAATGAATTTTTTCAAATAGAAAGACCTGAGATAGTCATTAATGCAGCTGCTCGGGTTGGGGGTATATTGGCCAATAATGATTATCCATACCAATTTTTGATGGAAAATATGCAGATTCAAAATAACCTAATCGATTTTGCAGTGAAATTTGAAGTGAGGAAGTTTATTTTTCTTGGTTCTTCATGTATCTATCCAAAATTGGCACCTCAACCGTTGAAAGAAGAGTATCTATTATCGTCTTCATTGGAACCAACAAATGAATGGTATGCTTTAGCTAAAATTTCAGGAGTAAAGGCCTGCGAAGCTATAAGAAAACAATTTGGGGGAGATTACATATCTCTGATGCCGACAAATCTCTATGGACCATTTGACAATTTTGATTTAAATACCTCCCACGTATTACCAGCAATGATAAGAAAATTTCATGATGCGAAATCAGCTGGTCATTCCTCAGTTATTCTTTGGGGTTCAGGAAACCCTATGAGGGAATTCCTACATGTTGAAGATTTGGCAGATGCTGTTGTATTTGCATTGGAAAATCAAATGGAAGAAGGGCTTTATAATATAGGAACAGGAATTGACCTTACAATTAAAGAATTATCAGAACTCATTCAAAAAGCAATAGGTCATACTGGAGAAATAATTTGGGATAGATCAAAACCAGATGGAACACCAAGAAAACTAATGGATGTGTCTAAGATGACTGATTCGGGATGGAAGGCAAAAATAAAATTAGTAGAAGGGATTATTGAAACTTATCAGTGGTTTTTGGGGAATGTTGACACTTTTAAAGAAGTTAAAATATAGAAATAGAAAGTTATCTTTTTTATAAAAAATATATAATTACAAAAGTAAAAAATATTTTAATGACAACAATAAATCAAAAAGTCGCCCTTATTACTGGAATCACAGGCCAAGATGGAGCCTATTTGGCAGAACTTTTATTGGATAAGGGCTACAAGGTTCATGGTATTAAAAGAAGGTCATCACTTTTTAATACAAATAGAATAGACCATCTTTATCAGGATCCTCATGTAAAGGATGTGCAGTTAGTCTTGCACTACGGTGATATGACTGATTCTATGAATCTTACTAGAATAATTCAGGAGACACAACCTGATGAAATCTATAATCTTGCCGCTATGAGCCATGTCCAGGTTTCATTCGAAACACCTGAGTATACGGCAAATGCAGATGGGATTGGAACATTGAGAATTTTGGAAGCAGTTAGACTTTTGGGTTTGGAGAAAAAAACCAAGATATATCAAGCTTCAACTTCTGAATTATACGGTTTGGTTCAGGAGATACCTCAAAAGGAAACTACTCCTTTTTATCCACGATCACCCTATGCAGTTGCAAAGATGTATGCCTATTGGATTACTGTTAATTATAGAGAGGCATATAATATGTATGCTTGCAACGGAATTTTATTTAATCACGAATCGCCTCTTAGAGGAGAAACTTTTGTAACCCGTAAAATTACGAGGGCAGTTTCAAAAATTGCCTTGGGACTACAGAAAGACCTTTTCATGGGTAATTTGGATGCTAAGCGAGATTGGGGACATGCCAAAGATTACGTCAGAGCAATGTGGCTAATACTTCAGCAAGAACAAGCGGAAGATTTTGTCATTGCAACAGGTATTACTACAAAAGTCCGTGATTTTATCAATTTGGCATTTGATCACATTGGTTTTACACTGCGCTGGGATGGAAATGGTGTAGAAGAAATAGGTATTTTGGATTCGATCGATGATAATAAATATTTGGAATCAATTGGTCAAAAAAAGAATATTAAGGATTCTGAAATAAATATTAATTATTCCATTGAGACGAAGCAAAACCAAAAATTGACTTTAATGGAAGTTGGCGACGTTCTTGTTAAAGTAGATTCTAGATATTTTAGGCCAACTGAAGTTGATCTTTTGATTGGTGACCCTACTAAATCAAATTTGAAATTAGGTTGGAAACCGGAATATAATTTAAAATCTCTAGTAGAAGAAATGATGGAGTCTGATATAGAGTTATTTCAAAAAGACATTTATCTAACAAATGCCGGACATAAAGTATTAAGACAGGCAGAATAAATGAATTTATCCAGTTTTTGAAATATCATTTTAAATAAATATAATATTTGTGAATTATAAATTAATTGAATTACCAAAAATTTTAGACCCAAGAGGTAATCTTACTTTTTTACAAAATTTCCATCAAGTCCCGTTTGAAATCCAAAGAGTATTTTGGACATATGATGTACCAGGAGGTGAAATAAGAGGTGGGCATGCATACCGTAATCAAGAGGAGATTATTATTGCTTTGAGTGGTAGTTTCGAAATAGTAATTACTGACATAGATGGATCGCAGAAAAAATTTCAAATGAACAGATCCTATTTTGGCCTTTATTTACCTGCCTTAACTTGGAGACATATGGAAAATTTTTCCACTAATTCAGTTGGGTTACATCTGTCAAGTTCTGTTTTTCAAGAAAATGAGTATATTAGGGATTTTGAAATTTTCAAAAGTTTGTAAAATGAAAGCCACTACAGTTTTTGATTGCGCCCTTTTAGAATTACCTAAAAATCATAATATAAAAGGAAATATTACTGCTGTAAATAATTTAAAGGAAGTTCCATTTGAAATTAAAAGAGTATATTTTTTATACGACGTTCCAGGTGGAGAATCTAGAGGAGGACATGCACATAAAGATTTGCAACAATTAATAGTAGCGGTAAGTGGAAGTTTTGACCTAATAATAAATGATGGAAATGGGAAAAGAACTTTTCATTTGAATCGCCCTTATCAGGGAGTTTTGCTGCCTTCTGGATTATGGAGAGAACTAGATAATTTTTCTTCAGGAGCTATATGCTTGGTCTTGGCATCTTCTGAATACAATGAATTTGATTATTTAAAAGATTTTAAAGATTTTAAAAAGTTTAAAAATGGATTTTAAAGATTTATATATTGGACAGTTTGCCGAAATGACAAAAGTTTTCAATTTAGAAGATGTTAAAAATTTTGCTTTATTGAGTGGTGACATTAATCCTGTGCATTTAGATGAAAATTACGCTGCTACAACAATTTTTAAAAAACCAATAGTTCACGGCTTTTTATGGGGTTCATTGGTAAGTGCACTCATCGCAAATAAATTACCTGGACCCGGAAGTATTTACATTCATCAGGAACTTAACTTCAAGGCTCCCGTATTTCATGGAAATGAAGTTACAGCTAAAGTTGAAATTACTGATTTAAGGCCTGATAAGAAGATCATAACGCTCCAAACAACTATAATTGTAAATAAAAATGTATTGGCCTTAGATGGGAAGGCTATTGTAAAACTTATTTAATATGAATCAAATTCACTCAACTGCCATAATAGATGATAGGGTAACACTAGGTACCAATAATGTTATAAGACCTTATACTATTATTTTGGGACCTACAAAGATTGGGGATAATAATATTATTGGTCCGAATGTAGTTATCGGTGGTCCCGGTCAAGATACAAGAAATCCTAGGTATGATTCGAATGACTGTTTAATTGAAATTGGAAACAATAACATTATCAGGGAGTTTACGGCTATTCAAAAACCATGCTATAAGGAAATAACAAAAATAGGGAGCGATGTATTTTTAATGCAAAGTGTCCATATTCCTCACGATACAATTTTGGAAGATAATGTAACTATTACCCCAATGTGCGTATTAGCTGGAATCACTAGTATTTTGCAAGGTGCCAATATAGGAATGGGTTCTTCGATCCACCAATATTCCGTTGTTGGTCAATATTCCCTGCTTGCAATGGGAAGTGCTCTAACTAAAAATGTAAAACCTTTCACTATTTTTGTATCAGGTAAGCCTCCAAGACCTAACCTTTATGCTATAGAAAAATTTGAATTTTTAGAATTTCAAGATGAGATAATTGCATATGTAAAAGATGGAAAAAATCCTACCTCAGATAGAATTCTTAAATTAACAGAAAAATTTGAAAAACTTCATAAAGAATCAAAAAGAACACTTTATACATGAAAATTCCATTTTTAGATTTTGAACCCATGCATTCCATCATGAAATCCGAAATGATGGAGGCTTTTGAAAAGGTTTATGATGGGTATTGGTATATTATGGGCGATCATCTTCAAACATTTGAGCAGGAATATGCTAATTTCAATCAGGTTAAACATGCTGTAGGCGTGAGTAGTGGGTTGGATGCCTTATTTCTTTCCTTAAAAGCGTTGGGAGTAGGGAAAGGGGATGAAGTGATTATGCCTTCCAATACTTTTATCGCCACGGTATTGGCAGCATCTTATGTAGGAGCAAAGCCAATTTTTGTCGAACCTGATATCACTACTTATTTAATCAATCCTGAGTTAATTTCTAGTGCAGTTACTTCAAGGACTAAGGCGATTATCCCTGTCCATCTTTTTGGTCAGGCATGTGAAATGGATAAAATCATGGAAATTGCTAACCATTATGAATTAAAAGTAATTGAGGATAATGCTCAAGCTCATGGCGCTACTTTCAATGGGAAATTGACAGGAAGTTATGGGAATATCAATGGTACAAGTTTTTATCCGGGAAAGAATCTTGGTGCATTGGGGGATGCTGGAGCAATCACGACAAATGATCAGGAATTAGCTAAAAAGGTTGAAATGCTTCGAAATTATGGAAGCAAAGAAAAATACAAACACGAGGTTATCGGTCATAATATGCGCCTTGATGAGCTACAGGCCGCTTTTTTAAGTGTTAAGCTTAAGCATCTATATCAAGTGACCCAACAAAGGCAGGAAATTGCTCTTTGGTATCAAGAGGAACTAGAGTCAATTTCTGAAGTTGTTCTTCCGGCAATGAACCCCAAAGCTTCCCATGTTTTTCATTTGTATGTAATTAGAACTGAACAAAGGAACGATTTACAAAACTATTTGAAATCCAAAGGAGTAGCCACTTTAATACATTATCCTATTCCTCCTCATTTGCAAGATGCTTATTCGCATTTGGGCCTCCAAAAAGGAGATTTTCCTATAGCCGAGGAATTGGCAGCTACTTCTTTAAGCTTACCCATTTGGCCTGGAATAAAGAGACATGAAATAGTATTTATTGGTAAATTAATTAGAGGCTTCTTTCAATAAATTGTATGAAACTACGAACGATGGTGTAATTTAAAACCTATCAGCGATCCATCGGTAGCCTTAATAGAGCCTTATAACGTTATTAGGTACTGAAAGATTTAAACAACATACACCTATAAAATTTGGTTAAAATGTGCTAAATTCAAATTTTGGAGATTTAGATTTACTTTGGAATTCTTTCATATTTTTGAAATATTTTTTAGAGTTTACTTTAAATAATATAATTGTAAATAAATTTAAAATATATTATATGAAAGTTTCTAAATAATTACCACGGATTTAATCTCTAGTAATTCTGAAATAAAAGCACTAGAATATACTTTAACCAAAGTCATGAATTTTTACAAAGAAAAACTGATAAAAACTGTTAAAAACCCTTTTAAAGTTCTTAATTTTATTACTAAAATTATCTTATGTAAGATAAAATCCATTTATTATTCATGGAAAATTGATGAAGGTGGGGGAAAAATTATATTTAAAGATCCCTATATTAAATTCTCTATAAAAAAACATAAAAGCTCTGTCCTACATATTAAGGGGAATCTAAAAATAGTAGATTTTATGAATGGAAATAATTCCATCTTAATTTCAATGGATCATAATTCAAAATTTGAAATTAATGGTGATTTTAATATTGGTCCAGGAGTAAAATTTGATTTATATAAAGATGCCGTTTTAATTATAGGAGGAAAAGACAAAGAATCCGAGTCGGGCATAACAGCTGATTCCTTAGTTATGGTTTTCAGAAAGATTGAAATTGGGAAAGATTTTTTGTGTGCGTGGAATACATTTATTACAGATTCTGACTGGCATCAGATAGAAGGACAAAATCATCATGCTGACGTATCCATTGGAGACCATGTTTGGATTGCTAATAATAACAACATATTAAAAGGATCAAAAATCGGCAATAATTCTATAATAGCAAGTAACTCAAAAATAGTAAACAAATCTTTTCCTGATGATGTGCTAATTGGTGGACTTACTCCAAAAATTTTTAAGAGAGATTTAAAGTGGTGCAGAGATATATTGCCACAAGCTGAAAATAATTAAATTAAAGTTGAACAAGCAGCAGATATCTTACCGACAAATAATGAAGGCAACTTCATTATTTGGTGGGGTACAGGTAATCAATATCATCATTCAAATTATCCGCTCAAAAGTGATAGCTATATTGCTTGGCCCTGCAGGCTTGGGCATTATAGGTTTGCTTAATACCAGCATTGGATTAATTGGTAGTTTGACTGACTTTGGATTGGGGACAAGTGCAATTAGAGAGGTTGCCTCTGCTAATAATTCCCATGATAATTATAAAACAAGTGTTACTATAACTGTGGTTCGTCGTTTAGTATGGCTAACAGGTATTGTAGGGACACTATTGGTTTTATTATTATCTCCTTGGCTTAGTCAGATTTCATTTGGTAATAGAGATTATACCATTGCTTTTGTATGGATATCAATTACGCTATTATTTCAACAGCTGACCAACGGTCAATTTGTCATACTACAAGGGATGCGTAAATTGCATCTTCTTGCTAAAGCTAATGTGCTGGGTAGTTTATTTGGATTGATATTTTCATTACCATTTTATTATTTTTACGGAACTGATGGTATTGTTCCTGGAATTGTGGGAACTGCCTTTATTTCTCTCCTTCTGTCTTATTATTTCTCAAAAAAGGTAATTATTGATAAGGTTGAAGTTTCATACAATCAAACTTTCGCCAAAGGAAAAAATATGCTCAGAATGGGCTTTATGATTAGTTTAAGTACTTTGCTAACTGTAGGCACCTCTTTTATTTTACGTATTTTCATTAACCGAACCGGAAGTGTAGAACAGGTTGGTTTATATACCGCAGGATTTGCCATTATAAACACTTATGTTGGATTAATCTTTTCTGCGATGGGTACTGATTATTATCCACGCCTTTCTGCTGTTGCTCATGATAATTCTCTTAGTAAACAAACAATTAATCAGCAAGCTGAAATTTCACTTTTGATTCTTTCTCCAATACTCGTTGTTTTTCTATTTTTTATAAAATGGGTAATTGTTTTTTTATATTCAAACGAGTTTATTGCAATTAATGCAATGATTTATTGGGCAGCATTAGGTATGTTTTTTAAAGCAGCCAGTTGGTCTATTGGTTTTGTTTTTTTAGCAAAAGGAGCTTCTAAAATTTTCTTTTGGAGCGAATTGATGGCCAATACCTATATGCTTATTTTAAATGTATTTGGTTACATGTTGGGAGGCTTAGAAGGCTTGGGTATTTCATTTTTTGTCAGTTATGTGTTTGTACTAATTCAAGTATATTTTTTAGCGAATAGAAAATATATGTTTTCCTTTGATCCTGTATTTATAAAAATATTCTTGGTACAATTTTCGCTGGCAGTTCTTGGCTTTCTAGCCGTGAAATTTATGAGTTATCTTTATATCATTTTCACGGGATTTTTTCTGATTGCGATTTCGAGTTGGTATTCTTTTAAAGAACTAGATGCTCGGTTAGGATTGAAAACTATTATATATGTTTTTTTTAAAAAAGATACTTAAAAAATTTATACCACACAAATTAAGTTTAACGCTATCATGGGTTCGAAATAATCTCCAATACTTAATTTTCCAACAAAATTATAAGGTAGTATTAAATCGATTAAAAAAGAAAAAGCAAATATCAGTTGCCTTTTTTGTATTTAATATAGATACATGGAAGGCCAACTCAGTTTATCGGGCTTTTGAAGAATCTAAAAAATATAACCCAGTAATTGTTATCTGCCCATTTGTTACTAAAGGAGATGATTTTCTTCAACAACAGTTTGAACAGGTACTTAATTTTGTAAAAAAAAACAATTATAAATTTATTTTGGGATTTGAAGGGATGACGGAAAAAGCAGTCAAGAAAGCAAAATTACCGGGTTTTGATATAATTTTTTATTTGAATCCTAATCCACTTTCTATCCCTTCATTCTCAGTTTTTAATAACAATGAATCCCTCAACTTTTATTTACCATACTCTTTTAATATAGACAACCTCTTTGATTATGAATATAATAATCAATTTATCAATGTGATGTTTGGAGTATTTACAATGACAAAATATCATCAAAATCTTTATAAAAAGTTTAGTGATGTGAATGGTTTAAACACTCAAGTTGTAGGTTTCCCACATCTTGATGGTTATTTTTCAAAACCCGAAACAATGCCTTGGAAGAATAAAAAGTCAACCAGAAAAAAAATTATCTGGGGACCACATTGGACCATACCTGGAATGCAAGAAACTGGATTAGATTGGAGTTGTTTTATAGAATATTCAGATTTATTTCTGGCAATGGCCGATAATTATTCCGAACAGATTGAATTGGCGCTTAAACCGCATCCTTTTCTTTTTCAAATGCTAGGAAAAGAAGAAAATTGGGGAAATGAAAAATTGAATAGTTATTTGGAAGAATGGAATAATAGAGAAAATTGCCAAATCCATCTTGGAGATTATACTGATTTATTTTTAACCTCAGACGCTTTAATCCATGATAGTGGATCTTTTTCGGTAGAATATTTATGTATTTATAAACCATTAGCTTACACAAATAATTCTATAGATCTGATGTCGAGATTTAATGAAATAGGACAAAAAGTCATTTCTGTTCATCGACTTTTAAAAGATTCAAAAGATATTGATCAATTTATTCAGGATGTGATTGCTGGAGTTGATGTGTTCTCAGTTGAAAGGAGGGACTTTCTTAAAAATGAAATCTATGCTGATGGAAAAACAGGTGAAAGAATTGTTGAACATATTAATAAAATTTTAGATTGAAAATATTAGACTGTACGCTTCGAGATGGAGGTTATCACACCAAATGGGATTTTGACCATGACTTGATTGTAACTTATATCAATTCATGTAATCATCTTCCTTTGGATTATTTGGAAGTCGGTTATCGTTCTATTCCATTGAATGGTTATTTTGGAGAGTATTTTTACCTACCTAAACATGTTATGGAAAAATTGAAATCCCAAAGTAATAAGAAACTTGCTGTTATAATCAATGAAAAGGACATCCGACCTGATCAAGTCCAAGTTTTACTTTCTCCATGTGTAGGATTGATAGATATGGTTCGTCTTGCCATAGATCCTAAACAATTTGAAAGAGCTTTAAAATTAGCAGAGGCTGTAAAAGGTTTGGGATTTGAAGTTGGTTTTAATGTGATGTATATGTCTAAGTGGAAAGAACAGACCAATTTTTTAAAAATTTTACCAGAGATTAAAGGAATTGCAGACTATTTCTACATGGTTGACTCTTTTGGAGGAGTCTATCCGCAAGATGTCAGGGATACTATAAAAATGGTGAAAAGTTTCGTTTCTGATGTTCCTTTGGGATTTCATGGACACAACAATATGGAATTGGCGTTAATCAACACACTGACTGCACTTGATGAAGGGTGCGATATTGTTGACGCTACTATAACTGGTATGGGTCGTGGAGCAGGCAATGTTAAAACTGAGCTATTGCTTACAGCATTGAATGCGCAAGGGAGGATGGAAGTAGATTTCAATCCCTTGTCCAAAGTGGTAGACGCTTTTTCGGAATTACAAAAATCTTATGATTGGGGCACTAACCTTCCATATATGGTCTCGGGTGCACATTCTTTACCCCAAAAAGATGTAATGGATTGGGTAGGAAAGCGTTATTTTTCCTTTAATTCGATTATTCGTGCACTTCAAAACCAGGCATTGGGAATTATAGACAATGAGGATTTGAAAAATATTGATCTAACTTTTTTTAAATGTAAAAAAGCAATGATTGTTGGAGGAGGGGAAAGTATTAAAAAACACAATGAGGCAATTCGAGATTTTTTAAATGAAAATCGTGAAATTTTTATTATACATTCAAGTTCTAAAAATGCAGGTTTTTTTAAAGACTTAAATAATGTACAGTTTTTTTGTTTGGTCGGTAATGAAGGAGTTAGGCTTGAAGGTTTATTTGGAGATGAAAAACCTCAAAATATAATCGGAATATTGCCTCCATTTCCCCGGAAAATGGGAACATATATTCCTGAATTCATTAGAGAAAAATCCTATCAATTAGAAAATAATAGATTTTCAGGACCAGCTTCTGAAAATGTGACATCAATTGTATTAGAACTTTGCTATGAAATCAAAGCGAGTCAAGTTTTGGTTGTAGGATACGATGGTTATTCAGACTCAGTTAGCGAAAATCAACTAGAGTTATTTAATGAAAATGAAGAATTGTTTTTGGAGGCTTCAAATTTAAAAATTCAATCATTGACACCTACCAAATATCAGAATATTAAACATAAATCAATTTATTCTTTATTGTGATGATCAGTGTTTTTTTACCAACTCGAAAAGGTAGCGAAAGGGTATTAAGAAAAAATACAAGAGATTTTGCTGGTATTAAAGGGGGCTTATTAAAAATTAAATTAGATCAATTATTAAAATCTAAGAAAGTTGATGAGATTATCCTTTCAACTGATGACGATGTAAGCATTGCTATCGCTGAAGAATTAAGAGATTCAAAGATAAAAATAGTTAAAAGGCCTGTCCATTTGGCTAAGAGTGAAACTAAATTAATAGATCTTGTAGATTATGTACCGGGAATTTGTTCTCATGAAAATATTCTATGGACACATGTGACATCTCCTTTCGTAAATTCTAAAGAATATGATAGAATAATTCATAACTATTTTGAAGGTCTACTTCAAGGGTACGATTCTTTAATGACAGTAAAATCTATCAGAAATTTTATTTGGGACGAACTCAAAAATGATATAGTAAACAGAATCAATGAGGAGAAATGGCCAAGGACTCAAGATTTGAGGGTATTTTACGAGATTGATAGTGCAGTATTTATAAATTCTAAGGAAAATTATATTGAGTTTCACGATAGGATTGGAAATAAGCCATTTTTATTTGAATCCAAAGGATTATGCAGTTTTGATGTTGATTGGGAGGAAGATTTTAAAACTGCTGAGATTTTATTCAGTGCTATAAATGAAAGATATTAAAGTCATATTCTGGGATTTAGATGTTGTTTTAATGGACTCAAATCCTGTTCGGGACATGGGATTTGAACATGTATTAAGACACTCTGATAAAGATAACTAAAAGAGACCTTTGACCTTTCATGGGTTAAATGGAAATTTTTCTAAATATGTTAAGTTTCGGTATTTCTTTGAGAAAATTAAGAATGAATCAATTACCGATGATTAAATTACCGTTTGGGCAGAGCGTTTCTCCTTAATTTTGAAAAACTTGTTGGTTAATTCTGATTTATTGATTCATGAAACCCTATATTTTGTAGAACGGAATTATTGCAACTTCAAAATGCATATAACATGTTCTGATCAAGAGGAATTTAGGTACCTTGGTAAAAAGTTAAAAATAGATCATATTTTCTGGTCCATTCACGGTTCACCTAAACCTAAAAAAAAATGGATAAAGGATTTGATCGAGATAGATGAGCACGATCCAAAAGAATGTGTTTTAATAGGGGATAGTTTAAATAATTGGGAGACAGCTGATTATAATAAAACTTTTTTTAAATGCTATAATAATGATTCAGTAGAGAAATATACAAATGTCATGTTAAAAATTCCTAATTTTTAATCCACATTTGTTTGAGCATTAGATTTTTAAAAAAATGTTATCAAGAAAAGTTTCTTTTAATATAATTGTCTGATTCCTTAAAAACGAAAGCAACAGATGGGATGCTTTGGAGTGCTATTGATAGATTTTTAGCACAAGGTAGTCAGGTTGCTTTCAACGTAATTTTAGCACGATTATTAATGCCAGAAGATTTTGGTGTAATAGGGATGCTTTCTATTTTTATAGTCATCTCTCAAAGTTTTGTTGATAGTGGAATGGGATCCGGCCTTATTCAGAAAAAGAATAGGACTGATAAAGATTTTTCAACTGTTTTTATTTTTAACACTACTATAAGCCTATTTATATATTTTATACTTTTTTTTTCTGCACCAATAATAGCAAATTTTTTTGAAAGACAAGAGTTGGTTTTTTTAACCAGAATATTAGGTTTAAATATTATAATCAATTCATTTGCAATAGTTCAAAGGACAATTTTAACAATCAACCTAGATTTTAAAACCTTTGCAAAGATTAATACACTTTCAGTTATCGTAAGTGGAATTTTTGCAGTTGCTTTAGCATACAATGATTTTGGAGTTTGGTCATTAGTAATTCAGAATTTATTAATGGCGAGTATTTCAGTTATTTTATTCTGGTCATTGAGTAAATGGAAACTGTCATTAAAATTTTCATTTGAATCTTTCAAACAGTTATTTTCATATGGGTCAAAACTCTTGATTGCAAGCTTATATGCCAATTCATTAAGTGAAATATACAATGCTTCTATAGGAAAAGTTTACAATGCTCAATCATTGGGTTTTTATACTAATGCTAAAAAGTTTTCTGATTCTGCATCATTTACTATTACCAGTGTATTACAGCAAGTCACTTTTCCAATTTTATCATCTTTACAGGACGACAAAGAAAGGTTAATCTCCGTTTATGTTCGTTTAATTCGAATAACAGCTTTTTTAATTATCCCCATCATGACATTATTTGCGTTATTAGCTGACCCTTTGATCCGAATATTACTGACTGATAAGTGGGAGGCAGCGATTCCCTTATTACAATGGCTATGTATAGCCCGAATTGTAACCCCTATAAGTGCTTTAAATATGAATATTTTAAATGCAGTAGGAAGGTCCGATTTGTTTTTAAAAGTTGATTTATCAAAGTTGCCTATAATAATTGCTGCTTTAGTTATTACTATTCCTTTGGGAATTAAAGCAATTGTGATTGGAAGTGTTGTAACTTCATTACTCTCTTTTTTTATTAATGCATATATGCCGGGTAAATTATTTGGATATGGTGCCTTTAAGCAATTAAAAGACATGAAAAAGATAATAATAGCAACCTTAGGAATGATTTTATTGGTTTTTTTAACCCAGAAATTAGTTGATCAATTTTTGTTAAAAATTATGTTAGGCTCATTTGTTGGTGTTAGTAGCTATATTTTATTTTGTAGTTTGATGAAAATGCATGAAATAAAAGAAATTAAGTCTATTTTTTTTAGTAAAATCCATAGCCAATTGTTATGAATAATATTAAGAACGAATTGGTAGAAACTTATAACAATTTTATTGAAAAATCTGGATTGAATTTAGCAATTGATTTTGCGGCTGAATTAGGAACTATTCTTTGGTTGAATAATTTAGGGGTTTATTCTCTTCCCAAAATTGAGCAAAGCTTAATTGAACGGGTGACCTTGGAATTTAAAATCGATGCTTTATCTAATAAAACAGATGGTAAATTTTTGTTTATAGCAACTGAAATTTATTTGACTGGTGGACATAGCCGGCTCATGGAAAACATTTCTACTTTCTTAAAAGAAGAAACTGTTGATCTATTTATAATAAACAAAATAGCTGCTGATGTAATAAAAAGAGAAGAAAAATTCTTCAGTAATATTAAAATATTTAGTGGAAAAAATTTTTCAAACTTAGAAAAGATAGGGGATATATCCGAATTTATTTCGAAGTATGATACTATCATTTTAGGTATTCTTCCTAATGATATCGTAACTACAATATCTTGTGCTATTGCAAAGAAGATTAATAGTAAATTGAAAATTTATTTTGTGAATCATTCTGACCATTCATTTTCTTTCGGTTCAACAATTTCTAATGTTTGGTATGAGATTAGCCTGAATGGTATTCAAATTGATTTTTATAGAAATTTGAATGCATATAAGTCATTTTTGGGAATACCCGCAAAGATTAATTCATATAAACCTTTAGCTAGAAAATTCATAGATGGTGATTTGATTTTATCAGCAGGCTCATTTATTAAATATAAACCGAGTAATGGAAGAAGTTTAATGCCTTTGATTGACACGCTTCTTTCTAAATATAAGAAATCAAAGTTTCTTTTAATTGGAATTAGAAAATATAGGGATTATTGGTGGTGGTTGCTGAAAATTAAATACTGGAATAGATTGATCTTGACTCCTAAGTTAACTTTTGAAGACTATTTGAATGTTACTCAAGAGGCCAGACTTTATATTGATAGTCATCCATTCCCAGGGGGCACAGCTTTTGTTGAGCAATTTTTGAATGGTGAAAAGCTTTGTACAGGACTTTTATCATCATGGAATGGTTATACACCTTTGGAAAAACACAAAAGAGCGGATATCCAAAGTATAATTGATTTTATTGAAAGCAGTAATTGGGAAGAATATAATTCATTATATTCCGAAATTTGTTATGTTCATTCATTTGAGAATGTTCAAAATCGATTTATTAAATCTTTAAATGGCGAATTTTCAGCACATCCTTTTGAACAAAGTGATTTTTCTAAGTTTAAAGTTAATTCTTCTGATAAAATACATATAATACCTGTTATTGTGTCAATCAAGAATTACAAATTGTTATATCAAATTTATCTTCATTCAAAATTTACTTCTTTTGTGCAATTCATTATTAAAAAGTTGATTTATAATGTCATTAAATATAGATAAAAACGCTAATCGGTTTATTCAAAATGGGTCGAATTTTTCAAAGTGTTCTTTATAATTGAACTTGTTAGATCAGATTAGGAATAGGATAAAAAAACATATTTTCAAAGAAAAAAACTCAGTAATAAAGCCTGAGCCCAAATTTTTCTATGTTCTTATTTAGAAGAAATCATATTTGTTGTCCATATGGTTTAAAATTTCTTTAGAAATAAACTTATAAATATTTATAAAGTGTATGTTCGTATGTGTAACCCTCTACATCGTTTGAAAAGAATTTTAGAAAATTGAAAAAGATGACAGTTGAAAATATTTTATTTATTGTGGTGATTTATGAAAAAAAACCTAATCAATCAAGGACATTGATTAGTTTGAGTAAATTATCATTGGATAAGATAAAAGTATATCTCTATGACAACAGCTCAACAAATGAAAATGAAAAACTAGTAAGTCATTATCAAAATCTGAATATCATTTACCGAAGTAACCCCTCCAATCCCGGAATTTGTACCGCATACAATAGTGGCATCAAATTGGCAAAGGAATTAAAGCTGGATTGGGTAATGCTGTTGGACGATGATACTGATTTGACGATAGATTTTATCGGAAAAGTGATTAATATTGATTTAAAAAAAATTTCAAAAAAAGTCGTTGGGTTTGTACCAACAGTAGTTTCGCACAAGACTAATAGGGCAATTTCCCCAAAGAAGTATCACCCAGGTGGCTTTTTGACTAATATTAAAGAAAATTATGGTGAACTTTTGAATCATATTTCAGCCATTAATTCTGCATCATTAATTAATGTAAACTTTGTTGAAGAAATTGGGGGATTCAATTCATTATATAATTTGGATATGCTCGATTATTGGTTTTACAGAGAAGTATACAATAAGAATAAAAAAATCTATTTATTAGATACAACTATTTTTCATTCATTATCTGTCGATGATAAAACAAATTATGTTCCGATAAAGAGGTATAAAGCGCTTCTACTAGCAGAAAAAAGATTTTTTTTAGATGAGGGGACAAAATCTTTTTTATTTTACAAGTCTCGTCTGGTTGTGAGATCTCTTAAACAGTTAGCCTTTAGAAATCCATCTCATTTTTTTCTTACAATGAAAAGTTTTCTTGGACTTTAAACAAAAAACCGTTTTGCTATTGCTACAAAAAAAAACATAAACTAAAATAATTCTCAATATTAGATTACTTCATCATATCAATTATATTTACAAATTAGTTGATTTTCATTGTTAAAAAAGTTGATTTTGAATAAAAATTTCAGAATTGTATTTTCATTATCCTGGGTATTTTTCCTGATTTTAGCAGAAGTAATTTTAGGAGGAGGAGGTAGATATTTATCTTTTGGTTTTTTAACTGTAAGGATGTTACTTTTTATTTATGCTATATTTTATTCAATTTTCTTTTATTTGTTTTGGGGTCAAATAAATAAAAAAATATTTTATTTTATAGTTATATATTTTGCCTATTTATTTCATGGCTTTATCGTTGGATTTTTTAATCAAGGAGAATTTTCTTTAATTCTAGAAGATATCAAACCCCTATCTTATGGTTTAATAACTGGGTACTTTTCAATATATGTGAATTCGGCTTATGATATAATTAAAATAACCAAGGTTATTAAAATTTGTACATTGACTTTAGCTCTAAGTTACTTTATTGTAATCTTAATGCTTTTTACAGGATCAATTAATTATGCTGAATTTTATGCCAAGCAGAATGAAATTGGTGAAATATCTTTTAGAAATAATCTTTTATTTTTTTATAAAGGTTTTTTATACCTATCTGTGGGCTTTTTTTTTTACATAACTTCTAGTGGTAAAATAAATAAGATATTGGCTTTATTTTTAGCTCTAGCAGTTATTTTAACACTTACAAGAGGTTTTATTCTTTTTACACTTTTGATTTATTTAGTTTATTTACTATTTCTTACTCATGGAGTTGGTAAAAAAATAATATTGATATTAACACTAATAGTTGGAGCGTTAATTGCAGGGCCATTTTTAATAGAAGAAATCGGCAGTAAAGGAGAATCTGATTCAGTAAGAATTACTCAAATAGAAGAAGTATATAAAGAAATTAATTCAATAAGCTTAATAATTGGTCATGGTTTTGGAAATGGCACCGAAATTCGACCTATACACATGGAGATATCGTTTTTGGAAATTTTTCATAAGCAGGGATTGATAGGTCTCTTATTCTGGTTGGGAGTTCTAATATTTATTTCTAGAGAGTTTTTAAAAATAAATGATCCAAATTTCAAAACTATTGCAATACCTTATTATTTAAGTTTTTTGTTTACCTTTTTTCAATCTTTTACAAACCCATTTATAAACAACCCTATTGGAATGACTATAATGCTACTAAATATCGTAATTTTAATAAAAATTAACTCTTATAAAAAAGTCAGAAATCATGATTTCAGTTTGTATACCAACCTATAATGGGGAAAAGTATATTGAGAAACAATTAGAATCAATAATGTCTCAATTGTCATATAATGATGAAATTATTATTTCCGATGATTCTTCTACAGATAACACTATTCAAATTATTGAAAAGATTAATGATCCGAGGATAAGAATTTTAAAAAATAATACCTTTAAAAGTCCTATTTATAATTTAGAAAATGCTATAAATAATTCGAAAGGAGATTTTATTTTTTTAAGTGATCAAGATGATATCTGGAAACCTAATAAGGTTAAAACAATTTTAAAATTTTTGGATAAGGGTTTTTCTTTAGTAGTCAGTGATTGTGAAATTGTTGACCAAGAAGATAAATTACTTTCGAATTCATTTTTCAAACTGAATAACAGTGGCCCTGGATTCTTTAAAAATTTATATAAAAACTCGTATTTAGGGTGTTGTATGGCATTCAATAAACAATGTTTTGAATACATTTTACCTTTTCCTAAAAATATTGCCATGCATGATATTTGGATAGGTTTAATTTCGGAATTGAAGGGAAAAGTAATTTTCATCGATGATCAATTAATTTCATATCGGCGTCATTTTGGGAACTTTTCTCCTTCAGCTGGAAAAAGCAATTTTAATTTTTTGTATAAAGTTAAATATAGATCCCAAATGCTTATAAGTTTATTTAATAGAATAGTCGGTTTTAAATGACTAAAATTTTTATATAACAAAAATAACTATACAATAATGTTATTACCTAACCTATCTATTTTTGACGAAAGATACATCAAAGAAACTTTAAGCAGTCCAAGATTTATTAGTACTTGCTCACTGTACTTTTTATTGGTAGCAAATATTTGAGATTTACTTTAAATTCAGCCTCTGAAGTTCTTCATAATTTAAAAAAACTGATTGGAACAAGTGAAGATTTAGGATATTTTTTTGCATAGCAATTAAGTCCAAATAACTTGATTTAAAGATTTTTTATTGGAAAGTGATTCAGTGGTGATGATGATTCTTGATTGGTTTTAGGAAATAATATTTTTTTCGTACAAAGGTTTTCTTCAAAATCACTATATTCTGTTTTGTCAATAGAGGAGACAAAATTACATTCAGATTGAAATACCTTTTTGGTTTAATGCTCTTGAAGATTGTTTAAATTTAATTGATTAAATAATGAAAAATATTTTACTTACCGGTTGTGCAGGTTTTATAGGTTCCAATTTTGTTTCATACTTTCTTGAAAAGTACGTGAATTATCAATTGATTAATGTCGATTTATTAACCTATACAGGCGATTTGAATACCCTTTAAGAAATTCAAGGTAATAAAAGATATACTTTTATCAAAGGTGATATTAATGACAGGAGGTTGGTACAAGGTCTAATTGAGAGGTATAATTTCCATGGAGTAATTCATTTTGTCGCTGAATCTCATGAAGATAATTCAATCAAAAATCCTGGGGTTTTTATACAAACTAATGTAGACGGTAATTATATATTGATTGATGTTGCATATAAGCATTGGATGGAAAAGTCCTTTAAACCTAGTTATGGATACCAAAATGCTAGATTTCATCATATTTCAACAGACGAAGTTTATGGGACTCAGGGGGATCAAGAACTTTTTTTGAAGATACCCCATACGTACCAAATTCTCCATGTAGTGCTAGTAAGGCAAGTTCTGATATGATTATAAGAAGTTATCATCATCCTTATGGAATAAATACCGTAATTACAAACTGCTCCAATAATTATTGTCCTAAGCAACATAATGAAAAATTAATTGCACCAGTTATTAGGAAAGCTTTAGCCGGTGATACTATTCCAATCTATGGAGATGGAAAAAATATTAGAGATTGGTTATATGTTTTAGATCATTGTGTATGTATAGATTTAGTATATCATCAAGGTAAATCTGGGGAGGTTTATAATATTGGAGGAAAGAATGAAAGGAATAATAATCATATAGCCCATAAAATATATGAAGTTTTAGATGAGGTCAATCCAAAACAAAAAGGAAGTTACAAAGATCAAATCACCTATGTAGAAGATCGAGCAGGATGTTATCGAAGATATACAATAGTTGCAACTAAAATTGAAAAAAAATTTGGTTGGAAAGCAGATAAGAGTTTTAAATCTGGTATTATAAAAACTTTTTCATGGTATTTAAATAAATATTTAGAATTAAATATTTACTTATGAAGGTAAGTTTAATTACAGTAACCTTTAATTCTGCTAAAACCTTGCAGGATACTATCGACTCCGTTGCATCTCAAAAATATTCAGATATTGAGTATATTATTGTAGATGGAAACTCTAAAGACGATACAATACAATTAATCAATAAAAATTTAAAAATAATATCCAAATGGATATCTGAACCTGATAAAGGAATATATGATGCAATGAATAAAGGAATAGAAATGGCTACTGGGGATATAATTGGGATTATTAATTCGGATGATTTTTATTCTTCACCAACCTCGATTTCAGCTGTTGTAGCCGCTTTTAAAAATAATGACATCGATAGTGTTTTTGCGGATGTAAGATTTGTCAGGAATTCAGATTTAAATAAGACGGTAAGGTATTATTCCTCAAAAA
>Ga0335395_10000742_pt1 | contig 20615 bp, 13 predicted proteins | sample MAT02_FD_205744 | JGI IMG/M metagenome (GOLD analysis project Ga0335395, IMG submission 205744) | Freshwater microbial communities from Lake Fryxell liftoff mats and glacier meltwater in Antarctica - MAT-02 (spades assembly) (version 2) ...
CGTAATTCATGGAGTAGAAGTTAGAGGACAAAGGGGAAACTACACTACGCAACGTCTTAAGTTTAACTCCAATTAGGTAACTTAATGTTTTGTTACATAGATAGGTTTTTTCCCGCCTACTTACTTAGAGTGGGATGTTGCGATCGAAAACCTGTGATCGCCAAAAGCTAGCTCTTGCGTGTTCTCTATAAGCAAAACACAAATGCTCCCAATCACCCACAAAAAATTATAATTCTTCAGGTTTTTCTGATATTTTACTGGAGCACAACATTGATTTCCAAAGATAGGGACACCGACCTGCAAATTTAAATTGAATATCGGTGTATCCTTCCTTTGTCAATAATTTGGTGAGGGTTTCTACTGAAAAGAATTTAATGTGACCGTTATCCCAAAGTACGGTAAAATGTTTGTCTAGTTTGCCTGTCACAGCTAAGGCTAGGTTTTTTAAATAGCCGTGATAGGGTGTGGAGAGAATTAGTCTGCCTCCGGGTTTGAGGCATTTTTGGGCATTTTTTGCCAGTTCTTTTGGATAAAGTAAGTGTTCGATTACTTCAACGGCTAAGACAATATCGAATGAGTGCAGCATATCGGTATCGGGAAGCTCGTAAATATCGGCTTGGATAAACTGACACTCGGGGAAACTTTGACTGGAGATGGCAATTCCGGGTGCAGAAGTGTCAACGCCGACAACTTCGCAGCCGTGTTCTGCGATGACGTGACTGAGGCTGCCATTGCCGCAGCCGAGATCCAAAACTCGGAGTTTGGTCGGGCTGGCTTCCTGAAGTGTCGCCAGCATTTCTAGAAGGGGAGATATCAAATAAGCGTGATGATATCTGGGACGGTTGTTTGTGTAATAATACGTATAATTGCTAGAGTTTTTTTTCATCGATTAAGCTAGGTCAACTATTGCCGAAACTGCAAATTTACGGGGCGCGGGTGTACTGTTTGGGTAAATGTTCGCCACCTGCGGGTTGTGAGGGTCGATCGGCAACTCGATCGTCTCATTCTTTTTGTTTGACAGGTGAATTGTTGTCACCGGCTCGATCGGATGTGCCAAAAAAAAATTCACAGGGTGCAGAATCTCGAATCCCCCATTCGATGCCGATCCCATCGCTGCTCCGGGAGCCCGTCGCCAGACGGCATTCGGAAACAAAAAGTGCGATCGATCCAGAATTCTCTCCATACACTAGCCGGAAACACAACTTTTTGCCTATTAACTTCGGCCCGGCGAGCAGATCCGTGGGATTCTACCTTCAACTAGAACAGCGCTCTGTCAGCGATCGGGCTTTTTCTCGCCTGAAAGATTTTCCCTGGGCGATCGGGTGCAAGTCGATCGGAAAATTTAAGAGGGAAGTGTGACTCAAATCACAGGCATTGGCCAAACAAATTGCTGAGCATCTTTAAGTCAGCACACTTAGCATCGACATTAATACAGTGGCTTCTATAATTGTGTTTAAATGTTGTTCTGAAGCTGTGTTGTCCCGTCAGCAGATTGCCCTAGGCAGATTCGCACTTTCAATCTGGCTTATTGCACTACGATCGCTGTTGAGCGTCGCACCTTAATTTAGAAATGTCTTATGGTTAAGCTAGGTCAATCCTCCTTTCGCCGTATTTTACTGTCGCGGATTTTGTTGATCAGCGTGCCTGTTCTACTGGTGGGGGAGTATGTTACCTATCGCAAGGCACGCTCGACGCTTCTGGAAACCGCTCGCCAAAACTTGACAGAAAGTGCAGGCAGAAAAGCCGAAACAATTGAACAGTGGGCGAAATCGCTGAAGTCGAACCTAATCGGCGCTTCGGAAAACTCGATGTTGCAGTCTGTAGAGCCGAAGGATTATCAAAAGTTTATCGCGCAATTAGGGCAGCGGTTGCCAGTTCAGGTTGATTGCTTGCAATTGACTAATTTACAGACAAATCAAGTGATAGCGAGCACTTGCGGGCAGCAGCCGATTCAGTCGCTACCTGCCAATTTTTGGCCGCCAGTGCAGCAGCAGCAAACGCTGCTGGAGGACAAGAACGTTTACATCAGTCTGTTGTGGCCGAATCAACGAAAGCCGAAAACAAACGGCGAGAAGATGACTTTGGGTGAGGAGGATTTTTCAGGTGCGGCTAAAGAAACCCGCGACAGCCAAGTCAGTTTGGTGTTGAGCGCTCCTGTTTACATTCGTCGCGGCAACAGCCGAAAATTGAGTTATGCTTTGAGTTTGCAGTCGGCTCTGCCGGTGCAAACGAGCGCTCCCAAGGGTTCTCTAACCGGCTATACGGTGGCGATCGACCAAGATGGGACGATTTTGGCGCACCCGAATATCAACCGCGTCGGCCGCAATATTGACGCGGAGGCAGATGCCGGTAGACTAAAAAGTATTGTCAGAAGGGCGATCGCCGGCGGACAAGCTTTTCTCCACCTATTTTCCTTTGAAAGAAATGGCGTAGAATTGCTAGCAGGATATGCTGCCATCCCCAGCCCTTTAACTAAAAAAGAGAACACCAAGTGGATTATTTTAGCTGTCTCTCGTTTAGATTACGCTCTCTCAGGCTTAGAAGAAATTCAGCAAGTTTTATTTAACTTAATCATCGGTTTAGTTGCTGCTAGTATCGTCGCGACTTTATACCTGTCTCGCGACTTGGCGCGTCCTTTGGAACAACTGAGAGACTACGCCCTAAAAATCGATACAGAAGCGCCGCAAGCCGTGCCGCAAAATTTCCAAATAAGAGAATTCAATCAACTATCAGAAGCACTCAACAGCATGGTGCAACGCCTCAGATCCTGGGGTTCAGAATTGGAAGTCGCAACTAAGGAAGCACAAGTTGCCAATCAGTTAAAAAATGAATTTTTGGGCAATATTTCTCATGAACTGAGAACGCCGCTCAACGGGATTATTGGTTTTATTCAAATTGTGCGAGACGGCTACTGCGATGACCGAGATGAAGAGATGGAGTTTTTGCAGCGCGCCCACGACTCGTCAATGCAATTGCTGAATATTATTAATGATATTTTAGACATTGCTAAAATAGAATCCGGCACGTTCTCCCTGATGTTAGAAGTAGTTGATATTACTCAGGTACTTGAAGATGCAATTGATTTGCAATCACTTCAAATTGAAGAAAAAGGTTTGAAGTTAAGCTTACCCGAACCTCACGATCCGATTATTGTTCATGCCGATCCAGAGAAGCTAAAACAAGTGTTTTTACACGTGTTGAGCAATGCCGTTAAGTTTACAGAGGCGGGCAGCATTAGTATATCTGTGCGCGTCGAATCGAGTAATAATTTAGGTGGTTTTAACGGTAGTATATCGGAAAGTGCGATCGGTAATAGTAGCAGTAAAAGCGATTGGGTAGTGGTGACAATTAAAGATACCGGAATTGGTATCGATCCCGAACAGCAGCAAAAATTGTTTCAACCTTTTGTGATGGCTGATGGTTCCACAACTCGCAGGTTTGGCGGTAACGGTTTGGGTTTGGCTATCTCCCGAAGGATAATGGAATCTATGATCGGAACCATTACCCTGCAGAGCGCGGGTGTGAATCAAGGTACTTCAGTGATGATTTCTTTGCCTGTCAATCATCAGTCAAGTTTTTATTTTAACAGCCAGGATTTGGTAACAGAAAATGGAAATTTAAAAAATTAGGAGGGATATCATATAGCCTTTCTCAGAAAGATGAGGTACGCGAACGGCATAGGGCATAGGGCATAGGGCATAGGGCATAGGGCATAGGGCATAGGGCTATCCTCACTTTTTTGAGAACCGCTATATCATCTCTGGTGAATACTATTAGGAATGACAATTCAACGGGAGCATCTGGTGTTTTGCATTTAATAGTGCGAGCGTCCCCGCTCGCGTATCGTATAATACGCGAGCGGGGACGCTCGCACTATCAGAAAAAAATGCTTTTTACAAAAATGAGATGCTCCCCAATTCAACTGCTCGTTACCAGGCTCTACCTCTCTAATCTAAAACTTGTACTGAGCGACTTGTGCTGAGCGAAGTTGAAGAATCTAAAATCTAAAACTTGTTCGATCGCGAAGTCGAAGAATCTAAAATCTAAAATCTAAAATCTAAAATGGTATCAGGGGCTGTCCGCCGAGTTCCAAAGATTTGCTCAAAGCGCTGAGAATGCGGATTAATTCGACGGAAGCATAGCCGGAAGAGGTAGGACAAGGTGTATTTGTTTGCACGGAGGCGAGGAAGCGATCGCACACTCGCCGCAGCGGTTCTACTTGTTCTAAACTTAATATTTTGCGACTTTGGATGCTAGTAGTCGGCCCTGGGGCGATCGCACTTTCGCAAAAATTATTCTCTTCGCCCCGCCGATTTGAACTACCTTGCTGCAAAATCAGCGGACTTTCCGGTGACATTTCATCAAAAATCAAGGTTCCCAAACTACCAACAACTGTTAAGCGCCGCTGTTTGTCGGGATTCAGCCAGCACAGGTGAATAATTGCTTGAAATCCGTCAGGATAGGTGAGCGTTACCCACACTAAATCTGCTAGTTTTTCTGAAGGATTTATTGCTTCTTCCCTCTGACTTGTGACTTCTGACTTCGGAAATACAGTGCCGGTTGCTCTGACTTGAATAGGAGTTTGTTGGAGCCAAGTGTTGAAAATAGCAATATCGTGAACCGCCAAATCCCAAAGGGCATCAACATCGTGCCGCACTGGTTCATAATGAGTGCGCTGAGCGTAACCGTAGCGCAATTTTCCGAGTTGATGCTGTTGAATTATTCTTTGGCCGCGATCGACTGCGGGATGAAACAGATAAGTGTGGTCAACAAAGAGTTGCCGCTGCTGTTTTTCGGCTAATTGGCACAGTTCTATTGCTTCACTGAGGTTGAGGGCGAGGGGTTTTTCTACTAAGACGTGATAGCCTTTTTGCAAGGCTGTGGCTGCGAGGGTGTAGTGTGTGGAAGCTGGAGTGGCGATCGCCACAGCATCCAGTCCCGCTAATTCTTGCACTTGCGACCAATCGGTAGCTAGAATCACCGAGTCATTGAGATTAAACTGTTTTTGGACAGCCGCCAATGAATCTCGATTCGGATCTACCACCGCTAAAACTTGACTGTTGGGATGTTCGAGAAAGTTGCGAATGAGATTAACTCCCCAACGGCCCGCACCCAATACAGCTATTCCGATTTTCATTAATAATAGTTTCAAAAATCGCACGGCAATTATAGCATATTTGGTAACTTATTTTTTATTTTTTACTATTATACTTAGGGTAAAAATCGCAAAACATCTTAAAATTATCGGGAGCATCTCAGTTTTACAAAAAGCATTTTTTTTATTATAGTGCGAGCGTCCCCGCTCGCGAGTTGTACAATACGCGAGCGGGGACGCTCGCACTATAATGCAAAACTGAGATGCTCCCAAATTATCTGCGTTGCATCTGCCTTGCCTCTGCCGTTGATATATCAAAGATGCGAGACAATTGCTCGTCTACGGATTATCAACTAATTTATTGAAAGCGGATCGAGCCGCAGCTTGTTCGGCAGCTTTAATCGATCGACCTTTTCCCTCTGCTACCAACTCTCCCTGAATGCTAACTTTTGCCGTAAAACGATCCTCGCCGCCCTGGACAGTTCCGGTTTCTTCCACGGTATACTTGGGCAAAGTTTTATATTTGCCTTGAGTCAACTCTTGGAGAGCAGCTTTGTAGTTTTGGCGGGCCGGATCGCTGCGAATCTCCGCCGCTAGGCGTTTAAAGTGACCGTCTAACCAAGGGCGAATTAATTCTAACGTCTGGGCGCTCAAATAAAGCGCGGCGAGTAAGGCTTCCAAAGAATCGGCCAGTCTGGGAACAGCGCCTGTTTTGTCGGCGGCGGCGCTGCTGGAAACAATTAAATAGCGATCGAACCCGTAACTTTCAGCGATTGTAGCCAAAATGCGATCGCTCACCAAGATCGATCGAATAGCCGCAAATTCTCCCACCGTACAGTCAGGATAAATCTCAAACAACAATTCAGACGCAGCCAGCCGCACCACAGCATCACCGACAAACTCTAGCTGCTCGTAATTTGCCTTAGCAGACGCACTCGCATGAGTCAAAGCTAAATCGACGAGATGCCATTTGATCGAAGCATCCTTCGACAGTCCCAACTTTTCAATTAATGTTTCAAGTTGCTTTTGGCGACCAGGATAAAGCATATAGTTTTAGATTTTAGATTTTAGATTTTAGATTCTTCGACTTGCTTCGGCTCCCTTCGACTTCGCGGGCTCACAAGACGCGGGCTCACAAGTCGCGAGCGAACAAGTTTTAGATTTTAGAATGACTCATGACTATCAGGGTTTGAAGCTTGTCTGCCGTTGTATTGGGAGCATCTGGTGTTTTGCATTTATATAGTGCGAGCGTCCCCGCTCGCTCCTGCGTACAATACGCGAGCGGGGACGCTCGCACTATAATAAAAAAATGCTTTTTGCAAAACTGAGATGCTCCCGTTGCATTTTTTATTAAGTTCCGATTGATTCATATTAATAAAAAAGCTGTTCCTTAAAAAATCAAATATTCCGTAGGGTGCGCTGCGGTTCACCTTACAAAAAATACTCTTCCGCGTGCTTGTGGCGCACCACAGCCGAAAATTGGAGGGGAAAAAGTCGGACATAAGCCGGGTTCTGTTCTCTCAAATGCAAGCACTTTTCGAGGGCAGTTATCTATCTGGGACGTTTGTTACCAAACGCCTCAAGCGGTACCAAAAAACGGAACTGGTAAAAAACCAACCATAGTCCCTCCGACCTTGCTCCCAACCGGGGTTTACCGAGCCAGCACCTCTCGATGCTGCTGGTGCGCTCTTACCGCACCTTTGCACCCTTACCCCCTAACAACTTGCAATTTTTGACGATCGATTTTTGATGCAATCTCCAATCTCCAATCTCCAATCTCAAATCGGGGGGCGGTATCTTTCTGTGGCACTATCCTCACGATCGCTCGCACTGGGCGTTACCCAGCAAGTTTGGTTTTTCGGGAGCCCGGACTTTCCTCAGACCAGCTTTCGCCAATCCGCAACCGCCTGCGCCTACTTTTTCCCCAGACTTATTGTACCGGAATAGATCGATTTTAGATTTTAGATTTTAGATTTACTCCACAGATGAATCTGGGAGCTTAAGGATTTTTGATTGATGATACCAGGATTTTTGACACGGCTGTAACCAGGGGCTAGAAACCCGGTTTCTTCCTATCTTTCTGGTTACTAAACACAAAATCTCGTAGAAACCGGGTTTCTGAGGTTAGCGGGCGTAAGTCCTATATTTGCATTTTGTTGAGCTGACACAACCAACATATCAGCACCTTGTCGCGAACAATGTCGTGTGGGGCGATCGCATTTGACATAATTTCTGAACTCAGTCATCTTTAATAGTAGAAAAATTTTCAAACCAGCCGCGCCGCCAAAAGAAGTAAACTAAACTCGACGCGATCGCCACCATCAACGCCCAACAAAGCGGATAGCCAAAATACCAGTTCAGTTCCGGCATATTCAAAGGCGATTTCTCTGTATTGAAATTCATCCCGTATACTCCCGCCACAAAAGTTAACGGAATAAAAATACTCGAAATCACCGTCAGCAATTTCATAATTTCATTCATCTTATTGCCAACCGAAGACAGATAAACATCCATCAAACCCGAAGACAACTCTCGATAAGTTTCCACCATATCCATCACCTGCACCGTGTGATCGTAACAGTCGCGCAGGTAAATTCGCACCTCTGGAGTAATCAAATCGCTGCTATCTCGAATCAAAACATTAATTGCATCCCGCTGCGGCCAAATGGCGCGGCGCAGCGTCAGCAATTCTCGCCGAATTTTATAGATTTTTTCCAGGGTTTTGCGAGTGGGGTTCACCACCACTTCATCCTCTAATTCTTCCATCCGCTCTCCGTAAAGTTCTAATACAGGAAAAAATCCATCTATAATCGAATCCAACAGAGTATAAGCAAGATAATCTGCTCCGTGCTTGCGAATAGTTCCTTGTCCTTTGCGAATGCGCTCGCGCACGGGTTGAAAACAATCATAGTCCGGTTCTTCCTGAACGGTTAGCAGGTAATGTTTCCCCAAAATCAAACTAACTTGTTCTTTATGAAAATTATCTGAATTAGGCTTAATCATCACCATCCAAGCAATAATTAAAAGGTGTTCTTCATAGTCTACAACTTTCGGTCGTTGGGGAACATTTACTACATCTTCCTGAGCCATTAAATGCAAATTAAATACATCGCCCATTTGTCGCCAAGTTTCTTTGTTGCCCAATCCCAACATATCAACCCAAGAAACAGATGCTGTCTCTAAATAGGCAGCAGCTTCTTGAGGATTTAACAATTTTTTAGGACGAGTAGCTTTGGTTTCGCAATAGTCAATTAATACAATGTCTGGAGGCGGCGCATCCGGTTCTAAGTCTAGAGTCCCCGGCAGCGCCCCCGGATCGTCATAAAAATAATCAACGTAGGAATCATCATCTTCTGCTGCTTTTTTAATTGGTTTTTGAAATACACTCGAAGTATTTTTTATGCCTTTGTATGCCATGTGAATATTCCTGAGTTTTAGAAGCTTTAATTAGGCTATCATTTTTTTCAGTATAACTACTAATTCATACCATTTCTGAAAATTCATGCAACAGTATTCGTAGTATTCGTAGGATGTGTCGTTTCCGATACATCCCTTGCATTCAACCGACTATTTCGAGGGAGGGACGCACCCGATATGGTGTCCGGTAAATTGACGGAGTTCGGATTGGTTAGTAGTGCGGACTTTAGTCCGCTCTCTTGTCGCGGACTAAAGTCCGCACTACTAACGAACCGTTTTTGTTATGGTAATCTACCGGAGATGATATGATATCATTTTTACAAACATTTGCTATACAATAAAAGTTGGGTTTATTGACACTGACCAAGTTTTTCGGGTGCGTCGATCGCTCAATTGTCGATATTTTTTATAGATTTTGTATGGCGACACACCCTACGATTATTCAATCACCAATTCTAAAATCTAAAATCTAAAATCATATTACCTTTGCCGCATGGGAATCTCGATCGCAAATTCAGTTCCCTCACCAGGCGTCGAAATGCAGCGCAGCCCGCCCCTGTGTCTTTCCACTACAATCTGATAAGAGATAGACAGTCCCAAACCAGTACCTTTACCTACTGGTTTAGTCGTAAAAAACGGGTCAAATATCCGAGATTTTACAGACTCTGCCATTCCCGCGCCGTTATCTGAAATGGCGATAGCCACCCGATTGTTCTCCAAAACCTCCGTGCGAATCCGAATCGAAGGTAATGCGTCACAACCCAAAGATAAACTCGTAGAATTTTGCCGTTGGGCATCCGTTGGACTCGGCAATTCCCACTTTCTATTTCTGACACTTGCCAAAGCATCAATGGCATTACTTAATATATTCATAAACACTTGATTTAACTGTCCGGCGTAGCATTCTACTTGTGGCAGCGTCCCGTATTCTTTAATTATTTCAATCGGGCGATTTCTACCATTTTCTTTGAATTTGTGTTGCAAAATTAATAGCGCGCTGTCAATTCCTTCGTGAATATCAACACGCTTAATATCTGATTCTTCCAGACGGGCAAAGTTGCGTAAAGACAAAACAATTTCACGAATGCGATCGGCTCCAGTTTGAATAGAAGTCAGCAGGTGCGGAAAATCCTCTTTCATAAATTCGATTTCTATTTCCTCAGCCAAGTTCGCGATCTGAGCAACAGGTTCCGGGTAATGTTCTTGATACAAAGTACATAATTGTAGCAAATTATTCGCATACAGGCTCGCGTGAATAATATTGCCGTAAATAAAACTGACAGGATTATTAATTTCGTGAGCAATTCCCGCGACTAGCTGTCCCAAACTAGACATTTTTTCCGCATGAATTAGTTGAGCTTGAGTTTTTCCTAATTGTTTCAATGTTTGCTCTAGCTGGGTATTTTTATCTTTTAATTGAGATTCCGCTTGTTTGCGCTTGGTAATATTGCGGGCAATAACGATCGCCTGATTCGAGTTAAGAGGCAGGAATCTAGCTTCATAAGTTTCTTCTCCTGCCGGCATTGGTAGGGAATACTCTAAATTAACCGGAGTTCTGTTTTCGGAAACTTGAAGCATTGCCAGATCGAACTGGCTGGCGACGGTTGCCGGTAATATATCAGTTATTCGTTTGCCTAAAAAATACTCGGAAGTCACGTACAAATCCGCTGAATTTCCTGATAAGTAATCCAAAATAACGCCGTCAGGATTCAGGCGGAAATACAAATCGGGCAGGGCCAGAAAAACAGCTTCTAACTCGGAAGTTTTTTGGCGCAATGCTTCTTGGGCGTAGTAGCGATCGCTAATATCAAAAATTGCCCCGTCCAAACAGGAAACACTCCCATCAGCGTCGAACACGGGAGAACCTTTATCCCACACCCATTTAACCGTGCCGTCTGCTGCTAGCAAGCGGTATTCCAAGTTATAAGACTGTTTCTTTTCTATTCCTTGCCGAATTGTTGCTTCTACCTTTGCCAAATCTTCCGCGTAAATAATGCTAGCAAAAGTCCGTCCTCCCCTGTCCAAACGCGAAACAAAATCCGCAGCAGGGTAGCCAGCTAGTAAGTAAATAGCCTCGCTAATAAAACTTGTCGAAAAATTGCACCGCCAGCGATAAACCACTCCGGGAATATTAGCTACCAAAGACCTAAATCTGGCTTCACTCCTACGCAAAGCTGCTTCCGATTCATGGCGTTCTGTAATATCGTGAGTGAAAGCTAACACTGCAAATATATTGCCTTCAGCATCGCGCAGGGGAAGTTTTTGGGTATCTAAAATATGTACTGAACCGTCAGCAACTGTTGCCGCATCGCAGGGATTGTGGATAATTTCTCCGGCAAGTACAGCAGAGTCATCGTTGCGGAATCCTCGGATATTTTTGGCGGAATTGCCAAATATAATATCTTCTGAAAATCCTAATTCTACATCTGTTTTGCCAAGGATTTCTTCGACTGTTTTGCCGATCGCTTCTGCTAAACTCTTGTTTGCCAAAATATAGCGAAAATCTTTATTTTTGGCAAAAATCCAGTCGCTAGTTTTGTCAATTACCGTGCGGAGCAGTTGTTCGGAACTTTCGGTTTGTGCCAAAGCTACTTGCAATTCTACTTCCAGGCATTTGCGCTTGGTAATGTTTTCAAAAGCAACGCCGACGGAGTTGTTAGGTAAGGGAAAAGCTTTAATAGAAAAAGCGCGAGTTATTTTGCCGGATTCGTCACAGTCAATATCTTCAACTTCTAGGGCTTTTTGGCTGCGAATTACTGAAGCAAAGGCTTGGGGAATGTTTTTCGATCGCAAATTAGGAAAAATTTCGTCAATTGTCATGCCCAAAACGTCGGCCATTTCTAGCCCGGTAAACCTGGTAGCTGCTGGATTCGAGGCGATCGCCCTTAACGTACTATCATCGTCTATATTTTCCAAATGGTAGACGTACAAACCAATCTGCATATTCTCAACAATTTGGTCGTAGAGGCGCACGCTTTCGTCTACCTGCCTGCGTTCGGTAATATCTTCAGTAATGCCCAAAACGTACTGAGGATGCCCCTGAGCGTCGAGAATTGGCACTTTGCGGGTGTGCAGTATTCTCATACCTTTGTGGCGAGTTTGGATCGGCTCTTCGGCTATTTCTTTAACCGTAGATTGGTTGCGATGAGCCGTCAATATTTCCCTATCTTGAGCGGTGAAAACATCAGCTTGTTCTTTGGGATAAATATCATAGTCATTTTTGCCGATCGCCTCTTGAGAGGTAACACCTGCGATCGTTTCCCCGGCTTTATTCCACAGTACAAATTTCAGCGAAGAAGCATCTTTAGCAAAAACTCCCACGGGCAGATTTTCTACTACCGAATTGAGGAACCCTCTAGCTGATTTTAATTCTGCTTCTGCGCGCTTGCGTTCGATGCCTAAAGCGATGACATCGGCAACCGACGCTAAAGTTTCCTGAAAGGGTGCTGTCAGCGGCTGGCGGCTGATAATTACCATGACTCCCACCAGCCTTTCTTCGACTATTAAGGGGTAGCCAGCGAAGGTAAGAATTTGCTGGGGAATTTGGCAATTTGCCGGATTTTGACGGCTGTTGATAATTGATAATTCGGAACTGTATAACCCTGTTGCTTCCGATTCTTCCTCTGGAAGTCCAAAATTCTTCAGTTCAAATCCGCAGTCAAATTGCGGTTTTTGCTGTTGGGCGATCGAGTTAACCTTACTTGCAATAAAGCTAGCCCGATCGTCTGTGTGGCTGTAGATTCCAGAGGCTGCTTGCAATTCCCAAATATTGCATTGAGAGTTTAAAGTCCAAATTTCAGCGGAGGCGACATCGAGATTTCGCACCATTGCGTCGCAGCAGGGAAGTAAGATATCTTGAGGGTGTTTGGTGAGGGCAATACCGACATCGGCTACCATTGCTGTGAGGCGAGAAGCTTGGGCTTTTTCTGCTTCTAAGCGTTTGCGATCTGTGATGTCTTCCACCAAAGAAAGTACGGTAAAAGTGTCGCCGCTGCGAATAATTGAGTTGAACCAGCGACACCAAATAACTTGTCCGCTTTTAGTTTTATTTTGATTGATGGAAATATTGCCGTTCCCGGAGGCTAGTTCAAGTTCGATCGCGCTTACAGCCTCTTTATCTTCTTCGCAAACCAAATCCAAATCGCCGAACTGCTTACCCAGCATATCATCAGATGTCCAGCCAAAGATTTCTTGGGCGCGTTTCGACCACTGAATGATCCGAAAATCTTCATCCCAGCCTACCATTGCCAGGGGACTGTTAGCTGCATTCAACCACAGTAAATGATTCGATCGGCGCAACTGTTGAGCTTTCTGCTGCTGCCAGCGGTAGTGCCTGGTGATATCTCTACCAACGCCCAAAACCCGCATCTGGTTGCTAGAGGCATCCACCGCTGGCGTGTAAGCCGTTTCGTAAATTTTAATCCCGCCGTCTGCTGCTGTCACCTCGTGAATTGCCAGCTTTGTTTCGCCTGTGATAAATACTTGTTGCAGGCAGGAATCAATCTGCGAGATTATGTTTTTGAGAGCAGTATTATTGGGATATAATTGCCATAATTCCTGATTAGTTTTGTTGACTATTTCAGCAGGATATAATCCCATCCAAGCAGCAGCAACGGGATTGATATATAGGTACTTTTGCTGTCGATCGCACTCTAGGAAAGCATCAACAGAGTTAGAGAAAAAAGACTGTAACGAGTTGATAACTTCCTGCATGGGTATTTTTCGATCGCTTGCAAGTAAAGCTTTAAATTTTTCCTAAAATTAGTTTAACTCACTCAAATATTTTTGCACACTTGACTGCTGCGATTCCCGGTGCAATTTTTGGCCCAACTCTCTAGGATACAATAATTTTCAGGAAATAGTATTTTTTTGAATATAACTTAATTAGAGCAGATGCTCTTTTTTAACAAGACGCATCGGATACAAAAGGGAGAAGGGAGAAGGGAGAAGCGGAGATGGAGAGGGGAAGAGATGCGGTTTTTGGGAAAAATCTTAGTCTATCGATAGCGTAAGGTGCGCGAGGCGCACCCTACAGACGTTACAGACGGCTTTTTTGTCTCAAAAGCCAGCAGTCACCAGGCAGTTTTTAGCTGCAAACTAATGACTAATGACTAATGACTAATGACTACATCATGCCCATGCCGCCCATGCCGCCCATGCCGCCCATGCCGCCCATGCCACCCATGCCGCCCATGCCGCCCATGCCGCCCATGCCGCCCATGCCGCCCATGTCGCCCATGTCGCCGCCGGCTTTTTTCTTCTCGGGTTTTTCGACAATCACGGCTTCGGTGGTTAATACCATACCAGCAATGGAACCGGCATTCTGTAAGGCCGATCGCACAACCTTAGCCGGATCGATAATCCCGGCCGCAATCATATCTTCGTACACGTCGGTGAGAGCATTGTAGCCAATGTTCAACTCGCTCGCCCGCACTCGCTCGATCGCGATCGAACCTTCAACGCCCGCGTTATCAGCGATTTGACGCAAAGGTGCTTCCAAAGCTTTCGCAACCAAGTCAGCGCCAACTTGTTCTTCGGCGTTTAAAGTATTTCTGATTGCTTCTATTTTGGTAATCAGGTGAATCAGCGTCGTGCCGCCTCCGGGAACGATACCTTCTTCCACAGCAGCTTTAGTAGCGTTGAGAGCATCTTCAATGCGAAGTTTGCGGTCTTTGAGCTCGGTTTCGGTAGCTGCGCCTACTTTAATTACAGCAATACCGCCAGCGAGTTTGGCAATGCGTTCGCTCAATTTTTCTTGATCGTAATCGGAATCCGTCGCTGCTAGTTGCTTGCGAATTTGCTCGATCCGTGTTGCCACGTCAGCTTTGTGTTCATCGCCAGCGACAATGATCGTGTTTTCTTTGTCGATCGTAATTTTGCGGGCGGTACCGAGCATTTCTAGTGTTGCGGTATCAATGCTGAGTCCGACTTCTTCAGAAATCAGTTGACCGCCGGTGAGAACGGCGATATCTTGTAGCATAGCCTTGCGTCGATCGCCAAAACCAGGAGATTTGGTAGCTGCGACGTTCAACACGCCACGTGCTTTGTTGATTACCAAAGTTGCCAAAGCTTCGCCTTCAATATCTTCGGCGATAATTAGCAGCGGTTGACCGGTGCGGGCGACTTTTTCCAGAATCGGAATTAATTCTTGAATGGAATTAATTTTTTTGTCGGTGATCAGGATGCGAGCATTTTCATACTCAACTTCCATGCGATCGTTGTTGGTGACGAAATACGGCGAAAGATATCCGCGATCGTACTGCATCCCTTCGACAACTTCCAATTCTGTTAACAGAGATTTCGACTCTTCTACAGTAATTACGCCGTCTTTGGTGACTTTTTCCATTGCTTGGGCAATCATCGCGCCGACTTCTTCGTCGTTACCGGCGGAGATCGTGGCGACCTGAGCAATGGCAGCTCCTTCGACTGGTTTCGCCAATTTGGCGATTTCTAGGACTAAGTGGGCGATCGTTTTTTCAATACCGCGACGCAGCGCGACTGGATTTGCGCCTGCTGCGACGTTCTTCAAACCTTCGCGAATCAGGGATTGAGCGATCACCGTGGCGGTTGTAGTGCCGTCGCCTGCGATATCTTTAGTTTTGGAGGCGACTTCTTGAATTAAGCGAGCGCCGGCATTTTCCAGGGGGTCTTCGAGTTCGATTTCCCTAGCAACGGTGATACCGTCGTTAACGATTTGGGGAGCACCGTATTTTTTTTCTAATAGGACGTTCCGGCCTTTCGGGCCCAAGGTGATGCGGACTGCATCGGCGAGTTGATTTACCCCGCGTTCTAGTGCCCGCCTAGATTTGTCGCTAAATGCAACTATTTTGGTCATGTTTGTCTCCTTTGGCTTACATAGCCAATTTAGCACTCTCTGAGTCTGAGTGCTAAGCCGATCAATTTTTGATTGTAGCGCACCTCAACTGTGCGGGGGATGGCGGGGGCGGATTGGGGATGGCGGGGGCGGATTGGGGATGGCTCAGGACACGGCGCTGTGTCCAAGGCGTGTCAACTTAGCCCGCAAGACCGCCAGCGGTTTAAACCCCCCTCTTATAGCAAAAGTCCTCTGAAGAGGACTAATGAGTTCTTTAGTCCTCTTTAGAGGACTTTCGCTTTGAGGCGGGGGTTTAAACCCCCGCCGGACTGTGGGAAAGCGGGTTAAGCGGCTTAAGTTGACACGACTAGCGGGGGTTTAAACCCCCGCCGGACTGTGGGAAAGCGGGTTAAGCGGCTTAAGTTGACACGACTAAAGGTACTGCCGTGTCCTGATAGATATAATGTTGTTTGCGATCGATCGCTCGATCGGCTTTTACCTCAAGTCCAATCCCTAACATCCGTGACATCCCGTACATTGCTTGCTGCTGAACTTCTATCTCAAAATTACCCACTAACAAATGGCTCGTTATTCTCGACTGCAAAAACTCGGTTCTTATATGCGCCCCCACTGGAAACCAACATTCTGGGGCATTTTCTCACTATTAATTGTCAATGCTGTGGGCGTTTACATTCCCCTGCTGATTCGGAATTCCATTGACACTCTCCAAGTTGCCACTAAATTTGACCAAGTTTTCAACTACGTCCTCCTAATTCTGCTCCTCGCCTCAATTATGTGGGGAATTCGGATGGTGTCGCGGATTTTGCTGTTTGGCGTGGGCCGTCAAGTTGAATTTGACCTCAAACAGCAAATATTTAATCATTTATTAACATTAGAACCGTCTTATTTTGCTGTTAATACAGTAGGGGATTTAATTAACCGCGCTACTTCCGATTTAGACAACATTCGCCGCTTGGTGGGGTTTGCGGTGCTGAGTTTGGCGAATACAGCCTTTGCCTATGCTTTGACTTTCCCAGTGATGCTGGGGATTGATGTACGGCTGACGCTGTTGGCGATCGCAGTTTATCCTGTCATGCTAGTTTTGGTGCAGTTATTTAGCGACAAACTACGCATCCAGCAATTAGCCGTACAAGAAGAACTATCGACAATGAGCGATTTGATTCAGGAAGATATGAGCGGCATTTCCGTAATTAAAATCTACGCTCAAGAAGAAAACGAACGCCGCGCATTTCGCCATTCTAACGCCCAATTGCTATCAGCAAATTTGGAACTCGCAAAAACCAGAAACTTTCTTTTTCCGCTGCTGGGCGGTTTGGCAAGCATCAGCTTGTTAGTGCTGCTTTCTGCTGGCGGCGGCGCAATTGCTCAGGGCGAAATTAGCATCGGCGATTTTGTAGCGCTGCTGATTTATGTCGAGCGTTTGGTGTTTCCGACAGCGCTGTTGGGTTTCACAATTACTGCTTACCAGCGCGGAGAAGTCAGTGTCGATCGCATCGAAGCAATTTTGACTGTGGAAGCGCAAATTAAGGATGCTGTCGGTGCAGTTGAACTACCAACTCCAGTAATCGGCGAAATTGCAGCCAGCAACTTAAATTATACTTATCCCGGTGCTAAGACACCCGCGCTCAAGAATGTCAATTTTACCATAAAACCGGGGGAAACCGTCGCAGTTGTTGGGGCGATCGGCTCTGGAAAATCAACCTTAGCTAATGCACTGCCGCGCTTGCTAGATATCGATCCTGGTGAGTTATTTTTGGACGGGCACGATATTACCGAGGTGAAGTTGAACCAATTGCGCGGGGCGATCGCCTACGTGCCCCAAGAAAGCTTTTTGTTCGGCACTACCATCAAGAATAACATCCGCTACGGCAATCCTTTAGCAGAACAGCCAGAAGTTGAATCAGCAGCCAAACAAGCGCAAATTCACCCCGAAATCCTGAACTTTCCGCAGCAATACAAAACAGTTGTCGGCGAACGCGGCATTACCTTATCCGGCGGACAGCGGCAGCGGACAACATTAGCCAGGGCTTTGTTAGTTGACGCTCCCGTGCTAATTTTAGACGACGCTCTTTCCAGCGTAGACAATCAAACGGCTACCGATATTCTGCGTAACTTAGCAACAGGAACCGATCGCAAAACAGTGATTTTCATCTCGCATCAGATGTCTGCTGCTGCTACAGCCGATCGCATTTTCGTCATGGAAAAAGGAGAAATAGTCCAAAGCGGCACTCACGCAGAATTGGTAGGACAACCAGGGCTTTATCAGTATTTGTGGAACCAGCAAAAACTAGAGGAATTGCTGCATTAACTTTTACCCGTTTCCAACAGGTTTGTACTAAATACTTTACCAATTCCAATCCTATGGAAAGTGTTTATACAAATTCTCCATAAAGCTGCACTAAAATATTAAAGACTCCAGCCAAAAGTGCAAGAATTTGGGGAGAGCATCTCAATGAATGCAAAAAAAACAATTTCTTTACAGTCTTGTCCCCCTATCGCGGGGATCATCTCAGTTTTGAATTTATAGTGCGAGCTTAAGAGCTCGCGTCTTGTACAATACGCGAGTGGGGAAAGCACGCATTAAATCAAAAATGAGATGCTCCCATTGGCTGGGAGCATTTCATTTTTGTAAAAAGCATTTTTTTCTTATAGTGCGAGCTTAAGAGCTCGCGTATCGTATAATACGCGAGCTCTTAAGCTCGCACTATTAAATGCAAAACACCAGATGCTCCCGAGCAAATCGCTGATATCGTTTATCAAGTGCAACTTCATAGAGAATTAGTATGAGTTTAAAAATACATTTTTCTACATCATAAATTCAAACCATTCAAAAGTTAGATCGTAAATTACAAGATTTGGGACATGAGTTAGCCGTATCTGCCGCTAAAAATCCTCCGATCCATCTAAGATGGGTGAAATTTCTATTACTAACGGTGTAGCCATCGAGATGCGGAATATCTGTCTTAAGATCGTTGTCATTGCTCCGTCATTAATATAAGCTAAAAAGTATTTAAAATCAACAAACATTTGAGGAGATTTAGCTATGGACGGTCAAGACCCCGCTGACATCAAGATGGGTAACGTAGATGAAGAAGAAAGTTCCGTTGTAACGCACGGCACGGTCATTCTCGGGATCGATCCTGAAGGAGGAGAGGCCGTAGTTTTTAAGGATTTAGAAGTCACAAATTCCAAAGTAAAATTGAGTGCATACCTAGCGATAGATGGAAATTTAAATAAATCCATAGAACTAGGCGAACTCACAGGAAATATGGGTAACGTTAAAAGCGCCGTCCCATTAGGAACTGATACCTCCCCTTACAATACCGTAGTTCTTCGCGACCAAAAGAGTAAAAAGAAAGTCGCAGTCATTGAATTGTAGACCCGCAAGCGAGTAGGGATGGGATAACATCTCTACTCACCTATTAATAATTCACACTTTATTAACCTTTGTTTACTGTTCCTATACAAAAGCGATTCAGGGGTGTAGCCGACAATATAAATAAGCCAGCATACGCGAGAGTTGCAACGCCACGAATAGCCAGCAGTTACACCAAATCCCGTTTCTTGAATTACTCAATGGCGATGAATGACGCGATCGACAATAATTGATTTATAATAAAGATATCTACCCCAGCACCCTACCCAATCATGCTCGCAGAAGCAAACGCCACACTCTGGCCCAGTCTAATTACTATTTCAGCATTAATTCTCTACTTCATTCTTACCCTCAACGTCGGCAGAGCCAGATTCAAATACAAAGTTTCTCCCCCGCAGATGACAGGAAACCCAGATTTTGAGCGAGTAGTGCGAGTTCAGCAAAACACCTTAGAGCAAATGATTTTATTTTTGCCCTCGCTGTGGATATTCTCGCAATTTATCAGCCCAATTTGGGCCGCCGGTATCGGCGCAGTTTGGATAATTGGACGCATTTTGTTTGCTTGGGGTTACTATCAAGCAGCGGAAAAACGAACCGCAGGATTTGGCATTAGTACCTTAGCTACTTTAACTTTGCTTGGCGGCTCTTTAATTGGCATCATCATGTCGCTGCTCAAAGTTTCACAGTTATAATTAATATTAGTAGGGTGCGCCAAAAGCACCTTACCTGGTAAATCTAATGGGAGCATCTCAATTTTGCATTTATAGTGCGAGCTTAAGAGCTCGCGTATTGTACAACTCGCGAGCTCTTAAGCTCGCACTATAATAAAAAAATGCTTTTTGCAAAACTGAGATGCTCCCAATCTAATTCTTTCAATCACCTTCAGGAGTTAATATGTCAGAAACCAACAAACCCGTATTTCAAATTAGCCAACAACTTTTTCAACAGCTTACCGATTGGCAAGAAAAAATCGAACTAGAAGATGAATTAGCAACCGAGTCAGAAGACGATAAACAAATTGAGGTAAAAAGTCCTCCCGACAGTTATGAACAGCATTCTCAAACAGATAATTCCTAGTTTTTGGCTGGCAGCATCTTTGGTATTTCCGGCTGCTGTCTCGGCTCAATCGCTGACATCAAGCCAAATCCAGCAAGTAAATAGCGGTTTGTTTCGTTCTAATTCTCAAGATTTTTTTGAGCAAGGAAATCGCCAACTGGAAAGAGAAATTGCTATTTTATTGCAAAATAATGTTGCTTCCCAAGGCAAGATTTTGGAGATTGATGAAAAATTGCGATCTCAGATTTGTCGCGAAGATTTTCAAATTTCCTTGCAGGATTCTGATAGAATTAGTGCTGCTGATGTTTCTAGTTTTAATGCAAAACTCAAAGAAATTTGCAGGCTAAGTTAAAATTGAAGTGAAGGGTAAATCAAAGGTTTAGCGTTATATTGTGTCAGAGCGAACGGCTAAAATTAAACTGGTTTGTAGTGAGGACTTTAGTCTGGATTGGCTTAACGAATTTTCCATTTTGCAAAGCGAGGCAGAGCCTCTGGATATGCGTTCCCAGGCAGAGCCAGGGAACGAGTTGTTTAACGGCTACAATCAAACTGGTTTGTATTGAGGACTTTAGTCCTGATTGGCTTAATAAATTTTCCATTTTGCAAAGCGAGGCAGAGCCTCTGGATATGCGTTCCCAGGCAGAGCCAGGGAACGAGTTATTTAACGGCTACAATCAAACTGGTTTGTAGTCAGGACTTTAGTCCTGATTGGGCTCTTCTGGGTTTGCGGTGTAAAGTGTATAATGTAGGAACTTTATGCTAGAGCGTCGCTCATGGATTTTCATCTTGACGGATTACTCAATTTGCCAGGCATTACGATTGAAAGATGTATTAAA